>JABLTO010216316.1_pt1 | contig 107265 bp, 106 predicted proteins | sample 7160091 | NCBI WGS metagenome assembly JABLTO01 (sample SAMN14651225, study PRJNA627086) | human gut metagenome | isolation source: feces | host: Homo sapiens | reverse complement strand
CGGGAGAGCAGCGTGGAGGAGGCCCTCATTGAGATGTACCTGGCGGGTGTCTCCGTGCGCCGTGTGGAGGACATCACGGAGGCACTGTGGGGCAGTAAGGTCTCGCCCGCCACCATCAGCGAGAGGAACAATGAAAGCTTATACAAGCATTTGCCCTTTGTCGGATGAGTATTCACCCCAGGGCTTAAATAATGGGGATGTAGCATAAAATTGCTCGATATATTGCACAATTTCAGTTATTCTTTTAGGCGGTATATAATTTCCTTGCCAAGACACCGCAATAGTACGTCTAAATTCATCCTCTGCAATCGGTATGTATTTCAAACCATACAATGAATGTAGTCTGCGTGCCATGGACAATGGGTAAATAGAAATATATTCCTTTGCCCCTCTGACGAGCATGGAGTGTATTACAAGATTCTCTGCTTCATCTGTATAGTTTGGTTTTATGTTTGCTTTATAAAAGGCTTGGTCGATTGCCATACGGACTGGAAATTTTGTCGGTAGTGTTATAAACGGATAATTCAAGATGTCGTTTATAGTTAGCTCATCAGCCGCAGCGAGAGAATGATTCGGATTGATAGTAGCACATAATTGCTCCACACAAAGCTCTTTGGAGAAAATACCACGTACAGAAAGTGGCGGCGAACATACAGCTAAATCACATTTTCCTGCTTGAAGCGCTTTACTGAGATCAAAGTAATCAAAGAATTGGCGTAGCTTTGCGTGACAGCAGCAGTGTTGATTATACTCTTCGACTATATCTGAAACATGGGTCATGCCACTTCCGACTATAATTAAATTTTCGTTGGTCTTTTTTGAAAGCGCCTGTTGGAGCAGGTGATAGTCATACATAACGGATTCCGCATATGGGAGCAGACGCCGCCCGTCTGCCGAAAGGGAAAGAGAATTGCAACCTCGTTCAAACAACGTGACGTTCCAATCTTTTTCCAACTGCTTTATTGCGACGCTCAATGACGGCTGGGAAATAAAAAGCTCGTTTGCAGCCTTAGTAATATTTCCACACTGCGCAACTTTTATGAAATATGATATTTTCTTTATCATAGAATGTCACCATATAAATACAGATTTGATATAGGTAAAATTACCATAGGTTTTTTCTATACCATAATGCGTATTATATAGTGTTACTCCAAAAAAATCAATGATATAGTAGAAATACACTAAGATTCGGCAAAGTGATAAAGAAATATGATCTGCTTTGCACGAAATCTACAAAAACGAAAGAATAAGAAGAAAGGAAAGAAAAAAATGAAAAAAATGCTGTCCGTAATTCTATGCGTCCTTATGCTTTCAGGAATGTGCGCATGCGGAGGTTCAAACAGCAATCAGGCTTCGCAGACACCGGTTTCTCCCGGAAATTCAACGAGTGAAATCGAAGAAATCACCTTTTCTCTCGGCGACGTTTCTGGTACCGGCACATTTCTGGAACAGAATGCACAGTTCTTTTCACAGAAGGTAAGTGAACTTTCCGACGGTAAGATGAAAGTTGAGATTTTCTCTGATGGTCTGCTTGGTACTGAAGACGCGCTCATGACGAACATCCAGACTGGTGCCTTGGAGATGGCGAACTTCTCGTCTACATTCACAAATCTTGTAAAGAGTGCAGGTATCTTCGACTTCCCATATCTGGTAACAGATCGTGACCAGCTCGCGTTGCTTGAGGAAGCCGGTATCATTGATGTCATCCGCACGGAAGCAGAGAGTCTAAATATAAAGATTGTAGGAATGAACGAGAACGGATTTCGGCAGATTACTACAAATACTCCTGTTGTTGAGCCGAGTGACTTGAAGGGTGTCGTCATCCGCACTCCGTCCAATTCTCTTCGAGTAAAGACATTTGAAGCATTTGGTGCTACGCCCATATCAATTTCATTTTCAGAGCTATACCAGTCGCTCTCACAGCACATCTGTGATGCGCAGGAGAATCCCTTGGCTACCATTGTCTCCTCTCAGTTTTATGACTATCAATCCTGTCTGTGCATCTCAAATCACGTTTACACCCCCGGCTGGATCTGCATGAACTTGGATCTCTATAACTCCCTTTCCGATGCACAGCGTGCTGTAATCGATGAAGCCGGCGCACTTACCTCTGCGCATGTACTTGAAGCCGGCGCAAAAGCCGATGAGGAAAATCTTCAGGTTTGCAAAGACAAAGGTATGCAAGTCACCTACGCCGACGTTGAAGAGTTTCGTAATGTTGTGCTACCGCTTTGGGACAAGTTTGCAGACAGTGTCGGCGGCATAGACTTTGTTAATGCTGCAAAAGCTGCACTTGGATATTAAAAGAACCTTTAGCATATCTCTGTCTCTACCAAGGGAGGTATTAAAATGGAGAAGTTAATCAAATATTTTCGCTCCATCCTAGTTGTATTGCTCTGCGCTATGACAGCCATGGACGTGATTGTTATAGTTGCACAGGTTATATTCCGATTTTTCCTGCATGTATCGCTTGCATGGGCCATGGAATTGGCTGGTGTTTCATTGGTATGGATCACGTTCCTCGGCGCAACTCTTGCGACCATGGACGAGAGTAATATCAACTTTAATGGTTTTATAGACAAATTGAACGGAGTTCCCAAGCTTGTTTTAAAGACAGTTTGCAATTTACTTGTTCTTGCTATGTGCTACATTATGGTTCGCTATGGTTACAAAAGCGTCCTTATCGGGGCAAACTCAAAGATGGTCGCACTTCCCACAACAATGGCTGTATGCTGTTCGGTCATCCCAATAAGCGGCGTATTTATGGCGTTTGCCGTAGTCCTAAATATTGTCAAGGACGTAAAGCTTTGCTTTGGCGGCTTTGATGCAGACACGGTAAGCCCATCTGTTGCATCAATTTATGATGATGTCCCTGAAGAAGTCCTGGCAAAAGCTACTGCCGCACTTAAAGAAGCGGAAGATAACGATGAAGACGGTACGAACAGCAAAGGGGGAGCCAAATGATAGCTATACTGTTAGTTGGCACGCTTATATTATTTGTTGCTTTAGGTGTGCCCATTGCCTTCTCAATAGTTCTCGCCGCTGCTTCCGGCATACTTATAGGCGGGGTCAGCAATCTCGGAGCAATACCAATGCAAATGTATGGAGGGGTCAATAGCTTTACCCTCATGGCTATTCCTATGTTTGCCTTGATGGGAGAAATAATGGGGCAGACTACTCTGGGCACCAAGCTGATAAATATTGCAAATGAGCTTGTTGGCTGGATGAAAGGCGGCCTTGCAATGGCAACGGTAGTTGTTTGCATGATGTTCGGTACAATATCTGGTTCAGCTGTTGCAGCAGCTGCCGCACTTACGGGTATACTTGTTCCCGAAATGGAGAAGCGTAGTTACCCAAAAGAGCTTAGCGTATCGATAATGTCATCATCATCAACGCTTGCCATAATAATTCCTCCTAGCAGCATCCTGATTCTTTACGGAGTCTCAGCAGGAGTATCAATAGCTGACCTATATCTTGCATCCATAATCCCCGGCGTTTTTTGCGGTATATTTTTAATGATAACAGCATTCATCTTTGCTAAGAAAATGGATCTCCCTACTGAGAATAAATTCTCTATAAAGAGACTCATCAAGGCAATTGCAAAGGGCTGGGCAGCACTGCTGATTCCAATTGTCATATTCGGAGGTATATTTGGCGGTGTATTTACACCTACAGAGGCTGCTGCTGTATCGGTCGTTGTTGCGCTGCTGGGTGGCATTAGGGAAATAAAGCCGGAGATGCTGCCGAAGATGCTCATCAGGACTGCCTTGTCGACCGCAATTATTACATTTATGGTTGCCGGATCTGCATCATTGGTAACGATTATGACCTTGAGTAAAGCCCCTCAGACTATTACGGCCTTTATTACGGGAATAACTTCAAACAAATACATTATTCTGTTCTGTCTTGATATTCTCTTGTTTGGGCTTGGAATGATACTTCATGGCAATGCTATTATCATGCTTGTTATCCCCCTGGCGCTTCCTATTATGAAAGCGCTTGGAGTAAACCCCATACATTTTGGCATTCTGATGTGCTTAGGGGTTGGTATTGGCCAACAAACACCTCCGGTCGCATCGGTTTTGCTGACGACCTGCTCCATTGCCAAGGTCACAATTCCGGCGGTATGGAAGTATTTGAAGTGGTTTTTGCTCGCATCCGTCGTCTCTTGGATGTTCATCACATATATTCCGTGGATATCAAATTGTATCGTGTCATAAAAAAGGAGTAAACATAAATATTAAGGAGAAATCAGTATGCTTATTGACAAAGAAAAATGTATAAGGTGCGGACAGTGTATTCCATATTGCCCGATGGGGTGCATTTCCAAAACTGACGATGGTGTAGCGATAAACACCGATGAATGTGTTGAGTGCGAAATATGCCGTAATGCAAAAGTTTGCCCCAGAGACGCACTTTATATGCCTAAGTTGGAGTATCCTCGTACACTTCGCAGTCAGTTCTCAAATCCGCTAATTCCTCATCCGGATACCGGAGTACCCGGTAGAGGAACCGAGGAAATGAAGACTAACGACGTAACCGGTCGATTTCCCAGGGGTAAAGCTGGCATTGCGATTGAACTCGGACGCCCCGGTACAGGAACCCGTCTGCGTGACGTTCAGACAATTGCGATGGCGGTAGCACCATATGCAAAATATGGATTTGAGCCGCATAATCCGGTCACTGTATTAATGCTAGATGGCAGTGGGAAACTGAGAGACGAAGTACTGAACGAAAAGACGCTATCTGCAATAGTGGAGCTTGAAGTTGATCAAACAGATGTTCTTCCTGTGTTCAACGCGCTCCGTGATGCCCAGAAAGATATAAGTACCGTTTTCAGCGTTGATCTTGCCTGCAGACTTGAGCCGGATGAAAGCTGTCCCGCTGCAATTATTGCAGAAGAAGCTGGTTATAAGCTCTCCCTTAATGGAAAAACGAATGTTGGTCTCGGAAAACCCCGCTATAAGGAGGATTGATTATGTCACATACATTACATCGTTACGGCACCGCCGAAAATCTAAAGGGTGATTATGTTGTCTTCGCAATTGCAGCACAAACTGTAAACGCAAAAGGGATTCATCCTGAGTTCGTAGAATTCGAGAAAATTGCGCGTAAGTATAATCCGGTTAACTTTGGGGATATGAGAACGGGAAATGACTATAATGTTGGTCCTGAGATGATTGGGCATCCATATTATGATAACTCTATAGTTCATGCCGTCTATACTGATGAGGAAACAGTAGCTGCTGTTCTTAAAGAGCTCACCGAAGCGAATCTAAAGCTCTCTATTGTTGTTTCCGGACTCCTTGAGCAAGTTGCGGAATGCTGCCACAAAGCCGGCATCGGTCCTCATACCGTAGAATATTCAATGGGCATTTGGGGACAGACACAGAGACTGCCGGAAGAAGCGGTACTATCCATCAGCACTATGTGTGGTCATGGCATGATATCATTTAGTCTTATAAAAGAGTTGGCTAATAAGGTTGAGAGAGGAATTATTACCCCAAAACGAGCAGCAGAAAAGCTTGCCGGCCTTTGCCATTGCGGTGTTTTCAATCCTGACAGAGCAGCAAGAATTTTTGAAAAGATGTCTGTATAGGAACAACTATTAGTTCCTGAATATTTCACTCCTTAGAGGTATCGACTCACTATGGGTCGATACCTCGTTTATACAATCCCAAGGAATCTCTAAATTTACAGTGTTCCTAATAGGAAGTAATCGTAAGCAAGTGAAGAGCGCACAGCGCAATTTTCCTGCAAATGCTACCGATTTTGCTGACATTCCCTTATAACTGTGTAGGCTGTCTGCATTGCCGTGTAGACGGCCTGCAACATCAATAGGGAAGATATACCTAAAAACGTAACTTCGATGTTCAGAAGAGCTGTTTTGAAGTTCAAAACAGCTCTTCTACGTAGTGTGATCATTTCATTGTAATTATAGCTATATTTCTTGAATTTCTTACATTATTATAACTTTTTCTACACTTTTTCACCATTCCCTTACCGTCGCGCCTCAGTTGCACCTGTTGCACCGGCCGGTCCTTGTGGACCGGTTGCTCCAGTCGCGCCGGTAGCTCCGGTTTCACCGCGCTCGCCTTGCGGACCCTGCGGGCCGACAGGCCCCTGAACGCCTTGCGGGCCAGCAGGTCCTTGCGGCCCCATCGGCCCGGCAGGGCCGGTGCAGGAGCAGCATCCGCAGCCGTTTCCGCTGCCGCCGCAGACGGAATTGGCGTATATTTTCATGCCGTAATATTCTTTTTCGTCCATAATTTCCTCCCGATAATGGGCTTAGACAGCGTCATACGCCGCCTAAGCCCATTATATGCAGCCAGCGCCGCGTTGGGAATGTTCAGGACTTGTCCCCGCAGCGGGAGGCAGCATACCCTAAAGAAGCACCCTAGCTCAGCTGCGGCACGCCCGACCGCTTCGTGCCGGTCGTGACTCGGGCACAGCACGTATCGGACAAAAACGTCAAGCATTTAACCAACTGATGGGCAAACTTGCATAAAAAACCAACGGATCTTCATCAAAAATTTAACGGTTTTTATCTAAAAGCCTGATTTTGAGCTTTGGTCTGGCCTTGCGGAAAAACAAATGTTATAATACATTGAACAGAATTCGGGGATACTGTACGTATTTCCATATAAATAAAACAGGAGGAGCCATGAACGTACAATTCACAGAAACCGTGCTGCGCGACGCGAACCAATCCCTCATTGCCACACGACTTCCTTATGAAAAATTTGAGCCAATCCTTGAGACGATGGACAAGGCAGGCTTCTATTCCGCCGAGTGCTGGGGCGGCGCGACATTCGACGTTTGCCTGCGCTACCTCAACGAAGACCCGTGGGAGCGTCTGCGCAAGATCCGTGCGAAGATGCCGAACACAAAGCTCCAGATGCTGCTCCGCGGGCAGAATATTCTCGGCTACAAGCACTATCCGGACGATATAGTCCGCCGCTTTGTGCGTGCGTCCGTCCGCAACGGCATAGATATAATCCGCATCTTTGACGCGCTCAACGACATTGACAACCTGCGCGTCGCCATCGAGGCGACGGTCGAGGCGGGGGCGATGGCGTCCGGCACCATTTCGTACACCACAAGCCCTGTCCACACGCTCGACAGCTATGTGAAGCTTACCAAGGAGATGGCGCAGATGGGCGTCGGCTCCATATGCATCAAGGACATGGCCGGTATCCTGACGCCCAAGGCCGCGTACGACCTCGTCGCCGCGCTGAAGGATGCGGTCGACCTGCCGGTCGTCATGCATACGCACAGCACTACGGGCATGGCGTTCATGGCCTACCTGAAGGGCATCGAAGCCGGAGCCGACGTTATCGACACGGCCATATCTCCCTTCTCCGGCGGCACGTCCCAGCCCGCGACCGAGACGCTTTACTGCGCACTCAAGGAACTGGGTTACGGCGTTGACCTCAACGAGAAGCTCCTGTACGAGATCGCCGACTACTTCAAGCCTATCCGCGCCGAGTATATCGCTGACGGCACGCTCAACCCCATCTCGATGGGCACCGACACACAGTGTCTCAACTATCAGATACCGGGCGGCATGCTCTCGAACCTTCTTAGCCAGCTCAAGATGATGAACGCGCTGGACAAGTTCGACGAGGCGCTGCTCGAGACGCCGCGCGTCCGCAAGGACATGGGCTATCCTCCGCTCGTCACCCCGACGAGCCAGCTCATCGGCACGCAGGCCGTGCAGAACGTGCTGGCAGGGGAGCGGTACAAGAACGTCGGTGCGGAGATGCGCGCCTACTGCCGCGGCGAATACGGCCGTACGCCCGCGCCGATCGATCCGGAGATCCGCGCGAAGATACTCGGCGGCGAGAAGCCGGTCGAGGGACGCTATGCCGCGACGCTGCCCGCCGACACCTATGAAAAGGCGGAGAAGGCGCTGGGAGACACCGCGCGCTGTGAGGAGGATGTGCTGAGCTACATCGTGTTCCCGCAGGTCGCGGAGGACTTCTTTGCCAAGCGCCGCGAGCGCGAGGAGCACGTCGTCAGCTATTCCATAACGGAGCTGTAAGGAGGCGCTTTTATGACAGATATGGTAAACATCTCCGTCGCAAATGCCGGAATAACCGCTATCCTTGGATATCTCGTCGTGTTCGTCGGGCTGATCCTGCTGATGCTGGTCGTCATGCTGATGGGCAAGATCATGGTCGCGCAGAATAAAAAGGCAGCCGCAAAGGCCGCGGCCGAGCCTGCTCCTGCCGCGCAGAGCGCACCGGTCAGCGCCAAGCCCGCTCCAGGCACCGCGGGCGAGCTGAAGCTTTATGACACCGACCCGCGCGACGCCGCCATGGTCATGGCGATAGTCGCCGACACCCTCGGCAAACCGCTCAACGAGCTGCGCTTCATATCCATCAAGGAGGTCAAGGAAGATGAAATATAAGGTAACTCTGAATAACCGTGTATATGAGGTCGAGGTGGAAATGGGTCAGGCCATGCTCACAGACGAGTATGACGCCGTCGCCCCCGCCGCACCGGCTGCGCCCATTGCTGTTCCCGCAGCGTCTGCCGCACCGGCTGCCGTGCCTGCGGCTGCGCTTGCCTCCGGCGAGGTCGTAAAAGCCCCCATGCCCGGCAACATTCTCAAAATCAACGTCGCACCCGGCCAGAAGGTAGAAGAGGGCGATGTGCTGATAGTACTTGAAGCCATGAAGATGGAAAACGAGATAGTCGCGACCAAGTCCGGCACCGTCGCGCAGGTCGCGGTCAGCAAGGGCGCGGTGGTCGAGACCGGAGCGCCGCTGGTCGTCATCGCGTAAGGGGGCGGCTATGGATATAATAGCTACTCTTGAGGAACTCGCCATGGAGTCGGGCTTCGCGGCGTTCTTCACGACCGAGGGCGGATGGAAAAACCTTGTGATGATAATCATCGCCTTCGTGCTGCTGTATCTCGGCATCGTGAAGAAGTTCGAGCCGCTGCTCCTGTGCGGCATCGCGTTCGGCTGCCTGCTGACGAATCTGTCATACTTCGTCGGTCTCGGCGAAAACGCGCTGTATCATCCGGAGCTGTGGGAGACGTTTTTGGACGAGGCAAGCCCCTATTATCACAGCTACGGCCACATTATGAGCAACGCCGGTCTGCTGGACTTCTTCTATATCGGCGTCAAGGCCGGTATATACCCGTCGCTGATCTTCCTAGGCGTCGGCGCAATGACCGATTTCGGCCCGCTGCTTGCAAATCCCAAAAGTCTGCTGCTTGGCGCGGCGGCGCAGCTGGGCGTGTTCCTCGCGTTCTTCGGCGCGGTGCTGCTGTTCGGCTTCACGGGGCCTGAGGCGGCTTCCATCGGCATCATCGGCGGCGCGGACGGTCCGACCGCGATATATCTATGCACAAAGCTCGCCCCGCATCTGCTCGGCCCCATCGCCATCGCCGCGTATTCGTACATGGCGCTTATCCCGCTGATACAGCCGCCGCTCATGAAGCTGTGCACGACGGATAAGATGCGCAAGGTCAAGATGGAGCAGGCGCGCGAAGTGTCCAAGACCGAGAAGATAATCTTCCCGATCGTGGTTGCAACCTTCGTTATCCTCCTCCTGCCGTCGACCGCTCCGCTGGTGGGCTGCCTGATGCTTGGCAACCTGTTCCGCGAATGCGGCGTGACCGACCGTCTCAGCGATACCGCGCAGAACGCGCTGATGAATATCATCACCATCTTCCTCGCCACCTCGGTCGGCGCGACGATGGTTGCCCAGAACTTCCTTAGCATCAAGACTCTTGCCATCATACTGCTCGGCCTCTGCGCTTTCGGCCTGTCCACCATCGGCGGACTGCTCGGCGGCGTTGTGATGTACAAGACCTCCGGCGGACGCATAAATCCGCTCATCGGCTCTGCGGGCGTATCCGCGGTTCCGATGGCTGCCCGCGTCGCGCAGGACGAGGGTCGTAAGTACAATAAGACAAACTTCCTCCTCATGCACGCCATGGGGCCGAACGTTGCCGGTGTTATCGGCTCCGCCATCGCGGCGGGCTTCCTGCTGAGCGTATTCGGCGGCTGATATGATAATGATCCCCGACGGTTCAGAACCGTCGGGGGATTTTTCACATATGCTATATCGACAACAAGCAACACACCAGCGGCTCGCTTGAGCCGCTGGTGTGCTTAACATAACATAGTTTACATAATATTATAATGAACCCTTTACTTGTTCATTATCGCCTCGAAGCCGGCCTCGGCCTGCGCAACGACGCTGTTGACCAGATTCACCGCCGTCGTGTGCAGATCCATCTCCAGCACCGACTCGATGACCTGCTCCTGAAGGCTCTGCGGCACATGGTACAGCGTGAAGCAGCAGCCGAGGAAACGCCGCAGCTTGTCATTCATCGTGAAATACACGTCGCAGGGCTTAGCCATGAAGCCGCGCATTATCCCCGCCGACGCGATCTCCAGCTCGTAGAAATCGCGGGATGAGCTGCCGGGATTATACGGGGCAAAGAACTGCTCAAGCTCCTTCGCAGTGTTCTGATATATAAACTCTGAGGTGGTGGGCAGGGAATAGGCGGTCACGTACAGCTCGCGCAGAGGCTCCGACAGCTCGGAGAGATAGAGCTGCAGGGAGGTTTCGGCCGCGTATATCATGACCGGCTCCGCATTGCTGCCGATGATGCTGAATATCTCGTTGAACTGGTTGGAGAACATATGCTTCACGAGCAGCAGAAGCAGCGCTTCCTTCGTCTCGAACGCGGCGAAGAACGACGAAGCGGACATACCCGCTGCCTTTGCGATGGACGCGGTAGTCGTTTTCTCGTATCCGTCGGCGAGAAAGTGCGTTATAGCTGCCAGCAGCATTTTGTCGCGCCTGGCAAGGCCCTTTGCCTGCAGCCCCTTTGGCATCGTTATCCTCCTTATCGAGAGTAATGACTGTGACAGCAGACATTATAACAGAGAATCTTTACCAGTGCAAGCTTGCAAAACCGAAAATAATTACCAGCTCTTTTTGTGACTTATGCCAGTTTACGTTTTGTATACAGTACGACAGCCGCCGCGGCGCTGCCAGTGGAAACGAGCAGAACGAGCCAGACGATGGATGCGTCGCCGGTGCGGGGCTTCGCGGCAGGGGAGAGCTTTTCAATGCTCACGGGAGCCTTTTTATAGCCGCACACGCTGCACTCTTCGTGCTTCTCGCCCTCCTTGGTGGTAGTGGCCGCGCGGTCGATCTTCCATACGAACTTGTGGGCTTCCACATCCTTCTTGTCATGGCAGAGCGCGCATTCCTGATAGTGGTTGTCCTTGTCGTGGGCATCCTTGTAATCATGCTCACCGGTGATGCTCTCGGTCTTGGTCTCGCTGCAAACGGTGCAGGTGTACTTCATCGAACCGGGAGCGACGCAGGTGCCGGGATCGGTGACAACGCCCTCATCCCACTTGTGCGCTTCGATGTTCTTCTTATCGTGGCAGAGTGCGCATTCCTGATAGTGGTTGTCCTTGTCGTGGGCATCCTTGTAGTCATGCTCACCGGTGATGCTCTCGGTCTTGGTCTCGCTGCAAACGGTGCAGGTGTATTTCACCGAGCCGGGAGTGACACAGGTGCCGGGATCGGTGACAACGCCCTCGTTCCATTTGTGGGCTTCAACGTCCTTCTTGTCACCGCAGACGCTGCATTCCTGATAATGATTGTCGGCGTCATGCGCGTCCCTGTAATCGTGGTCGCCCTCGAGATCGTTGCAGTCTTTCGCGCCGCATACGGTGCATGTGTATTCAATGATACCGGAGACAAGGCAGTTCGGCTCCTGAGTGACAACGCCCTCGTTCCATTTGTGAGCTTCAACGTTCTTCTTGTCGCCGCAGACGCTGCACTCCTGATAATGATTGTAGGCGTCATGCGCGTCCTTGTAATCGTGATCGCCCGTGATGCTTTCGGCCTTAGTCTCACCGCAGGCGGTGCAGGTGTATTTCATTGAGCCGGGAGCGAGGCAGGTGCCGGGGTCAGTGATAACGCCGTTGTCCCATGTGTGCGGGAGCACCCTGCTGAGGAGGGAATCGCACTTGGTGCAATATGCCCAGTGGCCGCGCTCGTCGTGCTTGAACTGCGCACGGATGTGTTCCGTTTTGGGGACAGTGCCTCCGCATACGGAGCAGGTGGTGCTGAGGCAGGTGGGATTGGTGTTGCCGCTGTGGTCGCAGGTCTGCACATAGCCGCAGTCGGAGCAGCTGCGCTTGCCGGACTGGTATTCCGAATAGTTGTGCTCCTTATTCAAGGACAGTCCGCATACGCAGGTTGCCTTGTGATAGCGGGCGGGATCCTGACCGCTTGAGGCCGAGAGCTGAGCGTACTCGATGGTGTAATCGCCGAATTGGGGTCTGAAGCAGCGCTGGTCACCATCGATCTTATGGTCCCAATCGTCATGCCCATGTATAATGTGAAAGTAATCGCCAAAGCTGGCATTATACGTGCCCTTCGTATATCCATCCAGATACATATGCAGAGCAGTTTGACCGCACGTCTTGCAGAGATACGAATAAGGCAGCATATCGCCCGGCTTTAGCGCGAACGCGGCGGTGGGCAGCAGGCAGACGAGCATTGCCGCCAGAATGAGGATCGCCAGAAGCTTTTTTTTCATAATATTCTCCTTGTTCTCCGTATGATTTTTTTTGAAAATAACCGCACTATTGACTACAATCAATTATAGCAGAGGAGCGCCGCCTATGCAATCATAAAAATTGAAATCGGGAAAAATTAAGATATTAAGATTTATGGTTTGACTAAGCTGCGAGAATTGGCTATAATTTGATCAGAAAGCGAAGTGATGATGAATGTATGATCTGATCGTCGTCGGCGGAGGCGCGGCGGGGACATCCGCGGCGCTGACTGCGCGCAACCGCGGCAAGACCGTCGCGGTAGTTGCAAATCCGGTCGAGACATCGAGCATGTATAAAGCGGAACGCATGGACAACTTTCCGGGGATGCCGTCCGTGAGCGGGCAGGAGATGGCCGCCGCGTTCAGAACGCAGCTTGAAGAGAGCGGTGCGGAGCTTATCGCGGGGCGCGCGCTGTCGGTGGTGCCGATGGGCGGCAGCTTCGGCGTTGCGGTGGCAAACGACTTTTACGAGTCGCGCGCCGTGATTCTCGCCGTGGGCATCACAAGAGAACGGCTCTATCCGGGCGAAGCGGAGTTCCTCGGCCGCGGCGTCAGCTATTGCGCCACCTGCGACGGGATGCTGTACCGCGGCAAGACCGTTGCCCTTGTCGGCAGCAGCGCGGAGGCGAAGCGCGACGCGGAATTCCTGCGCGGCATCGGCTGCAATGTGCTGGAGTTTGCGGACGCGGCGCGATATGAGATACGCGGCACGAAGCACGCGGAAGCGCTGATCTGCGGCGGTGAGACATATCCGGTGGACGGCGTGTTCATAATAAAGGATACGGTGTCGGTTGCAAATCTCGTGCCGGGGCTTGAGCGCAGCGGCGCGGCCATCGCCGTCGGCAGAGATATGGCGGCGAGTATTCCGGGCGTGTTCGCGGCGGGGGACTGCACGGGCAAGCCCTATCAGGCGGCAAAGGCGGTCGGCGAGGGGAATATTGCAGCCCTCAGCGCCTGCGAGTTTATTGATAATTTAAATAAGAAAGGATAAATGATAATGGCTATCGAACATCTGAACGAAGAATATTTTGAAGCGGCGCTCGCCGACGGCAAGTGCCTTGTGGACTTCTGGGCGACTTGGTGCGGCCCCTGCCGTATGCAGGCTCCGATACTTGAAAAGCTGGACGCGGAGCTGGGCGGCAGCGTGAAAATATTCAAGGTTGACGTGGACGAGAACCCCGCGCTCGCGCAGAAGCTCGGCATTGCCAGCATTCCCACCCTGCTTGCAACCGAGAACGGCAAGGTCAAGGACATGCGCGTCGGGCTTCAGACCGTGGATCAGCTCAAGCAGATGCTGGCGTAAGATAAAGTGCCGGCACGGCTTGACAAAGTTTTTCAAATACGCTATATTTATCAGAGTTAACTGCTTTGATTGGCAGGAGTACACGCTTTGCGGATCGTCAGAGAGAGCGCGGCAGGTGAGAGCGCTCGTGAGGCGGCGTGGAAGGTCGGCCATGAGCATCCGGCGCGATATGTAGTGTCGGGCGGGTTCTCCCGTTACAGAGACATGAGAGCCGCAGATATGCGGAATTCAGGTGGTACCGCGGTATTTTATCGCCCTGAGGTCATTGACCTCGGGGCGTTTTTTTGTTTGGGGTGAAGATATGCAATTTATAGCCGAGTATACGGTGGATGAGATGGACTTTCTCAGCTTTGTGCGTATAAACCGCTATATACGCGGCAAGGTACCGCGCAGGCTCATAACGATCGTGACGGCGGCGGCCTCAGTGCTGCTCGCGGCGCTGTGCGTACTGGTGACGCTGCGCGGCGTGTGGACGGCAAAGAACGCCATAATCGTTGCGATAGGCGTGATGCTGATAGGCTGGGAGCTTCGGCGCGACAGGTATTATGCCAACGAGAACCGCCGCAAGATGACGGGCTATGTCGAGAAAATGCAGCTCAGCGCGGACGAGCGCGGGATAGACATCAGCTCCGACGGCAACGTCGAGCATGTGGACTACAAGCGCATCGAGGCGATATATCACTGCCGCGAGAGCCTGTTCGTGTATGTGGCAGACGACAGGGCGTACATCATCCCCGACGGCGCGTTCACTGAGGGCGCCGCGGCGGACTTTGCCGCATACGCCGCGAAGAAGTGCGGCAAGAGCGTAGATAATGTGAGTATTTGAGAATTTTCAGAGAGGATCGAAAAAATGAAAGAACTTCCGAAAGTGTATGAACCGAAATCGGTCGAGAAGAAGATCTACGATATGTGGATGCAGGGCGGCTATTTCAAGGGTGAGATAGACCCTGACAAGAAGCCGTTCTCTATCGTCATGCCGCCCCCCAACGTCACCGGCCAGCTCCACATGGGGCACGCGCTGGACTCCACGCTTCAGGACATCATGACCCGCTATAAGCGCATGCAGGGCTACGCGGCGCTGTGGCTGCCCGGCGTCGACCACGCGGGCATCGCAACGCAGATAAAGGTCGAGGAAGTGCTCCGCAAGGAGGAGGGCAAGACCCGCTATGACCTCGGCCGAGAAAAGTTCCTTGAGCGCGTCTGGGAGTGGAAGGAGAAGTACGGCGACCGTATCGTCGAGCAGCAGAAGAGCATGGGCGTCTCCTGCGACTGGGACCGCAGCCGCTTCACCATGGACGAGACCTGTGCCAAGGCTGTCCGCGAGACCTTCTGCGACCTGTACGAGAAGGGGCTGATTTACAAAGGCCGCCGCATGATAAACTGGTGCCCGCACTGCCGCACTGCGCTCTCCGACGCGGAGGTCGAATATAAGGATATCCCCGGCAGCTTCTGGCACATCAGATATCCCATTGAAGGCTCCGACGAGGAGTTCATCATCGCCACCACCCGCCCCGAGACCATGCTTGGCGACAGCGGCGTCGCCGTCAACCCCGCGGACGAGAAGTATCAGCACCTCGTCGGCAAGAACGCAATACTCCCGCTTGTCGGCCGCAAGCTCCCCATCGTCGCCGACGATTATGTTGAGCTTGGCTTCGGCACCGGCGCCGTCAAGATGACCCCCTGCCACGACCCCAACGACTATGAGGTCGGCCTGCGCCATAACCTTGAGCAGATACAGTGCATCGACGAGGACGGCAGGATCATAAACGGCGGCAAGTACGACGGCATGGATCGCTACGAGGCGCGCAAGGTCATCGTCGCCGATCTGGAGGAGCAGGGCTACCTCGTCAAGGTCGAGCCGTACAGCCACAACGTCGGCTGCTGCTACCGCTGCGGCAAGGTCGTCGAGCCGATGCTGTCCCCGCAGTGGTTCGTGAAGATGGAGCCACTGGCAAAGAAGGCGATAGACGTCGTCAAGGACGGCAGAATAAAGTTTGTCCCCGAACGCTTCACCAAGACCTATCTCAACTGGATGGAAAACGTCCATGACTGGTGCATCTCCCGCCAGCTCTGGTGGGGGCATCAGATACCCGCGTGGTACTGCGCCGACTGCGGACACATCACCGTCTCCCGCGAGGATGCGACCGAGTGCGAGTGCTGCCACAGCAAGCACATCACACGCGACGAGGACGTTCTGGACACCTGGTTCAGCTCCGCGCTCTGGCCGTTCTCAACCATGGGCTGGCCGGAAAAGACCGACGAGCTCAACTACTGGTACCCGACCTCCGTCATGATAACCGGCTACGACATCATCTTCTTCTGGGTCGCGAGAATGATATTCTCCGGCATGGAGCAGATGGACAAGGAGCCGTTCAAGACCGTGTTCATCCACGGCCTCGTGCGCGACAGTCAGGGGCGCAAGATGTCCAAGTCCCTCGGCAACGGCATCGACCCGCTGGAGATGGTAGAGAAGTACGGCGCGGATGCGCTGCGCTATAATCTCATCACCGGCAACTCCCCCGGCAACGATATGCGCTTCTACGTCGAGAAGTGCGAAGCGATGCGCAACTTCTGCAACAAGCTCTGGAACGCGTCCCGCTTCGTGATGATGAACCTTACGATTGACAAAAACGAGCTGCCGGAAAAGCTCGAGATTGAGGACAAGTGGATCCTCTCCAAGCTCAACGACCTTGTCAAAGAGGTCTGCGAGAATATGGACAGCTACGAGCTGGGCGTCGCCGCGGGCAAGATATACGACTTCATCTGGGACAGCTACTGCGACTGGTACATTGAACTGACCAAGCCCCGCCTCAACGGCGAGGATGAGCAGGGCAAGCTCGGCGCGCAGAAGGTGCTGCTCTATGTCCTGACCGAGATACTCAAGCTCGTCCACCCGTTCATGCCGTTCATCTCCGAGGAGATATGGCAGGCGCTGCCGCACGAGGGCGAGGCTCTGATGGTCGAGCGCTATCCCGAGTTTACCGAGGCGCTGAGCTTCCCCGAGGACGAGCAGAACTTCGAGATGGTCATGGCGGCCATCAAGGCCGTCCGTGCCCGCCGCAGCGAGATGAACGTGCCGCCGTCCAGAAAGGCGCACCTCATCATCGCAACGGATAAGAAGGCCGCGTTTGAGGCCGGACGCAGCTATATCTGCAAGCTGGCCTACGCAAGCGAAGTCACTGTCGCCGGTGAGGCTCCCGAAGGCAGCGAGGGCATGGTCTCGGTCATTACCGATAACGCCCGTATGTTCATGCCGATGGCAGAGCTGGTCGATCTTGAGAAGGAGAAGGCGCGCATCGAAAAGGAGCTTGCCAACGCCGAAAAAATGCTTGCCGGTCAGAACGCGAAGCTCGCAAACGAGAACTTCGTTTCCCGCGCGCCGGAGCAGGTCGTCAATGCCGAGCGCGAGAAGAAGGCAAAGCTTGAAGCGCTGATAGAAAACCTCAAGCTCAGCCTTGAAAATCTGGGCAAATGATATCAATCAAAGCTGCTGCGGCCGGTGAAAGCCGGCCGCAGTGCTAAAAGGAACTTATATGATAAACAAAGCTCTTGAATATCTCCAGCGTGAGTATCTGCACAATCTTGACATGATAGAAGGTCTGCGCCGCGACCTGTACGACGTTTTATATGCCGCTGAGGACGGTGTGCTTATCTGTGACCGCGAGGGCGGGCGTACCCATATGCTCTCATGCCGGGACGCGGAGGCCGCGCTGCGGATAGCGAAGCTGACCCAGCCTTGCTGCGGCCTGTTCGTGGCGCATCAGGCGGATACCGTGGAGCTGCTGAGGGAGCTGCTTGGCTTTGACGAAGCGTCCGAGTGCTGGCAGGCGGCATATCTTGGTGATACTCCGCTGTCTGTCGGAGATTTTGAGATAAAAAAGCTCGATATGAGCTATGCCCCGGTCGCTGCGGAGATATACAGCAGCTCCGATTACCTTGAATATATGCAGCGGCAGATAAGAGAGGGCGTGCTGCTCGGCGCTTTTGTGGACGGCGAGCTTGCGGGCTTTACCGGCAGACATGTTCAGGGCGCACTCGGTATGCTTGAGGTTTTGCCCGAGTACCGGCGGCGCGGCATCGCGGCGGCGCTGGAAAGCGCGGCGATAAACCGCGAGCTGCAGGAGGGGCATGTGCCGTACGGACAGATCGTCATCGGCAACAACGCCTCCCGCGCCGTTCAGGAAAAGCTCGGCATGAGCTTTGCGGATAAAAACGTCTGGTGGCTTGAAAACGATTGATAGCAAAAATCAGGCTTTCCCGAGTCTCGCGCCGCAGTTCGACAGCATATGCGCGGGAAAAATAATAAAATGACATCGCAGAGTAAATTCTGCGGTGTCTTTTTTATTATACACAAGAACGGAGAATCAACATGATGAACATAAGCACGGCCTTTGCCGCCGGACGGCTGACAATTTACCTCGCCGGAGAGCTTGACCACCACGAGGCGCGCGGCGCGATACGCAGCATCGACGAGCTGCTGGATGAATACCTCCCGCGCGACTGCGTGCTGGACATGTCCGGCCTGAGCTTCATGGACTCGTCCGGCATCGCGCTGATAATCAGAATGAGCAGACGCATGAAAAATCTTGGCGGACGGGCGTGGATAGAGAATCCCGCCAAGCAGCCGCTTCGTGTAATAGACGCTTCCGGTATCGACAGGCTCGTGCCGGTGGCAACAGTGAAATAAGGAGGAGCCATGAACGCGATGAATTACATAAAGCTCGAGTTCCCGAGCAAGAGCTGCAACGAGGCCTTCGCCCGCACAGCAGCCGCCGCCTTTGCCGCGCAGCTCGACCCGACAATGGACGAGCTTGGCGACATCAAGACCGCCGTCTCCGAGGCCGTGACCAATTCGATAGTCCACGCCTACCCCGACGCCATAGGCAAGGTCTCCATGCGTATGAGGATACTCGACGGCAACGTCCTTGAGATATCCATACGCGACTGGGGGCGCGGCATAGAGAACCTTGAGCAGGCGATGAAGCCGCTGTTCACAACGGGCGGCGAGGAGCGCAGCGGCATGGGCTTTACTATCATGGACAGCTTCATGGACAAGCTCCGCGTCCGTTCAATCCCCGGAAAGGGGACAACCGTGACGATGCAGCGCGCCGTCCGCCCGAGAATAGGCCGCCGATGAGCGAGGATATCTACTCGCTCCTGCGCATGGCTCAGGGCGGGGACAAGGAAGCGGCGGGGCGGCTCATCGAAGAAAACTCCGGCCTGATATGGAGCATCGCGCGGCGCTTTTTCGGGCGCGGCGTGGATCCGGACGACCTGTATCAGCTCGGCTGCGTTGGCTTCCTGAAGGCCATAGACGGTTTTGACGAGAGCTACGGCACGCGCTTCTCGACCTATGCCGTGCCGAAGATATCCGGCGAGATACGGCGCTTCCTGCGCGACGACGGAATGGTCAAGGTCAGCAGAGGAGTGAAGGAGCAGGCGCAGCAGATACGCGCCGCGCGCATGGCGCTGGAGCAGCGCATAGGCCGTGAGCCGACGATATCGGAGCTTGCCCGCGAGACGGGGATGAGCGCGGAGGACATCGCCTTCGCCGAGACGGCGACCGGCCCCGCCGAGAGCCTCCAGCGTGAAACGGGGGAGGACGGTTTTACGCTGGAACTGGTGCTGGGCGATTACGGCGCGGAGGAAAAGCTCGTGGAGCATGTCGCACTGCGCGCCGCGATAGAGAAGCTGCCCGAGCGCGAACGGCAGGTCGTCGCGCTGAGGTATTATCACGGCATGACACAGCAGAACTGCGCCAAGGTGCTGCACGTCTCGCAGGTGCAGATATCGCGGCTTGAGCGGCGCGCAGTCGACGAACTGCGCAAAATGCTGTCGTAGCCCGTGCGGCCTTTTGTTAAATCGGCATATTGAAAAAAATAAAAGCTTTAATTATAATCTCCACATAACTCCGTGGAGATGTTTTTATGCAAAAAAATATAATAAAAAACAGCTTTAAGTATTCGCTTGAGCGCAGCGTGCCGATACTTATCGGCTTCTTTCCGGTCGGCACGATGTACGGTCTGATGATGTCGGCGGCAGGGTATAATTTTCTGTGGTCGGCGGCGGCAAGCCTGTTTGTCTACGCAGGCTCGCTGCAGATGCTGATGATATCGTTCTTCCGGAGCGACATGTCCATCCTCACCATCGCCGTCACGGCGCTCCTCCTCAACAGCCGCCATATGTTCTATGGCCTGTCGTTTATCGAAAAGTTCCGCAGCTACGGCGCATGGAAGTGGTTTCTGATATACGGCATGCCCGACGAGAGCTATTCGCTGCTGTGCTCCTATGTCCCGCGTGAGGGCGTTGAGGAAAAGTGGGTGCACATATTTTCAACCGGACTTATCTGGATATACTGGATAGCCTTTTCCGTGCTGGGCGGACTTGTCGGCCAGCTCATCACCTTTGATACGACCGGCATCGATTTTGCGCTCACCGCGCTTTTCATCGTCATTCTGCTTGACCAGATAAAATCCACCGGCATGAAGCTGCCCGCGCTCATCGGCGGCGTGTCGTCGGTGCTGTGCATAATTATTCTAGGCAGAGACAATTTCCTGCTGCCGTCGCTCGCGGTGACGGTGCTCGTGCTGCTGATCCTGAGAAATAAGCTGGAGGGAGGCGCTGAAAATGAACATTGACGTCGGACGCTCAATTTTGATAATAGCCGTCTGCGCGGCATGCACCTTTGCCGAGCGCCTGTTCCCGTTCGTGATATTCCGCGGGCGCGAGGTGCCGGAGGTCGTGCGCTATCTGGGGAAGGTCCTGCCCACCGCGATAATCGCCACACTGACCGTATATTGCCTGCGCGGCGCGAGCTTCGGCAGCCTCGGCGGCGTTGCCCCGTCGCTCATCGCCGTTGCTGTGACAGTGGCGCTGCACCTCTGGAAGCGCAACACGCTTATAAGTGTCGTTGGCGGCACGGCCTGCTATATGCTGCTGGTGCAGCTGATTTTTGCGTAATTAAGCTTGTCGGAAAACGGAATTTGTGATAAAATAAAATTTATGGTTACTGATTTTGAAAAGAGATACATCGAGGCACGGCGGGCGCTTGTAAGCTCCGACTATGCCAAACTCAACGACAAGCAGCGCGAAGCGGTATTGGCCACGGAGGGGCCGCTGCTGATACTGGCCGGAGCCGGAAGCGGCAAGACCACAGTGTTAATCAACCGCATCGCAAATCTTCTGGAATATGGCCGTGCGTCAGACAGCGAGGATGTCCCCGCCGGCGCGACGGAAGAGGATATCAAAAAGATGCAGGACGGCGGCGAGGAGGGGCGGCGCATCGCGGCGCTCGACCCGGTGGAGCCGTGGCGCATCCTTGCCATCACCTTTACCAACAAGGCGGCGGGCGAGCTGAAAGCCCGTCTTGAGAATATGCTCGGCCCCGAAGCGAACGACATCTGGGCCTGCACCTTCCACTCCGCCTGCGTCCGCATCCTGCGGCGCGACGCGGAGAAGCTCGGCTTCCCGTCCAATTTCAGCATTTACGACACCTCGGACAGCACGAGCCTTATAAAGCACATCATCAAGGACTTCAACCTTGACGACAAGACCTACGCGCCCAAGGTCGTCCTCGGCGCGATAAGCCGCGCCAAGGATCAGCAGATCGGCGCGCAGGAGTATCTGCGTCAGGCCAAGGCGAGCGGGAACCTCTTCCGCAGCAAGACGGGCGAGATATACGCGGAGTATATGCGCCGCATGTTTGCCGCCGGAGCCATGGACTTTGACGATCTGATATTCTTCACCGTTCAGCTCCTTCAGGAACACGAGGACGCGCGTACATACTGGCAGCGCCGTTTCAGATACGTCCTCATCGACGAGTATCAGGATACGAACCGCCTGCAGTACCTGCTCTCTTCGCTGCTCGCGGGTGGCTTCGGCAATATCTGCGTCGTCGGCGACGATGACCAGAGCATCTATAAATTCCGCGGCGCGACGATAGAGAATATTCTCTCGTTCGAGAGCCAGTATAAGAAGTGCCGCACTATCCGCCTTGAGCAGAATTATCGCAGCACAGGCCACATTCTCGACGCCGCGAACGCCGTTATCCGCAACAATCAGGGGCGCAAGGGCAAGGAGCTGTGGACGAATAAGGACGATGGCAACAAGATAAAGCTTTACGTCGCCGACAATGAGCATGAGGAGGCGCAGTACGTCGCCTCGCAGATAATGGCCGACTACGGCCGCGGCGAGAACTGGCGCGACCACGCGGTGCTCTACCGCATGAACGCGCAGTCGAACCAGCTTGAATACGCTTTCAAGCGCGCCGGTGTGCCGTACCGCATCATTGGCGGCACACGCTTCTTTGACCGTGCTGAGGTCAAGGACGTGCTGGCATATATGAACGTCATCGCCGTTCCGGAGGATGAGCTGCGCCTGAACCGCATCATCAACTCCCCGCCGCGCGGCATCGGCGAGCGCAGTATGGAGATAGCCCGCGAGATAGCCGCCCGCGAGGGCACGGCGACCTTTGCGGTGCTTGAGCACGCGGACAAATATCCGGAGCTGAGCCGCCCCGCGCTGCGTATGCGGCAGTTTGCGTCGATGATAAACGGCCTGCGCGACTTCGCGTCCAAGAATTCGCCCGACGCGCTGCTCGACGAGCTGCTTGACAAGACCGGGTATCTGCGCGCGCTCGAAGAGAAGCACACCATCGAGGACACCGCCCGCGCCGAAAACGTGCGCGAGATAAAGACCAGCATCATAAGCTACATGAAGGAGTCCGGGGACCAGACGCTTGAAGGCTTTCTTGCTGACGTCGCGCTTTACACCGACCTCGACAATTACGATAAGGACGCCGACAGCGTCGTTATGATGACAATGCACAGCGCCAAGGGGCTTGAGTTCCCGACCGTGTTCATCGTCGGTATGGAAGAGGGCATCTTCCCCGGCATGAAGGCCATCGGCGAGCCGGAGGAGATGGAGGAAGAGCGCAGACTCTGCTATGTTGCGATAACCCGCGCCATGCGCCAGCTGCATATCGTCTGCGCGCGGCAGAGGATGCTCTTCGGCCGGACGACTGCGAACAAGGTGTCCCGTTTCGTCGATGAGATACCCGAGGAGCATATCGAGAAGCGCAACGCCCAGCGACCGAGCCATAATGCCGAGCGCCGTCCGGAGATGCAGTTTGCCTCGAAGAGCCGCTATGCGTCGGCGCGGCAGTACAGCATGAACGCCCCCGCGCACAGACCCGCCCCACCCTCCGCGCCGTCCGCGCAGGCAAAGCCCGCGCCGGACTATTCCGCGGGCGACCGCATCGTCCATCAGGCCTTCGGCGCAGGTACGCTCACGAAGATGACGCCGATGGGCGGCGATTTCCTGATAGAGATAAGCTTTGATTCCGGCAGCACGAAGAAGCTCATGCTCCGCGCCGCCGCTCCGCATATGAAAAAAGCCTGAGCCAAGCCATTGAAGTTTTCCCAGCGCATGCCGCTGGGAAAGCGCATTTTATTTTGAACAACGACCGATATGAAAGACAGAAAGAACTTTTTGGGGCATCTCGCCCTGTGGGGGACGGCGTTCATCTGGGGCACGTCCTTCGTCATCCTGAAAGAAGCGCTCGACTCCATCGGCACCATGTGGGTGCTGGCGCTGCGCTTTATAATCGCGGCGGCTCTGCTGCTGCTCGCCGCCGGTAAGCGGCTGAAAACGCTTGGCAGGGACGGCCTGCGCGGCGGCGTGTTGCTCGGCGTGTGCCTCGCCGCGGCGTATATATTCCAGACCTACGGCCTGAAATACACCACCCCCGGCAAGAACGCGTTCCTGACCGCGACTTACTGCGTGCTCGTCCCGTTCATGGTCTGGGCGTTTTTCAAGCGCCGCCCGAACGCCGCAAATATCATCGCCGCATTCATGTGCGTGTTCGGCATTGGTCTTGTCTCGCTGAGCGGGACTTCGCCCTTTAACCTCGGCGACGCGCTGACGCTCGTCTGCGGCATCTTCTACGCTTTGCAGATAATCCTGACCGAGCGCTTCATCGGCGACTGCGACGCGCTGTCGCTCACCGGCGTGGAGTTCGGCACGGCGGCGGTCATATGCCTTGCCGGAGCGCTGATATTCGAGTCCGCGCCCGTCGGCCTCAGCCTTGAGCTATGGGGCAGCATCGCCTATATGGGCGTGATGTGCACGGCACTGTGCTTCTTCCTCCAGACATGGGGCATGCGTTACACACCGTCGTCCACGGCGGCGGTTATAATGACATTTGAATCCGTGTTTGCGATAATAATCTCGGTGATATTCTATGACGAGCCGGTCACTGTGCGGCTGATATGCGGCTTCACGCTTATCATCGCCTCGGTCATCATCTCGGAGAGAGCACCGCTGAGACTCAAGAAAATCTCATAATTTCCTGAAAAGGGGGGCATTTTATTGGGATATAAGTCCGATATAGAGATAGCCCAGAGCTGCGTGATGCAGCCTGTAACGGAGATAGCCCGCACTGTGGGTATAGACGAAAAATATATCGAGCAGTATGGACGCTACAAGGCTAAGATCGACCTTGCGCTGCTGAAGGATCTGGCGGACAGACCGGACGGCAAGCTCATTCTTGTCACTGCCATCACGCCGACTCCGGCGGGCGAGGGCAAGACCACGACTGCGATCGGCCTTGCCGACGCACTGCGCCGCATCGGCAAAAACGCGGCGGCATCGCTGCGCGAGCCGAGTCTCGGCCCTGTGTTCGGCATCAAGGGCGGCGCTGCCGGCGGCGGATACGCACAGGTCGTCCCGATGGAGGACATAAACCTCCACTTCACCGGCGATTTCCACGCCATAGGCGCGGCGAACAACCTGCTTGCCGCGATGATGGATAACCATATACATCAGGGCAACGCCCTCGGCATCGACCCGCGGCAGATAACGTGGAAACGCGCCGTGGACATGAACGACCGGCAGCTGCGCAATATCGTGAGCGGCCTCGGCGGCAGGACTGACGGCGTTCCGCGCGAGGACGGCTTTGACATCACGGTTGCAAGCGAGGTGATGGCGGTGCTGTGCCTTGCCACAAGCATTCCCGACCTCAAGGCGCGCCTTGGCCGCATGATAGTCGGATACACCTATGACGGCCGCCCCGTGACCGCGCATGACCTCAAGGCCGAGGGCGCGATGGCGGCGCTCCTCAAAGACGCGCTCAAGCCGAACCTTGCCCAGACCATGGAGGGCACGCCCGCGTTCATCCACTGCGGCCCCTTTGCCAACATCGCCCACGGATGCAGCAGCGTGCTTGCCACACGCATGTCGCTGAAGCTCGCGGACTACACCGTCACCGAGGCGGGTTTTGCTGCCGACCTCGGAGCCGAGAAATTCTTCGATATAAAATGCCGCCTTGCTGGGCTGCGCCCGTCCGCGGTGGTGATCGTTGCGTCGGTCAGAGCGCTGAAATATCACGGCGGCGTGAGCAAAAATGAGCTTGACGCGGAAAATCTTCCCGCGCTTGAGCGCGGCCTGCCGAATCTCCTACGCCATGTCAGCAATATCAAGGACGTTTTCGGCCTGCCGTGTGTCGTTGCGATAAACGCGTTTCCGGGCGATACGGAAGCGGAGCTTCGCATGATCGAGACGCGCTGCCGTGAGCTTGAGGTGAACGTCGTGCTCAGCGAGGTCTGGGCGAAGGGCAGCGCAGGAGGCACCGCGCTTGCCGGAGAGGTCGTCCGTCTCTGCGAGCAGCCGAACGATTTCCGACCTGCCTATGAGCTTGATATGAGCATCGGGCAGAAGCTCGAAGCCATATGCCGACGCGTGTATCACGCGGACGGCGTGCGCCTGAGCGCTAACGCTGGAAAGCAGGCGGAGCGGCTCGAAGCGCTCGGCTTTGGTGGCCTGCCGATATGCATGGCCAAAACGCAGTACAGCTTTTCCGATGATCCCGCGCTTCTAGGCGCGCCGGATGGCTTCACGGTCAATGTCAGGGAGCTGAAGGTCAACGCCGGAGCGGGCTTCGTCGTCGCCCTGACTGGGAACATCATGACTATGCCCGGCCTGCCGAAGGTGCCGGCGGCGGAGAAGATAGACGTCGACGAAAACGGCGTCATATCCGGACTGTTTTAAAAATTTGAATAAAAATCACCGGATGTGATCAGCGTCCGGCGATTTTTTATATCCGCGGAATAGCCACAAGTGGAATAAAATTGCAGAAATAGCGGCCGGTTGAGCGGACAGAAGTCGAAAATGGGCGAAATTTGCGGCCAAGTGGGGGATTCAGACCGGAAAAAGCGTTAAAAATACGCCTCTGGGGCATCATGGTACTTGACGAAAGGGGCAATAAGTTGTATTATTATAAAGCATAATAATGCCTATTTCTATTCTACATAGAATGGAGGAACACAAATGAGTTTAATACCTGAGGTAAAATGCCGCCGCTGCGGGGAGACCTTCTCCTCACTGCGCAGCCGCTGCCCCAACTGCGGAACCCGCAGGGTCAGCCAGAGCACGCGTACGCCCGGCGCAACCCCCGGCACAGTTAAGGGAACCGCTTCCTATGACCGCGCTGCCGCCAATACCAGATGGCAGATGATCTTCGGCCTGATACTTGTTATTGCGGTCATTCTCGCGGTGATAGTCATGGTGAGCACCAGCCTAAACGGAAACGGCGCTTCCGGCACGAAAGCAACGCCGACCCCCGCCCAGAATTCCGACACTCTGCCCACCGCCGAGACTCCCCCGACGCCTACGCCCAGCCCCACCCCGAATATAGAAAAAGTCGTGCTGCACTCGCTGTGGTCTACCAATGCTTGGGAGAACAATGAGTTCACGATGGAGTCCACCTCCGAGGACGTTGTCGTTCTTGCGGATGTGTACCCGCTGGATATTCAGAATCCTGAGATCACATGGAGCGTTGAGGATGACAGCATCATCAGCGTAACGGTCGATCCCGAGAAGCCGAAGCAGTGCACCGTAAGCTATGTCGGACCTGGCCATGGCAAGCTTATCTGCCAGGCGTTTGGCTATAAGACCGAGCTGACGATCTATTGCCGTTAAGCACAGCTCAAAAGCGATCAACAGACTCTCCGATTTCGGGGAGTCTGTTTTTCGATATTTTCAATTTTGAAGCGGCAAAAAAATTAAAAAAGGTATTGACATTTTCCGCTTCCTGAGGTAATATAAACGAGCTGTTAGAGAACTGGACGATTGGCGCAGCTGGTAGCGCATCCGCTTGACGTGCGGGAGGTCACAAGTTCGAGTCTTGTATCGTCCACCATAAACCTGCAATTCTTATGAGTTGCAGGTTTTCTTTTTATCTGAAATAGAGTATACTCGAACTTGTGGCATATTTGAGTGCGGCATCGCTGCACGGATAAGCCGCGGACACCTGACGCGAAGCGGCATGCGCCCGCAAGTTCGAGTCTTGTATCGTCCACCAAATTTAAAAACAGAAAAGCACGGAAGATTTTGAACTGCTCCAGTTTGTGCGGACAGCACAAAAAGCCCCCATGTAGGCGATATGAAGTTTAAGCGGAGTGGCGCAGCGTCAGCGGCGCCACTCCGGTCTTTGTCTGGATGCGCTCATGGTTGTAGAAATGAATATAACGATCAATCATTTCATTGGCTTCATTGAAGGACACCGGTTTGTGTCTGTAAATACACTCGGTTTTGAGAATGGAGAAAAAATTTTCTGCCATCGCATTGTCATAGCAGTTCCCGCGTCTTGACATGGACGGAGTTATACCGTATTTTTGAGTTAGCTTGAAATATGCTTGGGATGTATATTGAAAGCCCTGGTCGCTGTGGAGGTGCAACTCCGCAGCGACCCTCTTTTTCTCTTTGCGCATAGCAAGGCGGATCGTGTCCAGCACAAGGTTAACCGTTTGTTCTGTGCCAGTCTTATATGCGACAATGCTGTTATCGTATAGATCCCGGATCATTGACAGATACAGAATGCCTTGCTTTGTGTGTATATACGAAATGTCTGTGACCCATTTTCTGTTAGGCTTGTCAGCATGAAACTGCCTGTTGAGCAGGTTCTCATAGCGATGCAGCTGCTGTCCCATGTTGACCCACTTCCTTCGACGGCGGATTTCAGACAACAGATCATATTTTTTCATTACACGCAGAATGGTTTTGGGATTGCAATGTATGCCTTTGGATTTCAACGCAAGACACATCCTGCGATATCCGTATGTGTTGAAGCTTTTTTCCTGCTGCTGGCGGATCGCTGCCGCCAGTTCCGCATCCTTTTCCGGCTTTCCTATCCTGCGGACAAAATCATAGTACCCGCTTCGTGATACGCCAAAAAATCGACACATCGTGGATACTGAATATTCCGACCGATGACGATGGATAACAGCGTACTTTACCCGTGGCCTCACTTCCTTTCTATGGATTGCAGAAAATCCCGCAACAGTTCATTCTCCATTTTCAGCCGCTTGTTTTCGTACTTGTACTCGGCTAATGTTTTTGCAGGCTTACGGCCTCGCTGCTTAGGAATACCTTCTGCATTTCGCCTACGCTCTCTTTTCAATAGTCCCTTTACTACATACTTGTTCTTAAATCCGTAGTATTCGGCGATCTCCCGCTGCGTTTTCCCTGCTTCTATCATTGCTTTAATCTCTGGATACAGCAACCGCACATGGGTATATTCTCTTTTTGACATAACAGCACCCCCTGATGTAGTTCTATTTTCCTACATCAGGGGGTGTTTTGTCTATTGTCCGTTTTTACTGGTCCTGTTCATTTCGGCTTTCGGTGCTTTTTTGCATTTTATGACGGGTTTGGTAATCGGCAAAAATCATGCCCGTACGCAGTGTCAACAAAAGTGTCAACATTTTGGCTGTTTTTCTGTGTGGGAACAAAACCGTTGGCAGCAGAGAAAGAATGTTATCAATGGCAACAGTCACGCCAAACATGAAGGACGTAAAATTTTCCTCTTACAGGTTCAGAGCCTGTGTAGACCGGGACAAGAATAACAAGCAACGCTCAAAAATATGACGAAGCAACAGGAGCCAAGCTTCTGCTGGACTTGAAAGCTGAAAATGGCACCTGTTCAAATAACTGCGAAAGATGTATGACAAATTCTGCAAGACATAGATATATAAAATAGCCACAGAATAGTATTGGCTGCAATAACGGTAAGAGAAGACAAATAACGCATAAAGTATGTTAAAATAATAATTACTAACATAAATCCAAATTTTTGTTGACATTTAGCACGAATAAATATAGAATAAAACTAAGCTAACTCCATTGTCGGACGCTATATTAAACTGGCTACATTCAGTAGCTTTTTAATTAATGCAAACATGTCAGACATTCAGACAATATATAAAATGTTTATATTGTTTGCATGTGACGCCTGTGGAGAACACAAAAATTTTATTTGGGAGGAAACAAATGAAAAACGCAAGCAACAGAACAAAGTATTTTCTGGCAGTGATTTCTCTTGGCTTCGTTTATGGCTCTATGTTCAATCTGGCGTATATGAAGTATATCTTTTATGATGCGATGATTGAAGCCATGCAATGTACAAACACTCAGCTAGGTCTGCTCATTACCGTATATACTCTCGTGAGCTGCATTGGCCTCCTTCCCGGTGGGTGGATAGCGGATCGGTATAAAACAAAAGGGATCATTGTTGTATCGGCCTACCTTCAGGCTGCCGTCAGTATTTTCTTCGCATTTACTATGCGCAGCTATGTATGTGCAATGATAACATGGATCATATCCGGCATTGCAAGCGTGACGGCATTCTTTGCCGCCATTCTCAAAGCTGTTTCGATGGTCGGCGGTGAGGACGAGCAGGGGCGTACCTTCGGCTATTATGAGGCATTCTGCGGGTTGTCGGCCACGATCACAAATGCGGTTGCGCTCTGGGCCTTTTCACGATTCGACAATTCCGTTACGGCACTCAAAACGGCAGTTATTGTTATGGGCATTATGAGCTTTATCGGCGGACTTCTGGTGCAACTGTTCTTTGACGAAAAAATCACCGAGGTTCACTATAGCGCTGCAGTGAAAAAGAAAGTAGATATCAAGGGAACCTTTGCCGTGTTCAAACTGCCGAAGTTCTATCTCAGCTGCGTAATTATTTTTTGCTGCTACGGTTTTTATACATGCCAATCTTTTATTACTCCGTACATGACCAATGTGCTGGGGGCGACTGTCACTTTTGCAGGATTTCTTGCTATACTTAAAAGCTATGGCCTGAAGCTTATTGGTGCGCCTATTGGCGGTGTACTCGCGGACAAGATGAAGTCTGTTTCCAAGTTCGAAATACTTGCATTTGGAGCGATGTTCCTTATTACCCTTTATATTTCTCTTGTCAAGGGCGGCGGTGAACTTGTACCCATATTTACTGTACTCACGCTTGTACTTGCAACTGTTTGCTTTATGGCGCGCGGAGTTATGTGGGCATCTGTAGATGAAGCAAAGGTTCCGAAAGAAATATCCGGAACGGCGATGGCCGTTGCGTCTATCGTCGGCTTCGATCTGCCTGATATCTGCCTGCCGACCATTATAGGCAACTGGCTTGACAAATACGGCAATGCAGCGTATGGCAGGGTGTTTACACTCCTGTGCGGTATGTGCGTTGCAGGTGTCCTGGCTTCACTGGCAATGGTTGTTCTAAACAAAAAGGAAGCAAAAGCTGCACGGTCGGCTTAAGGGAGAGCGAATTGCTTTATCCCCAAAGTTTAAAACTTTGGGGATAAAGTTCATATGTACGGCAAGGTGATCTGCCGATCACAGACAGCGAAAGAGCAATGAATTATTATTTGTGCGGCGAAACGCATGGAGGATTACAATGCAGGAAAAAATCATCGTAGATCATGAACATTGCAAGGGCTGCGGCCTTTGCATCAGTGTATGTAAAATGGGCGCGCTCGCAAAATCCGCGGAGATGAACAAGAGCGGATATTGTTATGCGGTAGCCGACCCGGCAAAATGTGTAGGCTGTGGAATGTGTTATAGAATGTGTCCCGACTACTGCATAGAAATTCACACCTAAGGAGGCAATTGATATAATGGCAAGAGTTTTGATGAAAGGCAACGAAGCCCTCGCAGAAGCTGCGCTGCGCGCGGGCTGCCGGTTTTACAGCGGTTATCCCATCACCCCTCAGACGGAGATACTCGAATATCTGTCATGGAGAATGGCCGAGGTTGGAGGGCAGTTTATTCAGACCGAGTCGGAGCTTGGCGGAGTGAATATGCTTTACGGCGCGGCGGCGACCGGTGCGCGAGCTATGACAAGCTCTTCCGGACCTGGATTTGCCCTCCAGCATGAGGGAATTTCCTATCTATGTGCAGCGGATCTTCCGGCGGTACTGATTGATGTCATGCGTATAGGCAATGGTTTAGGCGATATTGCTCAGGGACAGGGCGACTATTGGGCTGTCACGCGCGGCGGGGGCAATGGAGATTACAGGACGATAGTCCTTGCGCCTAACTCCGTACAGGAGGGCATGGACTTGGTTCGGGACGCATTCGACCTTGCGGAAAAGTATCTGCATCCGGTAATAATTGCTTCTGATGCTGCTATCGGTCAGATGATGGAGATAGTAGAGCTTCCGGAGATGCATGAACATGATATAAATACATATGAATGGTCGGTCAAGGGAAGCAAGATAGGCGAGCAGCATAAGGTCATCAGTAATGTATGCTTTTATGGACACAAGAACTATGAGGAGTATCTTTCCGGTAAATATCAGACGATAACCGATAATGAGCAGCGCTGGGAGAGTTATATGGCTGATGATGCCGAAGTGATTGTCGTAGCGTTTGGGATCAGCTCCAGAATAGCCAAAGAGGCGGTGAAGATAGCCAGGGCAAGGGGGATACGTCTTGGCCTTATCAGACCCATAACGCTGTGGCCGTATCCGCGGAAGGCCTTTGAGAAGCTTTCTCCCGATTTCAAGGGGTTTGTATGTGTTGAAATGAATATACTCGGCCAGATGGTCGACGATCTTAAGCTGGCGACCGACAGTCGGTATCCGATAGATTCTTATGGTACTTTCTTTGATGTCCCCGATACGGAAGTCATAATAAAGAGAGCCAGCGAGCTTCTTGGAAAGTGAGGTAAGATAGTATGATACTCAAAAAGCCCGATAGTCTTACATACCCGGGTAGCTCCTTCTGCCCGGGATGCGCGCACGGTATTTCGGACAGAATAATCGCAGAATCAGTCGAGGCCCTTGGCATGCGTGAAAAATTTATTCCCACTGTTGATGTTGCCTGCGGAGCGTGGAGCATGGATATATGGGATTTTGATACCGTAATGTGTGCGCATGGCCGCCCTATAGCTGTTGCGGCAGGCATAAAGCGCGCCAGACCCGATGCGCTTGTTGCGGCATATCTCGGAGATGGAGCAGCTTACTCGATAGGTACTGCCGAAACGGTTCACTGTGCGCTGCGCAATGAAAATATTGTCGCAATAGTTCTGAACAACGGCGTTTTTGGCATGACCGGGGGTCAGATGGCACCGACTACTTTGCCCGGACAGAAAACCGCATCGTCTGTGAAAGGCCGCGATCCCAAAACACAGGGCGGAGTTTTCAACATTGTCAAAACTATAGGTTATATGGACATAGCATATCTTGCGCGCGCGGCGCTTGACAGCCCGGCAGGTATTATAAAGGCGCAGAAGTATATTCAGAAGGCATTGGAAAAGCAGCTCCGGGGCGAAGGTTTTTGCCTTGTTGAGTTACTCGGCGCTTGCCCGACAAATTGGAATCTTAGTCCTGCGGCAGCTTGCGAGCGTATCCGCACAGAGAGCTTGAAGTATTATGAGCTGGGTGAGTTTATTGATAAGTAAGAAGGAGAGAGAATCATGACTGAGATAATCTGCGCTGGATTTGGCGGACAAGGCGTTCTGGTTGCCGGAAATATTCTTGCCTTTGCAGGTATGGAAGCGGGAAAAGTGATAACATGGTATCCGTCATATGGCTCAGAAATGCGAGGCGGCACAGCTAACTGTAATATAAAAATAAGCGACGATGAAATAGCAAGTCCATATGTAAAAGCTCCGGATATACTGATTTGCCTCAATGAAGTGTCAGTGGGGAAATTTATGAACAGCATGAAGCCCGGAGCGATCATGGTCGTAAACAGCTCGCTGTGCAGCCCGGACTATAAATTCCGGGACGATATCAAAATAGTAAGAGTGCCTGCCAGTGATATAGCAAATGAGCTGGGCAATCCCAGAGGACTCAATATTGCCGCGCTTGGTGCCGCAGTTGCGGCGTCAGGCTTGTTTGACTGTACTGCGTTCAAGGAATATATAGATAAGTTCTTTGCGTTGAAAGGAAAGGTCAATCCGAAGAATGCGCTGTGCTTTGAGGCCGGAGCGAAGTGCGCATTAGACGCAAAATAAATATACTTTAGAGAGTGTACGAATGACGACTTTAGACCTCAGCTTTATAGGGATATACCTTGCAGCAATGTTGGCGATCGGCCTCTACGCCAATAGAAAAGACAAAGGTACAGAAAATTACTATGTAGGCGGCAGAAAGCAAAACTCTGTCACGATAATGTGCCTGTGGGTATCATGTTGGATCGGCGGCGCATCTGTTATCGGAACATCTACCAAGGGTTATGACATGGGTATCACAGCCGTGTGGTATGTTGGAATGACCGCGGTGGGCTGCCTGCTGTTTTCACTGCTGCTTTCAGAAAAAATCAAGCGTATCGGAGACAAGCTTCAGCATATAACATATCCCGAATTTATTGAAAGTCGTTATGACGGTCGTGCCAGACTGGTTGCAACGGTGTGTACACTTTTGGGAATGATAGGTGTTACAGCGTCCCAACTCGTTGCGGCCGGAGAAATACTCAATACGCTCACTAATCTTGGAATAGGCCGCACTTTTCTTATTGCGTCTGCTATTCTTATTGCATATACAGCGCTTGGCGGCTTTATGGCGGTAGTGTATACGGACTGGGTACAGGTCGGACTACTTGTTCTTGGCATACTGATAGGAGTTCCGTTTGCAGCGAAGGCTACAGGCGGCATTGGGGCGGTACGTGCACTCCCGGCGAGCTTTTTTGATCTGGGCGCATGGGGATGGCCGACAATAATCGCTTTTGCCGTGTCTACCGTGCTGTCGTTCTTTACTACAATGGATAGCTATACCAGATGCATTTCCGCAAAAACACCGGCAGTTGCGCGGCGCGGCGGAGTACTTGCAGCACTGCTGATAATTCCGCTTGCATTCTGTTCCACATATGAAGGCATGGCCACGAGACTTCTTATTCCGGAACTTCCGGAGGGAACAAATGCAATGACGAACCTCATTTTACTTACGTTCCCGACCGGAGTAAAAGGAATAGTCATTGTCGGTATCCTTGCTGCAATCATGTCCTCCGGAGATGTTGCGATAATAACAGGTTCGGCCAATATAACACGAGATATTTACCAGCGTTATATAAAGCCGGATGCATCGGAACGGAGTATGTCACGTCTTAGTATAGCTGCATCAGCGGCTATAGGCATAATAAGTGCTCTTATAGCATGGTTTATGCAAGATATTCTGAATATACTTTTCATAACGCTGACGATACTGTCGGCAGGTCTGTTCTTCCCGACAATGATGGGCTTTATTTGGAAACGCGGTAATTCACATGCGGCGTTTTACAGCATACTCTTTTCCACTATAACGGTAATAGTCTGGTATATATGCAAGAGTATAGGTCTTGGTGGAGTGTTTGATATTGATAGCCTGTGGCCGGGACTGCTTGTGTCAGGTGCGATATACTTTCTTGTGTCTGTCTTCGGAAAGCAGAGTGAAGAGGAAACTCGCCGAATAGAGGAGTTCCTGTCGATTGGAAAGACGCAGAAAGAAAGTACGGAAGCATAAGGCATAAAAAATCATCCCGGATATCCGGGATGAAATCTTATCGTATATTTCCGCTGAAGAAGTATTGGGTCTGGCGGTTGATATCCTCTTGTGTGAAATCGAAGTGACGTATCATCCATTCTGTTGCTGAGGCGACATTCCGCTCACATATTGCCTTGAAAAGCTCTTTGTGAATAGTATAGGATTCCTCAAGTTGCCCCTGATCTTCGACGACTTGGTGTGAGTAGTAGATGTCCTTGGAATAAATGTCGTTGAAAGCACTGAGCATGTATTGATACAACGTGTTTTTTGACAGCATTACCAGCACACTGTGGAAGTTCATGTCATATAATTGACGCTCATTTGTCGTGCTGCTGTTGAGGTAGCGGTCAAGACAATCGCCCAACTCAATGAGTTCGCTGCCAGAAGCATTGGCTATCACTTCGCGTACCGCTCCGAGCTCTATTGACTGGCGGAGTTGGATAAGATCGTGCAGAGTGCAGCCCTGAAGTCTGAAATACATCGAAAGACTGTCAGTCATTGATGGGAGCAGATTATTCACCACGAAGCTGCCGCCGCCCTTACGGGATTCAATAAGGCCGTAGACTTCCAAAGATTTGAGTGCCTCACGAACGGAGGAGCGGCTGACGCTGAATACATGTGCCAGTTCACTTTCAGAAGGCAGACAATCGCCTACCTTCAATTCACCGGAGATAATGGCCTGCTTTATCTGGTTGATTATATTCTTGAAGTTACGTTCCTGATGAACCGATGTGAACAATGTATAGTCACCCTTTCCGCGCATTCTTAGATGCATGCGCTGTCAAGATTATAACATAATTAAACTTGTAATGCAAACATACAAATATTCCACGGAGGAAAAAACATGGCAGAAAATATAAAAATGCCGCTCGAAGGCATAAAAGTTGTTGAGCTTGCGACAGTAGTTGCGGCCCCGACAGCGGGACGGATGCTCAGCGCATACGGTGCGGAAGTAATAAAAGTAGAAAGTCTGACAGGTGATGACTACCGGGTTGCCGGCAATTTTGAGTGTGTTGTCTGCGAGGACTACAAAAACCCGCTGTTTACGATTCAGAATAGCGGTAAGAAGCTTGTGTCCATTGACCTGAAGCAGCCTGATGGGAAAAAGGCGATGCTCCGTCTGCTGGACGGAGCAGATGTATTCCTCACAAATGTACGTACAGGCGGACTTCAAAGGCTTGGGCTTGATTACGAGAGTCTGCATGAGCGTTTCCCGCGGCTCGTATATGCGCACTTTTCAGGCTTTGGACCCAAAGGACCGGTCGCATCAAATCCCGGTTTTGACAGCACTGCTTTCTGGCTTCGCTCAGGCCCGATGGCTGACTGGCAGGTACCCGGCAGTTTCCCGTTCAATCCTACTTATGCGTTTGGAGATATGGCGACAAGCTCCGTGCTGTTCTCCGGCATACTTATGGCGCTGATTGGACGTGAGTGCACGGGACATGGAACGCGTGTTGATACTTCACTTTTCGCAAGTGGAATATGGTGCAATGCGGTAGCTGTCGTGTCACATCAGCCGCAGTTCGGAGGCAAGCGCCCACTTGATCCGCTGCGCCCGGCGGACCCGTTCTCGCAGTTTTATATGTGCTCAGACGGTAAGTGGATAGGTATATTCGATAATGAATATCAGCGTGACTTACCCAAATTTGCAAAATTATTCGGCATGCCGGACCTTGTAGAAAATCCGGAGTATGCCTCGCTGAGTGCACTCGCCGAAAGCGATGCGATAGTTGAATTCGTGCAGAGATTGAATGAGCTGTTTTTGACGCGGAGCAGCGGCGAATGGAGGGAATATCTCAGCAGCAATAATGTTTCGTGCGAGGTCATGCATTGTATACGTGATGTCAGCACGGACGAGCAGGCGCTGGCAAACGGATACGTGAAGGAATTGAAATTTAAGGATGGACTGAGTGTGATGATGCCGCGTCCGCCGGTGCATTTTTCCGATTATGAGCAGCGCGACTATGTGCCGACCGGCAGAATAGGCGAGGACACTGACCGCGTATTTATGGCAATGGGGTATACAGAAGAAGAAATCTCGCAACTGCGCGATAAGAAAACTATATTATAAAAAGGAGAAAGAAAATGAAAGTTGTATTCACCGAAGCTCCTGCGACAAAAGATAGGGATATGAGCATAGAGCATTCCGTGCTGCCCAAAGATGCAGAAACTGCGATTGCGGTTTTTGACGAGCACTCTGAGCATAATGAGCAATTTTATAAGGATATCGCAGATGCGGACATCATTATAAACGGGTACATATATCTCGGCAAAAAAGAGATAGATGCTATGCAGAAATGCAAGGTCATATCTTTCCAGTCCACCGGCTTCAACGAGGTCGATATAGATTATGCGACCGAGAAGGGAATCGCTGTGGTTTCCATTGAGGACTACTGCACACAGGAAACGGCCGAAAATGCGATGGCACTCATGCTGTTTCTGCAGCGTGGCCTGCGTGTCTATGACAGAAGCGTTCAGCAGGACAAACAATGGATATACGATGCGGCAAAGGGGCTGAAACGCATAGAAGGTCAGACTATGGGCATCGTTGGCCTCGGACGCATAGGCCGTTCCGTTGCAAAAAAGGCAATGGGATTTGATATGAACGTTATTGCCTATGACCCGTTCCTGCCGAAGGAAATAGCAGATGCCATAGGTGTACAGCTTGTCGATCTGGACACTATTCTTGAGCAGTCCGATGTAATATCCGTACATATGAATCTTACTGACGACAACTATCATATGTTCAACAAGGAACTCTTTGCAAAATGCAAAAAGCAGCCGATACTCATTAACGAAGGACGCGGAGCCATGATCTGCGAAGAGGATCTTGCGTGGGCATTGGATAATGGATTGATTCGTGCCGCCGGCCTTGATATGCTTGAATCGGAGTTCCCGGAACTTGACAAATGCCCGCTTCTCGGCCGTGATAATGTGATAATAACGCCGCATAGCGGTTTCTTCTCCGATACGTCAATGGATTTGCTGTGCAGATTATCCATGGTAAATGCTCTCCTTTGCTATGAGGGACGGTACAAAGAAGCGCGTATTGTCAGAAACGGTATAGGGCTTGACTGACGAAAATTTACCCAACATATCATAACTAAACAGACACCAGCCCGTGCCCGCATAAGCTCCGCGGACATGGGCTGTTCTTATACAAGTTCGAGTGTGGCATAAAATTCCTCCGGCACGGCGCGCCGGAGGAATTTTACTGCCCATGACAAAAGAAAACGCGTATAGATTCCGCAAAAATCATTGATAAAATTTTGCTTTAAATTGACAGAGATAAAAACGTAATGTTATACTAAATAATACTTAATGTTTGAGAAAAGGGGAGATTTGTTTTGACTTCTGTACAGCTGATCGTGATCGTGTTGTATTTTGCACTAACTGTCGTCGTCGGCCTGCTCGCGGCGAGAAGGTCGAAAACGGCAAGCGATTTTCACGGCGCTGAGATGGGGCTGTTTGCCATAGTCTGCGCCTCGACCGGCGAATGGCTCGGCGGAACGGCGACGAGCGGTGTCGCGGAATACGGCTTCCTGTACGGCCTTTCCGGTGCGTGGTACACGATCGCAAACGGCGTCGGAGTGATGTTTCTGGCGCTGTGCTTTGCAAAGCTATACCGCAGCCTTGAACAGGTGACGATTCCGGGCATCGTCGAAAAATTCTTCGGCGTCCGCGCGAGAACCGTGTCCAGCATCCTTCTCACGATCGTGATGCTGGCGGTCGGCCTGTCGCAGATGGTCGCGGCGGGAAAGCTGGGGCAGAGCCTGATGGGCTATGACTTTACGGCGACCTGTATCGTTTTTGCCGTCATATTCATCGTGTACACGCTTGCGGGCGGCATGAGAGCCGTCGCGGCGACGAGCGAGGTGCACCTGTTCGCCATGTACGGTGGCATGATCCTGGCGATGTTCGTGGCGCTGCACAAGGTAGGCGGCATGGCGGCGTTCAAGGAGGGCATGGCGCAGGTCGAGGCCGCGGACGGCGGCAGCTTCTTCAGCATGGGCTCAATCGGCCTTTCAAAAGTCAGCTCATGGATAATCGCGAGCCTTCTCGGCGCATGCACCGCGCAGGCCGGCATCCAGCCTGTTCTGGCGGCAAAGGATATCAAGACGGCGAAGAAAGCCTGCATACTCACGGCGTTTGTCGTTGCGCCGTTCGGCTTTTTCAGCGCGCTGCTCGGAATGATAGGCCGCGTCATGTACAATCAGGGGACGCTGCTTGCGGAGGTCGATAATCTTGCGCAGGGCGCGAAGCTCGCGCTGCCGTCGCTGATGATGAACATGCACCCCATCGCGGGCGGACTGATCCTCGCGGCCATCCTCGCCGCAATCCTCTCGACGGTATCGCCGATCATTCTCGCGGCCGGAACGATGCTCACCAAGGACATCTACCAGCGCGACATGAACCCCAACGCAACGGACAAGCAGATACTGCGCGTAAGCCGCATAACCACCGCGCTGTCCGGCGTCGTCTGCTGCGTCGGCGCCATCCTGCTGGTGGACGCCAGCGCTGTGCTGGACATCGTGTATTCCGCGTACTCGCTGCGCGGCGCGATATTCATCATCATACTGCTTGGCATTTACTGGAACAAGGCGTCCGAAAAGGGCGCGTGCTTCAGCATGATCTGCACCTGCTTCGCGGCGGTGTTCTGGGTTGTGTGGAAGATGAAGTCGGGGAGCTACCCGCTAGCGCCGTGGTTCACGGAGACATACGCGGCGGTCGTGGTCGCGTTCGTGACGATGATCGGCTTCAGCCTGATGTTCCATGTCGGCAGGGAAGAGGAGAACAACCGCGAGCATACGCATGAGGAGCTTGAGTACCTCGAGGAGCATCCGGAATGCCTTGAGGAGGCTCCGGAATATCCGTTCTGATCGGAATATATTTTATTTAAACGGGATGGCATCGGCCATCCCGTTTTTTGCGCCGGAGGACGTCAATCGGGCAATTTATTTATAGATTGATGTTTCGGCGTATCTGTGTTAAACTTTCGGACAGGAGTGTGATAACACATGAGAATGAGAAAAAGACCGAATCTTGCCCCACGCATGGAAAAGTGCGCGGAGCTTATGATAAACGAACCGGAGACCATGCGCGGCCATTGGCGCGAGCTCATGCCCGACTGCGCGGAGCTGCACATTGAGCTCGGCTGCGGCAAGGGGCGCTTTACCGCCGGTACCGCGGCGGCAGCGCCGGATGTGGAGCTTATCGCCATTGAGAAGGTTCCCGACGCGATGATAATCGCCATGGAGCGCGTGAAAAATCAGGAGCTTAAAAATGTCCGCTTCATCAGCGCCGACGTTGCCGGCCTGCGCGAAATGTTCGCGCAGGAGGACGGAGTGCGCCGCATATATATAAACTTCTGCGACCCGTGGCCGAAAAGCCGTGACGCAAAGCTGCGCCTCACCGCGCCGAATTTCCTGCGCATGTACGCGGATGTGCTGGGCGTGGGCGGGGAGATACATTTCAAGACCGACAACACGCCGCTGTTCGACTGGTCGGCGGAGCAGCTTTCCACCGAGGGCTGGGAGCTGCACGAACTGACGCACGACCTGCACGCGAACGGCGCGGTCGGCGTGATGACCGATTACGAGGCAAAGTTCTATGAGGCCGGGCAGAAGATCAACCGGCTCGTCGCGCGCTGCACGGAGAGCACCAAAAACGGTGTGGACGGCGTCGTTGCCAGACTGCGCAACGCGTCGCTCATCGACGCGCGTGGCTATGCCAGCAGCGCCGCGGACAATGCGGCGGCGGGAACGGAGCGAGTATGAGATTTATTTCATGGAACGTCAACGGCCTGCGCGCCGTGCTGAAAAAAGGTTTTGAGGACATTTTCTGGAGCCTCGACGCAGACTTTTTCTGCCTTCAGGAGACAAAGCTTCAGGCAGGACAGGTCGAGCTTGACCTCCCCGGCTATGAGAGCTATTGGTGCTACGCCGAGCGCAAGGGCTATTCCGGCACCGCGATATTCACAAAGCACACGCCGCTCTCCGTCAGCTATAATCTCGGCCTGCCGGAGCATGACACCGAGGGGCGCGTCATCACGCTGGAATACGATAACTTCTACCTTGTCTGCGTTTACACACCGAACGCGCAGGACGGCCTGAAGCGCATCGACTACCGCATGAGCTGGGAGGACGCGTTCAGGGATTATCTCGTAGGGCTTGACGCGAAGAAGCCTGTGATAGTCTGCGGGGACATGAACGTCGCCCACAACGAGATCGATTTGAAGAACCCTAAGACCAATATCGGCAACCCCGGCTTCTCGTTTGAGGAGCGCGGCAAATTCACCGAACTTCTGGACGCGGGATTTACCGACAGCTTCCGATATCTCTATCCGGACAAGACCGACGCGTATTCATGGTGGAGCTACCGCGCCGCCGCGCGCGAGCGCAATGTCGGCTGGCGTATCGACTATTTCGTCGTGTCCGACCGGCTGAGAGAGAAGATAAAGGACGCGTATATCCTGCCTGAGATAACCGGCTCCGACCATTGCCCCGTAGGGCTGGATGTTACATGGTGAAGATAGGCAGTGTTGAGATAACCGGCCGCTTCACGCTTGCTCCCATGGCCGGAGTGTCGGATTTCGCGTTCCGCGCCGTGTGCAGGGAGCAGGGCGCGGCGCTGACGACGACGGAGATGGTCAGCGCGAAGGCGCTGGTTTATAAAGACGAAAAGACAAAATCACTCCTGTATGTCCCGCCGGAGGAACACCCCTGCGCCGTGCAGATCTTCGGCCACGAGCCGGAGATAATGGCCGAGGCCGCGGGCATGGCGCTGGAGTATTCCGGCGCGGATATCCTCGATATAAATATGGGCTGCCCTGTCGGGAAGGTCGTCAAATCCGGAGACGGCTCGGCGCTGATGAAGTCGCCGGAGCTTGCGGGGCGGATAATCGAGGCCGTCGTGGCCGCGGTGGATAAGCCCGTCACGGTCAAATTCCGCAAGGGCTGGGATAACGGCAGCGTCAACGCAGTTGAGTTTGCGAAGATCTGCGAGCAGGCCGGAGCGTCGGCCATCGTGGTTCACGGCCGTACCCGCGCGCAGATGTACGCAGGACGCGCCGACTGGGACATCATCCGCGACGTGAAGCGCGCCGTCGGTATCCCCGTCACCGCGAACGGAGATATATTCACCGGCGCGGACGCGGAGCACATCCTGCGCTATACCGGCTGCGACCTTGCAATGATAGGCCGCGGCAGCTTCGGCAATCCGTGGCTGTTCGCGCAGGCGAACGCCGCGGCTGCCGGACAGCCGGAGCCGCCGCTCCCGCCGCTTGACGAGCGGATGGACACTGCGTACCGCCAGATAAAGGCGCTGGCTGAATTCAGCGGCGAGCGCATTGCCTGCCTTGAGGCGCGGCATCATCTCCCGTGGTATCTGCACGGCGTCGCGCATTCGGGGTATTACAAGCAGCAGCTTGTCCATGTCGAGACGCTTGAAGACGTTGAGCGGATAATCGCAGGGATAAAGCACGATTTGGCATAAATTATCAATATGCAGGTCATGGAGGTGAAGTTGTGACCCGTGAGCAGGAGGCGCTGACCGTTCAGCGGGTGCTGGACGGCAACGCGGACGAATACGAAAAGCTGGTGCTGGAGTACCAGAAAAATGTGTATAATCTTGCCCTGCGCATGACCGGCGATCCGGAGGACGCGGCGGACATGGCGCAGGAGGCATTTATGAAGGCGTATAGCTCCCTCTCCGGTTACAGGGGGGACAGCAAATTCTCCGTCTGGCTCTACCGCATAGTTTCAAACGTCTGTCTGGATTTCCTGCGCGCGAAGAAGCGCCGGCAGACGGTGTCTCTCAGCGTGACCGATGATGACGGCGAGGACACGGAGCTTGACATCGCGGACGAGAGCAAGTCGCCGGAGCGGATATTTGAGCGCGCCATGACACGCGACGCGGTTCGCCGCGGCCTTGCGGCGCTGACGCCGGAATACAGGCAGATACTTATCCTCCGCGAGCTTCAGGGCATGAGCTATGAGGAGATCGCGGAGGTGCTGGGGCTGGAGAGCGGGACGGTGAAATCCCGCATTTTCCGCGCGCGGAAAAAACTTTGCGCGTTTCTGCTGCGCGACGGGAACATTTCCGGCTTTGCTCCGTCAAGCAATACAGAGGGGGTGAACTGCCATGACTGAATGTGAATACTATCAGCAGCTCATAAGCCAGCGGCTGGACGGCGAGCTGACTGCCGCGCAGGAGCATGAACTGGCGGAACACCTGAGCCGCTGCGCGGACTGCCGCGCGGTCGATGCGGCGTTCCGGGCGCTGTCAGAGGGCTTTGCCGACAGTGCGGAGGATGCGCCCGCAGATCTCTGCGAAAACGTGATGGGCGAGATCCGCCGTGAAAATATCAGAAAGACCAACAAGCGCGGCTCGAAGCGCACATGGCGCAGCCTGCTTGCAACGGCGGCGTGCTTCGCGCTTATCTGCGCGGCTGCGGCCACGGCTCTGCCGATGCTCGCGCGTTCGAGCGCATCGACAGCGGCGGCGCAGTCGGCGGACACCGCCAATGAGACTGCCGGAAGCGGCGCAGAGGCCGCCATGCCCGCTGATGCCGCACCGGCGGAAGAACCGGAGAGCGCCGCAGAGCAGCGCGCGAAGGCGGACGGGTCGATGCTGTACACCATGGAGAGCGCGAGCGAAGCTGGCGCGGCCTCGTACAACGTCAGCGCCGATGAGCTTGGCCGCTTTGTCGAGATGCTCTCCGACGGCGCGTCGGAGTCGGCGATGCCCGAAGCCGCGGCGGACGAGAGCTGCGTTGTCGGGTCAGAGTATAACAATGTGTGTGTTTATATATACGGCGGCCGCGTGTTATATTCCACCGACGGCGGGGAGACCGTGTACGAAAGTGCGGTTTCTGCCGAGGGGGTAAACGAAATTCTGGCATTTTTTGCTGGATAATAGAAATTTTCCTGCGCTTTATGCCTTGAAATGCCGTGATTGTTATGGTATAATCAATGCGTAAGATATTGTTTTCAGGCAGGGATACCTGAAAAAGCGCAAGGAGAGATTGTTTTTGAAACGTGGGAAAGTTTCCAATAATGTAATTCGCCGTCTTCCGAGATATCTCCGCAAGCTCGACGAACTTGAAAAAGGCGGCATCAGCCGCATTTCTTCCGGCGAGCTGGGGCAGCAGCTTGGACTGACGCCGTCACAGATACGTCAGGATTTCAGCTGCTTCGGTGAGTTCGGACAGCAGGGCTATGGTTATAACGTCGCGGCTCTCCGCGACCAGATCGCAGGCATACTCGGCATGGATCGCGGCTATAAGGCCGTGCTAGTCGGTGTCGGCAACATCGGCCGCGCGCTAATGGACAACTTCTGCTTCAGCGAGTGGGGCTTTCACCTCGCCGCTGCGTTTGATGTCAAGCCCGAGCTTATCGGGACAAAGTTCAACGATGTCGAGATACACGGCATGGATGAGCTTATCGGCTATCTGGAGCACAACAATATTGACGTCGCGGTTCTGACCGTCCCCAAGGAGGCTGCCATTCCCGTGACCAAGATCCTCACCGACAACGGCATCGAGGCTATCTGGAACTTCACGAACGTTGAGCTTACCGAGCCGAACAGCCCCACCATCGTGGAGAACATCCATTTCTCGGACAGTCTGCTTTCTCTGAGCTACTTTGTGTCTGAGCGCAACGACGAGAAGCGCGCCCGCGCGGCGAGAGTCGATCGCCAGCAGTAAGCTTCGAAAATCGAGACGATCAAATCATGCAGGAGCAAACGCTCCTGCATGATTTGCTAAATTAGGAGGTTCATATGGCTGACACTATTGCCGCCATTGCGACGGGGACGCAGGTATCCGCGATCGGTATAATCCGCCTCTCCGGAGACGAAACTTTTCGGGTGATAGACCGGCTCTTTTTCCCGTACAGCGGCAAAAAAATGTCCGAAAGCGCGGATCGCAGGCTGATCTTTGGCGAGCTGCGCGACCGCGGGGGCGAGCTGCTGGACGTGTGCCTGTGCACGATAAGCCGCGCGCCGCACAGCTATACCGGAGAGAACACCGCGGAGCTTCAGTGTCATGGCTCGCCGACAGTCCTTCGTGCGGCGCTGGATGAGCTGTTCGCGCTCGGTGCGCGGCAGGCGGCGCCGGGCGAGTTCACGAAGCGTGCCTTTTTGAACGGGCGCATGGAGCTGTGCGCGGCGGAGGCCGTGGCCGATATCATCGATGCGGAGACCGTCGAGTGCGCCAAGAACGCCGCAGGGCAGCTCTCCGGCGCGATAAGCCGCAAGGTGGACGGGATATATTCCGCGCTGACCGACATCAGCTCGCACTATCACGCGGTGCTGGATTACCCCGACGAGGATATCGAAGACTTCCAGCTTGAAAGCTATGAAGGGGGCCTGACGTCCGCGCTCACGGAGCTTGAGCGGCTGCTGCAGAGCCATGAGCGCGGCAAGCTTATGACCGGCGGTATCCCAGCTGCGATAGCCGGCCGACCCAACGCCGGTAAAAGCTCGCTCCTGAACGCCCTTCTGGGTTATGACCGCGCGATAGTCACCGCGATCCCAGGCACCACGCGCGACACAATCGAGGAGAAGCTGCGCATAGGCCGCCTGACGCTGCGCCTTATTGACACCGCGGGCATCCGCGACACTGACGACGAGGTAGAGCGCCTAGGCGTTGAACGCAGCCGCGCGGCGATGAGCAAGGCGGAGCTTGTCATTGCCGTCGTGGACGGCAGCGGCGAGATAACGGACGAGGACCGCGAGGTCATCGCGCAGGCCGAGGCTGCGCCGAAGGGCATTGTCGTTCTCTCAAAGCGCGATATCGCGGAGCCGGACGCGGAGATCACGACGGCGCTGCCGGTGGTCTCGCTCAGCTCCGTCACCGGAGACGGCATGGACGAGCTGGAGCGCGTCATCGCCGAGCGGTTCCCGTTGCCGGAGGTTCCGGCGGGCGAGATACTCACGAACGTCCGTCAGGCGGACGCGGTGAAGCGCGCGATAGAATATATGCGCAGCGCGCTGGACGCGATGCGCGCCGGTATGACGCCGGATATCGTCCTGACGGAGACGGAGGGCGCAATGTCGGCGCTCGGCGAGCTGAGCGGCCGCACAGTGCGCGAGGATGTTACGAATAGAATATTCCAGCGCTTCTGCGTCGGAAAATGAGGAGAGTATATGAGCTGCAAAGAGATTGACATGGCGGCGTACAAGCGCCGCGCACATTTTGATTATTTCAGGTCGCTGGCATATCCGTATGCCGGAGTGACCGTTGAGGTCGACATTTCACGCCTTGTGCCTACGCTGAAGATGCACAGCCTGCCATTTTTCCTGCCGGTGCTGTACTGCGCGGTGCGCGCGGCAAACTCCGTGCCGGAGTTCAGGCAGCGCATCCACGGGGACTCCGTCGTCGAGTATGACTACTGCGAAGGCTCGTATACCGTTGCCCTGCCGGATGAGAGCTACTGCTACTGTTTGCCGAAAACCGACCTGCCCTTCGGCGAGTTTCTGGACTATACGCGCGAGGCGCAGCGCCGCGCGGTCGAGGAGCCGAGCATCGAGGAGCAGGACGAAGCCGATTCGCTGCTGTTCATAAGCTGCATCCCGTGGGTGTCGCAGACAGCTGTCGTGCAGCCGGTGCCATCGCCGGCAGACTCGAACCCGCGCATCACATGGGGCAAATACTTCGAGCGCTGCGGGAACGTGTACCTGCCGGTTTCCGTGCTTTGCCACCATGCGCTGGTGGACGGGCTGCACATCGGGCGTTTCTATGCCGCGCTTGACCGCGAGATATCGAGGCTCTGTGACGAGATAGAAGGGAAAAATCAGGCGTAAAATTGTCTTGAGCGCAGTCCGCCGTTTTGGACTACGCTCAAGTGATTATATGTAAAATTTCAAGATCATTGCCAAACATGCGGAGAACGCAGGCTTTATCCTTGGCTCTGCCGAGGCGTCGCTCGCCGCATATGATCTCTGCACCGCATTGGCATACGGTTGATGTGGTTATATAGTAGCAGACCGGCGCGCGATTGTGCTGAAGAATCTGCAAACTAAGGATGAAAATTTTGTGAATTGACCGGCGCGGGGAGACGACGAAATGAATGTCATATATAAGGACGGCGCGGTGATTCTGGCCATAAAGCCCGCCGGAGTGCTCAGCACCGACGAGCCGGGCGGAATGCCGGAGCTGCTGAGAGCGGAGCTGAATACGGATGAGATACGCACGGTGCACAGGTTGGACAGAGTAGTTTCCGGCCTGATGCTGCTGGCGCGCTCCTCTGCCTGCGCCTCCAAGCTGTCGCGCCAGATACGGGAAGGGGAGTTCCATAAGGAATACCTCGCCGTTGTGCACGGCGTGACGGCGGCTTCCGGAGAACTGCGCGACCTCATGTACCGCGATAAGGCGCGGCGCATGAGCTTCGTTACGGATACGCCAGCCGTGGGTGTGCAGGAGGCGCGGCTCGAATACGATACGCTGGAGAGCACTGCCGGACTGAGCCTTGTCCGCGTGCGGCTCATCACGGGGCGGACGCACCAGATACGCTGCCAGTTCGCGTCCCACGGCTGGCCTCTGGTCGGCGAGCGGAAGTATGATGTCAACGACGATAACTGCCCGATCGCGCTGTGGTCGCATCGGCTGCGCTTTGCGCACCCCGTGACGGGGGAGCAGATGGATTTCGCTGTGCAGCCGCCGGAGACATATCCGTGGACGCTGTTCGCCGCGGCGCGAGAAAATTAAAAACTGAGCCGAAAGATTTTTATATCCTTTGGCTCAGTTTTGCGTATCGCATAAAAAAACACCCCGAATAAATTCGGGGTGCTGGCACGCCGTAAGGGATTCGAACCCCTGACCTTCTGGTCCGTAGCCAGACGCTCTATCCAGCTGAGCTAACGGCGCATGTCTCTCGACAGCTTGATTATATTAGCACAGCTTCGGCGAAAATGCAAGAGGTTTTTTGAAAAAATATTTTTTTCTTACTTTTTTACCAGCCCATGTAGCCGGAGATCGTGTCTGCGACGTCGCTCATGGTGCGCAGAGCCTTACCGAGAGTGTTCTTGGAAGCGCACTTTTTCGGGCGAGTTATCATGCCGACCGCGTCGCCTACGACAAGACCGATGCCCATACCGATGAGAAAATTCTTTTTATTCATACTCATACCTCCCAAAATTCCGTTAACAGCTTTTGTTAACCAATGGTATTATGCGCATATTTTAGATTGCTACACGCATGCAAATTGTGGTACAATATAAAAAAAGAAATAAAAGAGAAAAACAAAATTTTCGGAGGCAAACGCCATGAGCGTAAAAATACTTGCCGTGGGCGATGTCTGCGGCGAACCCGGCCTTGACTATCTTGAGAAGAACCTGCGGAATTACCGTAAGGAAAACGGCATAGATTTTGTCGTTGTGAACGGCGAGAACGCGAACGTCGTCGGCGTGACGCCGCGCCAGGCAGACGCGATATTCCGCGCGGGCGCGGACGTCATCACCCTAGGCAATCACACCTGGACGCGCACGGAGCTGAGACCGTATCTTGACGAGCGGAGCCGCATACTCCGTCCAGCAAACTTCGCGCCGCAGTGCCCCGGCCGCGGTATCGGCGTGTTCAAAACGGCGTTCGGCGACGTGTGCGTGCTGAACCTGATAGGCCGCTTCACGCTGGACAGTAATACCGACAATCCCTTCGTCATCGCCGACGGCTATATGGAGGAGATCAAGGAGAAAATAATCCTTGTGGATTTCCACGCCGAGGGCACCAGCGAGAAGCGCGCGATTGGCTTCATGCTTGACGGCAGGGCGAGCGCCGTATGGGGAACGCACACCCATGTCCAGACCTCGGATGCCTGCGTGCTGCCCAAGGGGACGGGCTATATAACCGACCTCGGTATGACCGGCGCTGTCAACTCGGTGCTGGGCATCGATCCTGAGCAGAGCATAGGCAAGTTCATGGGAGACCCGCCGCGGCGCTATGAATCCGCGAAAGGGCCTGTAAAGCTGGAGGGCTGCATTTTTGAAATTGACCCGCAGAACGGGCGCTGCCTGCGGGCGGAAAGTGTTAGACTGACATGAAAAATATAAAGATACTTCATACCGCTGACCTGCACCTCGACTCCGCGTTCGAGGCGCTGCCCGCGGGTAAGGCCGCGATTCGCCGCGCGGAGCAGCGGGAGCTGCTGTCACGGTTGGCGGAGCTGGCGCGCAGCGAGCGGGCAGACATCGTCCTGCTCGCCGGTGATATCTTCGACGGCGGCGGAACGTATTTCGAGACCGGAGCGGAGTTTGTGCGCTGCCTGCGGGATATGAGCGTGCCGGTGTTCATCGCGCCGGGAAATCATGACCCGTACGACGCGCGCTCGCCGTACGCGAAGCTGGATATCCCCCAGAACGTGCGTATCTTCACCGAAAGAGACGTCGAGTGTGCGGAGCTTCCGGAGCTGGGCGTGCGCGTTTACGGCGCGGCGTTCACCGGCAGCACCGACGGCCCCGACATCACGAATATCCGCACGGAGCGCGCAGAGGGGACGTGGAACATTCTCTGTGCGCACGGCGAGGTCGGCTTTGACCCCGTCAATGAGCAGGCACTGTCCGCAAGCGGCCTTGATTATGCCGCGCTCGGCCACATACATAAGGCGAGCGGGCTGCGCCGGTCGGGCGGCACATGGTATTCATGGCCTGGCTGCCCGGAGGGGCGCGGCTTTGACGAAACGGGCGAAAAGACCGTGAGCATCGTCGAGCTGTCGGATTCCGGCTGCAGACTCACGCCGGTGTGCATCGCCTCGCGCAGATATGAGATACTGCCCGTTGAGGTGACGGGCTGCGACCCGTTGCTCGCCGTGCATACGGTGCTGCCGGAGAATACGGCGCGGGACGTGTACAGAATAGTGCTGACGGGCGAGGTGGACACGCCGCCTGACCTGAGCCGTCTGCGGCGAAATCTGGACGACTGCTTCTTCTCACTGCAGCTTCGGGACGAGACCCGCCTGCGGCAGGACGTTTGGGAGCGTGCGGAGGAGGACAGCCTGCGCGGCATATTCCTGCGTAAGCTCCGCGAAAAATATAACTCCGCGCAGTCCGAAGAGCGGGAGCTGATAGAGCAGGCCGCGCGCTGGGGGCTTGCTGCACTTGACAACATGGAGGAGGTCGTTCGCCATGAAGATAAATAAAATGACGGCTTCCTTCGGCAAGCTTGAAAACGAGAGCATCGCGTTTCACGACGGGTTGAACGTGGTCTGCGCCCCAAACGAGAGCGGCAAATCGACATGGTGCGCGTTCATAAAATCCATGCTCTACGGCGTTGACAGCTCGGAGCGCGCGAAGATCGGCTATCTGCCGGACAAGATGCGCTATGCCCCGTGGTCTGGCGCGCCGATGGAAGGCTCCATGGAGCTGACGGCGGACAACTGCGACATCACCATAATGCGCCGTACAAAGACAAAGAGCGCGCCCATGCGCGACTTTTCGGCTGCCTATACCGGCAGCAACGTCGCGGTGGAAAAGCTCACGGGCGCCAACTGCGGCGAGATGCTCACCGGAGTGTCGAAGGACGTGTTCTGCCGCAGCGCATTCGTCGCGCAGGGCGCAGTGGCCGTCACGGGGAGCAAGGAGCTTGAAAAGCGCATAAACGCCATCGTCGCGGCCGGAGACGAGCACAGCTCGTATTCCGAGGCCGATGAGCGGCTTCAGGCGTGGAAGCGCAAGAGAAAATATAACCGCCGCGGCGCACTGCCGGAGCTTGAGCTGCGCATAGATGACGATCGGGCGAAGCTTGAGCAACTGCAGGACACGGTGGATGAGGAGGAGCGCCTCGAGGAGCAGCTTGCGCAGGCGCATCAGCGCTGCTCATCGCTTGAGACGGAGGTCAACGAGAGCCGCCGCCGTCAGCGCAAGGAGTCGCTTGAGCGTCTCAACCGCAGCCGCGCGGAGCTGAAGCAGCGCAGCGACGAGCATGATGCCGCGCTCACGGAGCTTTCGGCCAGACGCGAGCAGCTGCATAACAGCAGCTTCGGCCTCACGGAGCCGGACGAGCTGGAGGAGCGTATAGACGCGGATATAGACCGGATGGCGCAGTTGAAATCGGCTGCGGAAAAGAAAGCCTCGCCCCTGCTGGCGCTGATATTCTTCGTGCTGGCGGCAGTCGGCGCGGCGCTGTATGTGGCGCACGGCAGCGTGGCGTTCATCGTCATGGCGATAGTCATGATGGCCGCGGCAATGGTGTTCATCTTCCGCTGGACAAAGGCGAAGCAGGCCGCAGTGCAGGCCGGTGAAGCGCGAAGGCAGCTATTGAAAAGCTATCATGCCGCGTCGCCGGACGATATAAGAGCCGCAGCGGCGCGCCATCGCGAGCTTTGGGAAGCTGCGGAAGAGGCCGAGGCCGACGAGCGCCGCAGCCGCAGCGCGTATGAATCCGCCAAGGAGCGGCAGGCGAAGCTGGAGGAGATCACGATATCCGAGCTGGATTTCTCCGGCGGCAGCTCCGAGGCCGCGCAGCTTGGCCGGGAACTGAACGAGAAGCGCGCCCAGACCGAACGCCTTGCCTCGCAGCTCGCATCCGTGCGCGGCAGGCTTGCCGCCATGGGCGACCCGATGGTCATCAGGAGTGAGCTGAGCAGCATGGAGGACGAGTGCGAGGAGCTTAAAAACGAGTGTGCCGCGCTCGACATGGCGATAGAGACGCTGAAGGCGGCGGACACCGAGATGCAGCTGCGCTTCTCGCCGGAGCTGAGCCGCCTTGCGTCGGAATACATGGCGGAGATGACCGGCGGGCGCTGGAACGGCGTGACGCTCAACCGCGATTTCACGGCGGCGGCGAAAGCGGAGGACGGAGCGGTAGCGCATGAGGCGGAGTACCTGAGCCTTGGGACGCTCGACCTGATGTATCTGGCGGTTCGGCTCGCGGTGTGCGAGCTAGCGCTGCCCGAAGGGGAGTCCTGCCCGCTAATCATAGACGACGCGCTTGTGAACATGGACGCGGAGCGCACCGCACAGGCCATGAATCTGCTGAGAAAGCTTGCCGAGAAGCGTCAGGTAATACTCTTCACCTGCCGCAGCCTTGAATGACAGGCAATGCTGGAACCGCGCCTGACTCATCATTTATGAGTCGGGCGCGGTGATTTTATATAGAACGCGGGACGGCACAGAGGCCGTCCCGCACGCGCATAAAAATTGATCCCCGGCCGGAATTCCGGCCGGGGATCGGTTTGGTTGTGCTTACTTATCCAGATAATTCTTCAGCAACTCCTGCAGCAGCTCGTCTCTGTCGAGACGGCATATCAGCGTGCGTGCGTTGTTGTAGTTGGTGATATAGGTCGGATCCTCCGAAAGAATATACCCCACTATCTGGTTGATCGGATTGTAGCCCTTTACCATGAGGGAGTTATACACGGATGACAGGATCTCTCTCATCTCGGCTTTGCTGTCCAGCGCTGTGAACTTTCTTGTTACATCCTCCATGATGTCCCTCCTCTTCACTTATTTATTGGCTACATTATAGCATATTAGTTTGTCAAGTAAAGTCGAAAAAACTAAACAAAAGGTTAATTTTTCTTAAGGTGGTATAATTTTACCGAATGCTGGCACCGAATTTCCGCTCAAGCGCGGCGAGAACCTTCTTCACGGTTTCCTCGGCATGGTCGTCGGTGAGAGTCTGGTCGTCGGCGCGCATGGTCAGCGAGAAGGCGACGGACTTCTTGCCCTCGGCGATGTGGTGGCCGGTGTACACGTCGAAGATACGGCAGCCCTTGAGGTACTGGCCGCCCTCGGCCATGATGTGATCCACCATGTCGCCCACAGGAATCTCAGCGCCGCAGACGACGGCGATGTCGCGCGTGACCGCAGGGAAGCGCGGCAGCGGCTTATACACGGGGATACCGCCGCGCAGGGAGTGCAGCGCGTCAAAGCTCAGCTCAGCGCAGTACATCTCCGCGTCCACGCCGTAATTGGCGGCGACGGCGGGGTGGATCTGACCGAGTATGCCGATGTAGGTCTCGCCGCACCAGACCTTGGCGCAGCGGCCGGGGTGGTAGGACTGGTTCTCGCGCTCAGCGGCGAAGTGCAGCTTGTCAATACCGAGGCCGCTGCACAGCTCCTCGACCCAGCCCTTGATGCGGAAGAAGTTCATCTCAGGGCCGTATGCGCCCATGGAGACTATCTTCGGCTCGTCGGCCAGACCGTCGGCGCGCTTGAGGTAGATGCGGCCTATCTCGTAGAGCGCGGCGGACTTGTTGCGGTAGTTGTAGTTGCGGGTCAGAATCTCCAGCATGGAGGGAAGAATGGTCGTGCGCATTATCGAGGTGTCCTCGCCAAGGGGGTTGAGGATGCGCAGACTGTCGCGCAGCGGGGAATCCGCCGGCATACGGATCTTGTCATAGTAGCTGGGGCTGATGAACGAGTAGGTGATTATCTCGTCCAGACCCATTGCGCGGCACAGCTCGCCGACGCGGCGCTCGCTCTGCTGCACGGGGGTGAAGCCGCCGCAGGTGCTTATTGCGCCGGTGAAGCAGGTTGGGATGTTATTGTAGCCGTAGAAACGGGCGACCTCCTCGGCAATGTCGGAGTAGTGCTCAACGTCGCCGCGCCAAGACGGAACGTGGATGACGTCGCCGTCAAGCGTGAAGCCGAGGTCGAGCAGAATTTTCTTCATGCTGTCCTTGTCGATATCGGTGCCGAGCAGGGAGTTTATCTTGTCCGGCTCAAGCAGAACGGTCTTCTCCTCGATGGGCTTCGGCACTACGTCGATGACGCCATCGACGACCTCGCCGCAGCCGAGCAGCTCTATAAGCTCGCAGGCGCGGTTCACGGCGCGCAGCGTGCCCTGCGGGTCAAGCCCCTTCTCAAAGCGGGCGGATGCGTCGGTGCGCATGCCGAGTGCGGTAGCGGTGCGGCGCACGGAGGTGCCGTTGAAGTTCGCGCTCTCGAAGAGAACCATCGCCGTGTCGCCGACGATCTCGCTGTTCTCACCGCCCATGACGCCCGCGACCGCGACGGGCTTGTCGGTGTCGCAGATGCAGAGCATGGAGGGGGTCAGCTTGCGCTCGGTGCCGTCCAGCGTGCGGATGCTCTCGCCCTCGCGCGCGGTGCGGACGTGTATCTCGTTGTTGCCGACGCAGGCAAAGTCAAACGCATGCATCGGTTGGCCGTACTCGAGCATGACATAGTTGGTGATATCAACGATGTTGTTTATCGGGCGCATGCCGGCGTTGCGGATACGCTCACGCATCCAGCGCGGGGACGGCGCAATCTTGACGTTCTTGACCATGCGCGCGGTGTAGCGCGGGCAGAGCGCGGCGTCCTCGACGATGATCTTCGCCATGTCGTTGATATTGCTGCCGGCCTTCGCCTCGACAACCGGCTCATGCAGCTTCAGCTCCTTGCCGAAGGTCACTGCGGCCTCGCGCGCGAGACCGATGACGCACAGACAGTCGGGGCGGTTCGGGGTTATCTCAAATTCGACTACATGGTCGTCACGGCCGAGGATAACGGCCATATCGTCGCCGGGCTTGCAGTCCTCGTTGAGAATGAGGATACCGTCGGAAATGCAGTGCGGGAACTCCTCCTGCTTCGCACGGAGATCATCCAGCGAGAGTATTGCATTTTTCTTGGTGTCGTAGGCCACGAGGTCGCCCGCGTGGACGTTCTGGCAGTCGGTCACGGGATCGGCCGCAGCATCGCCGAGGTCGAGCGCGACCTGCCACAGGCCGTAACCCTTGTTCTGCACGTCGAGCACCTTAGCTGCGACGACGCTGCCGAATATTTTGTCACCGGCCTTGATGTCGGCGGGGATGGAGGGCTTTGCGGGATCGATCGGATGATAGTCGCCGAGGATGGCGGCCGGCTTTATCTCCGCGTAGGGAAAATCGTGCAGATCGCAGTCAAGCTCCTTGAGCGAGCAGAGCATACCGGCGGACTCCACGCCGCGCAGCTTGCCCTTCGTTATCTTCACGCCGCCGGGCAGCAGGGAATTGTGCAGCGCCGCGGGGACGAGATCGCCGCAGTGGACGTTCCACGCGCCGGTGCATATCTGCACAGGCGCCGCTTCGCCGATGTCTACCTGCGTGACGAGCATGTGGTCGGAGTTGGGGTGCTTCTCGATGGAGAGAATGCGGCCGACCTTGACGTTCTTTATCGTCTCGCTCAGGTTCTCGGTCACTTCAACCTTGGAGCCGGAGACGGTCATGGCCTCGGCGAAGCGCTTGTCGTCATATTCATCAAAGCTCAGGTCGACGAATTCATTGAGCCATTTTCTTGAAAGATTCATGTTGTTCTCCCTTCAATATATCAGAACTGTTCGAGGAAGCGCACGTCGTTCTCAAATATCAGGCGCAGGTCGGTGATCTTGTATTCGCCCATTGCGAGACGCTCAAGACCCATGCCGAAGGCCCAGCCGGAGTACACGTCCGGATCAATGCCGCAGCCTGCGAGAACCTTGGGGTGCACCATGCCGGCGCCGAGGACTTCGATCCAGCCCTCGCCCTTGCAGGTGGGGCATCCCTTGCCGCCGCACTTGTGGCACTGGATGTCCAGCTCGCAGCTCGGCTCGGTGAATGGGAAGTGGTGCGGGCGGAAGCGGGTGACGGTGCCCTTGCCGTATATCTTTTCGACGACAAGGTTCAGCGTGGCCTTGAGGTCTGCCATTGTGACGCCCTTGTCGATGACCATACCCTCAATCTGGTGGAACATCGGGGAGTGCGTTGCATCGACCTCGTCCTTGCGGTAGACGCGGCCGGGGGCGACGATGCGGATGGGCAGGGGGCGGGTCTCCATCGCGTGGATCTGCATCGGGGAGGTCTGAGTGCGCAGCAGGATGCTGCTGTCGTCCTTAAAATAGAAGGTGTCCGTCCATTCGCGGGAGGGGTGGCCTTCGTCGATGTTGAGCTTGGTGAAGTTGTATTCCGCCTTCTCGACCTCGGGGCCGTCGAGAATTTCAAAGCCCATGCCGATGAAGATGTCCTTGATCTGGTCGAGGACGTTGTACATCGGGTGCTTGTGCCCCAGCGTACTGGTCTCGCCCGGCAGCGTGACGTCAACGGCCTCACGCTCAAGCTTCAGCTCCATGAGCTTGGAGCCAAGCTCGGCCTTGCGCTGCTCGATGGCAGCCTCAATGTCGCCGCGCAGTTGGTTTGCCAGCTGACCCATGACGGGGCGCTCCTCGGCGGAAAGCTTGCCCATCTGGCGCAGGATGCCGGTAAGCTCGCCCTTCTTGCCCAGATACTTGACGCGCAGGCTCTCCAGAAGCTCGATGTCGTCGGCTTCGAGAATGGCCTTGATGGAACTGTCTCTAAGTCCCTGCATTAACTCTTTCATCACGATTCTCCTTGAAAAATACTTGAAATAACTTTGGAAAGCAAAAAAATAAGCCCCCGTCCCAAATAGGGACGAAAGCATAGCCTCCGCGGTACCACCCACGTTCGGCGCACTGCGCCGCACTCAAGGAGCAGTAACGCGCTCCACACGCCGGGGATTGGCCGGTGCTCGCGGGCGAACCAAGCGCCTGCACCGCAGGAGGCTTACAGCCGATGACCTCCATTCTCTGCCCGGAACGTACAGCGCTATTTTCCCGTTCATAGCCACACAAGAATACCACAGAAAAACCGGATTATCAAGAGGAAAAACCAAGTTTTTGAATGTGTCATGCTTTTTCGCGGCGTACCCGCTTGCAATTTATGTTAAATGCAGTATAATATTTTAATCATAATGCATTCACACGCATTCACCGCGCAGTCGACTGATGAGGCGATGCGATATAACGCAGCGGTGAAGCGGAGCGGAGACAGAGAATATGAAAAATGAACGGAACTATGGGATAGACCTGCTCCGTCTGGTGCTGATGTACATGGTGTGCATCCTGCACACTCTGGGGCAGGGCGGTATCCTGGAAGCCTGCGAGCTAGGGACAGCGGAATACAGAACCTTCTGGTTCATAGAAATATTGTCGTATTGTGCGGTGGACGGCTTTGCAATTATCAGCGGCTATACAGCGGTGGACAAGCCGCGCAGATTCGAAAAGCTGGCGGATATGTGGTTCCAGGCGTTCTTCTATTCGTTTGTGGTGACTGTTATACTGACGATAGCGGGGCTGAATCCGAGCTGGAGCGTAAAGAGCCTGATAAAGAGAGCCATGCCGGTCACGTTCGGGACGTTCTGGTACTTTACCGCATTTTTCGCTCTGTTTTTCGCGATACCGGTTCTGAACCGCTTTGTGTTTGCCGTCGATGAGCGGACGGCGCGGATCGCGCTGATAGTGATGGTCGTGCTGTTCTCGTGCATAGAGCTGCAGACCGGAGTGTTCAAAATGGACAGGGGATATTCCGTGTTCTGGCTTATGGTGCTGTACTGCATGGGCGCTTTGGCAAAGCGGGGAAGGGTATTTGAACGAAAGCGTACGGTCACGTTGGCCGCTATGTGGATGGCCTGTATATTCCTGACATGGTACGTTCAGGGCGTTCGGGGCAGCGACAGGCTGACCAGCTATGTGTCGCCCACGATACTGGCAAGCGGCTTTATCATGGTGGTCATGTTCTCAAGGCTCAAATTGAAGGGGACGATCATTTCCAAGCTCTCGCCGCTGGCTTTCGGAATCTACCTGTTCCATCTCAACCTGATACTCTGGAGGAATCTGAGAGGAAGCACCGCGTTTGCGGCACATGTGGGCGTTCTTGCCGGTGTCGCGTATGTTTTCGGCATCGCGGCATTGATATTCACGGCGGGCCTGACCGTTGAATTCATACGCAGCCGGCTTGCGAAGGCAATGAAAATTCCGGAGCTGAGCCGCAGAATAGTGGGCTTCACCAAACGACTGCTTGAGAAAGTTTCGGTCGTGCTGAACTGACATAAGACATACACAGAATATAGAGAATAGTTTACAGAGATCTATTCAGGCCGCGGCAAAAGCCGCGGCCTTTGTTTATAATAAATTAAAATATAAACGGCTATAATCTATTGCAAACTGCAAATAAGCCGTGTATAATATAAACACTTAAAAATTTTTAAATATTATACGCCAAGTGCGAATACGGAGATAAGAATGAACGTAATATATATTGCAATAGTTGTAGTCGCCGGATATCTTCTCGGCTCGCTGAGCATATCAATCCTGCTGTCGAAGAATCTGCTGGGGCGCGATGTGCGCAGACACGGCAGCGGCAACGCCGGAGCGACGAATATGGCGCGCGTATTCGGGATGCACGCCGGACTGCTGACGCTCGCGGGCGACATGCTCAAGGCCGCGGCGGCGATGCTGCTCGGCTTCTGGCTGCTGGGCGATACGGGGATGGCTCTCGGAGGCGTCGCGTGCCTGCTGGGGCACTGCTTCCCCGCGCTGCATGGCTTCAAGGGCGGCAAGGGCGTGTCATCGGGGGCGATGGTCGCGCTGATGATAGACTGGCGCGTATTTCTCTGCGTCGTCGGCGTGTTTCTCGCCGGGGCGTTCCTGACGAAAAAGGTCTCGTTCGGCAGCATATGCGGGGCGCTGACGATATTCATAAGCGCGGCGGCGCTCGGTGTATCGACTCCGCGGCTGATACTGGCGGCGGCCGGAATGCTGATTGTCATCGCGCGGCATCGCGATAACATCGTGCGGCTCATAAACGGCACGGAGCCGGATTTCAAGCCCGCAAAGCGGCCGGGGACGAAACGCAAAGAAGAGTGTTGAAAAGAACAGAAAATGGTGATATAGTAAAACCGATTCTCGGCGAAAGCCGGAAGTGTTCCCGTATAAAAACAGAGGGAATTAAGCTTTTGTGAAAGGAATTGAACCTATGGATAACGAGCTTCGGCATGATATAGACAAATATGTGAAATCAAACCGCGGTGCGATACTGCGCGATATAGCACGCCTTGTGGCGATAAACAGTGTCGAGGGCGAGGCGGAGCCCAACGCCCCCTTCGGCCGCGGCCCGCGCGAGGCACTTGACAAGGGACTTGAGATCGCCCGCGAGCTGGGGCTCGACGCGGTAGACTGCGATGGCAAAATCGGCTATGCCTGCCTCGGCGGAGACAGCGATCGCTACCTCGCTACGATAACTCACCTCGATGTGGTGCCTGTCGGCGAAGGCTGGACTCAGGATCCGTTCACCATGCGCGAGCGCGAGGGGTACATAATCGGCCGCGGCGTCATGGACGACAAGGGGCCGAGCGTCCTCTGCCTCTACGCACTGAAGTATCTCAAGGACAAGGGAATAGCCCTGCGCTATCCTGTCCGCGCGCTGCTCGGCGCAAACGAAGAGACCGGCATGAAGGACGTCGAGTATTATCTGGCAAATTACCCCGCTCCGCTGTTCTGCTTCAGTCCGGACGCGAACTTCCCGCTGTGCAACGGCGAAAAGGGCATTTACCACGGCCGCATGATCTCCAAGCTGCCGATGGTGAACGTTGTAGACATCAAGGGCGGCTTCGCGGCGAACGCCGTGCCCGACAAGGCCGAGGCGTGGGTCAAGGCCGAAGCGCTTGAATCCGCCGGGCGCGTTGAGGCTGTGAAAGAGGGCGAGCTTTGGCACCTCACGGCCACCGGTGTCGGCGGCCATGCATCTCTGCCGGAGGGAACCGTCAACGCGATCGGAGTGCTCGTGGACTACATTCTGGATAACGGCATTGCAGCCGCCGAGGAGAAGCGCTTCTACGAGCTGGTGAGCCTGCTGAATAACGACTGGACGGGCGCCGCGCTGAACGTTGCGGCGGATGACGGCCTGTTCGAGCCGCTGACCATCGTGGGCGGCGTTATAGGCATCGAGGACGGCCATGTGTTCCAGACAATAGACAGCCGCTACCCGACCAATATGAGCGGGTCGAAGATCGCCCGCGCCATCCAGCGCACGGCGGGAGACGCGGCGGAGATAACGATAGAGCGCGACGCGGAGCCGTTCTACATGGCTCTGGATAATCCGTCGGTGCAGGTGTGCATCAACGCCTACAACGACGTGACGGGCGAGAACGCCAAGCCTTATACCATCGGCGGCGGCACTTACGCGCGCGACTTCCCGAATGCGGTGTCCTTCGGGCCGGAGCATCCGGAGCGCCCGCAGCCCGAATTCGCAGGGCCTATCCACGGCGTTGACGAGGCCGCGAGCATAGACTTCCTCATGGAGGCGCTGAAGGTCTATATCCTCGCGCTGATCGAGCTGGAGAAGCTGGATTTCTGATCCTTTGCATAGCGATTTTTACAGGCGGGAGATATTTATCTCCTGCCTGTTTTATACCATGGGCAATCGGCGCGATTTGCCCGTCTACCTTTTACACATTTTTAACTTTTCATATTTAATGTGTTGTATAATCAGTGTATAATCATAATCATAGATACAAGTTCAGGAGGCAGAATTATGGCTAAACGCGCGCTTATCGTAGAGGACGACAGCAACATCGCAGAACTGCTGCGGCTTTATCTCGGCAAGGATGGGTTTGAGGTGATGATCGCTCCTGACGGCGGCAAGGCCGAATCAATGTTTGACCTGTTCACGCCAGACGTTGTCCTGCTGGACATCATGCTTCCGGTCAAGGACGGTTGGCAGGTCTGCCGTGATATACGGGCAAAGTCCGCCGTGCCGATCATCATGCTCACCGCTAAGGGAGAGACCACGGATAAGATAACCGGTCTTGACATGGGTGCCGACGATTACGTGACCAAACCCTTTGACGTCAAGGAGCTTATCGCCCGCGTCCACGCCGTCATGCGCCGCAGCGACAACGACGGCCCCGCGGAGAAGAAGCTGACCTTCGACAAGCTGATAATAAATCTCGATTCCTACGAGCTGGTGGTGAACGGCGTCAAGGTCGATACGCCGCCGAAAGAGATGGAGCTGCTGTACCACCTCGCGGCGTCCCCCAACCGCGTTTTCACCCGCAACCAGCTCCTCGACGAAGTGTGGGGCTTTGACTATTTCGGCGACTCCCGCACCGTTGACGTACACATAAAGCGCCTGCGCGAAAAGCTTGAAGGCGTCAGCGACAAATGGTGCCTCAAGACCGTCTGGGGCGTCGGCTACAAGTTTGAAGTGACAGAGTAATGAAAAACGTATACCTGCGCAACTTTGTGGCCACGGCGACGCTGGTGTTCATGTGCTTCCTGCTCGTCGCGGTGAGCTTCGTCGGCATCGGCCGCGGCTACATCATAAACGACTACCGCGAGCGCATGGACAATAACGCCTCCGAGGTCGCGAGGACTGCATCCGCCATCGCCGACGGGGATTCGCTCACGAGCTGGAGCCTGAGCATGACGCTCTCTTCTATCTCGCGCACCACCGGCAATCAGGTCTTTATAACCGACGAGACCGGCAAGATCGTCTCCTGCTCCGACCGCGCGCCGATGTGCGAGCATCTCGGCCACCAGATACCTGCCGACGTCATGCAGACCCTCGAGACGACGGGGGAGTACGACCAGATGAGCACGCTCGGCGGCCTGTACGAAAAGAACCGCTACGCTGTGGCGCGGCCGATAAAAACGTCTGGCGACGGGAAAGATATCATCGGCTATGTGTTCATCACGAACGTTGTTGACAACATACTGAAAACCTGGTCGTCCCTGACCGGAATAACCGCGATCGTGACCATCGGCGTTTTCGCCGCGGCGATGATAGTCTCCCTCATGTACTCCAAGCACATGGCAAAGCCGCTGGACGAGATGGCGGCGGCGTCGCGCCGGTTCGCGCGCGGGGATTTCTCGGTGCGTGTGCGCCAGCGTGAGGATCCCACGGATGAGATGGGTGCGCTGATAGATTCGTTCAATAAGATGGCCGATTCGCTGGAAAACGCCGAGGAGCGCCGCAGCGAGTTCATAGCCAATATCTCGCACGAGCTGCGGACGCCGATGACCACAATATCCGGCTTCGCAGAAGGGCTGCTCGACGGTACGATCCCGCCGGAGGACGAGAAAAAATATCTCCGCGCGATAAGCGATGAGACGAAGCGCCTCTCGCGTCTGGTGCGCGATATGCTCGATGTGTCGCAGCTCAGAAACCGCGCCGCCGACCCTACGAAAAGGATCGATTTTGACCTGACGGAGCTTACGCTTCAGACGCTTCTGAGCTTTGAAAGCCGCGCGACGAAGAAAAATCTTGACGTTGATCCGCAGCTGCCGGATAATCATATCATGGTGCACGCGGATAAAGACGCCATAACTCAGGTAATATATAACCTGTTGGATAACGCCGTGAAGTTTGCCTCGCCCGGAAGCTGCATCACCGTGCGCATATACAAGGACAACGGCAAGGCCTATGTCTCCGTGCGCGACTACGGCGAGACGATTCCGCCGGACGATCTCCCGTTCATCTTCGACCGTTTCCACAAGTCGGATCGCTCGCGCAGTCTGGATAAGGACGGCGTCGGACTAGGGCTGTATCTGGTGAAATCCATCATCAACAGCCATGATGAGGACATCGCCGTCACGAGCCGCGACGGCATGACGGAGTTCGTGTTCACTCTGGCTCTTGCGAAAAACGAAGTCGGCGAAAAGAAAACAAATCTGTTTTAAGTATAAAAAGAGGTCATTTTTATGGCAAACAATTGGTACAGCAAGGACGACTGGTATTCCCCGCTGCAGAGCGTGCCGACCGTGAACGCGGTGACGCCGAAGGAGAAAAAGAAAAATAAAAAGGTGCGGATAATCGGCGGGATATGCCTGCTGCTCGTGCTGCTGGTGGCCACGTCGCTTATCTTCGCGGAGCGCAGCGGCGGCGAGAGCGGCTTCGGCTCCAGTGTTATTCCCTCCGACGGCGAGAGCGGCGACATGCCGGAGAACTGGCAGGACTTTTTCGACCAGTATTACACCAAGACGACTACAGACGTCGCGGAGATAAACATCCCGCGCACGAAGCTGCCGATAGACTATGAACTGAAGCTTGAGGAAAAGCCGTCCGGCAGTGAACTGACTCTGGGCGAGCTGTACGAAGAGAACTATAAGTCTGTCGTCGGCATCTCGGCATACACGGACGGCCAGAGCGGCTATAACTGGGGCACCGGCTTCGTGCTCACGGCGGACGGCCTGATCGTGACGAATACGCATGTCATAAACGGCGCGGACAGCGCGACTGTCACCCTGTATGACGACACCGTCCTCAACGCAACCTTGGTCGGCGCCGACTCGATAAGCGACATTGCGCTGCTGAAGGTCAAGGGCATCGGGCTCACCCCCGCCGTGATCGGCGACAGCTCAGAGCTTGCCGTTGGCGACGCTGTCGCCGCGATAGGCAACCCGCTGGGCGAGCAGTTCCGCATGACACTGACGAACGGCGTTATCTCCGCGATAAACCGCGGCGTAAGCTATAACGGCCGCAGTATGACCCTGATGCAGACCAACGCCGCAATCAACGAGGGCAACTCCGGCGGCCCGCTGTACAACATGTACGGTCAGGTGATCGGCATCACGAATATGAAGATGATGTCGTCCTATTCAAGCATCGAGGGCATAGGCTTTGCGATCCCGAGCACAACTATGCGCGACGTCGTGAACGCGCTCGTCAAGGACGGCGAGGTCAGAGGCCGCCCGTCGATCGGAATAACCGTCGGCGCGATACCCGACAACGCGTCGTCGCATTACGATATCCCAAGCGGACTCTATATCTCCGATGTCACCAAGGGCTCGGACGCCGAGACCAAGGGCATTAAGGTCGGCGATATCCTGCTTGAGTGCAACGGGGTCGAGGTCAAGACGACGGACGACGTCGCCGAGATAAAGAGCGGCCTGAGCGTGGGCGACAGCATCCACTTCAAGATCTGGCGCGACGGTGAGACCTTCGAGGTCGATGTCGTGCTGATGGACACGAACGATATTTATAACTGACACAAAATAATAACAAAAAAGGCTTTGACAAACACGTCAAAGCCTTTTTTGTGCTTATAAAGTTCAGCCTTTGTAGCCTATGCGATCCGCCAGCGCCTGCTCGATGATAACGACGGCGTCGCGGTGCAGCTTCATGAAGGTGACGGGGCACTCCGTCGTGATCTCGTCGGAGAGGAGCAGTTTCTTCGCCGCGTCGTCCTTGCTGCCCCTGATTATGAGCAGCAGCTTGCGGGCCTTCATTATCCCGCCCATGCCCATCGTGACGGCGTAGCGGGGCACATCGTCGCGGCTCGCGAAGAAGCGGGCGTTTGCGTCAATCGTGCTCTCGTCGAGCTTCTCGCGGTGCGCGTCCGCGTGGAGGACGGAGCCCGGCTCGTTGAAGCCGAGATGGCCGTCGGGGCCGACGCCGAGCACCTGTACGTCAACGTCGCTGCGCTCGATGACGGCGTTAAACTCAGCGATGCCCGCGTCCACATCACCGATGCCGCCCGCGACATAGGTGTTCGCCTTGTCGATGTTAATATGGTCAAAGAGATTGCTGTTCATGAAATAACGGTAGCTCTGGTCGTGTTCAGGGGCAAGGCCGATGTACTCGTCAAGATTCACGCTGTGTACGAGGGAGAAGTCCAGCCCCTCCTCGGCACAGCGGCGTGCCAGCTCCTTGTACATCCCGACGGGGCTGGAGCCTGTGGCCAGACCAAGGCAGCAGTCGGGCTTGGCGCGGACGATGCCTTCTATAATATCTGCGGCGGCAGAGCACTGCTCGGAATAATCTCTGGCAATGATGACTTTCATGGTAAACCTCCAAATAGTTATAACAAAAAGCCGCATAACGGCGGCCTTTGTTCCGGTAACATGATTATATGTGCTTTCGGGGCAATAGTCAAGGCGAAAGACTTGCAAAATTGTGCCGCTGCTTGGCATTAATGCCAAAAATTAAGAAAATTTCAGACAATATGTTATTGCGTTTTGTGCAGAGTTGTTGTACAATTGTAAATGTAATGTAATACTTTTCCGGAAATACATGGACAGCAGGGGAGAATAAAGATGAAGAAAAGACTCTTATGTTTGCTCCTTATGGTAACATTGCTAGTCGGACTGATGCCGGCGGCTTTTGCCGAAGGAAATATCGTCAGCTACACGGTAAAAAGCGGCGACACGATGCTGACGATCTGCGAGGACGCCGGCCTTGACTATTACTCGTGCCGCTGGTGCATAATGAAGATCAACGGCTTCTACAGCGAGAGCCAGCTCGGGATGATCTATCCGGGGCAGACCATTAAGCTGCCGGCCAGCGTCGAAGTGTCCGCGAAGATAATGAGCGGTGAGCTTAATCCCGACGGCACCGTTCCCGAGGCGAAGCCCGCGGAGACTCCCGCGCCGGCGGAGGATAAGCCCGCGGACAGCGGCTCCGGCGAGGCGAACATCATCAAGCACACCGTCGGCGAGTGGGACACACTGGTCAAGGTCTGCGGCAGCTACGGGATGAACTTCTATAATGTCAAGTCCGCCATTATGAAGCTCAACGGCTTCACCAGCGAGAAGCAGCTTGATTCGCTGAGACCCGGCCAGATCATAAAGCTTCCGGCCAGCGAGGCTGACGCGAAGAACGTCACCTCGAGCGGCTCCGCCTCCGGCGGCACGTCCACCGGCGGTTCAACGTCCGGCGGCAGCACCGATTCCGGCAGCGGCATCAGCTACGTTGTCAAGGCGGGGGACACTTTCATTACGATCTGCGAGGCGCACGGGCTGAACTTCTTCGCCATAAAGAGCCAGCTTATGAAGCTCAACGGCTTCAAGAGCGCAAGCCAGCTCGATTCCCTGCGTGTCGGCCAGACTGTGAAGCTCCCCGGCAGCAGCTCCGCGCCGAGCACTCCCGAAACTCCCGACAAGCCTTCTACGCCCGATAAGCCCTCCACTCCGAGCACCGGCGGCGAGACCACTACTCCGGACACTCCGGCTCCGTCTGTCGATTACAAAACGATAAGCCACACGGTAGGCGAGTGGGACACGCTGGTCAAGGTCTGCGGCAGCTACGGGATGAACTTCTATACCGTGAAATATGCCATCATGAAGCTCAACGGTTTCACCAGCGAGCGCCAGATGGATATCCTGCGCACGGGACAGGTTATAAAGCTGCCCGCAAGCGAAAATGACGCAAAGCTTATTATGAGCGCATCCGCCGCGTCCACTAAGCCTTCGGGCAGCGGCAGCACCGGCGGCACCTCCACCGGCAGCAGCTCGCAGACGGGCGAGAGCATCGCATACTACATAATCCCCTATACCTTCCAGCCCGGTGACACTGTATATAACATCTGCCTGAGCATGGGCGTGGACTTCGAGAAGAATTCCGACCTCATAATGAAGCTCAACTCCATCAAGGATTACCGCAGCATAAGTAACGGCAAGGTGCTTCTGATCCCCAGCCCCAAGGCTCCGGAGAGCGGTAGCTACTACAAGGTAGTCGCGCATAAGCTCGTCTACGGCGAGACGGCGCAGAGCGTCACGGAGAGCTATGGCCTTGAGTACAGTAAGGTTCTGAACATGATGAAACTCGTTAACGGCAAGGACAGCTTTGACATGATATATGCCGGAACGGTGCTCTATGTTCCGGTGAGCTGCAAGGCGTAAAATCACATATCACCGGCGCATAGCCGGAAGAACGAAAAAGATAACGGTCACAGCTGCTCTCTCAGCTGTGACCGTTTTTGCGCCCTGCGGCGCACGCATATGAGAAAAGGGGGGGAGGAATCATGGGACTTTCCGTAGCCGTGATACGCCTTTTTAGGCTATCAGGAGAGAACATCCAGAAGAACTGGATGACAAATGATACCGGAGGCGGCTGTTGAATATGGACATGTGCTGAACCACTGGAATGATGAAGGCATAGACTGACTGCCGTGAGCGCGGTATGAGCGAGCGCTCCGCGCTTGCCGATATCTGGTTACGCGATGGCAGGTATATGCCGCCGCACAGGAAACATTTGTATCAGGGATATTATAGAGCCGCCCGTCTGCATCGACCGCAGGCGGGCGGCTATTAATTTATACGGAAGAGGATAGCAGTTAAGGCATAAAAATATCCGGACTGTTTGACAGGCCGGATATTTGTTTAATTACTGTGTTTCAGAATCGAACTTACTGCTCGTTCTTTTTCTTATTCTTCTTGACGAAGAACACCACGCCGCCTGCGATGATGACTGCGGAAACTGCCATCAGGCCGATCCACAGACCCATGTTTGCATCGTCTCCGGTCTTGGGCTTCGCGTTCGCGGCCTTGACGGTGAGAGTGCCTTCAACATAGGTGATCTCGTAGTTGCTGGTGACGTCGTTGCCGTTTGCGTCAACGATCTTGACGTTGGAGGCCTTGTTCTTGGAGGAGCCTATCTGAGTCTGGCTGCCGGTAACGGTAGCGGAGATCTTGTGACCCTTCGCAAGGGAACCCTTGACCTCGCAGGTGTTGGCGGTAAGAGCCTTGCCGTCGTAGACCTTCTCGGCGCTCTTCGCGGTGACAGTGAGGGGAGCCTTAGTTATCTCAAGGGTGCCGTCCTGAGTGGAGATCTTGTACTTTGCGGTGACGTCCTTGCCGTTTGCGTCCTTCGCAGTGACCTTGACGATCTTGTTCGCCGTGGTGCCGGCGTTGGTGATGCTGCCGGAGTACTCTACTACGAGAGTATCGCCGCTCTCAAGCTCGCCAGAGATAACGTCGTAGGAGTTCGCGGTAAGCTCGGTGCCGTCGTAGACCTTCTTTGCGGAGGTGGCCTTGATGGAGATTTCAATGACCTTCACGCCGGTGACTTCAAGAGTGCCTTCCTTGATGGTGACATTGTAGTATGCGGTGTAATCTCTGCCCTGCTCATCGGAGATCTTCAGGCTGCCTTCCTTGACGGTGTTCTTGGAGGAACCCGGCTCGGTCTGAGTGCCGGAGAGGGCGAGGGTGAGCTTCTGGCCGGAGACCAGAGAACCGGAGGTGATGCTGTAATCATCGGCCTTGGTGGTAAGTGCGGTCTTATCGTAAGCCTTGCTGGCGGAGCCGGTGGTGACGGTGATGTCGCGCTTGGTGACGGTCAGCTTGCCGTCCGTGAGCTTGACGTTTCCGTAGTTGCCGCTTACATCTTCGCCGGCGGCATTTTTGATGACGTAGCTGTCGACCTTCGCGGTGCCGTCCTTGCCGGGCACGGTTGCCTCGCCGGAAACCTTGGCCTCGACGGTATCAGTGCCGAGCAGACCAGAGACGGTCACGTCGTTGGAAGCGGTAAGAGCGGAGCCGTCGTAGGGCTTGGTGGCGTCCTTAGCGGTGATGACGACTTCACCGGAGTACTTGTTGACGGTGATATCTGCACCGGAGTAGGTGATGTTGTAGTTTGCGGTGACATCGTTGCCGTTTGCGTCAACGATGACTGCGGCGCTCGGAGTGCTGGTGCCGGTGCCGACGTTCACGGGGCCACCGGTGTACTCAACGGACTTGATGGAGTCACCTGTCGCAAGAGAACCGGAGGTAATCTCGTTTTCGGTTGCATTGACGGCGGAACCGGTGTACTCGCTGCTGACGGGCTTTGCGGAAATGGTAATGTCACGCTTTGCAACGGTCAGAGTGCCGTTGTTGACGGTCAGCTCAAGCTGGGCTGCATCGAGAGCGGTACCATTGCCGTCCGCGACCCATGCGCTGCTCAGGATAATTGCTCTTGTACCGGTCTCAGCGTTGTAGTCGCCAAGGGACAGGGTAGGAGTGGTGAGAGTATAGCCGTCAGGAACATCGGGAGTGTAGGTGAGTTCGGGGACTTCTTCACCGTAAGTCATGCTCTTGTCATCTGCGGTAACGGAGGCCTTGACAACATACTTCGCAGTGATGGTGGCGTCGGCGTAGAGGGTGAGGGTATCGCCCGGCTGGACTGCCATGGTTGCACCGTTTGCGTATTTAAGAGTCATACCGACGTAAGTCTCGCTGCCGCTGTATTCCGCATAGTCATTAACAACGGTGTGAGTATAGACGTCGTTCTCAAGGCTGACATTGCCCTTCACGGTGCCTTTGACCTTGCCGTTAAGCCAGCCGTCGTTATACTCGACCTTAGGCTCAGTCTCAGGATCTATTGCCTTGAGGTAAATCTGGGCAATGTAGCTGCTGCTCTCGTCGTCTGCGGCAAACAGGCCGGTGTTCAGCTCGTTGTCACTGTTGGCGAGAGTGCCGCGGGCGATGGTGAGCTTTGCGGAATCCTTGCTCGCGGTGGCGTATCCGACGAGGTTGGTGGATTCAGCATCTGCCTTGGAAGCGGCGCGGACATACAGCCCGGAGACGTAGTAGCCTTCCGGAGGAGTTATCGTGTAGTCGCCGTTAAGGAACTCGCCGAGAGTGGATTTGCCGGAGGCATCAGCGCCGGAGAAGCCGGCCTTGACACCGAAATCGCCGTCCTGCTTTACAGCGCCGTCGTCGCCGTAGACATATACGCTGGTGTCCAGCTGTACATTGTCCCACTTGGAGTCGACACGGTCAGCGCTTGCGCTGGCGGGCATTGCACCTGCGAACTGAACTGCGAACAGGCAGACCAGAACCAGACTGAACAGTACTTTAACTGTCTTCTTCATAAAAATCACCTCAAAAAGTTTTTGCTGAATTGAAACTGTTACAACTTTTCGACATTGCTTTGAAAAGCATCAAAGGGTTACAAATAGATGTAACTATTTTTTAACCATACTGTAACTTGCTACGATTGCATTATATCTAAATTATATTAGAATTGCAAGGGGTATTTACATAATATTTCTTAAGGAACGGACTTCTTATGTTTTTTAAGAATTAAAATGTGAAATTTACATTTTGTAACTTCACTGTATAACTTTGTCAATTTACGGGAGTGAGCTTGCCCTGAATTACAAAGCGCGCGTTGTAGAATTCGTAGGTGCAGGTCGAAAGGGTGATAACGCGGTCGTCTACCGAGACGTCAACGTTCGTCGAGACGAGAGACTGCACGCGCCAGTCGTCAAGATTGTGGGCGAAATCCGCCTCGGATTCGAAGAACATCTTGTAGGTGTCGGATTCGGCGTCGGTGGTGTAGGCGCTGAATATCTCGATCTTGTAGTTCTGGGTCGGAGTGTTGAGGTACATGACGGGGTGCTCGTTGTAATATTCCTGATCCTTATAATTGCGTATCGAGGCGAGCATCGAGCCGTCGTTCATGTTGTGCCCGTAGAGAACGGTGTTCTTGCCGGAAAAGTCGCCGTAGCAGGTGCAGTCGAGGAAGAGCGAGCCGGAGGCGTTATACTGCCCGTCGATGAACCGGTGCAGATAATAGAAGTTGTCCTCCGCCTGCACAACGGGGTAGTTAATAACGGTGTTCTCCGAATACAGCCAGCCGACAACATCCTGACACTGGTTGAGCAGTGCGTCAAAATCGACGTCAACGGGCGAGCTTTCGGTTATCTGGTTGCCGTCGCTGTTGTCCTTGTCTTTATTCTTGTCGCTTTTCGGCGAAACGTAATCGCTGCTTATCTTGTTATATGTATCCTCTGCAACCTTGTATTCATGCAGCGTTGATATCAGTTTATATCCGCTGTACACGAATATCGAGAGGAATATAACGCAGAGAACAATAAGCGCTATTTTTACAGGCTTCTTCAAATGGTCAGACCTCCTGTCTGTTAAGGGTAGATATAGTATACGACAAATTCACGGAAAATGGAAGAGGTGCGGCGATACTTTACAGTCTAATAATATCTTAAAACTTTTTAAGAATCTCTCTTCCCATTCAATTATACCATACTGCCTCTAAAATACAAAAAGCTCAGGGGGAGAACCCTGAGCTTTTTTGTATAGGTGAAAGAGGACAAAATGAAAAAGTTTCTTGCGAGTATTAAGATACAGGAAAGATGTTTCGTAGATAAGCAGAAAGTTGTTTCAAAATTGTAAAATCAGAAAATATTTTTTCGGAAATACGCTCGTAATTGAGCTGTGGCTATATTATAATAGAAAAAACGTTTGAAAAAGTGCCCGCGCAACCGCCGGTTGACAGATTTGACGGTGCGCTTTCTTGTCCGCAACAGCGAAATTTATTATACTCGGCTCGTAAAAAACAGGGGAGCTTCCCCGATGGAGGCAGCAATATGATTCTGGCAGACAAGATAATCGACCTGCGCAAGAAAGCGGGATGGTCGCAGGAGGAGCTGGCGCAGCAGCTTGGCGTTTCGCGGCAGTCGGTCTCAAAATGGGAGGGCGCGCAGTCCATACCCGATATTGATAAGATATTGCAGATGAGCTGCATTTTCGGCGTTAGCACGGATTACCTGCTCAAGGATGAGATAGAGCTTCCGGCGGAGGAACCTGCGGCGGCGGACAGCACGCCGGTGCTGCGCCGCGTGAGCATGGAGGAGGCATCACGGTATCTCGCGCTGAGCCGCGAGACCGCGCCGAAGCTGGCGCTTGCGACATTCCTCTGCGTAATCTCGCCTGTGTGTCTGATATTTCTGGCCGGGTTGAGCAGCGGCGGGTTCGTCCCGATCACGGAAACGGCTGCGGCGGGCATCGGCCTGTGCGTGCTGATGATACTTGTGGCGATCGGGGTTACATTATTTATAACCAGCGCCGCGAAGGTGAAGGACTTCGAGTTCATCGGGAATGAGCCGTTCGAGACCGAGTACGGTGTGAGCGGCATGGTGCGCGAGCGGGAGCGGGAATTCCGTGAGAAGAATTCCCGCCTGACCGTTGTCGGCACTGTGCTGTGCATCCTCTCCGTGCTGCCGCTGTTCGCGGTGCTCAGCGTGCTGCCCGCGGCGGACGACGTCGTCTATATCGCCGCAGTCTGTGTGCTGCTGTTCATGGTGGGGCTTGGCTGCATAGCCTTCGTGTATTCGGGAACATATCACGGCGCGATGGAAAAGCTGCTGGAGGAGGGCGATTACAGCCGTGACAATAAGGGCCGCAGAAAGGTCGTCGGCACGATCAGCGCCGCGTATTGGCTGATTGTGACGGCGGTGTTCCTCGTGATGATGTTCAGCACCAATACGCCGATGATGCCGCGTGAGACGTGGATCATATGGGCGGTCGGCGGAGTGCTGTACGCGGTGGTGATGGCCGTCGTGCGCCTCCTCACCGGTCGGAAATAAGAAGCAGAATATAAAAACCCCTGCAGCCGCTGAAGAGCGCGGATGCAGGGGTGCTTTATTAATAAGTAGAACCGTGCGGCGTCTCAATCCAGATGCAGCTTGCGGCGGAGATTTACGGTCTCGGCGGCGCAGACGTCGCGGAAGGTGGTGACGAGCTTTGACACGTACGGCTTATTCTTCCACGCGATGCTTATCGTGAACGGCTCGCCCATCGGCACAGCGGTCAGGCGCCTGCGCTTCTCCTCCGGCAGTGTCGTGGCCAGCACGTCGGGGCTGAAGCACGCGCCCATGCCGTCGGCGCACAGCTCCAGCAGCGTCTGGATATTGCCGCAGCGGAATATGATCGGCGGCTGGATGTTCGCCTTTTCAAGCAGCGTCTGGCTCATTCGCCCGATGATATCCGCCGGCTGACCCAGCAGGAAAGGACAGTCGGCCAGCAGACGCAGATCGCGCGTATGCACAAATGCATCCAGCTTGAACGGGTTTATCAGTCCCCCGCACAGATACAGCATCGTCTGCGCATGGTAGAGCTCCTTGTAGCTCAGCTCCGGAACGTCGCTCATCACGCGGCCGATGACAACATCCAGCTCATCTTCGATGAGCATGTTCACCATCTCTTCGTTGCTGCGCTCTTTGACGCGCACCTGCACCTTCGGATACAGCTTGTTGAACGCGGGGATGATGCGCGGCAGCAGCACGCGGCCTCGCGTATACGCAATGCCGAGACGCAGCAGGCCGCCCTGACCGGAATTGATGTCGCGGAACTCGTCCTCCATCGAGGCGCTGAGCCGCTGATAGCTCTGACAGTAGCGGTAAAAAACACGCCCCTCGTAGGTCAGTTCGAATTTCGGGCGGCGCTGAAACAGTTGACATTTCAGCTCTTTTTCGAGCGCGGCCATGTGCGCGCTGAGCGTCTGCTGCGTTATGTGCAGTTCCTCGGCGGCGCGGGTGATGCTTTTTTGATCGGCGACAACTATATAATATTTCATCGGGAGCAGATTCACGGCACTTCCTCCTCACAGTAATTATACTGTATACTACCACAAGTTTCGACAGTTTGCAATCTGGTTAAGTGCGACTTATATTTTTTTAAAACCAAAGTCAAATACAATGAGTAAAAATCGAAACAGGAGGTATAGCTAATGTTCAAGTATAAGACCGCGTATTTCTGCGCAAACGCAAAATTGTCCACGCAGGTCGCAACGCCCGTCGTAAACGGCTGCCTGACGCTGGGGCTGCTGATCGATCTTGCATCGGAACGGATTGAAGATGTGTCCGTTTCGCTGAATTCTGATTTAGCGAGATGCATAGTCAAGGAATATTTCGTCGGAAAGCGTGTTGTTAAAGATTCGGCACAGATAATCGAAGAGATAAATATGCGCCATCGCGGCAACGCCGTAAAGGCAATAATCAAGGCATACACCGATATTCAGCAGAATTACATCAGTTATGCCCATACATATTCCGACGGTAGAACCTGCTCGGAACCTGACTGAAAGCGGAAAAAATGCAGTATCGGCGGCGTATGAACCGGCTGTTAAAAAAAAGATATGGCCAGAATTCACAACAAATTTTTGTTGATTTAGCGATATTTACAGTAAAAACAAAAGGTGATATATAATTTATATAACCTGAACAAAGTGAATATCCGGTTGATTTGATGTCTGCCGCTTATCCCAAAAGCGGGGCTCGACATAGAATGCCAACTGCACTTCCGATATGCTGTATTTATTGTTCTGTATGCACAGCACTTCGGAGGCGTGGTTGGTTTTCTCTTTTCCGCGGGGGTACGAATAAACCGGGTGCGCACTTATCCAATGTTTAGGACATGCTACATTTTTAAGGAGAGAAAAAGAGATGCAAAAGAAACGTCTGATCACAGCAGCGATCCTGACTATCCTTTGTGCGGTGCTCGCATTTGTTCCGATGAACGGCCTTGACCCCACCGGCAAGGGTGTTCTGCTGGTATTCCTGTGGGCTATCCTCATGTGGATCGTCAGACCTATCCCCGAATACCTCGTCGGCGTACTCGCCGCCGCCATTCTTGCGATATTCTTCGGTATGAAGGCCAACGTCGTCTCCGGCTTCGCGACCTCCGGCTGGTGGCTGTGTCTGTGGGCCGGCTTCATCGGCTCCGTCATCAAGTTCTCCGGCCTCGGCGAACGCGTCGCATACTGGATACTTGTCAAGCTCACCAAGAGCGAGCTGAGCGCGAACTACGCGACCAGCCTTGCAAACACCGTCCTGTCTCTTATGATCCCCTCCAACACCGCACGCGGCGCCGTTATGAGCCCCATCTGCGACAACATCTGCGAGGGCATGGGCTACAAGCGCGGAGAACATAAGGGCGACGCCGCCATCATGCTCTCCAACCTCTACACCAACACCACCAACACCTGGCTGTTCTACACCGCAGTCGGCGCGAACGCCATCGGTATGGCACTCGTTGAGGAAATGACCGGACAGTCCATCTCCTGGACGGGCTGGCTCAAGGCCACCTGCATCCCCGCCGGAATCATAGTCCTGCTCATCCCTCTCATCACCAACTTCCTCTTCGGCACCCGCAAGGGCGAGAAGCGCAGCATAGATATTGAGTTCGCAAAGAAAAAGCTCGAAGAGATGGGTCCCCTGACCGTCAAGGAAAAGAAGGCCGCTATCTACTTCGTCCTGACTCTGCTTGCGTTCTGCACCAACGGCATCCACCATGTCGCTCCCGACTACGTCGTTTTTGTCACCATCTTCCTGATGCTCTGCCCCGGCATCGGCGTCTGCTCCTTCAAGGATGTCGGCCCGAACTTTGCCTGGCCTGCATTCATCCAGCTCGGCTTCGCGATGTCCCTGGCCTCCTGCGTCAATAAGACCGGCGGCTTCCAGTGGCTCGTTGATGCCATGTTTACCACCAACCCTGCTTTCTCCGCAATGGATCCCACTCTGTTCATCACGATCTGGCTCGCGTTCGTTGTTGTCAGCCACATCATCTTCGCCGGCATGAACGCTATGGAAGCCGTTCTGGTTCCCGTCAGCATGACGATGGCCGCGGCTCTCGGCTTCGACGTTTACACCATGGGTCTGCTGACCGTTATGGCCATCGCCCCGAGTGCAAACTTCCTGCCCTTCAACAGCGCTCCGAATCTCATCTACGCTTCCACCGACAGATTCTCCACGGCTCAGCAGCTCAAGGGCGCAATAGTCATAGCGGTGCTCGTCATCATCGGCTTTGTGTTCCTCGTGAACGTCTGGTTCCCCGTGATCGGTATTCTTTGATAAGCACTGAACGCAGGGAGGGATCGATATAAAAAAGAAGATATGTCTGTTACTGGGTCCCGCTCTCTTCCTGCTCGCATTTATTCCTTACGCCGGGCTGGATCTCAAGATCCGCCTGGCGCTGGGAACGGTGCTCTGGATGGGAGTATGGTGGGTTACCCTTCCGGTACCGGCAGCAATAACCGCATTCCTGCCCGTAGCGATAAATGCCATTTTCTCACTCACCGATATGCAGAGCGTAATAAGCTGCTACTCGGCGGAGCTGGTTTTCCTTCTGGCGGGTTCTGATATCATAAGCATGGCATGGGAGGCCACAGGCGTTGACCAGCGCATAGCGGCGCGCTCGCTCGCCCTCGTCGGCACCTCTGTCAAGCAGCAGATACTCGTCTGGTTCATCATCGCAACGCTGCTCTCGTCCGTCCTGCCAAATACGGTCGTGGCGGCGGTGATGTGTTCCATAGCAATGTCCATGCTCAAAGCGGTAGGAGAGGGCGACGTCAAAAACAGCAAGAGCGCCTCGCTTATCCTGCTTGCCATCGTCTACGGCGCGAATAACGGCGGTATGCTGACCCCGCTCGGCGGAGCGATGAATCTCGTAACGGTGTCCTACATTGAGGGCTTCACCGGCACCGAGTTCCTCTATTCCGACTGGGTGGTGCGTATGCTCCCGTTCACCTTGCTTGCGACCGCGGTCACTGCGCTGTTCCTTGTCGGCGGAGACTGCGGCAAAAAGCATTTTGACTGCTCGAGAGAGCATTTCCGTGAGCTGTGCCACAGCTTCCCGAAGCTCGACCGCGCGGGCAAAGCGTCGATGGTGATCTTCTTCGCTGCGGCGATACTTGCATTTACGCGTGGGCTTTATCAGCAGCTGCTGCCCGCTCTCAAGCCCGGCTACATTTTTCTCATCGGCGGTCTGCTGATGTTCTTCCTCAAGGATGAGCATGGCGAAGCGGTCGTCACCTGGGAGAAGGCCGAGAAAAATCTGATGTGGGGTCTGTTCTTCCTCTTCTCCGGCGGCACGGCGCTCGGCGCGCTCGTCAACGGCAGCGGAGCGGCGGATACCCTCGCAGAGATCATCTCCGGAATCAATTTCCACAGCGAATTCACCCTTATCATAGCGATAGTCACCCTTAACGTTATCCTGTCGGACGTCGTCAACAACACGGCCTGCGCCGCGGTTACGATTCCGATAGTCATCAGCATTGCACAGGGACTCGGCCTGCCCGTGATCCCCTACCTCTGGATAGCCACCGTATCCTACAACCTGTCCTTCACCCTGCCCACCTCCATCCGTTCCATCCCCGTGGGCTACGGGCTCGACACACGGTTCATGTTCCGCAAAGGCGTTGTTGTCACCGGATGCATGATCCTGCTTGTCAGCGTGATGGGCTGGCTCTTCGTGCGGTACTGGCCGGCATTCACGGCTCTGTGATCCAATTATAAATACAGCATCAGCTGTGCATATACCGGTCTTAACGGCATCCCCGTAAGGCAGAAAGCGTATGCAGCCGGCGAGTGGGCGTGACCATTTCATCTCCTGTTGCGCCCCTGCCGGCTTTATATTTTATAGAATTGAGGTTTTGACCATGAGAGTTAAAAAGCTTGAAAACAGCGGCCCTAAGCTTATGCAGGGCAACGAAGCATGTGCAGCCGGCGCTCTGGCGGCCGACTGTCGGTTCATGGCCGGTTATCCTATAACCCCGGCCACTGAGATCCCCGAATACCTCTCCAGTAAGATGTTTGAAGCCGGCGGCGTATTCATGCAGATGGAAGACGAGCTCGCATCCATCAACGCCGTCATCGGCGCAAGCTGGGGCGGTGCGCGCGCAATGACCGCCACCTCCGGCCCGGGCTACTCCCTGATGATCGAAGGCATCGGCTACGCTGCCGAGACCGAGACCCCGCTCGTCGTTGTCAACGTCATGCGCGGCGGCCCTGCGACCGGCCAGCCCACCTGCACCTCGCAGGACGCGATCATGCAGACCCGCTACGGCGGACACGGCGACTACGAGATAATCGCCCTCACCCCGTCCTCCGTTCAGGAAGCCTTTGACTTCACCGTCCGCGCCTTCAACCTCGCAGAGAAGTACAGAGTACCCGTGTTCGTGCTGTCCGATGAGACCGTCGGCCACACCCGCGAGAAGCTCGTCATCCCCGAGACCGTTGAGATATTCGACGACAAGTACGAAGGTAAGTGCGACGCCATCTACAGACCCGACGAAAACGGCATCCCCGCAAGAGTCCGCTTCTTTGAGGGACAACATGTTCTCGTTGACGGCCAGCTCCACGACGAGCGCGGCATCCGTGCCGGTACCGATCCCGCGGTATGTTCCGCAGCCATCCACCACTACTGCGACAAGATACTCCGCAACATCGACGATATCACCTCCGTCGAGGAATTCTTCCTTGAGGACGCCGAGACCGTTCTCGTTGCCTACGGCTCCGTCAGCCGCAGCGCGCTCTCCGCGGTTCGCCGTGCACGCGGCGAAGGCCGCAAGGTCGGCATGCTGAAGCTTAATACCGTATGGCCTGTCCCCGAAAAGCAGATCCGCGCCGCATGCGAAAAGGCAAAGCGCGTCATCGTTCCCGAAATGAACGTCGGCGAATACAAGCGCGAGGTGCAGCGCATAGCGGGTTACGACAAGGTCGAGGGCTTCAACTCCATCGGCGGCGCGTTCCCCGCTCCGAAAGCAATTTACGAAAAGATCGTTGAGGTGAAGTAATATGAACAGTATCGCAGAGAAATACATCCGTAAGGAGACCCTTCCTTTCATATTCTGCCCCGGCTGCGGCCACGGCATAGTCGTCAACGCCTTCCTGCGCGTCCTTGACAAGCTGAACATCGGCGAGAACGAAATGGGTCTTGTCAGCGGCATCGGCTGCTCCTCCTGGGCTCCCGTATATATCGACATGGACTGCCTGCACACCCTGCACGGCCGCGCTCTTGCTCAGGCCGAGGGTCTGAAGGCCGTCAACCCCGACAAGAAGGTCGTTGTCTTCTCCGGCGACGGCGACTGCGCCGGTATCGGCGGCAACCACCTCATCCACGCCGCGAAGCGCAACGTTGACATCACCGTTATCATGATGAGCAACTACATCTACGGCATGACCGGCGGCCAGCGCGCACCTACCACTCCCTACGGCGCCATCACCAAGACCTCTCCTCTCGGCAACGAGGAGCACCCCTTCGACATGTACAAGCTCGTCACCGGCGCAGGCGCTACCTACTACGCCAGAGCCAGCGTCACTCATCCCATCCAGCTCGAGAAGGCCATAGAAGAGGGCATCAAGCACAAGGGCTTCTCCTTCATCGAGGTTCTCTCCCCCTGCCCGACCACCGCAGGCAGAAACATATTCAGCTTCAAGACCCCGACCGAAATGTACGACTGGTACGAGCAGCAGGTCGCCGTTCTCAAGCCCGGCCAGACCGAGGCTCCCGACGGCAAGATCGGTCTCGGCATCCTCTACGTCGATGAAACCAAGGAAGAGCTGTGCGACGTTCAGGCAGAAAAGAAGGAGGAAGCGAAGAAATGAAGATCACAATAGATTCCGCATGGTGCAAGGGCTGCGCCCTCTGCGTCAGAGCCTGCAAGAAGGGCGTGCTTGAGATCGGCCATGAGCGCAGCCGCGGCGGCTACCTCATGCCCTACGCCAAAAACCCCGAAGCCTGCATCGGCTGCCGGATGTGCGAGCGCACCTGTCCGGATGTCTGCATCAGCGTCACCAAGGAATAAGGAGGAGATCAGCTATGCGTAAAGATTTCAGATTCGGCGGCTCCGGCGGACAGGGCGTTATCTCCCTCGCCGTGCTGCTTGCAAACGCCTACGGCGTACAGAATAATTATGAGGTCGCCCAGACCCAGAGCTACGGCCCCGCGGCTCGCGGCGGCGCGTGCAAGGCGGAGCTTGTAGTCTCCGATGAGAGAATTGACTACGTCAAGGCCGACGTGCTCGACTGCTTCGTGGCCTTCAACAAGCCCAGCTTTGATAAGTTCAAGGGCGATATCAACCCCAACACCCGCGTTTTCGTTGACAGCACCTTCGTTCCCGAGGATGATGTCAAGGACTGCGGTGCGAAGGAGATATATATGTTCCCCGCCACCCAGTACGCCGAGGAGAATTTCCGCGTCGTCTGCACCAACATCGTCATGATGGGCTTCTTCGTGGCCAAGAACCCCGAGCTCACCAAGGAAAACGCGCTCGAAGCCATCAAAGAGGTTATGAACCCCAAGGTCGTCGATCTCAACCTGAAGGCCTTTATGTTCGGTTACGAAAAGGGTCTCAACGGCTGAACGGAGTTTGATCAATGGAAAGAGTAGCAGCTTCCCTTAAAAGCAAGATAATGTCCGCCGAAGAGGCCGCGCAGCTCGTCAAGAGCGGCATGTCCATCGGCCTCAGCGGCTTCACCAGCGTCGGCTATCCGAAGGCCGTGCCCAGCGCGCTCGCAGCGTCCGGGCACGCCAAGGATCTGACCATTCTGGTCGGCGCCGCGGTCGGTGACGACTGCGACGGCGCGCTCGTCCGCGCGGGATGCGTGAAAAAGCGCTTCGGCCACCAGACCAACAAGGATCTGCGCACCGCGATCAATAACGGCAGCGTATCCTTCAGCGACATTCACATTTCGCACTTCCCGATGAATCTCAACCAGCAGACCCTTCAGGGCGTTGATGTTGCGATCGTCGAGTGCGTCGCCATCACCGAGGACGGCCTGTACCTCTGCGCCTCCGCGGGCAGCACCGACGCCGCCGTGCACAACGCGCGTTTCGTCATCGCCGAGGTCAACACCTCCGTCCCTATGGGACTTATGGGCATGCACGACATCTTCGAGATCGGCATCCCGCCCCACGCCCGCATCATAAACATCACCGACCCGCGCGACCGCATCGGCACACCCTACGTGCCCTGCCCGCCGGAGAAGATCGCGGCCATTGTAATGACCGATAAGCTTGACCCGCCCCAGAAGTTCAAGCCCGTCACTCCCGCGACGCAGAAGGTCGGCGAAAACGTCGTAAAGTTCCTCAAGGACGAGATCGCCGCCGGACGGCTCCCCGCCGATCCCGGCCCGATACAGTCCGGCGTCGGCTCCGTCGGCAACGCTGTTCTGAGCGTTCTGTCTGCATCCGGCTTCAAGGGACTCACGATGTACACCGAGGTCATGCAGGACGCGGCCTTCTCGCTCATCGACCAGGGCGTTATTGACTTTGTCTCCGCAAGCTCCATCGCGCTTGCCGCCGACAGCCGCGAACGCTTCTTCGAGAATATCGACCAGTACCGCGATAAGATGGTCATCCGCCCGCAGGAGATATCCAACCATCCGGAGGTCATCCGCCGTCTCGGCATCATCGCGCTGAACACGCCCGTCGAGGTCGATATCTACGGCAACGTAAACTCCACGCACCAGATGGGCAGCAAGATGCTCAACGGCATCGGCGGCAGCGGCGACTTCGCCCGCAACGCCCGCATCAGCATCTTCGCCACCGAATCCACCGCAAAAGACGGCTTGATATCCTGCATCGTGCCCATGGTTTCCCACGTTGACCAGACAGAGCACGATGTGGCCGTCATTATAACCGAGCAGGGTATTGCCGACCTGCGCTGGAAGACTCCGAAGGAGCGCGCCGAGCTGCTTATCGAGAACTGCGCTCATCCGGATTACCGCCCGATGCTGCGCGAGTATTACGAGCACGCTCTGGCGACTTCCGCAGGCAAGCACACCCCGCACGATCTCACCAAAGCGCTTTCCTGGCACCAGCGTTATCTTGAAACCGGCACAATGAAAGAATAAAAAATTAAAAAGGAGAGAGAAAACATGAGTGATAATGTTGTACTTTATTGCGAAAACCTTCCTACCGAGGGTATGGAGACCCTCATTGCAGAGCTTTGCCCGCCTGAGCTCGACCTGCGCTTCCTCTACCCTGTCAAGAACGGCAAGAAGGGCGACTTCGAGGATGCGGATTACATTCTCGCCTCCATCCATAAGATCGGCAAGGACGAGATGGACAGAGCAAAGAACCTGAAGCTCATCCATGTCCCCGCAACCGGGTACAACCATGTTGACCTCGAGTATGCAAAGCAGAAGGGCATCCCCGTCTGCAACTCCAACGGCGAGAACGCCACCACCACCGCAGAGTTCACCATCGCACTGATGCTGGCCTGCATGCGCCGCCTCTCCATGATCGACCGCCGCTGCAAGCAGGGCGAGTGGCACAGCTGGACCTGGCGTCACGACTCCTACGAGCTGCGCGACAAGGTCATCGGCATCGTCGGCGGCGGCAACATCGGCCGCATGGTTCTCCAGCGCCTTCAGGGCTGGGAGTGCAAGGACTTCCTGTACTACGATCCGTACCCGATGCCCAAGGAGCTTGAAGAGAAGCTGCACTGCAGACGCGTTGATCTCGAGACTCTGCTGCGCGAGTCCGACGTCGTCTCCCTGCACTGCCCGCTGACCAAGGATACCCGCGGTCTTATCGGCGAGGAGCAGTTCAACATGATGAAGCCCAACGCCATCATCGTCAATGAGGCGCGCGGCGCTGTCATCGATGACAAGGCTCTGGTCAAGGCTCTCGAAGAGGGCAAGATTTGGGGTGCCGCGATTGACACCTGGGAGAAGGAGCCTCTCGATCCCAACGACCCGCTGGTCAAGATGGAGAAGGTCATCACTACCTCTCACCTCGGCGCTGCAACCCGCGAGACCGTCGTCCGCTGCTTCGGCGTAGGATATGACAATATCATGCGCATGAGACGCGGCGAAGAGCTGCGCAACCGCATCGTCTGATACGGCAATAAAAGTGCGGAGGAATTCCCTCCGCGCTTTCATCTGGAATATTTGGAACGCCAAAGCGTCCGCTGAAAACAGCGGACGCTTTGGCGTTTATTTCGATTTAGTCAGCAGACACACGGATTCTACATGATTTGTATACGGGAACATGTCCACGGGCTGGATGCGTGATACGCGGTAGCCGCCGGAGACGAGGACGTCGAGGTCGCGGCGCAGGGAGTCCGGCCCGCAGGAGATATAGACGATACGCTTCGGCGCGGCGCGCAGGAGCGAGGACAGGAACTGCGGACTGCTGCCGGAGCGGGGCGGATCCATGAATACGACGTCAGGCCGCTTGCCGCCGGTAGACATCTCTTCCATATACTTTCCCGCGTCGCCGGCTGTGAACCAGCAGTTTTTGATACCGTTGAGTTTGGCGTTGATGATCGCGTCCTTCACCGCGTCGCGGTTCAGCTCGACCCCGAGCACCTGACCGGCCTTGCCGGCGGCGCACAGTCCGATAGTTCCGACGCCGCAGTAGGCGTCCAGTACAAGCTCTTTGCCCGTCAGCCCTGCCATTTCGATGGCGATGGAATAGAGCTTCTCGGTCTGGACGGGGTTTATCTGATAAAACGAGCGCGGGGATATGCGGAAGCAAAGCCCCAGCAGGGAATCTTCGATATACCCGTCGCCGAGGAGCACCTTCTCGCGGGAGCCGAGCACCACGGGGCCGAAACGGTCGTTGATGTTCAGCACAACGGTCGTTATCTCGGGGTGCAGCTCGGTCAGCTTTTTCAAGAACGGCTTCTGAAGCTTGAATATCGGGGACACTGCGACGAGGACGACCATGACCTGACCGCTCTGGAAGCCTCTGCGTACGAGTACATGGCGCAGCCATCCGGTGCCGGTTCGCTCGTCGAAAGCCTGAATTTTGAAGCTGCGCAGCATATTGCGGATATCGACGATGATGCCGTCGGCGATCTTATCCTCTATCATGCATTCATCCACCGGTATTATGCTGTGGCTTCCGGTCTGGTATATACCGGATATGATATGGCGCTGCCGGTCGAGGCCGAAGGCGGCACACACCTTGTTGCGATAGTGCGTCGGGTCGTCCATGCCGATGATATCGTTCACATGGCAGAACTCGCCCAGAAGGCTCACGAGCTGCCTCTGCTTATGCAGCAGCTGCTCGGAATATGGGAGATTCTGAAGCTGACATCCGCCGCATTTGCGGAAATTCGGGCACGGAGCCATATTTTTATCCGTCACAAAAATGCCCCCTGACAAACAATAGATATCTGAATTCTACCACAAAATATCCCCCGATGCTACATATTTCGCACGAATAATGTGAAAAGCGGTGTGGAAACGTGGAAAACCCCGCCGGGGGGAGCGGCGGGGTTCGTTGGGGGGAGAAGAAAGTATTATTCCAAACCGGCTGTGCCGGGCGGAAACAAATTTAATGGGGCGGGCATTCGCTTCGCCCTTGACTTTATATTAACCATTCGCGGGTCAATATAAAAGTGGCAGAACCCCGCCGGCGCACAATTTTTAGGCGTTGGCGGGGATTTGTGCGAATTTCCGCTGAATGTGTCAATCTGCCTTACTCGGTGCGTTCGTCGCCCCAGAAGAACAGTGCGACGGTGCCGGGACCGGTGTGACTGCCGATGGTGGTGCCGACGTGATTTATCTCGACCTTGCCGTTGAGCTTGGGGAACTTCTCTTCTACGAGATCGGCGACGGCGCGCGCGTCGTCATAGCAGGCGGAGTTGGAGATGTAGCACTTGCCGGAGTAGTCGTGGCCGTCCTGCGCATGCTGTTCCATGCGGCTCACGATCTCTTTTATAACGCGCTTCTTGGTGCGGATCTTGGAGCGGGGGATGAGGCGGCCGAGGTTATCCATATTCAGCAGCGGGCAGATCTCAAGCAGGCCGCCGAACACGGCCGCGGTCTTTGAAATTCTGCCGCCGCGGACATAGCTCGTCAGGTCGGTGGAGAAGAACCAGTGGTGGAGCTTGAGCTTGTTTTCCTCAAGCCACTGCACGAGTTCCTCGGCGCTGAGACCCTCGTCGCGCTTAGTGGCGGCGGTGTCCATCAGCAGGCCGTAGCCGGAGGATGCGCCGAGAGAATCGACGATGTAGACATTGCGCTCAGGGAAGCGCTCCTTGACGACGAGCGCGGCGTTGCGGGCGGAGTTGATGGTGCCGGAGATACCGGAGGAGAGACAGACATGGACGACGTCAAGCCCCTGCTCAAGGAACTTTGAGAAGAACTCAACGTATTCGGAGATGTTGACCTGCGAGGTGCGGGTGTCCGCGCCGTCGGCCATGGCCTTGTAAAAATCCTCAAAGCTCATGCTCTCGCCTAAATCGTCCAAATACTCCTTGCCATTCATGGCATAATGGAAGCAGACATAGTGAATATCGCGGCTCTGGAAATGCTCCTTGGAAAGATCGGCGGTGGAGCAGCAGCTCAAAACATAGTTAGCCATAGTTATACCATCCTAATCGTAAAATTACACTGTTTACACTGTAAAATATACTATGTGTTTCTCCAATATTCAAGCTACGCGGCACGGTGCGGGGTCTACCGGATGAAAAAGCGCGTAGAGAGCGGTTGATCCGTTCTCTACGCACAGTAGAAATCCAGTATTATCAATGCTTTAAGAGCCACTGCCAGACTTCGGCCTGCGGTGATGATGCGGACTTTTGCGGATGTTGCAGCCGAGGTAAACTATGATCTCCGCCGGTATCGCCAGCAGGAAAAGCTGCCACGGACGCTCCACCGGAATGAAGAAATAGACCAGCACGATGAGGCTGAACACAAAGGCTGAGAGAATGTACAGCAGCCGGCGGGTGCCTTTGAACACGCAGTCGAGCACCATATAGGTGAGCAGCGTGACGGAAATGCCGATGAGAAAGATGCGCCATTCGACGATGCCGATTATCCACAGCGTTACGAACACGGTGAGCGCCACGGTCATCACGCTGACCAGCGCCAACGCGATAATGGTGTCCACACTGTAGCTCGGCGGCTCCTCTTCGTCCTCGTCCTTCGGCTTTTCCCATGCGTCGTGCGACGAGAGGAGATAGTCCACCGTCACGCCGAAGAGCTCGGCCATCTGAGTGAGGACAAACGCGTCAGGTATCGCCTCGCCGCGCTCCCATTTCGATATGCTCTTATCGGAGTAGTTAAGCCGCTGGCCAAGCTCGGCCTGCGTCATGCCCGCTCCTGTGCGGAGCTTGATTATGTTGCTGGCTGTTATAAGCCGGAGTTCTTCTAGCTGCATCATGCCCTCTCATTTATGCGGCGGATGACCGCGGCGCAGCGCGCCTCGTCATACAGTACGGGTACGGGATAGGTCGGGTTCGCTTCGGCAAGCGCCCATTCGACCATCTGGGGGATGTCCTTCTCCTCAACGTGCAGCCCCTCGGGGATGCCCATGCGCTTGTTCATGGCGTATATCTCGGCGATGAAGGCCTTGGCCTTCTCTTCGTCGCTGCCGGTTCTGGCGACGCCGGATATCTCCGCAAGATGCGCGAGCTTTTTATAAACGACCTCGCCGTAGTCCTCAAGGACTATCGGGAGAATGACGGCGTTCGCAAGCCCATGCGGGGTGCCGTATATGCCGCCCATCGTGTGCGCGATGGCGTGTACATTGCCGACACCGGCCCGCGTGAACGCGAAGCCCGCTTTGAACGATGCCTTCAGCATCTCCTCGCGCGCTTCCATGTCGCTGCCGTTGTTATATGCGCGCTCAAGATATTTGAAGATCGCGATGACCGCTTCCTCGGCGAGCCGGATGCTCTCGGCGGTGTTGTTCGTCCAGCAGAGATAGGCCTCGACCGCGTGGGTCAGAGCGTCCATACCGGTCGTGGACGTGGTTTTCTGCGGGAGGTCGCGCGTCAACTCCGGATCCATGACCGCGTACAGCGGGACGAGGTTCAGATCCATGATTGCGTATTTGTGATGCGTTGCGGCGTCGGTAATGACGGCGGCGATCGTCGTCTCTGAGCCGGTGCCCGCGGTCGTCGGCACGGCGACGAAGGGCGGCAGCCTGCGGCCGACTTTGAAAAGACCCGCCATGTCACCTATCTGTTTGTCCGGACGGACGATAAGCGCGGCCGCGGCCTTCGCGGCGTCCATCGGCGAGCCGCCGCCGATTGCGAGAAAGCCGTTGCAGTAATTGTCACGGTATGCTTCGCGGATCTTGAACACAGTGGTCGTGGAGGGGTTCGCCTCGACCTCGCTGAAATGGTAATATTCGATACCGGCGGCCTTCAGACTTTCGAGTATCGCCGGAGCGAGAGACTTGCCGACGTGCCGGCCGGTGACGACCATGACGCGGCTGACGTCATGCTCCTTGAGCAGGGGAGCAATATTCTTCGAGCTGCCCTCGCCGGAGACGAGGATGGGCTTGCGCCAGTAGAGCGCGCGGCTGCCGATGTTCATGCCCATCTGAAAGCTTCTGTACCATGCCTTATCAATAAATCGCATAATTGCCTCCGTTGTATAGATTTTCAGTTATCATCAGAGCCTATGCGGCCCTTTGCGTCGAATCTGCGCTTGTATTTTGCCAATGTGGAGTCAAGAGCGGCTGCGGGGTCTATGCCAAGCTCACGGCTCAGCGCGATGAGGGAAAACAGGCAGTCGCCAAGCTCCTGCTCTGTGTCCGCCGTCATTCTGAAATCGACCTTGCCGTAATCCGTCGCTTTCAGCAGCTCCTTGCCGAGCTCGCCGACCTCGGACGACAGGTCAATATACCGCTCGGTTATCCCGCAGCGGAGCTTGTACTCGTCTAGAAAGCCGTAAACGGCGCTGTCATCTATCATATCTGAACCTCACATACGCTTTTTTCTATTTTAATTACTATTTATCACCAAGTCAAGTGTTGAAAAGACTTTTTGCATAATGTATAATCACGTCAGGGGAATCTGTCAAAACAAAATAATTATAGGGGGACGGCAATGAGGGATCTGAAACATCTCATATACTTCGAGCATCTGCTCGACGACGCAGCGAACGAGCTTGTTCTGCGCGCGGCGGAGAGCGGGGCGCACCCGATCGGCTACACATGTTATCATGTGCCGGAGGTGCTGCTGAATCTTGACAACTGCTTTTCCGTGCGTATGCGCGCGCCGCGCACAGGGTCGATGGACATCTCGACCTACTACCTTACAAACTATCTCTGCGGCTACTCGAAGGCGCTGGTGGAGCGCGGCATCGAGGGCGGGTACAGCTTTCTTGACGCCATCGCAGGCGGCGAGACCTGCTCGGAGATGAACCGCGCGCTGGAGCATTTCGAGCTGCTGCGCCTTGTGGACAAGCCGGACTTCTTCGTATCGTTCATCGACGTGCCGTTCAAGATAACCGAGCACGGGCTGAAGCATTATGAGAACCAGATAATGCGGAAGATACTCGAACCGATGAACGCGAAATTCGGCACCGACATATCCGACGCCGCGATACGAGCCGCCGTCGCCGAGCACAACGAGGTCTGCCGCATACTGACCGAGATAGGGAATATGCGCAAGCTGAAGAATCCGCCCGTGACGGGCTATGAATACCATGTGCTCTGTCTGGTGTCCTACTGCTGTCCGAAAAAGCTGATACTGCCGCATCTGCGCGAGACGCTCGAGGAGCTGAAGACCCGCGAGCCGGACGAGAAAAGCCCGTACCGCGCGCGTATCGTCATCGTAGGCTCCGAGATAGACGATCCGGAGTTTATAAAGACCGTTGAGCAGTCCGGCGCGCTCGTCGTCGCCGACCGCTTCTGCTTCGGCGCGCTGCCGGGGCGGCAGGAGATACCGCTGCGCGAGGGCGAACCCGCGCTGCGCCAGATATGCCGCTTCTATCAGCAGTCCAGCCAGTGTCCGCGCTACATGGCGCGCGACAAGGTGCTCGACCGGCGCGAATTTGTCTACCGGCTCGTGAAGGAATATCATGCCGACGGCGTACTGTACGAGGCGCTGAAGTTCTGCGAGTTCTGGGGCTATGAGCGCCCGCTCGCCTCGCATATCCTGACCGAGGAGATGGGCGTGCCGACCGTCTGCGTTGACCGGCAGTATACCGGCAGCGCATCCGGCCAGCTGCGCACGCGCGTTCAGGCGTTTGTGGAGAGCCTTGAGATAAAGAATATAAATATGGCAAAGGAGGGCTTGTAATGCCGCAAAGGAAAACCGGCCTCGGCGATACATATCAGGCCGTGAGCGGCCTGCGCAAGACCCGCGAATGGCGCGGCCTGCGGGACACGTTGTACGATTTCCGCTGGTGGCTCACGACATGGAAGGACATGATAGCCTTCGTGCTGAAAAGCCCGCTTCAGGTCGTGAAAGGGCTGTGGAAATACCGCTGGATGGCGACGTATCTCACCGTTCCGGCCTTCATTGACCGCCAGCTTGAGGGCAACCGCGGCGTGCAGCTCCGCTCCGGCCATCTGCTGTACGACGTGATAATCAAGCATACGACGGATATCATCGGCACAATGTTCGACGCGGACATGTCCATCGGCGGCAAAAAGTCGCTCTCAGACAGAATAGTCTGCCTTGACGAGCTGGTGCCGACGGAGATAATGTCCGGCTTCCCGAATCTTATCGGGCTTCCGGTGCAGACGATACCGATCTTCCTCGCCTCGATGATAAACCAGCAGCTTCCGCCGGTGTATCTCGACAGCGTGGAGAACTACGGCGTACCCGCCGACGTCTGCCCACTGCCGTCGGCTGAGGCGGGCGTCGCCATAGAAGGGGACTACCCGATATTTGGCAAATGCTTCATCTCCTGCAACATGCCCTGCGACGGCAGCGTCATGACAAGCGAATATCAGGACAGATATTTCAAGCTGCCGACCTACGAGCTGGGCGTGCCGCTGAGATATAACGACGATGTCGATGCGCAGGACTACGCGGTCGAGGAGATCATGGGCTGCATCGAATTCATCGAGCAGCAGACGGGGGAGAAGTTCGATTGGGATGCCTTTTATAAGGGCATGGAGAACTACAACGAGGTCACGCGCTTCCATCTCGACCTGTGGGAGATAAACCGGACGAAGTACCCGCAGGTCACGGGGCCGACGCCGTGGCTGTACAGGATGTACTCCTTCCACCTGCACGGCGGCATGGACGACCGGTTCATAAAGGCCGACAGCAAGGTGCGCCGCATCATGCAGGACGGCTACGCCAGGCGTCTGCCGTGCTCGCGCGAGATGCGCCACAAGGCGCTGGTCTGGTCGTGTCCGGCGAACTACTACACCAATTTCGCCAACTGGCTGGAGCTGTGCTGGGGCATAGTCTGCGTCATGGATATGGAGACGCATATCTCTCAGCAGATCATCGACACCTCGACCCGCCGCCGCGCACTCGAGGGGCTGGCGCTGACCTTCCAGCGCACGACCATGCGCAAGCACACCAAGGGCGGCTACAAGAACGCCGTGGACGAGATGTGGCGCGTCGCGGAGGAATACGGAGTCGACACGATAATCATGTATGACCAGATATCCTGCAAGGGCATGGACGGTCTGCAGGGCATATTCGACGATCAGGCGCGCGAGCGGAAGATAAACTTCATCTGGGTGCAGCAGGATCTGATGGACTGCCGCACGATATCCAGACGCGACATGCGCCGCCAGGTGAGCGCCTACATGTCCTCCGTGCTGCGCGAGGAGCCTGTCGATCCCACGCTCGTCGATTTCGACGATTCCGAGGCATGGTGAGAAAAATATAAAAAACCGCGCCGATGCAGTCTGCACCGGCGCGGAATTTCTATCTCATTCGAGGGGATCGTTCAGCCAGTTGCTTACAACAGCTTCACTGACGCCGAGACCCTTGGAGAGGAAAACTACCATCTCGTTGAAGTTGAGGCTCTTCATGTGCTCGTAGTTGGTCTTGCTGGTGGTATCCCCGACGGGACGCCCCTCCATATAACCGCATTCGTAGCACATATTGAGCGGATATTTGCGATGAGTGTCGAGCACCATCTCGTTCCCGCAGCGCGGACATTTCATGGTTCATACCTCCGTTTATGTATAATGTTTATGCGCGAAATACTTATACAATGTTAACTCAGGTGAACGCAATATGCAAGAATAATCTATAAAATAACAACATTTTGATGCAAATCCGCGCCGCGGAACGAATATTCGGGGCGCTTATGGAAAAGGCGGTCATATGACCGCCTTTTCGAACTGTCTGCCTGCTGACTTCCTATATATCAATCGTCCAGAAGCCCATCATCGCAGATCAGGCCGTAACCGCCCTGCTTGCGCTGATAGACAACGGAGATGGCGTCATCCGCGTCCATATTGCGGAACACGAAGAACTCGTGGCCGAGCAGATTCATCTGCAGAATAGCCTCCTCCGCCGACATAGGCTTGATGGAAAAATGCTTGCTGCGTACGATTTTGAATTCCTCATCGGCATCATCCTCCGCGGGGACGAATGCCGGGACGCTCTCATGTTCGAGCGCGCCCTCGCGAAGCCGCTTTTCGAGCCGCTTCTTGTTTCTGCGTATCTGGCGCTCAATGGCCGCTACGCCGGAGTCAACTGAGGCGTACATGTCGTTCGTCAGTTCGCTTGCCCGATAGTACAGGCCGTTGTTGTGGATCGTGATCTCGGCGAGGAAGCGCCCACGCTCAATGCTGAAGGTGACATAGGCTTCGGCCTCGGTCTTGAACAGACGGTCGAGCTTGCTGATTTTCTTGGTGGCATAGGCTCTCAGATCCTCGGAGGAATCCATCTTCTTCTCGGTAAAAGTGAACTTCATTAGTGCCAACTCCTTTCGATATCCACTGGTACCTTGAGGGGAAAAGCCCCTCTCTATGTGTGTATTATATCACAATGAACGACAGAAAAGAAGTGAATTTTGTGTAAATTGCAATAATCAGCACAATGCATTGTTTAGCGCCGGAAATTTCGGCACGTTGACCAAAAATTTCCGGCGCTGTCTTCATAATATTAAAAGGCAGCTGACTTAGCCCTCGCTGCCGATGTGGATCTTCGCGTGGCGGCATATGGCCTCAAAGGTCTGCTGGCTTATGTCGTGCTCGATCTTGCAGGCGTCTGCCTCGGCTGTCTCTTTATCGACGCCGATGTCGATAAGAAACGCCGTCAGCGTCTTGTGCCGGTCAAGCATGCTCGAAGCGACCGCCATACCGGTGTCGGTCAGGGTTATCAGACCGTCTTTGTCCATCGTGATATGCCCGCTTTCTCTGAGCCGTTTGGTCGCATAGCTTACGCTGGGCTTTGTCACGCCTAAGAACTCGGCCACATCGATGGAACGGACATAGCCATGTTTTTCCTTCATCATCAGCATTGCCTCGAGGTAATCCTCGGAAGCTCTCAATATCTCCATGGCAATCTGCACCATCCTTTGCTGTTTTGTAATATATAGGTTAACACAATTTAACCAAAAATGCAAGGTCGAAAAAAATATTTAAAAAAACTATTGACACACAAGGTTAGTCGTGTTAAACTATGCCACGGTTAAAGGCGCTTAACCTTTTTCTTTCGACTTTGGGTTAGAGGCTGTTAACCGACCACAGAGCTAAGATACGGAGGGATATATATGATGCCGCTTACTCTGACAGACGCCGGTGAGGAGAACATGATCCGAAAAGTCGGCGGCAGTCCTGAAGTAAAAAAACATCTGGAAGACCTCGGCATTGTCGCGGGCGGAACCGTTACGGTCATTTCGACCATCGGCGGCAACGTCATCGTCAAGGTCAAGGAAGCCAGAATCGCCATCAGTAAAGAGATGGCAAGCAAGATCATGGTATAAAAACCAAAAAAGGAGAGAGGACTATGAAGACACTGAAGGAGACCAAGATAGGCGAAACTGTCAAGGTCGTCAAGCTCCACGGCGAGGGTCCTGTCAAACGCAGGATCATGGACATGGGCATTACCAAGGGCGTCGAAGTTTACGTCCGCAAGGTCGCCCCTCTGGGAGACCCCGTTGAGGTCACTGTCCGCGGTTATGAGCTGAGTCTCAGAAAAGCCGACGCGGAAATGATCGAAGTCGAGTAAAATTTTTGGTCGGCAGTTAATTTAGTTTAACTTCAAAGGAGCTTAATGATGGAAAAACAGATCAAAATTGCCCTTGCGGGTAATCCGAACTGCGGTAAAACAACGCTGTTCAATGCGCTGACCGGTTCCAACCAGTTTGTTGGTAACTGGCCCGGCGTCACCGTCGAGAAAAAGGAAGGCAAGCTCAAGAAGCATGACGACGTCGTCATCATGGACCTTCCCGGCATCTACTCCCTGTCCCCATACACGCTGGAGGAAGTTGTTGCCCGTAACTACCTGATAAGTGAGCGCCCTGACGCGATACTCAACATCGTCGACGGCACCAACCTTGAGCGTAACCTCTACCTGACCACTCAGCTCACTGAGCTTGGCATCCCCGTGGTCGTTGCGATAAACATGATGGACGTCGTCCGCAAGAACGGCGACCAGATAAACATAAAGGAACTGTCCCGCGAGCTGGGCTGCGAGGTCTATGAGATCTCCGCTCTGAAGGGCGACGGCGTCATGACCGCAGCCGAGGCTGCAATAAAGGCCGCCAAGAACACCAAGACCGTTCCGATGCACACCTTCTCCGGTGTTGTTGAGCATGCTATAGCTCACATCGAGGAAGCCGCAGTTCACAACATGCCCGAGGAGCAGCAGCGCTGGTACGCAATAAAGATCTTCGAGCGTGATGACAAGGTGCTTGAGAAGCTCAGAATCCCCGCCGACGTTATGGCTCACATCGAGGAGGACATCAAGGCCGCCGAGAAGGAGCTGGATGACGACGCAGAGAGCATCATCACCAACGAGCGCTACGTCTACATAGCAAGCATTATCAAGGGCTGCTACAAGAAGAAAAACAAGGGCGGCCTCTCCGCTTCCGATAAGATCGATAAGATCGTCACTAACCGTTGGCTCGGCCTGCCGATATTCGCGGTCGTAATGTTCCTCGTTTACTGGGTCGCAATGGTCGCTGTCGGCGCTCCCGCTACCGACTGGGCAAATGACGGCGTGTTCGGCGACGGCTGGCACCTGTTCGGCATCGGCTCCGGCGAGTACAATGATGTCAACGACGAGTACACCGCGTCTCTCACCGCTGTAGATGCGTTCCTCGGCACTGAGACCGACGTTGAAGCAGACGACTTCGACGGCGACGCTCTCCTCGCTGAGGCAGAAGCGTTCCAGCCCGAGTCCAAGGAAGCTGTCATCGGCGTTGAGGATGAAGAGACCCTCGCAATCAACGACATGACCGCTTACTATGACGCCATCCCTGAGGATGCCGACGAGGATTCCACTGTAGCTATGACCTATGTCGATGCAGTCGCTTACCTCAAGGAGAACGGCTTTGACGCTCCCGACCCCGCTGACTACGGCGTATGGGTCCCCGGTATCCCTGTTCTCATCGGTGACGGCCTTGAGGCTGCAGGCGCAGCTGACTGGCTGAGCGGACTTATCCTTGACGGTATCGTAGCCGGTGTCGGCGCGGTCCTTGGCTTTGTCCCCCAGATGCTCGTTCTGTTCCTGATGCTGGCTTTCCTCGAAGCCTGCGGCTACATGGCTCGTATCGCCTTCGTTCTTGACCGTATCTTCCGCAAGTTCGGCCTTTCCGGTAAGTCCTTCATCCCGATGCTCATCGGTGTCGGCTGCGGCGTTCCCGGTATCATGGCTTCCCGTACCATCGAAAATGAGCGTGACCGCCGTATGACGATCATGACCACCACATTTATCCCCTGCGGCGCAAAGGTCCCGTTCATCGCAATGATCGCAGGCGCCCTCTTCGGCGGCAGCGCAATTGTCTCCACCTCCGCATACTTCATCGGCATGGCCGCTATCATCATCTCCGGTATCATGCTGAAGAAGACCAAGATGTTCTCCGGCGAGCCTGCTCCCTTCGTTATGGAGCTGCCCGCATACCACTGGCCGACTCTCGGCAACGTCCTCCGCAGCATGTGGGAGCGCGGCTGGAGCTTCATCAAGAAGGCCGGTACCATCATCCTGCTGTCCACCATCTTCGTATGGTTCACCACTTACTTCGGCTGGGTCGAGGGTCAGTTCCAGATGCTCTCTGAGGATCAGATCGACTCCTCCATCCTCGCAACCATCGGCAACGCAATCGCCTGGATCTTCACTCCGCTTGGCTGGGGCAACTGGCAGGCAACTGTCGCTTCCATCACCGGCCTTGTCGCTAAGGAGAACATTGTTGGTACTCTCGGTATCCTCTATGGCGGCGGCGACGGCACTGTTTACCAGAACATCGCCAGCGCGTTCACCGGCATCACCGGCTACTCCTTCCTCGTCTTCAACCTTCTTTGCGCTCCCTGCTTCGCGGCTATCGGCGCAATCAAGCGTGAGATGAACAACCACAAGTGGACTTGGTTTGCAATCGGCTATCAGTGCGGCTTCGCTTACATCATCGCTCTGATGATCAACCAGTTCGGCGGCCTGTTCACCGGCAGCGTCAACGTCATCGGCCTGATCTTCGCGATCGCGGCTCTGGCACTCATCATCTACATGCTCGCTAAGCCCTACAAGGAAGCAACCAAGCTCAGCAGCGTCAAGTAATTTACCTCTAATAATATCGCAATCCCGCTGAAAGGAGAGATTTTCAATGTTGGCATGGTTATCAGCGAATATTGGCACGATACTCATAACGCTGGTTTTGATAGCCATAGTTGTTGGTATCAGCGTGTATCTCATCAAGCAGAAGAAACAGGGTAAATCCTCCTGCGGAGCAAATTGTGCACACTGCGCAATGCATGGCAACTGCCATAACCACTCGTAACACAGGTATGGAGGGGCGGGGCGTGCTTCGCCCCTCCAATTTAAAAAGAAACGGAGGTCAGGGATGCCATATCAAGAAAACAGGTTGTCGGCGTCGGCAATCAAGTATCTGCTTGCCATCTCGGGCCTTTGCAAGGACGGCAAGGGTGTGCGCTGCGTTGATGTTTCAACGGAGCTGAACGTTACCAAGCCGAGCGCTCATCACATGATACAGAGCCTGTGCGATGCAGGACTTGCCGAGCGCGAGCGCTATGGCGCTGTGTATCTCACCGATGAGGGCAGAGAAGCGGCGGCGCTTTACAGAACCTGCTATGACGCTTTGTTCATACAGATAAAAAAGGTCGTCAGCGTTGACGATACGGCCTGCCGCAATGCCGCCTGCGCGGCGCTTGAGCAGGTGGCCGATCAGATGCCGCAGCTTGCGGCACAGGAGGGAGCACAAAATGACTGAAACTGTTGTAATGATAGACGGAATGATGTGCGGAATGTGCGAGTCGCATATAAACGATGTCGTGCGTAAGAACTTCGATGTCAAGAAGGTCAGTTCTTCCCACAGCAAGGGACGCTGCGTGATCCTCTCCGAGCAGCCCATAGATGAGAGCGCGCTGCGCTCCGCGATAAACGCGACGGGCTACGAGGTCAAGGACGTCACATCCGGCCCCGCACCTGAGAAGCACGGCCTTTTCGGAAGACGGTAATCAATCCCGTCTCCCCCTCAGGGGGGAGATTAAGATAAACATTGAAAATACACAGCGTCTGGAACGCTGTTATTTATAAAACATAAGTTAAATGACTCTAACCAGAATAAGAAAGGAGCGACCAGTGAGCGTTGTAATTTTAGGCGGAAATGAGTGTATGGAGCGCAGATATATGGACCTCTGCAAGGCATATAGCTGTGACGCAAAGGTGTTTACCAAGCCCGGTGGAGGGCTTAAAAATAAACTCGGCCGTCCGGATCTGACGATATTTTTCACCAGCACCATGTCCCACAAGATGGTTCAGGGCGCGTTGAGCGAGCTGAAGGGACACAATACGATAATCGAGCGCTGCCACACCAGTTCTCTCTCCGCACTGCGTGGAATACTGGAAAAGCACACCGGATAAAATAATATCCAATAATAAAAAGGAGGACAGCCATGTCGGAGGAAATGTTTGTGCGCCAGTGCGCGCCCACCCTCGCCGGGGTCAAGACAGGTAGCCTGTTTTCATGTCCGTATGACACAAGGGAGGGAATGACCGAGGACGTCAGAAGGCTCAACCGTGTGCTCGTGCCGAAGGGGCTTCGGCTGCTGCCGCTGCGCTATTCCGAAAAGAGAGTGCTGCTGTACCTGTACAGACCGACGGAGCTGTGGCGCGACCTCAACGACGACAAGGCGGCTGAGATTCTTGACGCCGCAGGATATTCCTGCACCGACTGCGACCGCTGCGTTGTGAAGCTTATTCAGAGGCTGCGCGGCAACAAGGATTTTCCGCACGAGATCGGCCTGTTCCTGAGCTATCCTCCCGAAGACGTGAAAGGATTTATCGACAATAACGCCGCAAACTTCAAGTATTCCGGACTCTGGAAGGTGTACGGCGACGAGAAGCGCGCGAAAGCGATGTTCGAGAAATTCAAAAAGTGTACGGACATATATTGCCGCATGTGGCAGGCCGGAGTCAGTCTGGACAGGCTTGCGGTATCGGCATGAAATTGATTTGAAAGGAAGTAAAAAACATGAAGAAAACAGCTGTTATTTATTGGAGCGGCACCGGCAACACCGAGGCAATGGCAGAGGCAGTCATCGCCGGCATGAAGGACGCCGGAGCGGACGCTGTCATGCTCACCCCCGATCAGGTTGACGCGGCTTCCGTCGGCAAGTACGACGCAATAGCGTTCGGCTGCCCGGCAATGGGTTCCGAGATGCTGGAAGAGAGCGAGTTCGAGCCGATGTTCTCGTCCGTAAAGGGCAGCCTCGGCGGCAAGAAGATCGCGCTCTTCGGTTCCTACGGCTGGGGCGACGGCGACTGGATGCGCATCTGGGAAGACGACTGCGGCGACGCCGGCATCACCCTCGCCTGCGAGAGCGTGATCTGCAACGAAGCGCCCGACAACGGCGCGCTTGCGTCCTGCAAGGCCATGGGCAAGCAGCTCGCTGAGTGATAAAATGAACGCCGTAAAAATGCTGCTCGGCAAGCTATCGGCGATAGCTCTCGCGCTGGCGGTCATAGCGCTGATCGCCATGCCGCAGTGGATAAACGTGTAACCTAACCAAGACCGTGCCACCGGCACGGTCTTTATTTGCACTCCAATAACATTATGTAAACAATAATATGTAAATTAATTGCGCCGCGTTCTGAATCTTTTCTCTTGACATATAAGTTTGTAAATGCTAACTTATATGTATATAAAGGTTAGAAGAAACTAACTTTAGAGAGGATAGAAATATGACGCTCAACGAGTTGAAAATAGGAGCTGCGGCCGTTATCACCGCCGTAGGCGGCGACGGAGCACTGCGCTGCCGCCTGCTTGACATGGGGATCATTCCGAAAACGCGTGTTACGCTTCAGAAGGTCGCGCCGATGGGCGATCCGATAGAGATCCGCGTGCGCGGCTATGAATTGACGCTGCGCGTGGAAGAAGCGGAGAAGATAGAGGTGGAGGTCGGTGCGGAATGATATTTGCGCTTGTCGGCAACCAGAATTGCGGTAAGACCACGCTTTTTAACGCGCTCACCGGCTCCAATCAGCACGTCGGGAATTTTCCCGGTGTAACGGTCGATCAGAAGATCGGCGATATACGCGGGGAGAAGGACTGCTCCGTCGTTGACCTGCCCGGTATATATTCGCTCCGTCCGTATACGCAGGAGGAGATCGTCTCGCGCGACTTTATAATCAACCAGAAGCCGGACGGGATAATCAACATTGTTGATGCGACGAATATTGAGCGTAATCTCTATCTGACGCTCCAACTGCTTGAGCTTCGCGTACCGATGGTGCTGGCGCTAAATATGATGGACGAGGTGCGCGCCAATGGCGGGGCGATCGACGTTCGGAAAATGAGTGCCGCGCTGGGCATCCCAGTGGTGCCTATCGTGGCGGCGAAGGGCGAGGGCGTGTCGGAGCTCGTGGATCAGGCTATGGCGACTGCGCGCGGCAAAGTCATGCCGAAGGTAACAGACTTCTGCGGGGAGGATTCGGCTGTTCACCGCTGCATCCACGCCGTTGTTCATCTTATTGCCGACCATGCGGATCGCATAGGCGTTCCCGCCCGCTTCTGCGCGGCGAAGCTTATCGAGGGCGGGGACGGTCTTGCAGACGAACTGGGGCTTGACCAGAACGAAAAGGAGCTGCTTGAGCACTGCATCGTGCAGATGGAGAATGAGGCGGGGCTGGACAGAAATGCGGCGCTTGCGGACATGCGCTATGCGTTCATTGAGAACGTTGTGGAGCATTCCGTCATCAAATGCCATGAGAGCAAAGAACATGCGCGCTCCATACGTATAGATAAGGTACTCACTGGGCGCTACACAGCTATACCCGTCTTTCTCGGCATAATGCTGCTGACCTTTTATCTGACCTTCAACGTTATAGGCCAGAGACTGTCGGACTGGCTTGAGCTTGGGATCGACGCACTGACGCGGATCGTTGACGCGGGGCTTACGGCTTACGGCATCAACCCCGTGGTACATAGCCTGATAATCGACGGCATTTTTGCGGGTGTCGGCAGCGTGCTTGTGTTCCTGCCGATAATCGTAACGCTGTTTTTCTTCCTCTCCATCCTGGAGGACACCGGCTATATGGCGCGCGTGGCCTTCGTGATGGATAAGCCGCTGCGAAAGATCGGCCTGTCCGGACGCAGCATAGTCCCGATGCTCATCGGCTTCGGCTGCTCTGTACCGGCCATTATGGCGACGCGCACAGTCTCGTCCGACCGTGACCGCAAGATGACCATTCTGCTTACGCCGTATATGAGCTGCTCGGCAAAAATATCAATATATGCGTTCTTTACCGCGGCCTTTTTCCCAAAATACCGCGCGCTGGTTATGATATCGCTCTATCTGCTGGGCATCCTTGTCGGCATTGCGGCGGCGCTCATTATGAATAAAACAGTCTTTCGCGGTAAGCCCGTACCATTTGTAATGGAGCTGCCGAATTACCGTATGCCAAGTCTGAAAAGTGTCGCGCTGCTGCTGTGGGAAAAGGCGCGCGACTTCCTGCAGCGTGCGTTTACGGTAATCTTCCTTGCAACTATCATAATCTGGTTCCTCCAGAGCTTTGACACACGGCTGAACGTTGTGGCGGACAGCTCGGCAAGCCTGCTGGCGCTCATAGGCCGCTGGATAGCCCCGCTGTTTGCACCGCTGGGCTTTGCGGATTGGCGCTGCGCAACCGCGCTCATTTCCGGTTTGATTGCAAAGGAGTCGGTTGTGAGTACGCTTGAAGTTCTGCTTGGCGGTGCCGCCATATCGTCCATGCTCTCAACGCGCGCGGCCATCGGTTTCCTCGTCTTTACGCTGCTTTATACTCCCTGCGTCGCTGCCATGGCGACGATACGCCGTGAGCTTAACTCGACAGTGAAAACGGCTGGTGTTGTGCTGATGCAGTGCGCGGTGGCGTGGTGCGCGGCGTTCATCGCCTACGCTGCGGCAGGGGGATTCGTGTGATGAGCTGGCCGGATTATGTGCTGCTGGCGCTGGTTGCCATATGCGCCGCGCGGGCGTTTGGAGTCTGGCGGCGCTCGATGAAGAGCGGGAACTGCTGCGGATGCAGCGGCGACTGCACACATTGTACCGCGCGGTGCGGCCGCTGCGAGGACAAAAACAAACCGGAACACCAATAGGTGTTCCGGTTTGTTTTTGCAGACTCAGACCTTGACTCCGAAGGCTTTCATTTCGCCGCGAAGCTCGTCCGCGTCGCCGTGAAAGACTATGCCCGGCATACCGGTGCGCTCCGCGCCCTCGATGTTCGGAGCGGAGTCATCGATAAACAGGCACTCAGAGGGGGTAAGATCAAAGGTCGAATACAGCAACTCATATATTTCCGCGCATGGCTTGACGAGCTTGACGTCCGCCGATATCAGCGTCCCGTCAAAATACTCGCTGCCGGGAACGCGCGGCCAGTACTCATGCTGCCGGTAGCTGGCGTTGGAGAGCAGGTATACGCCGTAGCCCGCTTCCTTCAGCTCGCGTACAAGCTCCGCCATGCCGGGGACGGGCAGGATCGGCCTGTCCCAGCGGTCGACCAACAGGTGCGCCTGCTCGTGCAGCCGCTCGGGGAGGCGGCTGCACATGCTCGCGGCGGCTTCCTCCTCGGTCATGGAGCCGCGATCCATCTTCGCCCATTCGAGCGAGAGATAGACGTTGTTCATAAGCGTCCGCCTGTCCGCGGGCTTCACGCCGACGGCGTCAAGGAAATAGTTCCTGTCGAACTTCAGCAGGACATTGCCCATGTCAAAAATGATGTTTTTTATCATCAGACTATCTTCACCTTGCCCTTTGTGGCGCGGAACACGATCACAAGCGAGATTATCGTCGTGAGCGTGAGGATAGTCGCGAGCGCGGCGGCGGTGCCATCGCTCATGCGGACGACCTCCTGATATATCGCAACGGCGATGGTCGAGGTTTTGCCGGAGTAGAGCATGATGGAGCTGGACAGCTCGTTGATGCAGGTGATCCAGCTGAGCACTGCGCCGGACATGATGCCCGGCAGCATCATGCGTGCCGTGACGGTGAAGAAGGTCTTCATCGGGGACACGCCGAGGTTAATCGACGCCTCCTCAATAAACGGATCCATCTGATACAGGAATGCGCTGCCGGAGCGCACCGTGTATGGCAATTTTCTGATGATGTAGGAGATTATCATTATGGCCGCGGTGCCGACAAGGATGATGGGCTTGCGGTTGAACGCGACAATAAGGCCGATACCAAGGACGGAGCCGGGGATAACGTAGGGGAACATGATGAGCGTGTCGATGAGGTTTGCGACCTTGCCCTTCTTGCGCACAAGGATGTACGACACAAGGATGCCTATAATGATGATGAACACGATGGCGATTATCGAGAACACGTAGGTGTTGCGGATGTTGCGGCCGAGGCGGGACATTATCGTACGGTAGTTGTTGAAGTTGATGCCCTTGACCATGCCGGAGAAGCTGCGCTCAACGAAGGACTGGCACACGACGACGATCTGCGGCAGGAATGCCAGCGCGACGACGATGTAAATCGGCAGTGAGGCGAAGAAGCGCTTCCAGCCGCGGAGCTTCGTCTCCTGAGGGGGACGGAGCGAGCTCATCATGTAGTTGCGCTTGTCGACGACGAGCTTCTGGAAGGCGAGCATCGTCAGCGAGCAGACAACGATTATGACCGACAGTGCCGAGGCCATGTAGGGGTCTGTCGCACTTTCGGACATGTACTCGTTGTAGACAAGCACCGGCAGCACGGTGTAGCCCTCGCCGAGGAGCATCGGGGTGCCGAAGTCGGCAAGGCAGGTCATGAACACCATGATGCAGCCCGCAAGTATCGACGGAAGAATGACCGGCAGAGTGACCGTCCAGATGCGGCGGAGCTTGCTCATGCCGAGGTTCTCGGACGCTTCCTCAAGCGAGGAGTCGATGCTGTTCATCGCACCCGAGGTGTAGAGGTAGATGTACGGGAATAGGTGCAGCGTAAAGACGAAGATTATGCCGCCGCGGCCGTATATCGTCGGCGCGACAAGGCCGATCTTTGCAAACAGCTTTGCAAGCAGACCGGCGCGGCCGAGCAGGATTATCCATGAGTACGCGCCGATGAACGGGGGACTCATAAGGCTCATTATAATGAAGATGTGCAGGACCTTTTTGCCGGGGATGTTGTAGCGCGTCATAAGATACGCGATGGGAACGCCGACGATGGTGGTTGTAAGGACGGTAGCGAAGCACACGACCATGGAGCGGATGAGGGCCTGATAGTAGTAGGGCTTCGAGAAGAAGCGCTTGAAGTTATAGAGCGTTATGCCGTCGACTTTGTTGGAGAACACGCTCTTCGTGAGTATCGTGTAGAACGGGTACACGATGAACATGCACATGGCGAGGATCACGAATACCTTTGTGAAAAACCAGAAATCCGGTCTCCAGCGGGAACCGAGACGTTTGTTCACAGGCTGAGCACCTCCTCGTTCACGTCGTACAGGCTGATGCGCAGCGGGTCGAAGCTGAGATGCACCTTCTCGCCGTCGGTGTGCACCTCGGCGGTATCCTTGGTGTACTCGTTGACGATGAGGTTCTGACCGTCGTCAAGCTGCACTTCGTACTCGATGAAGTCGCCGAGGAAGGTGGAGAACAGAATAGTTCCGGGCATACCGTCGGCAGAGAAGAACAGCTGCTCCGGCCGCGCGGATATCTTGCCCTTGCCGGAATACTCGCGGCGGACGGGAACCTGAATGTTCAGCTCGCCCTTGATGCTGACGTCCGCGACGCCGCCACCGGGAGCGGAGACCTCGCAGTCGAGGAAGTTGCTGACGCCGATGAAGCCTGCGACGAACGGATTCTGCGGCTTGGCGTATATCTCGTTCGGGGTGCCGATCTGCATGATGTGGCCGTCCTTCATAACGGCGATACGGTCGGAGATGGCGAGTGCCTCCTCCTGATCGTGCGTGACGTATATGGTGGTGATGCCGAGGCGGCGCTGGAGCTTCTTGATGACGGAGCGCATCTGCACGCGCAGCTTCGCGTCAAGGTTGCTCAGCGGCTCGTCCATCAGCAGGACGCTCGGCTCAATGACGAATGCGCGCGCCAGCGCGACGCGCTGCTGCTGGCCGCCGGACAGCTCGTTCGGCTTGCGGTCGGCAAGGTGGGATATCTGCACCAGCTCCAGCGCCTCGTCCACACGGGGCTTTATCTCTCTGGCCGGAACCTTGCGCGCCTTGAGACCGTAGGCGACGTTATCGCGCACGCTCAGGTGCGGGAAGATGGCGTAGTTCTGGAACACCATGCCGATGTCGCGCTTATGAGCGGGCACGTCGTTGATGCGCTTGTCGCCGAAATAGAAGTCGCCGCCCTCGATGGAGTTAAAGCCCGCTATCATGCGCAGAAGCGTGGTCTTGCCGCAGCCGGACGGGCCGAGCAGCGTGAAGAATTCGCCCTCGCGGATGTCCAGCGAAACGCCGTTGAGTGCGGTGAAGTCGCCGTAGCGCTTGACGGCGTCCTTGATGATTACCTGATTGCTCATGTGGTCTCCTCCGTATATGTGTAAAGTTTTATATTACGCAGATTCAAAAATATTCCGGAGCCGTGCCGTAGCATTTTTCAGTCCGCGCATAATACCGCAAGAGGGCACCATTGGAAGGTGCCCTCCGGGTAAGCTTGGATCAAAGAAAATCAGCCTGCAATGAGGTCGTTGAACTTCTCCTTGATGGAATCTCTGTTGGCGGCGGCGTAGTCAAAGTCGTAGTTGCCGACGTTGCAGTCGTCGAGAGAGCAGAGACCCTGAGGAGCGACGTCAGAGCGGACGGGGCGGCGTGCCCAGTCGGCGTTCTGAGCGGTCTGGCACTCAGCGCTGGTGACGAAGTCGATGAACAGCTTTGCGTTCTCTTCATTGGGGCAGCCCTTGATGAGAGCAACACCGTCGGGAACGGCGGAGTTCTTCTCAGGATAGACATAGCCGATGTCGGGGTTGTCGTTGTAGAGAACTGCGGACTTCTCGATGGTCACGCCGAGGGCGTACTCACCGGAAGCAACGAGCTTGTGGCAGTTGCCGGAGCTGTCCTGAAGCTTGCCGTCGAGGTTGGCGATGAACTTCTCAACGAGAGCCCAGCCTTCATCGATGGTGGGCTGGCTGAACAGCATGGTACAGAGCTGTGTGTAAGCGGAGCCGGACTTGGAGGGAGAGCAGTAAGCGATCTTGCCCTTCAGGTTCTCGTCGCAGAGGCCTTCCCAGGTGGTGGGGACTTCATCCTCGGAGAGCATGGTCTTGTTGTAGATGAAGACCATGGGCAGCGGGGACTCGCCTATCCAGTAGCCGTTGGGATCCTTGTATGCTGCGCCGATGAACTCGTCGTTTGCGCAGACGTACGGCTCAAAGTAATCGTTGTAGGCCGCGAGGGTGTCAGCACCGCCGCCCCACAGAACGTCGCCCTGGGGATTGGCAGCCTCGGCAACGAGGCGCTGGCACAGCTCGCCGGTACCGGCGGCGATGACTTCAACTTGGATGTTGGGATACTTCTCCATGAACTGGGCAACACCGGCGTTCAGAGGATCGGCATCGTGGGGAGAGTAGACAACGAGCTTGCCGGTGTAATCTTCCGGAGCTTTCTCGGTGTTCTCTGCGGGAGTGTTTTCTGCGGGGGTCTCTGCTTCGGGAGCCTTGGATTCCTCGGGCTGGGAAGCGGCCTGCTGGCCGCAAGCGCACAGCGCGAATACCATGCACAGAGCCAGAAGCAGTGCGAAGAGCTTCTTCATTTGGTTTCCTCCTGTAAAATTTGTACTTCGCGGGATCGTCACATTGGCTATGGATCCCTAGGATGTAATAGATTATAACATCGGGATTGTGAGAATTCAACAAAAATTATGAAATAATGAAAATTTTGTTAACAGTAAACTAAAAAGCTCCCGCAGGGCATTTCAGACCCAGCGGGAGCTTTTTGCTTATCTTACAAATCTGATTTATCTAAGCGATAGAAGTACCGGTAATCCGAACGCAGGATGTTCCGTATGAACGGGACGGACAGCACCGCGTCCGCGGACATCCACGCCACGGGGTCGGCGGCGCACATCGCGTAGAAAGCGAGCATGGGCGCGGCCGCGCTGACGGCTCCGCCCGCTATCGCAGGGGGCAGCAGCAGGCACACGGTGACGCGTGCGACAAGCTCCGCGGTGCCAGCGCCGAGGATGAACTGCGGGCGGCCTATGCCTTGTACGCAGTTTCGCATGACGAAGATGAACGCGAGGAAGGGGTACATTGCAAGGTCAATATGCAGATATGCGTTGCCATAGCGGATGGTCTCTGGCGTGACCTTGTCGGCGCTGAGGAAGATGTGCAGATACGCGCCGTTTATCGTCAGCAGCAGGCCGGTACCGACCATAACGGCGGTTATGACGGCGGCGATGATGAGTGCCTGCAGTGTGCCCTTGCGGATGCGCGCGTAGTCGCCGGCGCCGAGGTTCTGCGCGGCGAAGCTCGTCATGGCGGAGCCGAGGCCGTTGAACGGTGTCATAAGCAGGTTGTTGAGCTTGTGCGCTGCGCCGAATCCGTTCTGCGCCGCGTTCGAGACCATGACACCGTCGAGTATATCGAACTGCACCACAACGCCCTGCATCACGATGATGCCGATTGACAGCACGGAGAACTGGAGGCCGAGCGGCACGCCCTGTATCAGGTGACGCGAGACGTCGCGCCATGTGATGCGCCAGTCCTCGCGGCCGAGGCGGAGCTGCGGATATTTTGAGAACGCGTAGAAGAAACAGGCAAAGGTGCTTATCAGCTGCGCGGCGACGGTCGCTATCGCGGCGCCCGCGACGCCCCAATGGAACGCGAGGATGAACAGCAGGTCAAGCCCGACGTTCAGGACGGTCGAGAACAGCAGGAAGAGCAGCGGCGTTGCCGAGTCGCCCATGCTGCGCAGGAACGAGCAGATGAAGTTATAAAAAAGCTGCGCGCCGATACCGGAGAAGATGATCATGCAGTAGGTGTGCGCTGCGTTATAGACCGCGGGGCTGTCCGGCGTGACGTTTATCCACGCGAGCATCGGGTTCAGAAGCGCAAGCGCGAGCGCGGTGAGGACGACGGTCAGCACGGTGGAGAGCACAAACTGCGTCGCAAGTGAGCGGCGCACGCCCTGATCGTCATGCGTACCGACACGGCAGGAGGTCACGGCGCAGAAACCGGCGCTGGAACCGAAGGCGAATTGCAGGAAAACGAAGACGAGCGGGGTAGTGTCGGTAACGCCTGCTACCTCGTCGGCGGTCAGTGTCTGGCCGACTATCGCCGCGTCGCTTATGGAGTAGACCTGCTGCAGAAGATAGGAGACTATTATGGGCAGCGAAAACAGCAGGATGGTTTTCCAACAGGAGCCGAGTGTTAGCTGCACAGGATGAAAAATGGCTTTGAGATCAAACGCTTTTTTCATTGGAATCCCTGACTTTTCTCTGATAATTATGCTTCCGGAAACTCATGGCTTTACTCCGGAAGAGCTGTGATTATAGCTTTACCGCAGCTACTTGTCAAGGGGCAAAATGTTAATATTTTATGACCGGCTCACGGGGCCGAAAACCGCGAGCAGAAGCCGTCGATATAGTCCTCAAGCAGCGGCAGAACGGCACACTTTTCGGCGGCTCCGTCATACATGCTGTACAGCAGATGCATGGGCGCATAAAACTCCAGAGCTCGCAGTCGCGCCGTGCGCGAATCGCCGCAGAGCGGCAGGAAAATCTCACGCATATATTCAAGCGGCCCCGCCGCGAGGTACTGCTGATACAGTGCGCTCATCTCGGCGCTGCGGTACTGCTCCAGCGTCAGCATCCGCCTGAAGCAAGACGGGAATTCCTCCTCCGTCCAGTACCTGAACATGGCGATGCTGTACTGCCGTATGCGTTCAAGCGGGGTAAGCTCTTCCGCGGCGCGCTCATTGCTGTCGGGCATCCTGTGCTCGCCGGCCTTATTGGCATCGCCCTCCTGCATACGCAGGACGATGTGGTCAAAGATATCCCGCTTGCTCTTGTAGTGCTTGTAGAGCGATGGGGCTTTTATCCCGACAGCTGCGGATATCTGCTCCACGGTGACGGCCTCGTAGCCGCTGACGGCGAAGAGCCGCAGCGCCTCGGTAAGTATCCGTGTTTTGGTGTCGGTGTTTCTCATGGCGCGTTCCTCCTAGCTGCGTTGATGCCGCTATTATACAGCTAACGCATGTTAGCTGTCAATCATCACGGGGCGGAGAAAAATACTGCGGCTTGACCGGTAAATAACATGTATGATACTATGGGCACAAAGTGGAGGAGAAATATATGGCGTTTGATTACAAAAAGGAATATAAAGAATACTATATGCCCAAGGCAAAGCCGGAGATCATCGAGATACCGCCGATGAATTACATCGCCGTGCGCGGCGTTGGCGACCCGAACGAGGAGGGCGGCGCCTACAAGGCGGCCATCGGGCAGCTCTACGGCATCGCGTTCACGCTGAAGATGAGCAAAAAAGGCTCGCACCAGATCGAAGGATATTTCGATTATGTCGTGCCGCCGCTGGAGGGCTTCTGGTGGCAGCCCAGCGTGGAGGGTGTCGATTATAAAAACAAGCAGGATTTCCACTGGATATCCGTTATCCGCGTTCCGGATTTCGTGACGCGGCAGGATTTCGACTGGGCTGTCGCCGAGGCGGAAAAGAAGAAAAAGACCAGCTTCGCGGACGTTGAGTTCATAACGGTCGAAGAGGGGCTGTGCGTGCAGATGATGCATGTCGGGGCGTATGACGACGAGCCTGCGAGCGTCGCGCTCATGGACGCGTTCCTCGCGGAAAACGGCTATGCCAGCGACTTTTCCGACACCCGCCTGCACCATGAGATATATCTGTCCGACGCGCGCAAGACCGCGCCGGAAAAGCTGAAAACCGTTATAAGGCATCCCGTGAAAAAGATCTGAGCGGGACAACGATAAAACCGGACGGAGACCCCGTCCGGTTTCGCTTTTCGGAAATTCCTGAAAATTAACGAATTAAATTAACGAATTATATATGATTTTTCATAGCGCTCGTGTTATTATATAATTTATGATTACATACCTTTATGCACGGCGCGGTGCATAAAATCAGACCGGAAAATCCCGTTAGGACTTTCCGGCCGGACATGGCACTCCCGGCGCGATTCGAACGCGCGACCTTCCGCTTAGGAGTATGGCTTACCATGTGATACACGGTTCGGATGTAACTTCCAATATCATCCCTTACGCAGAATGACTTGTAGTAAACGAACTTT
>JABLTO010156956.1_pt1 | contig 108811 bp, 155 predicted proteins | sample 7160091 | NCBI WGS metagenome assembly JABLTO01 (sample SAMN14651225, study PRJNA627086) | human gut metagenome | isolation source: feces | host: Homo sapiens | reverse complement strand
GACGCCCAAGCGCAGCAAGGTTTTTCGCTCCAATTTTTCTTTACATTTATCAACACGTTCAGTGTATTTAAGAATATCTTCAGACGCGGCGAGGAGTCTTTCCCCAAGAAGGCCATCATAATTTCCGGAGAAAGCTGCCGATAGGGAATCCCATGCGCCGCCACTGGACGTTATAACACTTAGCGCGTCGTCATGGACTTTCTTAGATTCTGTCTCTGCTACTTCCTTTTTATACGCAAGCGTACGTCGGAGTTCCTCGTTCTCCCTTTGAAGTTTTGCAACCGTACCTTCGTCAGTAAGGCTCGTGTACCCCTGGTCTCGAATATTATCAATGATCTTTTGGTTGGCATCTATCTGCGTCTTTGTATTATCAACATCAGTCTGTGCCGCTTTATAAGACTCTGTGGAAGCTTGTAATTTTTCAATCTTGCTATCAAGGGATTCAGCCTTCATCGCGGTAACGCCAAACGCAGTAGCCAATGCACCAACGGCGACTACTGCGGCTGCAACAGGATGAGCTGATATAACACCCCACAGACCACTGATTGCTCCTTTGGCCTTATCAACTCCGGCTAAAGTTTTTCCAGCGAGTATTCCGCTAAAAGAATCTTTATTGTCGCCAGTAGCAAGCTGCTTAATTATATCCGCCCCGCCCTTTGCGAGCTTAACGCCCGCCACACCAGCAAGCGCAGTTTCAGCCACAGTTGCGACAGGGCCGAGTTGATGGAACAGCTCTATTGCTTTGTTTAGAAACCCTAAGATACCTGTGCCGCCAGACACTACGCCTTTTACCAGGTCAGAGCTTATAGTGTTGTAAGACAATTCTTCGAACTGTTCTTTGAACTGACCAACTTTGCCGGAGATTGAGTCCATAACGACCTCATTAGCCGCCTCAGTTTCGCCGGAAGCACTCAGAGCTTCGTCATAAGCGCCAGTCAAGTCCTTTAGGTTAGTGATAATGCCAGCGACAACGTTGGACTGATTCTTACCAGCGATACGCTCAAGCAATGCTGCCTGGTCTGTATCAGACATCTTATCCCAAACGCTTGCAATCTCTACCATGATATCGTAAATCGACTTATAGGTAGTGGCGTTTTCCATAATATCAACGCCAGACAACGCTTTAATTTCTGCGCGATATTTTGCAGCGGATGTCGCAACGTCGTCGTAGTCTTCACCGAGTTCTTCGAGTTCAGGCTTAGATGTGCGGATTCTTGCGGACACCGTTTTGAGTGCTGTCAATCTGTTACTTTCCCTTTCGGTACTGACCACAATATAATGTGGCGGTGTGTCATTTCTGGCACACTCTGCAATTTCTTTTTTAGATTATAGTTGCAGTTCGGACTGTATCTTCTTACAATGGCGAAGGTTTATATGTTACCATATAAACCATTACAGTCTCTACAGTTCTAATATAAATAAAACAATAATATTAAATCGACATTTTCTTTTCTTTTATATATGTATATATATCTTTAAAATCTTCACCAACACTTCCAATATATTTATATTTTAAATCTACTTTATAAATCATACTTGGAATTTGTGTAACATATGGATATATGATTTTTATAAGTTTTTTTAATTCGCTTGTTTTAATTCGGATAAAATAATTTTCTTTTTCTTGTTTAATAGCAACATCTATATTCCATTTTTTTTTGAAATATTTTTGTGTTAATATATTTTCTTCATAATTAAAACAATGAGTGCTTAACTTTCCATACCTGTTCCCACCATCTTTTGTAATAGATATATTTCCATCATCCATCCACCAAACAGCAAGACCCAAAGGAGTTAATTCATTCAAATATTTTAAGGATATTTTCTTTCGCCCCTCATTAGAAAATAAATTTTTCTTTATAAATAAAAGAAAATCATTATCTAAATATTTTTTTGAAATAGTAAAATAATATCTAAGATATTTATTTTTATTCCATGTGTTATAAACACTATTTATATTTGCATTTGTATTAAAAAAAATATATTTCCACTGTAAATATTCTAATTGTTTTTCACTGTGAGAAAATGTAACGCAATTTCTCGTTTTATTAAAAGAAGAATCTCCTAATAAACCACCTAATATTATTTGTTTTTGAGACAAAGATAAATTATTCATAATCTTATTCCTCTAATTATTTTTATATTATTGTTTTATTGTTTTATTTAATTATTACCTCGGTCTTGCCCTTCTCAGGGTGTTAACCGATATAGCCATTTTTATAGTCGGCACTTTATTGACCACCGACTTTTTCAGGGTCCTGAATAGCTGCATTACCAGCTGCCGCAAGAGCAACCGATTCCTCGAATGATGTATTCGCGACGTTAAGTGCTGCACCGCCGCGTTCGAGAGCGGACATAAGTTCTTCTGCGCTGATAGCGTAGTCTTTACCGACCTTAGCCAGTACGTCCGATACTCGTGTTGCGTCAGATGCTTCTAGGCCGTAGCCTTTAATGATTGATGTCAGACCAACAGTTGATTTGTCTACGGTCGTATCAGCAACGTTTGACATGATAGTTGCCGCATCGGCAAGCTGTGAAGCATCTTCAAGCCCGTAACCAAGTCGGCTGAATGTTTCGACTGAACGTAGAACTTCTGTGACGCTATGGCCCATATCATATGCAGAGTCGGCTGCTTTCTGGAAGAAAGAGTCAAGTTCGTTGCCGCTTCTACCCGTAACGATAGTTAACTGGGCGAGAGCATCATCAATTTCTCTGACAGTCGTAACCATCTCGGCAGCGACTTGTTTTGCCTTATAAAAAGCAGAACGCATCGCTTCGCCGACCGTGACGCCTTGCGCAATAGTAAGTACCTCTGACTTAAAGCCGCCGTCGGCTTCGTCTTGTCTATATTTGATTCCTGCAAGACCAGACGTGATATTCTTTAAATCCGACTTCCGATAACTGCCTGAATCAGTCATCGCTTCGAGCTGTGATCGATAATTCTTTAACTCATTTACGTCATTAGGATCGAGCAAAGAAATCTTCTTTGGTTGCTCTAAGTTAGAAATTTCTTTTAGTATTTTATATACAGGAGCTAAATCTGTAGAAGTATCTTTTATTGATTTGGACAAACTCTCCACAGACTGCTTTGCAGACGCAATAGCCTTTTGTGCATCCGCTTCTATTCCGCCAAAACTTTCCGCAGATGCGCTCTTGAGTTTGCCGATAATTCTCTCTGCTTCTTTTAGTTTATACTCATTACTAGCGGTGCTTATGTTCGACGCGCCAAGACTTGATAGAGAGGTGTTTTTCGTCCTTAACGAATCAACCTGCTTTTGTAATCTAGCTATAATCTTGTTTGTTGTAGAAGTATCTTCTATACCTAACTCACGGGCGTTATTCTGTATCGCAGAAATTCTATTTTTACTGTTGGAAAACGCCTTTTGATCATAGCTGCCTTTTTGTATTGCAGAACGAACTAGCTGTGCAAGCGCATTCTTTTCGTTAGAAAGGCTTCTTGATACACCGCTATTTTTTTGTATAGCCGGATTCTTTCTGATATAATCGACTACATTCTTGTAGTAATTGATAAGCGGTGCGATATTGGCAGAGGATGATCTACGCCCACTATTACCTCCGCCGTTACCGCCACTACCACCGACGCCCACTCCGCCTATGTTTAGAGTAATTTTTTTTGCAGCCACATCAACCGCTTTCTGTAGGTCAGCGGTATTTATTTTTGGCTGGAGATCTATACTTACCCCTTTCTTTGCAGCCGCAGATATAGCTTGTTGTATTCCTGCATTGTCAAACTCAGGTATAAGTTTTACCTTTACGCCAAACTCTTCCGCCACGATCTCACCACCTTGATATTATCCAAATTTAGAATGAAGGACGTCGATGACTTTAGCATCGACGTCCTTTTGTGCGTTATCTATGTAAGGTCTGGCAAACGCTCTTCTCCACATGCCATTCCCATTTCCTTGTGCGCCTGTATTTATAATGAAGCTTAGGTCTGCGCCAGACGGTTGATAGCCGGGGAACACTGGCGTGTTACCTGGAGTCTCATCTGTTACTAAGAGAGACAGATCCCCTTCGTAATGTTTTAGGTTCGCTCCGGACTGCATCATACCTCTACGCGTATACCATTCAGGACTGTACGAATAAACGTCCGAGTTGATATGTTCCTTTATGATGTCATCAACTATAGGAGGAATGTCGTTATGCATAACATTCCTAAGTTCCTCCATTAAGTGTGCTTCAAGCTCTGCAAAGCTATCAAACACTGCCATCGCTATCACCCTGTTCAGATACATACTTACTAAAATCCTTTGCCAATGCACTGACACTTGCCTTTAAAGACTCAGCGTTCTTTGAAAAGACAGAAATGATTTCAGACAGATCACTACCCATAATCTCCTTAAACACGAGGGACACCTCGTTGTATTTCTGAGTAACGGATTTTAGCATTGATAGAGCTTCATTTAGCTCTCTTTCTCTTGTGCTATTGATCTTGTTAATCCGCGCTTGCAGCTGCTCCTCAAACGCATTCTCAAAAATGAATAGCTGATTCCCATTTACATTATCAAGCACTTTGTCATAAACATCTGTTGCGGTGACAAGAAAAAATTCTGATTCTATGTCCGCCTCATCAAAATCAATATCGGTAAACGCAACTAGTACAGCGTGCATGTACGCAATATCTTTAAGCCATGGGAGATATTCATCGTCAGCAAAACAAGAAGCAACGCCAGCCGCTACTGCTGCAACAAACTGATTCGCAGTAATATTCTTTTTAACATGGAACACAACCTCATCGCCAATCTCAATAGCCGTCTCGTTAGCTGAATTATCTTGCCCATTGAAGTATTTATTTAAAGCATCAACACTGATGCACTTGTTTTCTTTTTTGCTCATAATTACCCTTTCATTCGTCAGACGGCGTAGCAAAATGTGACAACCCGATACAAATCGCGTCTGCTTCGTCCGGTCCAACATCTTTATCTAATTTGTCTTTTATATAGGCAATCGCCTGCTGTTTTAACTCTTTGCTCTTGACGCCTTTTCCTTGATGAAAACCTAGTTTCTTTCTCCAGGCTGTCGGCAGGATACAATAGAACTCAACGTCGTGGTAATAACACCACGCCATAATCGCTCCTTGTATACGAGCTAAAGATTTATATGTACTTACGTTCACTTGTTTTTGTATATCCTCAAACACTACCAAGTCTGCGTTTGAAGTTGCTATAATGTGACAAAGACTGGCCATCATGTACCCAATACGCCTTTCGGCATCTTTGTCCTTACTCAAATCAATGACACCTGATTCAACGCAGACGCCATCTTCCAATACGGCGTACCCGCTAATAGCAGTCGCCTGATCTAACGCGAGTATACACATATTTCCTCCTAGGTTAAAAATAGGGGTACGGAGTATTCCGTACCCCTAGAATAGGTATGGATAGAATCCGATTATTCGTTCTCGTCCAGCATGATCATATCCAGGATGTTGTTATCGTTTTCGGTATCGACCATCAGGTCACAGGTAATGGTAACGCTTGCGGGATCGCCGTTGTTAGACATCTCCAGAGTAAAGTCAGTCTGAGGTGCGCACTTGTAAGCAATCATACGGAGCCAGACATCTTCACCGGCCTCAGTCTTGTCCTTAGTCTCCATGTAAGCAGTAAAATACTTGGGGAAGGTAGTAGACTTGATAGAGATCTTCTGTGCAGAAGTCAGCTCTTCCATGTAATAAACAACGCACTTATCGCCAATAGCAATGCCGCCAGTCTCGCCAGCAGTAAAGGTGCCATTTGACAGAGCGCCGCTGATTGCAGTGCCACAATCATCATCAGCCTTAAACACAGTTGCGGTAGTTGCAGTCTTGCTGGTAACAGTCAGCTTACCAGCTTCAGTTGCAGCAACCACTTCGCGCTTCAGCCAGTTTGCGCCGGACTCAATATCCCCACCAGTCATCAGAGAATACAGATCGAACGGAGTGATCTGAGTTTCAAAGCTGATAGTGCCGCCACGTTCACCAAAGAAGGTGACACGCTTGGGGTGGCCCCAGCCACCATAAGCATAAACGGATTCACCAGTCATTTCGGCGGTGGACACGTTTGCATAGTCCATATTCAGAAAAGGCTTCTTAGTCTTATATTCACAAAAAAGCACATTGCAAACCTCACGGTTCGCCATCTTAGGAACGCCCATGTTTTATTCCTCCTATTAAATATAAAAATAAAACCGCCGTTATGGCGGTTAGCAAATGTCACTCACTCGGACGACACCAAGCAGAGAAGTCAAAGTCATCTTTGCCCCACACGCTCCAGCGCGTAAGGATGGTGTCAATCTGCAGAGACATATTGATTTCGTTAAATTGATCGTACAGTTGATACACTGTTAAGTTGTAAACGTCTTGAATGTTCATCGAGTATGATCTTGCTGCTAACTTAGATGTAACGTTATCTAGCCGCATAGCATCCTGCCTGTCCTTATATTTCTTGGATCTCTTTCTGCCTGCCGCTATCTTTGCTTCGCGCTCTAGCTCTTTCTTACTCTTCTTTTTAACAACCCCTTCTTTTGGAGGGGACATATAATTGCGTTGCAAAATTAGATCTCGCACCTGCTCATAGTTACTGCAATTGATATTCCCGACAATATCATCTACGTCGGGACGTAACGTCAGAAAAGACGCCGACGGCTCATCAAACACAAGACGTTCATCTAGAAAGAATGACAACGCTTCTGTAATTGCATTACGAAAATCTTGTTGTGCAACTAAGAACAAAAAGAGGGGAGTGGAGTTTAATTCTTCTACAACATCTGGTGTTAGCTCTATGTTTAAGTTATCTGCTAGTTGAGACTTCGTGTATAGAAGCATACCGATTCGCCAGTTGTACACGTCCTCGCCGCCAGCCTCCACAATATCGTTAGTAGTAGGGCATCGTATATGACCGACTCCTTTTACCAGCAAAGAGCCTGTGTAATTCAGCTCCAGTTTTGTGAAGGAATCAACCATAATCTTTTGCACCGTGTCTAAAGTTAAAGTCTTTAAACAGGTACACCACCTTCCTTGTGATATAGTTGTAGTTCGGCAGAACATATCCGACAGGGTAACGCTCTGAAGGTGTTACTTTGCCAATACCAAACCCATGCTTGTGGTTAATCTCATCATCAATTGCATCAGCAATCATATCGACAAGAGTGCCAAATTCGCCAGGCATCATACTCGTATGACAGGTAACAAAAATCATAAGCTCGACGTCACACACGGTGTCACTAATGATATTCGTAATGTTCGTCTCACAACAAATGTATGGAGCCGCAATATCAGTCGTCTCCGGGATACGAGCAAAAGGAAAGACCTTCTTGTATAGAAGGCCAGGAGCTGGGGCAGTCTTAAATTCATCGTCGCCAAGTAGATCAATAATCTTTTGAGAAGACAGAATACACTCAATCGCTTTATCTTTGCATACACGTGCTGGATACAATAAACCCATTACGACCACCCCTTTACTGTAAATTCTTTCTTTGTCTCTAGCTCACTATATGTCGCAGTCAGAACGAACTTCTTACCTATGTTATTTCTATTCTTGCCAACAGATAGGATAGCTTTATCTCCTGACAGAACCACCACCGCGACACTTGACTCGCAGTTGACAGAGTATGTGACCTGTTCGCCTACAGTCTTTCCACCAATATAAACAGAAGCAGCTAAAGAGTTCTTAGAGCCGATATAAACAAACCCATTGTCAAAACCAACAATCTCAATATGATCTTTTGTCGGCTCCGGTTTGGGCGCGTCAGACTCTTTAATTCGGTCGTAGTAGTTAGCAATCATCAGCTCATAATTATCAACTTCGTCATTACGCGGACTCTCAACCAGCATATGGACATAGATACCATGCCCGTTGTAAACGCTACTAGCCCTATTCAGTTTGGTAACTTCGAACGCTTGGATGTCTTCTGCTTTCGGGTCGTCAATCAAGAATCTATCATCACGATCTATCAAAGCAGTCTCGTCGTCTCTGGGCATCGTAACCTGCATTCTGGCGTCACCAACGGTAACAAACTGCTGAGAGTATTCACCAGTCAGATACTTAGTGCCGTCGATAGCAATAACCATACGAGACACCACTTCGCCGCTCGGATTCACCCACTTTAGGTTGTAGTTGCACTGTACCATCAGCCCAGTCTGATATACTTCGCTACACTCATCAACAGACGTAATAAGCCAAATGCTGTTAGCCCATTCAACATATGTACCAGCAAAGATTGTCTCGCCGGGCATAGTGTGGATATTCTTTTCCTTTAACTTCTGTGTGCTAGTGATAGCGCACCTGCGTTCTTCTCCATCAATGATTGCTGTTTGAAACGACAATGAGTTTGGCAACTTGTTGTTGATCCAGCTCTGCGTGTTCTTTAACCAGCGCTCTCTCGGCGGGTCCTTCAGGTAAGACAGACGACGCTTGTAATTACTCAAACTACTCAATCGCGTCACCACCTTTATACGACGCCTCCAGCTTCTTACACAGGTCGATTGCTCGGAAGACATTCTTTTTCACTTTCTTTACGGAGCAATCTGTTATGTTATTAGACAGGTATGACACGATACCAATGATGCTCACATAATACGGCTGCGAGGACAAGTTATCCAACAATTCAACACCGATAAGCTCTGTTAACAAAGTATCCAAGTATTCTTTTAGAGTCTCCTCTTCACATTCTTTTAGCGGCAAAATCTTATACAACTTTCCTACAGTGCGTTCAAAATATTTCTGCATCATAGCGTCTGGTATCATAAAACACCTCCGCTCACATATGCAGCTTGTGTAGCGCACCATGATTATAAGAGAACTCGTTAATCATGTTTTTGTAGTTTGACTTTGTTGTAGAGTAAAGACCTTGCATGTTGCTAATGAAGTTAGAAGGGGAATAAGGGGAGAAGTCTTTTGTCTTTAGGAAGTTACCCAGGACAAAATGATCCCCGCTAAACAAAAAGCCGCTCAACCATTTGAGCAGCATACCTTCAGAAATAATATCAACTACCTCATCAGAGGTGATGTAGTCGTCAAGACGTTTATCATGATATTCGGTGATACACACAGGAAGATCCCAGTTAAATTGCCGGGCCTCTAAATCCTTGTCGGAAAACGACAAGCCGGTGCGACGCCGAAAGATATTTTCAAATTCGGAGCAGGCGGAAAAAAGAAATTGATCAGCTTGTTCGTTGAACACATCTTCTTCCATATTGACATAATCATACGATGTGATTTTGTTCAAGAATGCTCCGGTAAACACATCGAATGAAGTCGCCATAAATCAACCTCACTTATAAATCAGCTCGGTGCCTAGTGCTTCTTCCAAAGCTCTAATAACATTAAGGTCTGCTAGTTTACCATCTTCAATCTTTTGCTTTGCAACATAAACGACGCCGCGCTTCTGACTGCGAGACAGAGCAGATACTCTATCTTTAACTTCATCTGCCTTCAAAGAGAACAGATCTTCAAAGTCTTCATAGGTCAAAGCGTTCTTGTAATACTGTGTAGCATTCAGAGCTTCCAGCACTTCCGGGTCATCAATCAGCCACCAGTTCTCCGTGAAGAACTTACGTTGAGCGCTTCTCGCTCTTTGCAACGAACCAAAGGTCATTTCAATTTCGTCGCCGAATTCAGACCATCTATGTTCCTCGCCAGTCGTCGCGTCCTTATAAAACAAAGATCCGTGGAAACCATTCTTAACACTTACATAAAGATTAGGGTCGAGCGCCTTTCGAACCTTCGGCTTTGAAGGCTTCTTCTCAGCCACTGCTTCGGTAGTTGCCGCAGTTTCTTCCGGCGCTTTTGCGCTGGCTGCAGGAGTGCCGGTCAGTGCGCCCTTCTTTACGTTTGTTTTACTTGCTGCCATTTTAAAATCCTTTCTTTCCTAAAAGCCGCCCCTTCTCAGGGGCGGCTAAAATAATTGTCAATTAAGAGAACTGGATACGGCCAATACCGTCGTTGCAAGAAGTCACAACACCCATGCCGTACATATCGTAGAATTCATATTCCTGAGTCATATCTGCATTATCCAGAGCATCAGTCAGCTTGATAATGCTGTTGCCTTCATAAACCATCTTGATAGGCTTAGAGTCAGTAGCAATGATATGCAGAGTGTCGTCGGGGAAGATGAAGTCATGGGTGCCGATCTTATGGCGCTGAGGAGTCTTGATAACAGGAGTACCAAAGAACTTACCAGCGTAGCCCATGTTGTACATATCAGACTTGTACTCCAAACCCTGAATAGAGGGAGCCAGATTACGCAGAGCCTTCATAGTACCCATGATGATTGCCTGCTTACCAGAAGCAGCTTCAACATGCTGAATAACATCCAGTACAGTACCTTCGTCGTAGGAGCCAGCCGCAGGGAAGAAAGCAGTGCCGTCCAGATCGTCAGAAGTCAGCCCAGCCCAGCAGGTATAGATGTCATTCAGGACCTTCTGACGATAAGACTCGCCGACTCTATTGATAAATTCATTAAAGTCAACACGGCCAGCCAGCAGTCTACGCAGAGGCTCGTAAATGCGGACACCGTGCATTTCGGTGTGGATAGTCTTAGTAGTAGCGCCGCCCAGTCTCTGACGACGCAGGCCGCGGACACCAGGAGCCACAGTGGAAACATCGTACCAGTTTACATCTTCTACTACAAAAGTAGGTTCGTCGCCCTCGGCGACGTTACGGAAGTCAACCAGAGAGGTAAACATCTCGTCGCCCTGCAGACCTTCAACAACAGTGCGGGGAATAATCTCTTCGATCAGAGCGAACAGACCATTGTGAGCACCGTCTCTCATCTGCTTATAGCCCAGAGTGGTGCCGCCGTTAATTTCAATCAGGGCGTTGCGCATAGCTTCCAGACCCTGTTCCTTAGAGTAGTTTTCAGGCTTACCCTTGACAACATCGACGGCCAGCTGAACCAGGTTCATATCAACATTCATTTTCGAGTCCTCCTTTCTTACATTTCAATCGCATAGAATGTATAACGAGCAGTCTTGTCAATGGCAATTACCTTACCAAGTGCAGTTGCGCTGGTAGCTGCGGGGGCGGTGATCTTGCCATTAGCGCCCAGAGACACAGCGACTGCTGTAGCAGTGGGAGCAGTGTCGCCAACAAAACCTTCAGCGGTGACAGAAAAAACGCCCTCACGGCCTAATCTATAGGCAGTGGCGGGCTTACCAGCTTCGTTAATAAATTCGTCTAGATTCTTATAAGTACATTCGTCGTAAATGACTTCGGGAGTACCAAGTACAGCACACTTCTTCAGAGCAGAAGATGCGGTTGCTAGAGTTGCATAATACAGATCGTGTTCACCAGGAACAAGAGCACCGATCTCAACGATAGTGCCATTTTCAACAGCGATGTTCTTACCATCGCCATCCCGTACCAGAACAGAAGTAATCATTGTACGCTGATCGGTGCCGGGCATATTATCACAGCGAAAAACAGTGTAGGCCAATTTCGTCTACCTCCTTATTTGTTATGTAGGTATTTCTTTACAACGCCACCATAAGGTTCATAGGTGGGTTCATGATCGAGCACCGGTAGCACGGGTGCCTTTTTGTAGGTTTGATTCATAGAGAACGTTGCAGTCCGGCCACGAATGGCGAAACACTTCTCTTCAATTGCGGTAAGGTCATACTTGTCCGCATTATTTTTTAGATCCTTGAAATCTTCATTTGATTCAAGGTCAGAGAACATACTGAACAGTTCTGCTTTCTTTTCTGAAAGAATTTGATTTTTGAATTCTCTAAGCTCCTCAAGTTCTCTCTTCAGTAGAGCAAAATCTTCTTCAGAAATGGTGTTGGACGTTTTCTTTTCGTCTTCACCACAAGCAAACTCATCGTCGTTGTCTTGAGGCTTTTTATCTTCCTCGTCGTCTGAATCATCCTTTGCGTGATCTACCTGATCTTCTTCCAAAGAATGTTCCTCAACGTCATCCTGATTGTCGTCCTGCCCGGAGTCTTGAGATTCATCCGTGCCGGGGTCAGTATCAGGATTAGTGCTAGGTTCAGCCGGGTTCTCTTCAGTTGGATTGTCTGGAGTGGGAGTGTCGGGTCCCTCCTTTTCCGGAGGAGTCACGACGGGATCTTCTTCATCAATCTGAGCCGTACCAAGACGCGCTCTGATAGCGGCTAGCTTATCTTCTACTTCATTTTCAGGATAAGCAGCCAGCTCAAAATCCAGGTCGTCCAATGTCAGTCCATACTTCTCGACCAGCTTTAGCTTTTTATTAACCAACTTGTTTGTCACCCCTTCTAAATAATTTCTAGTTGCCATAGGCACTTCTTCGAGCATTGCATATAGTTCTGTTGTAAATGCGTCAGAGCTAAAGGTAGCAAGAGACGCAGATTCAAAACAAGGCTCGCAATTGCCAAGCAAACAAAATGCTAAAAATTCAAAATCATCAATTACATACACGCCATTATCTAGGTGATCTTCTTTCACTTTAATCTCCATAGACTCGTACACGACGCCGTCACTAACGATTTTTTCATAAGCTTCTTGTCGCTTCCAAAGCAGGACATCGGTACACAAATATTCATGAACAGAACCATCTTCTTCTGTGACCAACTCCCACCAATTAGTTGCTGACTCAGGGACAACACCAACGGGGTGAGTGATGTTTACCATCTTTGGGAGTCTGTCCTTGCGAACAATCTCAATGTCATGCCCACCGATCATATCGTCGTCTCGCATGTAATTAGCAACAACCGGGACGTTATACATAGACGGCAGACACTTTTCAAACACTTCCTTACTGATATAGGAACCATTGCGGTTCTCCCCGTGGTAAGCAATACGAAGGACACCTTGGTCAAACGATTCGTTGCATGACATGATGTTCTTTAGTGCAGAGTTGAAAACAAGTCTTACATTCTTGTCATTCATTCTTTTTCTCACCTCCTTGCTGTTAGGTGTTGTATATCAAAACATCAAAACATTAGACGTCACATAAGAAGAGAGCGCGTTATCCAAATTAACATTCGCTCCTATCTTATCTACAAACGCCCATGATGATGCGTTGTCTTTTTGCCCAAGCAGCAAAAAGCCGAGATCCAACAGTTTATCCCTGTCGGTCTCGGCGAACACATAAATGTATTTCATTTTTAATCTTCGTCTCTCTCTTGTGAGATTTCTCCGTTATCACTTAGATCCTGTGCAGACGCTTCCGGACGACCAGCTTCTGCTAGCGAATCAGAACTCATGGTGTTTGTAGAACGGAGAGGCATAAAACGATTCTTAATATCCAAGATGTCATCTTCGAGATAGTTAAGACAGTTCATGTCTGCTTGTGGCATACCATACGTTGCGGCCAAATAAGACACCATAGGCATACCAACTTGACACATCTTTAGATATTGATTGCCCAGTTCGTCTCTATTAAATGGAGAAGAGTCCAGGAAAGTAACTCTAAACTTCTTACCAAAATTCAACGACTGAATATACCGGTTGACCATATCCTCGATGCTCTTTACAACACCATAAGTAATACCTTGGTCAGCTTTAATAGAAAGCAGCAGGGCGTTACTAGACGACTTGCTGCTATTGTTAAACAGCAGGGAAGAGACGCCAGCGGAGTCAAACAGAGCGCTGATTGCGTCAGCTACAGCATTTGAATTTGTGGTGGACGTATTGTCAAACGAGATCTTATCAATGGGCATCGGAGACAACACAGAACCAACTGCATAAGGCAGAACATCATCAAGGTTCATCCAGAACTCTCTCGCCTTATCAAAATCCATCTGCCATTGACCATCAGAGGTAAGGCCAAGCTTCATAACTAGAATTGCATAGTTCTCTAGTTCTGTCTTCGTAAGCTTGAGTTCCTTGTAACTCTCCAGATCATATATCTCAGGCATAATACCAATGAAAGGCGGAAGGGCGTAAGCGTCAATATCATTTGTACACTTGATAGCAAAAGATGTCGGACAGTCCAGGTCGATCCATCTGTCAAGTGAACGCTTCTTATATTCGTCATACTTTATACGGAACTCTTCGGGGAAGAACTGAAGTCTCTCCGGGCGTGTTGCAAAGTATGTGAAGTCAAAACTTACGTTATAAACGTTACCTTCTATTGAAGAGATCCGACAGTAATCGGACGGGAGTCTTTGAATTGTAATATTATCTTGTGTCACCCACAGCGTTCCATAAAAAACATCTTCTCTAAAACACACCGTTAGAATCTTTCTAAACTGCGACTTCACATTGAACGCTTCCATTACCTTGAGGACTTTATTGAAGTTGCGCTTCACGCTCGTCTTATTTTCTTTTGATGTATCTATGCCAAACGGAGACACAACATAGGCCAAGTCATTTAGCATAGTGAAGTATTGAATGAGACGACGAAAGTAAGAGCTGACACCGTACACATTGATACAAGCATCCCGCAACTGTTTTTCATGAGTGTAGGGGTCTTCTAGGAAGTCCATGATCTGTTCCTTGGTGTACTTCTTAAATGTGGGTCTATAATCTCGCCGGTTCAGATCTCGCATAACCAGCCGGTTCAAAACCTTAAACCGCTCAGGTATTCTAATCGTATCCTTGAGGGAAAACTCTTGTTTAGACTTTTCCTCCGGTACACTATCTACTACAAGTTTTTCACTCACACTACTCACCTCCTTCTAAGTCTGGGTGCTCTTTGACATCGCAATAGTTCAGAAATATCTATGTTAGATTTCCTCTTCATACGCGACTTGTCTTCTAGTTGACACGCAACCCAGTAGTTATAAGAAAGGGATGAGTACCGGTCTTTTCGATAGCCAGACTTCTCGTATACCTTTACACCTGATTGAGTGTCTTCATATTTCAAGTTAACAATTTCGTCAACTAGACATGTAGTATTAACATAGGGAAGCGTTACCACTTCCTTTTCAATCGGATTGATAGAACCCCAACCGCGCACCTCGTTGAAATAATCGGGGGATTCGTAGTCACTTGTGAGTAAACGAATTTTACCAGACCGGAACCCCTCTCTCAAAGAAAAAGCACACTCCGAATTGAAGCGTGCGGTCTGATTATTTATCACCCATAGTGCCTTCGGCGCATCTATACCGGTGCATCTGGCAGCAAGATCTGGGTTGTTGCAACAAGATAAAGCCCCGTATGTCTCACCTGTGTCAGGATTGTATATATCATCCAGCAATAGATCGACAACACCGGCACCAACACCCTTGCCGTCGATCACGATATAGTCAGCTGAATATTCTTCGTATAGCCTTCGGATACGCAATGCTTGTTTCTGCGTCGTCTCTCCTTCGTGAGATTCTGCGTAAACAATATTACTGTAGTATCGCCCGTAAGCGTTTGGCGTCATCCGGTTCACAAAAATCGCCGTTGCGTCATTTTCTGACTTTTTAGTAGAACTCATCAAAGCAATATCAACAGAGATAATTCTTATCTCGTCTAATTGCTTATTCACAATCCCCATATCTTTAGCAGATAACTTTGGTGGCAAAACATACGAAGGCAACATTGGAAATTTTAATTGTCTCGTTCGGTTGATTGCCTCGTAATTAAAGAATGATCCTTCGGTATCACCAGTCCAACAACACTCCATTTCTCGCGCCCACCTAGACTCGTTAAATGTCGCCTCGGACATTTCCTCGATTGCCTGATCTGCGCTGTATAATCCTTCTTTAATGGAAAGCTGATAAGGTAGGCCGCACACAAAATATGGTGCGCCCTGTACCATTTTGATGTAAAAGTCTTCTACCTTTTTATACGACCAATGATCTTTAAACCAAGCAGAGGTTAAATAGATTTCCTTGTTTCGCTCACTAATATGCGCATACTTCGGGTTGTCTCTATACGGGGGGTGACGCTCATCAGAGATGAGTCTTCTAAGGACAGTATCAACAGCTGACTCCGCGATCATTCTAAACTCGTCGCAGATGACAATATTAGCTCTGTTGCCACGAGCTGTGTCATTAGCCGTCACAACCTTAATGATCGACCCATTCTCAAACACACAAAAAGGATTATTTGGTGATGTTGTGATGTTTTTAATCTCTCGCTTCAAAGCAGGAGATTTTATCATGAAAGTATTCTGGATCAACTCCAGTATATTGATACTCTGAGATCGACGACCAGCCGCAACACATACCTTTGTGTCAGGGTATAAAATACAACGCACACAACAATAGAGAGATATAAGGAAGCTCTTGCCTTGTCCTCTTGCTGCGATATAAGCAGTATAGTTACACTGATCCATCTCTACCATGAGCATCTGTTGAAACAGCTTCAGATTGATACCGAGGTAGTCTTTTACAAACCTATGCGGGTTGGCACGGTAAAAGGCAGCCCAGGCAGCAACGCCTTCGAAGACGCGCTCCTCTCTTGACTTCGCCGGGTCAAGCTTTATCTGCCGTGTCTTTGTGTACTCCGTCATTCATCGACCACATCCTCATCTTCTGAGTAATCCGGACGATCAACCCTATACTCACTCATTGCTTCTTCGTACATCTTATTGTATTTGTTGTCTACCCCGACCATATTACACAATGGGCCTAGGAACCAAGTCATGTTGTACTTTCTAATATTATCAACATCAACCCAGTCCGCCTGCGGCTCAGGGATGGGCCGCGTCTGTTCCCACTTTTGAATCGCCACACCAAAAGGCATGTCGTCCAACCCGGAGTTCCGCTCGTCCTCTTTAATCTGGCTAGGCTTTAGATTCAATGAACCAAGCGTGTTAACCAGGGAAGCTTGCTGCTTCTCGAAAGGCTTACCGTTCTTCTGAAGCTCGTCAATCTCAAATACGGACAGACAAGCCTGCTTGACCAAAAGAGCTTTAGCAGGAGTGTCAACGGTATATCCATTGGTTAGTCTGTCATATGTGTGCTGAAGCTCGGCATAGCACCACGGCTCTCTGCCCTTACCCCAAAATTCTTCTAGCTCAGGAGAGACTTCGGGATCTTCTTCAGCGTTCATACCAATAGAGGATTGCTTCTCTAGCAGCATCTGCTGGCGTGCTTCTTCAACGAGCGTGTTGTCGTATGTCTTTTTAGTGTGATGATTGAGATTCATCCGATCGAAATAAGTTCTGATTATCGTTGAGCTTTCACTTTTCTTCGCCGTAGAAACCTTATCCCATGCGTCCCTATCCCAGTAAATATCAAACTTAGAGCACACCTTTCTGGCGGCGTCTGCTTCAGATAACCCGCCGTCTCTATACTTGATATATAAGGCGTCAATACATCTGTTACACCAACACAGATAATTGTTATTTCCTTTATATAATGGACTCTGAACAGTTTTGAAGTTACGAACTTGTGTAGAGTAAACAGTACCACAGCCAACACACTTGAACTGACCTTTGACTCTCGCAGGCTCAGTCGCCCCTAACTTCTGTCTAGCCATTACAGGTCAATAGTCTGGAAGCGTCCCTTTGCAACTTCGTCACGCAGCCGCTTGCCGGGGCTAAACTTTACACCCTTACGGGGAGGGATAGTGTAGGTCTGTTCGTTGATCGTCGCCTGACGTTCGGGATATTCATGCACCTTAAAAGAACCGAAGCCGTGCAGAGAAATGTCCTCGCCTTCGGCCAGTGCCTTTTCAATTGCGAACTTAACAGCGTCCACCATCAGTTCGCCATCCTTTACTCTATACTTAACGCCAGACAGATGCTCTGCCATTTCCAGGACTCGTCTTACAAATTGCTTATTGTTAATCATTTCATTCAACCTTTCATTCGTTCGTGTTACAGGTCAGCTAGACCAGCTGCCTTAACATCTGTTTTTATTCCGTCTTCACCAAAATACTTTTCCAGCTGCTCGTCATCGGGGGTGTCGTCGTACAGCCGCACCATATCGGCAGAACTCCAACCGATAACGGTCTGCACAACACTATCCGGCAGACCTAGCCGTGCAAGCTTTGTGGTGAAAAAATGACGCAAGGCGTGCCAGTAAAACGGCACGCCCAATATTTTGCTAAACCGAACAGCCCAACTGTTCAGCGTAGAAATATTCATTTGTTTCGTAGGATCGGCTTTGTCGTAAAACAGCCATTCGCTTTCCACGTTGTTTTCTTTTCTCCAATCCATGTAGAGATTTAGATAGGGGTCAAACTCTTTTGATAGCGTGTAGCAATAGAGATACTTTCCGTTGCCAGCACCTTTTGTTTTTACCTTCTCCGGAGTCTTATATAGTGACCCGTAGATAATGTTGTCGCTCGTAAACCAGTCTACCTTAAAGCGCAGCAGCTCTGACTTTCTTCGCCCACTGCACATAGCAAGTGACAGCGCACATGCCTGGGTGAACTTCTTTTCTTTGACTAGTACATCCAGCAGAGACTGTAGCTGTTCATCCGAGAACACTGTCTTCTCTCTAACCGGCTGGTTGATCGGAGACTCAATCTTCCTTACGATGGGACGATACCCTTCATACTCATCATCCAGAATATTCTCCACGTAGTTAGACAGGGAAGAGAGCGCGGCCTTCAGACGCCGGACTCTCGCGGGAGAGTTTTCGTTTTCATAGATCAGCCAATTTTGATATGAGATTAAATCGCGCTTTGATAGATCAACAAAGAACTTATTGTTGTTGTTCTGTAGATTCCATACAAAGAAGATGTCGAGGTCATGGGAGTACCCGTCGATCGTTCCGCTGCTTCTCTGTACTGACTTCAGGTATGTAAGGAAGTCGTTCTTCAATCTTTTATTTTCTGGGTTAACCTGCTCTAAAAGCGCAGGGCTAGTAATGTTGTTATACTTTGTCTTACGTGGCATATACGCCCACCTCGCTTTCTAGCAGTATTTAATTTTAGTCCAGTCTTATATTGTATGACGCATCTCGACCGCACTCAGGATTAAAGATCAATAGCGTCTGACCAGGGATGCTATATAGTCTTTTTGTATTAGCGTAGTTGTCCGTACCACACAAGGCTCGAACAGAGATCGTCTCAATTGCAAGTTCCTCAAACTCTTCCAGGTGATGCCGGTGCGCTAAGATAACATAATCAATCTTCTCTCCGAACCGTTTTGAAAAGAGTGCATAGAGATTCTTCCCGGCGGTGTTAACCTTCTTCTCCAAGTCTCCGTGTGTCGCACAAATATGATAACCACACACATCCATTGTCGCGAACTCCGGATATTCGGAGTTGATAATATGCACGTGATCGAATCCGGCCAACCTCAACTCAAGCCACCAAGGAACCAATCGCTCCATATTATCTGCATGAATACTATCCCGCTTATCCTGAACTGTTCGTGAGTGATTACCATAAGTGCAATACACATTCAGCTCCGGTACATACTGTGATAGTTCAGCAACCGTTTCAGCAATAAGTTCTGATACCTGCATAATCTGATCGCATACCAGTTGTTCCGATTCAATCCTGGAAGTTGTATGGATAGCACCGCTAATCATGTCACCAAGCACAAGCACATGCAGCTTGCTCGGCTTATGAAGCTTCATCCGCTCGACCGCACTGTTAATCAGTTTTCTGACACGGCCAACACAGATATCAGTGTTATACTCATTCCAAACATTATAGGTCTTCATCCCGTAATGCCAGTCCGCCAACACCAACACAGCTTCATTGTCTCCACGAGCCGTATGCAGCTCTTCTCGATAAAGGTTGTGCAGCTTTGGTGTTAAAGTGAGAGCGGCCTCGAACAGCCTGTCGCCCAGCGCTTCCAATCTACCTGCATGAGACAGCTTCGCGTCTAGAACTTTTTGCTGGTCGAGTAATGCTTTGCGTTCGTGCTCAATCCTCTTTGTCTGGCTGTATAGCGGGTCTTTCGCGTCGACCTTATGGACAAGCAACCCCTCATTGTCGATTACTTCAAATAACCGTTTCATGCCGTACATTCGTCGACGAACCTCGGACGAACTGTAGGCGTTACCCTCACCAAAAATCTCTTCGCTGATATCTTCAAAGCTGTCGGGGAGAGTACGGGTGACAAGTTTGCTATCGACAAGATATCGCAAGCGGTCGTAAGAGATCACTGACGACGACACCCCGTTTCACCGTAGGTAGCAACCACGCCTTCTGTTCGCAGCCGATTTAGGAATCTCATAACTGTACGACTTTCTTCTAGATAGAACTTATGTCGCGTCTTTCTGATGTTTGCGTTCCGTACTTTCTTACGGATTGCTGCAGCTTCTGCTCTTGAAATTTGAATCAATTTCTTTGCTCCTTTTATTCTATTTGAGATTAAATAAAGAACCGAAAAGTGAACTTTAATAATGAACTTTAATATTGTTCATTATTTTAATCTCATATAATAGAAGAAAATTTTGGCGGATGAAAATTTACAAAAAAATAGCCCCGGCATTAGCCGGGGCTATAAACATCATCTGTCATTCAAAATTCGCCTGGATGATACCAAGACCAAAGTTAATCAATTCACCTTTAGCGAAGCTGGGAGGCGTGCTAGTGTCACCAGTTATATAGTCCATAGCCTGGTTGAGCTGACTTTGCGGAGCGTTAGGAAACGCGGACACAATAAAATATGACAACTGTTTAGCTCCCTCTTCAGTATCTGTAACGCCATCCGCGAAATTGAAGTTTGCGGTATACAGCTTGTCGTCTCTAGAAACTGGAGTGTGACCAACATTAACCTCTAGCTTCACATCGTTACCTACATCAATAATACCATCTTCCGGAATCTCTGTTGTGGCCTTCATAGCGGAAGAACCATCTTGGCGAATCGACATCCTACACAGCATATTATACCGGTCAACGAAATTACCAACAGTATTACCAGCAAGAGGATCTTTGTCTGTCTTTTTGATAGGCTGTTCACACTTCTCGCAGTAAAGGACATATTCGGTTCCTTCTTTTTGCCAGATGCCTTGCCCGTGAGAAGCTTTACCTTCTGTCTCGCCACAGACAGTACATGTCTTCGGCGTAGTGCAGGTAGCATCTTTCCATTTATGCCCAGCAGCCTGACCTTCGGTCGCACCGCACTTGGAACAAGTTTTCGGTTCTGTGCAGGTTGCGTCCTTCCAATTATGTCCAAGCGGATCGCCCTCTGTCTCACCACACTTAGAGCAGGTCTTCGGTTCTGTGCAGGTTGCGTCTTTCCAATCGTGGTTGAGACAACAACCCGCCAGCGACACAGCCATACAAGCCGCGAGCAAAATACTTAATATCTTTTTCATATATTTCCCTCCGTTAATTTAATGACAGAAATACTTTACCACATATTACATTGTTCGTCAATATATGTGTCACGACTAATTTGCTCGTAGGGCAGCAAGACGTTCTGCTGCCGCTGCTCGATATTCTTCGGAGACTCGACGCTTAGGAACGACCCTTATCCAATCACGGGGGACTGTGTATGTCACAGCTCCCGTGTCGGCTTCTCTAATCTTCTCAACTTCGTCTGGGCGTTCGGCACAAAGCTTTGCCAGCCGATTGATCATTTTCTTATTGTGAGTGTACACTTCTGCACGATCATCTGCTTCCGTATATAAGATGATAGTCTCTCGTTCTTCCCTAGATAAAGTAGCCATTAGTCCTCCTCGATATAAAATCTATTGCGCTGTGTCTTTTCAAATATTTCGCTATGTAGTTTCTTAAAATCATTATGTATCAGCTGAAATTTTCCTGCGTTGTAAAGCGGTACTTCAATCCGTAGTCTCGTTTGAGCGTACTTGCTAGTCGTCGTTTTCTTTGCTCGATGCCACACCGTAGTAGCAGCCGGATCCACCTTTGTAATATAGCCGAGCTTGACTAACTCCGGCAGATAGGTGTGGCTGATATGTGCCCGCGTTACGCCACACCATTCAGAAAGCGCTGAGAGGGAAACGTCAAATTCTTTATTCTTATTGGCATACACTTTAGCATAGCAAAGTAAAGCCAGGGCAAGTTTGCGTGTGTTCTTTCCGTCAAACAGGGTGACGATTCTATTGACGTCTGTTTCGCTAATATACAAGGTCACGTTATCCTTTAGTCTGTCGTCACAGTTGCGGGCGGACTCGATAATATCATTTACGTTATACTTCAAAAAATTGTCCGTTCTCTTCGCCCATTCAAAAATCTTATCCCGCGTTTCCCGGAAGGTACACCCTTCCTGGGTGTACCACCGAGCAATCATATATGCGGCGCGGTAACGACCGCGCTCTGTTATCTTCTTTCCGTCAAGGTACTCTTTTACTTCATATACTTCATCTATCAAATGAGGGAACATCCTCCTTCTTTATCTCAATCATTGTATATCTCTTTCCTAGGTATTCGAGTTCTCCTGTATCATCCTGCTTCGGTAATTTGACATCTACCTGCTCAATATTCTTGACGATACCAGCCCCGCCAACAATCCACTTAAACCGTTGATTCCATGACTTATGATCGCGGCACAACATGACGGCGGCGTTGGCAACCAGTGAAGCGTTGCCGTTACAAATAGAGTAGCAGCGATTTCTATACCGCTCGTACAGCAGAGCATATGCCCGCTTGCGTTCTGCCTCTGCGTCCTCTCCATCGAGCTGCTTCAGCTCGTGCGACAGCTCTTTTACCTCCGCACAAAAAGAGCGATAGGCTTGCTCCATTTCCTTGTAGAGTTCGTCCGAAACAGGGATTTCATCGTTAATCATGATGTTATAGTCGAACTCTCGGTCGGCTCTTTTATACCTGACGCCCTTCTTCCAATGTTCAATCTCCCAGCACAGCTTGTTCATGTTAGAGAGTGAGCGGGAAAGCTTCAGCCGCTCGTAATATGGAGAAGCATACTTCATAAAGTAGGGGAGGGGGCGTCCGTATTTTGAAATAGTACGTGGCATAGGGTACAGGATTCCGGTCTTTGCGTAATCTATGGATTTACCAACTAGGACACTTATAATGTCAATATACTTCTCGTACTTATCTCTCTGTTCTTCTGTTTTACCACATCTGTTTCTATACGCTGTTGCATAGTTACTGTACTCGCCAATCAAATTCTTCATTGTCCGTAGAATTACTTTCAATCTGTTCTCTGGTGTAAATTCCTCCGGCTCTGTTGTGATCTTATCGTCTACATCGATGACAGGTATGGCGTTTTTGTCTACGCCATTTAGCAACCTGTCGTCATCAAATACTAAAACCAAATCTCCGTCAAAATCTGCTCCGTTCAATCTTTGTGGGATTATTGATTTAGAATTGATGATACACGTGTTAACCAAGTGACTAAGGTATTTGCTTGTTAATTCATTGTTGACCGCGCACAACACGACGTTCTCACTATCACAAATGTGAGGGTTGCGCGTGATCAACTTGTCACCGTGCATCGGGCCTTCTTTTGTTATGCAGTAAAATTCATTGTCGCAGAGACAGCCAGCCGGGTCTAGTCCTGCCGCTGCTTCCATGAATGCAATCAGGTCGGGTATCAAAAATTTGAAGCAGCTCTTGATCCATATCTTGCCGCAGCACATCTCGTCTATGTATTTAGCCAGTAGACTGATTAAGTAGCTCCGCACTTCATATTGTTTAAGCATGGCGGGATTCTTTATTACGGACTTTGCATAGTCGTTTAAAGGGCTGCACTTATCTGCAGTTAATCCTAAGAAGCACATAGAGTAAAAAGGATCGCCGTCGATAATCTTTTGTGCCCACTCAATAGAATCCGTAGCAAGCTCAACGAATTCTTGGTAGGGGAGGTTGAGCGTCTGAAGAACCTGGTAGTTACACCTCGTATAAACCGGTTCGATGTCTTTGTTGAAGTTCCATTTAGCAACACCCAGGCAGTAGCCGTACTTCTCAAACTGTTTCCAGTAGTAGTCCCAGTCTGTCGCATCTTTGTTTATCTGAAAATACTTGAAGCCCTTATACATGCTCTTGCTCAGAATAATCATCGGCTCGGCGTTCGGGGTCACGTCGTGTGACACACCCCATATATCCTTAATGGAAGTGATGCCCCGCTCGGCGTAGAAGGCAGTGTAGTCAACCTCGCAGGTAAGACCTTTAATGTACGGCGCTCGCCAGAGTATCGTCGTCGGACTATCAGTGGATGACAGCCGGAACTGAACCTCGTCCGTAATAGCTGGATGGTGTATGCCGCAACCGTCGAATGGCGTGACATTGATGTCTCTATATCCGTCCGCCACATTCTTTTGTGTCCAGGGGATCTCTTTACCGTCAGCGTTGGTAAAGGATGTCTTTTCATCGTATATATATTTGATATGCTGTTGAGACAACACACACTCGTAGTCCGGCACAACAATCACTTTAGGACGGAAGCCATTCAAGCAATGACAGGAGGAGAGACACAAGCCTCTGTAAGCCATCAGCTTGCTTATAACTGTCGGGCCGGGGTTAGCCCCCATAGTGATTGCCTCGTACACCGGGCCTGATATAGCAGAGTCAATGAAGCTCAAGATAGAGTTGCGGGTCATGCTAGCCGACCGCTCGCACAGTACAAAGTGAGTGCCGTTTAGCCAGAACCCATTCATGATTAACTCCATCATGGCGTCCGTATCGGACGAGCTGCCCTTGCAATCGACAAAACAAATACGCCGCGCACAGGTCGCCTCTTCGCCTGTGATACGCCGTATCTGATAGAATAATAAATTGTCCGCCTGCTTTATTTCAAAGGGCCGCAGGTCTACCCGTAGAGAAAAATTGTTCTCTCTTAATAGCTTGAAAGCTATCTTGTATGTCGTGTACAGCTTAGGTGCGAACAGTCAAAAGCACCTCTCTTATCATAAAGATAATCATCTCCTTATTAAGCATCAGTATCTTGTACAGCCTGTTGAGTGTCTTTTGAATCCTCAATGCGACTTGCCACCAGATCTAAAAACGCCAGCTCCGAAACAGCTTCTGAAGCACTATAATTGCCGCTACTAGATTTCTGAAGCACCAGCTGTTTGGCGATTGGAAGAGCTTCTTCCACCAACTGCATCAACAAACGGGCCGCTTCTTCTTTCGTGCCGCCAATCATTAGGCTAGATAATCCAGGCACATCATCTGGGATAAGATTTTCAATGGCAGATCTTAGATTGTCTTTCTTTATTTAATAATCATCTCCTTATCAAATACAAGTGCCACAGTAATGCACTGCCTGTGCTGTGAAAGTAGTGCCTTCAATCCTGTCATTCTGATTCAAAGCCCAAAGAAACATCTCGCCTTCTTTAGATAGCCAAGCACCACCAATACCACTACCGTGCTCGGTTAACTCAGCTGCGTCCAGCGTGTAGGCAAGGCAGAGAAGAAGCTCATTGTCGTAAACACTTTTCGCGCCAAACCGCTCTTTAAGGTTACGCAGCTTTCTTTTATATGCCGTGTCGAAATCTTCGTCAGCGTCTTTTCTAAAGTCGTATAAGATGGCTAGCAGATCTCTAACTGCTCTCTTAGCCACATCCGGATCTCCACATCCGCACCAGCGAAGCTTATAGTCATAAAAGAACTCTTCGCAATCTTCTACGTCGTGGCATCTTTTAGAGTATACCTTCAGGATGTAAGAGGCTACATCCTGAAGAGTCATCTCGTCTTCACTTAAAATATATTTTAGGTTCACAAATTTACTCCTCACTTCCACTTATGACATTTCAATTTTACCGCCCCGCCAGTATAAAATTTACTGGAGGAGATTAGATTCACAACGCCAGTGCTATTGATGACGGTTAGCATCTGTTTCTTCCGGTAGGGTAGTAAATCGTAAATTACAACTCCCACCCGTTTGTTTCCCGGTTTAACATACTTAACAAGAGCGTCCTCCACATTTTCATATCCTAATATCGCAGCCATATCCTCGCCAACTGTCTCGTAATCACCCATATAAGCGTTAACTGTAACTACTCGTATATTACCAGTAATAACTTCGTGGCCAGGAAAGAAAATGCTTAGCTTCTGCTCCCATATCTCGTTTTCCCATATTATCATATTATCAATATCCAACCCTCCCTGATAAACTATTAACCCTTGTCTTCTTTCAAAAAGAGCCGCGCCACTATCTTCAGATCTGCGACGTCCAAGTCTTCAAACCCCGTAAACTGACAGATACTATATCCTTCGCGGTCGCCTCTCACCGGGCAGGCGTCACAATCTCCGTGTGTCCCGCACCAGCAATTGACTAGCCACTCCAGACAGCTCCGCTCGTTCATCGACGGGGTTGCGGCGTCCGCAACCCTCGACTCTATCCTCGACAGCTTTTCATCTGCCGTATTCAGCATTCCACAGATCTGTTCGAGCTTTCTTTCCAGTTCAGTCATTTTAGTACACCTCCTTTATCCCGTCATTTACTTCTTCTTGTTCCGCAGCTCCTCCATCTGCGGGGATTCAATTTTGAACCACTCGCCAGGGAAGGTGGCCTCAATCACTGTGTCATCTTCCCGCATGACGTGGACGCGGGGAGAGGTAGTAGCCAGTTCGCCAATCATGCGCTGACTCCAATATTCCGTAGCGATAATTCTATAGCGGTTAGCGCCGGGTTCGCAGATCACCACGGTCGGAGTGACGCCCGGTTCGATCTTCATGTCGGACGGCCATTCGTCCGGGTAGTGTACGTGGGGTACATACTGTTCTTCGTTGCTCTTTTTCTTCTTGCTGAAAAAACCCATTTTGCATTCCTCCATTTCAAATCTCTGTCATGACATTTATTATCAGAGCTTCAGCTGCTTCGACCCACCGCCCGTCTAGCTCGACCAAGCCAAGGTCTTCCGGATCGACGGTCGGGTCAAAAAATTCGCACTGGCTGTCCAGCTCATAATACAAGTATACACTATTTTTTTCTGGGGTAGTGTCGGTTTTCTTATTTTCCTGAAACGAGTTACAGTCGTCGTACCACACGCAGCACTTACATAGATTGATGCAGGTGTTGTGTGTGCTGATGTCTATCACCTCCTATCAAGTGGTCAGTTTGGTGTAAAAGCCCCTGTGTAGCTGTAGGAAAACGAGGTAGATAATCCGTAGGGTATATAGACATATACCCCTTTAGTTTGCTCTGTTTACGTAGTCTAGTGTCGAGCCTTTTAAAGGGGAGAGGGGATACCGTCGGAACGGAGAGCTGAACGAGTCCGGGTAGCCCCAGTGCAGCTCCAGGCAGATCTGCCTGTACTCTGGCGGGTTGTCGGCATAGATGACATTGGGGTTCACCATCACTAGGTAGTTGCTCCCGTCTTTATCAATTCGGCAGAGCTGCTGTTCCGCTCCGTCACTCTCAAAAGTGACTCCTGCGAATTTGTCTTGGAGCTTGTCCATGTAGTAAGAAGCTCGGCGAGGCTCGTAACCTAGTACCCTACAGATGTCTTGGGCGGCTAAGGGGATAATCTCATTGCTACGTGTTTCATCTGGGTTGTAACAGAGGTAGTTGTGCTCACAGTTAAGGTTCGGTGCCAACCTCAAAACAGCTCCTATATATTTTAAATTGCTAGTCTTTCCTTTATAAAGCTGAAGAAAGGTGTCCTTTTTAACTTTTCGCACCCTAACATATTGCCACGGCCCGCTTGTTGGTTTGGTTCCACGCAAAAAGAAATCGTCATTCATATACCAATGACCAGACCAGTCTGGCCGGAGTATATTCAAGGGAACGCATTTTAAAAATAAATTGTCCAGGCCGCTTTTATTGAGCATAGCGATCTCTCCAACCTCAGTTCTAGTAGCCATCTGAGGAGAATGTGTGCTGCCAGAAAGAATTACATGCCAATGATTATCTTCGGCCTCAGTCATGTCAAAAGCATCTAGGTTAGGGTGGTCATCGCTAGCGTTTATGTCAGCATTGTCGCCGCCGTCTATGTCGCTATCGCCATCAGGGCTACTATCGCCGCTGTCACCCTTACTGAAATCTATTTCTATCACCGGGATAGTGTGGAGTGACAAAGCCACAAGCCTAGGTAGGGTGTCCAGCCTAACGCCAGCACAGAAACCCTGGAGATCATAGGCGGCGCTAGGAGGAAAAACCAAATTGCTGGACAGGACACCCTCGCCATACTGAACATCAGACGCATCACAGCCGGACAGCATTGCTGCTATTTTGGTTACTGACATAGGGGCGTCAACTCTTTGAAGTAGACAAGTCCCGCGTTTATAAAAATGGCATACCGCCCTTCATGATAGTTGTCTACCGTACACAGAGGCTGTGTCGATTGCCCGTCCTGAACTACCATGCTAGACATGCTTTTTTCAAATCGTTTCCTGAATTTATCAACATTACTGGTGCTTCGGCCCAACACTCGGCAGACGTCCGTAAATGTGAGTGGTGCGACCAGGTCTGGATTTTCTTCGTACGGGTTCTGACACAACACGCGCTCACTCTTATGTATAAATGGGATTAGTCGAAGTGCGGTACCGATCTCTTTTGCGCTCTTCACGTTGTCCGTATATAGTCTTTGATATTTGGGCACGGACAGTCGTGCGGTTGGGGCGGCGTATCTTTTCTGCCTCGGCAGCCTGCCCTTAGCGAACAGCCAGTTGCTCAGGACCAAACCTCCTTGGGCGCTTTCGTCCACTAGACGCGCCCGTTCCATATCGCCTAAAAATTTGTAAAAAGCGTCTTTCCCAATCTGTAAAATATCTTGGGCCTCACTCTTTGACATTGGGTGCTGCGCTTTCGTGCGGCCAGCCATCACCACACTCCCATCCTGCATCGGGTTCTCTGAATACTGCATGTACGTCGCCAGCATCGTGACCCTGGCTAAATTTACCAAAGTAATGTCCGGACAAAAACATTCCCCAGTTTGTTTGGGCAACCTTAGGAATATGAACTGTTCACCAGATCGGACACGAGCGTTCGCTCTAAAGACATCAATGCCTCGCTCCCCTCGCCTCTGGATTACTTTGACTTCTTCGTCTGGGCGCAGAGGGCGAAAGCCATGCCCGCGTCTAAAAATACCGAAGGTGTTGTCTGGACCTCGTTCAATTGATTCGTAGCGTTTATCTATAGTGTGCTACCTCCTTATAAAAAATTTGTTGTCGCGGCCTCGCCGCCTGATTATAATATACAAGTTTTTCTTTCAAACGTCAAGGGGATAGAGTGGAACTCGTGCGAAATCCAACTCGAAATATTCTAATAGGAAATATACTGGATGCTTATGAACAATTGTGAATAAATTATGAACACTAATGAATAAATTGTTAACAAATAGATTTTGGGACACATCTTGCAGTCCTGCCTGTGACACACGGCAACCTCTCCGTATCCTTGAAATTCTGCGCTTCTTTGGATGTCTGTGGCCTGAAGCTCAATATTTAATTGTGAATAAACTGTTAACAAAATACGTTCAATTCACTGGGGAGGCGTACTTTGGCAGAAAAATAGGCGTACTTAGACAGAAAGAGTGAATTGTGATTTTGTGTTGATATACCAACATTTTTTAACTGTTGAAACACTCGTATTATATCTTATATCTATATATACATATATATAGTAATTCTTTCCGTCACACCTCTATCTCTTGTAAGGTAGTCCGTGGCGTACCTAGTAGATCAGCCGTCCACTCTCTTCGCCCCGGCTTGGGGGGAGAGGCGAGTAGTCCGTAGAGGAAAAAGAAAGAAGCACGCCTGCGGCGTAGTCCGTAGAGAAAAGGGAGATGGGTTGTCTTGCTTGTTTGGGTAGCAGTTCTGTAACGCTGGTGGTGAGCAGGGCTACGCTGGTATGGACGGAAGATGGTAGGGGCGAAAGAACGTAGGTTAGCAGGTAGAAGGAAAAGTGATCCGTAGAGGGAAAAGTGGATAAGGGCGTGGTGGATGTGGGAAGCGCTGTCTTGTTCGCCAGAGGTGAACTAGGTTTCGGAAGGTAGCAGACCGTCATATCTCCATCCTATGTATGGCCGCTGCAGCGGCGGGTGTATAGGTCGCTGCGCTCCCAAAGATTTTTTATTTTTAGCCCGTACAAGAAAAATGGAGTAGGAGAACTTTTCCTGTTGGTGGGGACGGCGTAACGGAATAGTGGTTAGGCTTCCCGGCCATGACCTTCTCGCAGGAGAGGCAAAGCGTGAGGGCGAGGTAGGTTGGAGATCAGCGAAGAGGGTGGCAGGACGGAGCCGACGTGGATGGTTGAGGGGAGAGCTGTTCTGCGACAAGAGGCGAGACTTGTAACGCTTCGCGTAGAGGATTCATTTTTTTAGCCCGTAGAAGGAAATGGGATGAGAAGGGTTGCTGGTTGCGGGAGTGGCTAGGGTGGGAAGCCGTATAGCCACGGACTACCTTACGGTATTTCAATTCTTAAAAAAGAAACGGTGCGGGACAACTATTGGATAAGGAGTAGGGCGTTCAGGGCTAGGCAGTGCTGGTGGATGGAACACCACCTTTTCTCTCTACGGAAAGAGCGGGAGCGATTCCGGGAGCGGAGCGACCTACAAGATGCCGCTGCAGCGGCCTTCCGTAAGAGGGAGATTAGACGGTTGAACTTACATATCATGTTTTCTCCCACACCATAGGGAGAAGTAGAGCGGAACGGCCAGGGGTATATACCTACATACCCTACAGATTATCTCTCTGATTTTTCGTGGGACTACAGGGAGAAAATAGACCTCAGAAGTCAAATGGCGGCGGGGGTTGAATCAGCAGGTGCTTCGTACAGAGCGGCGAGCTGGTAGTCGTAACCGTTGCCGCCCAGGTTCAGGTTGGCGTAGGCTTCGGTCATTTCTTCCTTAGTGAGGCCGATGTAGCAAAGGGTCTCGTTCATGGAGGAGTGGCCAAACATCTTCTGGAGGAGTACCAGCTTGCGAGGATCGTTACCGGACATCATCATCTGATGGTAGCCGAACGTCTTGCGGAGGGAGTGAGAAGAGAACCGGAAATCAAAGCCGCAGTGGTCGGCGATATCTTCTAGGATACGATTGACGGATCTTCTGTTGAGAGGGCCAGGCTCGTATGCACCACGGTTGTTGCTCTCGGACCGGAACACCAGGTCAGACAGGCTGACGGGGTAGGGAGCATGTTCCAGGTAGAGTTCAACAGCGTCCATGACCGCGTCGTTGATGACAACGTAGCGGTTCTTTTTTCTTTTACGGGTAGAGGCAGTTTTCTTTTCCAGAATCTCAAAGGATTCCTTAAAGGAGAAGTCCTCGTTCAAGATGTGAGTGAACCGAAGACGCTGCAGGTCACTGACTCGCAGGCCGAAGTTGATACCCGTGACCAGCAGCATGTGGTCTCTGTAGCGGTGGTTATCCAGTAGGTAGGAACACGCTCTACGGATGTCTTCAACACTTTTGATGGGGTCAGCCGCTCGGTCAGGTGCGGTGATGACCTCTACTGGTTGGTCGCTCTGAGCGGTGATCCGGCTGGCGGCAGATTGCTTGAGTACCCGTGAACGGCTGCTGTCGGCAGTCCGTGAGCGGCGGACAGAGTTGACGTCGATGGACGCGGGGTTGACAAAATTGTTGTTGGGGTTGACAAAATTGCCAACAGGGTTATTAGGGAAAGAAATCAGGTTGCTCATCAGCAAAACCTCCTTAAAAATTAAAATGTTTTCTATTGATTATGTTACCATTATAGCGAAAATGTTTTCAAATGTCAAGATTTTTGGACGTCGAGTTCCAAGAAATTTTCCAGAATTTATGCGCTACTGATTACGTCCCAAAATCAGAGGCGTGATAGATGAAGGAGAAACTTTAGTGAAATAAAGCGAAATAAAAAGTTTTGATAATCGATGTGTTGTGGAGGGGAAGGGTGAGTTTTGAAGGTAAAAAGTTGTGAAATGGTGGAGTAACTAATTCCATATTACGTTAAAAAACCGGCTCTAAAATATGGGAATCACCCCCTCTACACCCCATAGGCAGGAAATGGGACGTTAATTACTAACACAATTAGATAGTTAGAAATGGATCTTCGGGCCGAGTCACAAAAACAGGAATTTGTCCTAATAAGGATTCACCCCTGCCTGTCCAATTTATCGTACACCTGTTCAATTTATTCTCCACAGACTTTTCCACATAAATTTGTGCAAAAAAGTTGACAAAAAGGGGTTGACAACCGTGTCCATGCCTGGTATACTTAGGGCACAGTCAAGGAACGGACGCCAAACCGGACGGACGGCATAAAGCGACAGTCGCTGGTTTTGTCCTGGCCTGATTGCGTTGGATAACATCAACGACCGATTAACAATACGACCATACAGGGCAAGAGGTTGCCTGCTGGAATGTGTCTCCAATGTTATCCAAAAAAATCTCCCGGACCGCAAAAAAGCACTTGACAAAGTTGCTGACTTGTGGTAACATAGGGACAGCTCGAAAGAGCGAAAAGTTTTGCGGTAGTAGCAACGAATAACAATTTACCGGAAAGCTCCAAGTGGAAGTAGCTGGACAAGCCGGCAATATCCCTGGACACAAACCAGGTGTTGCCGTGAAAACAGCGTTACAATGACAGTCTACACACTGCGTTGATTGACTGCTGGTGCAAAATGCCGTTAGGTGATTTGTACAAAGGCTATGGTGATACTCTATCGTTAGAGTGAGTACCGCCCCAAAAGTCAAAAAAGCGTATGCGCTGTAGCAAATAGGGGTAGTCGTGTCTAGGGTACATACCCCACGTGGGAACACGTGGTATCGCGCAGTTTTTACATTCTGCGGCGGTTGACTGGCCTGGCAAGCTCGATTTGATAGCAAGGGATAGGGTAGTAACTATCTTTCGGTCGTGACTTGTCAAACGTCCGAAGGGAGCGCTATTTTTGTGTGATAGTGCCGAGAACCAGGGGACGGGGCGTTCCAGGAAGTACCGTGTCATGCTATGTTATGATGGACGTAATAGGAGTAGCGATTCTGTTATTGTCCGGAGCGGAAAAATGTCCCCAAAAAATTCTTCAAGATTGCGCGGCTCGCTGCGCGAAATGCCATTGCTAGGTTGACTTGAAGGTTGAAACGGAAAAATGTATCAATGGAAATTTCACGTATCCCGTTGTTATGGCACGTTCGCAATGTATCTATCCTTATTGTCTGCTAATGTAGACGGCATTGTAAACGACATTCCAGGCAACGGGATACGTTTATTTTTCTACAGTAGCGATGAATAACAATTCAAAAACAAATCAGACCGGCGGGAACGCCAATATTAAGAAAAGGGGAACTGAAAATGAAAGTAAAAACTAAAAAAGAAGCCTGGGCTATTACCGTTTCCGAACCCGAACCCACGTACGTTGTAAAAGACAAGGACGCGGCGTGGACTATGCTCTGGGCATTTATGCCGCCTGATTTTGAGCTGGATAGATGCAGCTCGAACCGTGCGGGGTATCCGATTTACAGAAGCAAGAGTGACCGACGCTATTACTTTTGTGACATTGACGAATACATTGAAGTTAACAAGGCAAGCGGCAAAAGTGTCAATATCTGGATTCTCGACAGAATGCCTTTCGGCAGAAGGGCTATGTTCCTGGGTAGACTCCAGGAAAATCCTGCACAATTCCGCATGATGGGGGTGTAAAAAATGAATGTAAAAAGATTCTGGGCGAAGTGTAGCAGTATGGAGTTAATGATGAATGTTATCGACATGAAAACCGGTGAACTCTATATGCACGATAGAGTGTGGAAGTATAAATGCGGGTTGGTGGAAAAGAGTTACCCCGAAAGCGGTGTAGACCCGGACAGGCTCATTATCCGCGATTTTAAGTTTGGCCACGATATTGTAGGTAGGGAATGCGTGGACTTGTATGTATAAAGCTACCCCGCCGTTCTGATTTGTTTTTGAAACACATTTACATAACATAGGAGGAAAATATCATGGCAAAGAATGAAAGCAAGATGGAGAAGGTACTGCGGGAAAATAAGGGTGTCACTGAAACTGAACTGCTCCAGTCCGTCCGTGACGCCGTTGCGGCACGCAATGCCCTGAATAAGGGCGTGGAAGTCATGCCTGGCGAAATTATCCAGGCAGAAGCAAACGTGGCAGCCGCTGTCCAGCGCTACAATGACTGCTCCAGGTATCGCGCTATCTGGGGGTATACCCAGATGACATACCCGGAAGCCCTTGCACACTTTGCAGAAAACGAGTGTGCGCCGTCCGTCTCTGTGACGGATACTAACGGCACCTATGAGGTCAAGACGGGCACGGATACCCGTATTTACTTCTGGGACGTGGTATCCCAGTGCCAGGGGCAGAGTGCGGACGGGTTCAAGGCGGCGTGCCGCGTGTTCCTGTACAATACCGCGCTCAAGTGGGCGCGGGATAATGGAGACAAAACGTTCTCCTTGTCTCCCGAGGACTCCCTGAAAAGGGACGAACTGGGATGGACTAAGACGGGTCGTGACGCGCTTCAGGAGCAGTTCACTGAACTGGTTCAGCGTTGGGTGGACCCTGATGGCGGCGTCAAGATGGTCTGGAAGGACGTCGTGTTCTTCCGTACCGCCTCCCTGCCTGCCGTTGATAAGGCGGGAGAAAACGGGCATTATGCCCAGAAGAACGATAAGGGACTTACCAATCTCGTTTTCCGGTGCTATCGCACCAGAAAGAACGGCGCAAACTATGAAGTCCGCGCCAAAAAGGAGAAGTAATAGCAAAGGTTATAACCCCGCCAATGGCGGGGTTATAACCGGAACAGGATTAGCATTGATGGTATCCCTCTACCTGCTAGAAGGACGCGATGAGTGCTAAACAGCACCCAGAAAGGGGAATCGCTATGGAAACTATGGAAATGAACAAAAACAAGGTCACTATGTCTGACATGTTGACAAGTTACGTTAACAACAGACAAGCAGAAGGCTTCTTCAATATGGTTGAGGCTATGTACACATATGGCCTTATTGATGTCTATATGTGGAAGGAATGGCGTCATCTTGTGGACTTGTTAGGCATTATCAAGAGTATGGAAGGGGACGAAATCCATAGTTTTGAAACTCGCATGGAGTTATTTGTCCAGGTGCTGGACGAAGCGAAAAAGTTCGACACTATGGATAAGGCGCACAGATACATGCACCTCACGAAGTACGGAATCGACCCGTTCGGTTCAAATTAAAAGTCGTCCCGGCGACTATAAATAGGCGTTAGGCCGGGAGCGTTCGCAGGCTGGGATTACCCTGGCCTGCGAGGTCGCGGGAATAACATAGATGGATTCTGTCTATGCCTGCAAAAAAAGCTATCCTAGCAGTAGCTTGCCAGGATAGCGGAAAGGTAGGACGCTGTATGAGCAACCATACATATGTAACCGGTGAATATACCGATTACGGTTACATGGGTTCCGATGGGGTAGAGTATGCCACCATTGATGAAGCCATGGAAGCAGGAGCGGCCTGACCGCCCTAAAGGGGAGGGCTTCGGCCCTCCCTGGAAGGGTACACTAATCATATCACAAATGGAGGTGGTGCGCAACGGCGCTTTTGTTGTAATAACTTCCGCTTGACGAATTTTGATTATACATGGTATCATTGCCTAAAAGGTGGTGGTATCTTGTATAACGAGGATGTCAAGATGGAATTTTGTAGAGGGGCGAAACTCACACAAAGGTCGATTGCTTGGGCTTTTGCAAGAATGGAACCTTATGAGGCAGAGGTGGGAAAAGATATTGCAGAAATGGATAAAGACGAATGTATTTTTACTATCAGCAATATAGGATTGACAGAGTTCGGAACTATAAAGAGCACCATTAGCACATTAAGACTATACTCGAAATGGTGTAAAAGAAACAGGGTTTTTACTGACATGCCAGATGGAATTTTTGAAATATCTCCGGAGGATGTCCGCTTAATAGATCCACTGGGGCAATCTTTGTTCAGGGATGACGTTGAATTAGTAGCGTCTATCAAAAAAGTGATTCCTATTGACGCTGGCTATATAGAATACCCCGTCTTTTGCCTGAACTGGATTGGACTAAACAATTCGGAAATCGTTGCCCTGAAGGATAACGATGTGGATTTAGATGATAGAATTATTTATGGGCAAGATGGTTCAATTGTCGCAAGTGGGTTTTCCGATAACATTTGCGACACATTAAGAAAGTATCGCACATGTAAAAGTTGCATGAGGCCAAAAGGCCCTGGAATGGTGCAGGCGGTAAAAGACATGTCGGTAAACTCATTCTTAAAACGAATGGTTTTGGTCGGATCAGGTGAGTTTGGAAAAGGGTATTCTCTAGCAGCGGTTAATAGCCAGTGTAGCAGAATGGCCAAAAAATACCAGGCGCTAGGCTACCCACATCGCCACACGTATCAAAATGTTTGGCGGTCTGGGCGGTATTACGAACTGCATAAGATTGAACAGTCTGGCGTGGATATTTTTGATCGCGCAAATCAGCCTATAATTGAGGATGTATTTCGCCACAAAAAGAATTACTTTGACATACTAAAGATGTACGAGTTTTACAAAGAAGCATTTAATCTGTAATCAATAACCATCCTGGTTTTGCTAGGATGGTTTTACTTTAGGAGGGTAACTATGAAATACGGAGAAAAAAGAGAAAAGACCTTTGACCTTCTTTGGAAAGAAGAAGGCAATAAAGCTATTGCCACGGTGGTAAAATGCAAGATGACTGGCCTCTCCTGGTATAGTTACCCGGAGCGGTTCAGAAACTTGGTTCGCGCCCACGTAGAACTCATGGCGCGGAATGGCGCTCTGGACGCTATGGAAGGTATCAACCACATCAATAAGCTGGAAGCAGCGACCCAGCGAGTCCCCGATATGAAGAAGTGCTACGTGGTTTTGAAAAGCGAGCCTGCCATGGAGTTCATGCGCTATCTCCGGACAATCATGATTCCTTACACCGCCATGCGTGGTAAAGGGGTGGTGAAAGTGGTCTTTACTTGCCACGCCAGCTCTATCAAGAGCGTCAAGGCGAAGGTTCACGCTCTAGGAATTTGACGGTATACCTAACGTTGACGGCACCCCTCTATTTTGTAGAGGGGCACGGTGAGCGCTAGGCAATCCACTCTATCAACAGAGGAATATTTTACCTCTGGAATTTTTTCCTCTAACGGTATATTATACAATAAGAGAAAGGGATAGGGTGATAAAATTGTACATAAAAACAGAAGTAGTAAATAGCGCTCATGGTTTTGCGCGGGTCGGTGTTGCTCCCGTCAAGATTTCGGTCGATGAAGTGGAGGTGGATGTCATCTATGGAGAAGAGAATATCTATTATGAGCTTCCGCCGTGTTTTGATATCGAGCGATTGACCTTGGTGAAGGACGTCAGCTGGGAAAGCGAGTTCGCGCTTGTCATTGACCGTGCTGAAAATGGGGATAGTGCAAATTGGTTTTGGGATTGTGTCTGCCTTGACGTAACCCTGGAACCGCACGAACTGAAATGGTTTGACTAATACATATCGCCGTACTTGGTACGGCTTTCTTTTTGCCATGACGGTGGTTTAATAAGTCTTCAACGCCCGCTAAGTAATAGCGGGCGTTTTTATTAGAAAGGGAGGAACAAATATGGAGGGTAATATCACTGTAACGAAACTGCTGACCAGGTATGTCGAGCGTGGTCAGACGGAGGACATTCGGAAGGAATACAGGGTTCTCTATGCGTTCGGGCTTATCAGCCCTGAAGCGCATGGGAAATTGATGTCCCTCATGGACAAGCTGGACTACATCAAGTCTACACCGGTATTAGATCAGTCCAGCTTCACACAGCGGGTAATGAACTATATCCGAACGATGGACGAAGCACGCGAGTTTGACGAGAGGGGGTGTTGAAATGGTAACAAACGTGTGCGAAAACTGCGAGAACTATCGTGCCGACGGTTGCTGCTGCTGCACCTGCGATAGCTGGCACAAAGCCATCAAAGCGGTACGCACCTACTGTACCGACCGCGAGGACTGCAACGGCTGCCTGCTAAAGTGGGTCGGCTGTTCTAACCCAGGCGCGCTCCGTAACCAAGGGCTTGTCCAGATGGCGACGGCGTTGCAGACCCAGGACGGTCAAAAATGGCTGTCTGGTATGAGGTCTGTGAGTGATCTCTATCACGCTATGGGTATGATGACCGATAGCGAGCTGTACGACAGGTGGCTCGCAGAAGAGAAAGCAAAAGACACACGACTCGAAAAGCTGGCAAACCTATTCCGCAAACTCGGAGTAGATGAACCCGAAGATGTGTACTACGAGGCTGCTGGGTATCTTATGGAATATAAAGAGCAAAGAGAACGGGGCAGAGAGTGCTTCTAACATTGACCTCTGGTGGTATAGATGCTATAATATGGTAGTGCTTACACGACAGGAGGCCAGACATGAAACTATACACGATCCGCACGAAGACCAACGAAGGCACAACCTACGATAAAGGTTATACCTCTCGTGAGTACGCTATGGAAGTCGCTGAGCTACAGGGCGAGAGTTGGGATATAATAGAAAGGGAAATCTCATACGTCTATGTCCTTGCTTACACTAAGATACGCGACAAAGTGGAGTGCGGAACCGTGGAAGTATATGACGGCCTTGATGGGTGTCACTCGCATATGCTGGATAGCTATAGATGTGCTGCGGAAGAAAGTAGCACATCAGTTTTGGAAGCATGGGCGGAAGACACACAGGCGTATTGCAGAACAAAGACCTATAGTATCAGGTGGAACATTGTTGTGAGCGACGCGGTTCCAGGCGGCTGCAGGAAAGTGAAGCACTCGTACGAAACAGAACTAACACAGAAAGGGGTGAATTGCCAATGGAATATTACCTGAAACATTTTAACGAACCACTCCTTCGGTTCTCCGCAAATCCAGAAAGCGCGAACCCTGAATATGAAATCTTATGGGTGAACGAAAGCAAGAAAAACCTTCTTCCTATTGGTTTCACTCCAACGGTGGATAGCCTTTCCAGATGGATTAAAAGTAGGGCGATACCAAAAAACAGAGCATATGTGAATGCGCTACTGTCCAAATGCAACCTAAGCCTGAATAGACAGCTGGGGATCATCACACTGTCAAGAGGTCTATCCTTGAACGACTGCTATTGGGTCGAACGGGTTGATGACCCAACAACGTTCGAGCAGGTAAACCTGTACGACAACAATTTCAATCAAGCTCTTGCGGCGGTTGCTTTTACTGGTGTTGGTAATGTTCCAAACACTGACTTGGTATCAAGTCCGGAGTTTACCACAAATGGTATGCTACCAAAGTGCTGGCGGCGGATTCGTGGTAGGGTTTATCTGTATAAGGGCGGAACCTCCGGTGCTTCCAACACCGGGTATGAACCATATTCGGAGCTTTACGCTTATCAGATAGCGTCAGCTCTAGGGATTGAGGCGGTTCCGTATAGCTTATCAAGGTGGAAAGGGGTTCTTTGTTCAGCGTGTGAGCTGTTTACCTCAAAAGAATATTCGTATGTACCAGTGGGACAGTTGGTTCACGAAGAAGGTATTAGTGTGCTGGAAAAGTTCTACGCCGACCTTGGGTTCACCTCTGCTCTTGCGGATATGTACCTTTTGGACGCAATCATCTGTAATACAGATCGCCACTATGGGAATTTTGGATTCCTAGTGGACAACCAAACAAATAAGATTGCTAAACCAGCTCCGTTGTTTGACCATGGCAATTCGCTGTTCAATTTGGCTGGATCGGACGATTTCAAAAACGCAAATTCTCTGGTTCGGTATGCTAACACGCTTTATCCTAGGGCTTACGATGACTTTATCGAGAAAGCGAAGGAGTTTATGACGGCGGAGCATAAGAAGAAGCTCCGGAGTATGCTGGAATTTAATTTCCAGAGACAGCCCACTTACAATCTACCTGCGAAGCGGCTTAAATTGATTGAACAGGTGGTCAGGCATAGAATTAGAGAGCTTTTAAGTTAATAAATCACTTGCAAGACCGTGCTGATTAGCACGGTCTTTTCTTATGGGCAGAAAGGAGAACAAATGTACTATAAAGATTTAAGTCGCTTCTCTACAAAGGAACTCGTGGAAGAACTGAGTTCCAGAGAAGGTGTCGAGGTAAAAATGGCCGAACCGTATCAGGACTTGGATGTGTCCGTCAACGGCCCAGCCACCGTGCTAGTAGTTGTTGATTAACCGACTCTGTGGTATGCGTAGACGCCTTTAACGTTTCGTGCGAGGTAAGATCCGTGAGAAGAAGCGGGCATAAGCCCGGCGTAAACTGCTTCAGGTACGTTGGAGTATACATATGTAGGACCGGAACTAAACCGAACGTACAGGGTCCCGTTTTCATAACCAATGCTGTCAATATGACTAGAGTTGACAGAAATCATTTGCATAGTTTCACCTCCTTCTTTAACAGATAGCAATTTCATGCTACGAGTGCAAAATGAATTGGTTATGTCTTCAATGTAAACAAATTGCTGCATTTTATGGATAAATTGTTAAGAGAGGAGAACAGCCATGGCAAGCATGATGGATTTGGTTGGCAAAAACGTCAAGATTGGCAAGACCAGTATCACTATCAAAGACAACGACAATAGGACTCGCGGAATTGTGAGGAACGTTGTCAAACTGGAAGACGTTCAGTTCAATCAATACCTTGACTATTGGCGCGTACTAAAGAAGCTCGGCGTGGACAAGGTGCTCCGGAAAAGTGGCTTCTTTGTTAAGGATGGAACCATGTACGCTATCCGAAACACGAAATCGGATCAGTTCAAGAAGCACATCATGGAACATGATGGCTTCGAGCACGACAAAAAGGTATGGGCGGAACAGGCTGAGGCTTACGAGAAGCTCGAAGAAGGTGGCGTGCCTGTTATTGAATGTAGAGTCCTGTAAGGAGGTATACATAAACCATAATGGCCCGGCGCTGGTCGTGCCTGGCCCTAGGAAGTATACCAAGTACGTAGACCTAGAGGTCGTAATCTAAAAGAAAACAGGTAGGAGGAAGTTAAAATGAACGTCAAGAAAAAGTGTATCGCTATTCTGGCAATCCTCATTGCGGCTATGGCTGTGTGGGGAGTTGTTGTAACCGTGAAGTGTGCTGGTCATGAAACCGCTACAGCGGTCCAGCAGGAACAGCACGGGTTTAACGATGGGAAGGTCAAGATTATCACGCACAAACAGTGGGCTGAAGACGCTCTCGACCCCAATGGCCTCTACATTGTAAAGGAAGATTGGATCGCAAATGGCAACGGTTCTGGCTACATCGAAGATTGTGACTGCGGGTATGACTCTATTGCATACCGTTGCGATATCCCCGCTGGTATGGTTGTCAGTTCCTACATGGTGCTTGACAACAAGCATGAGTACGAAGTCCTGGCTCGGTTTGATTACGTTGGTGGTCAATTGGTTGAAGTACGGTAAGGAGGTCCCGCTATGGCTAAGTATGAGTACGACAAAAGTTATCCCTTCGCTGTTTACATCACGAACCTCGGCAAGTACAACGAGGGTATGCTGGTCGGTGAGTGGGTTCACCTCCCCACAACACCAAAAGAAATGAAGGAAGTGTTCAAGCGTATCGGGATCGGCCAGGTGGATGATTTCGGCTGTCCATACGAAGAATGTTTTATTGCGGATTACGACTGTTATGTGCCGGGGTTGTGTCGTGGCTTCGGCGAATACGAGAGCCTGAACGAGCTGAATTATCTGGCGGCTAGGCTGGACGAGATGGACACTTGTAACCTTGAATTATTTGAAGCGGTCATTGAGGCAGGGGACTGCGGCAATTCTGCTAAAGATCTTATCAATCTCGTGGATAATCTGGATAACTACATGGTGTTCTCCGGTGTAACCAACAACTACGACCTCGGTTATTACTACATCGAGAAAAGTAGTTGCTACGATACGGATAAGCTCGGTAGGCTCGGCAGATATATTGACTACGAAGCATTCGGTCGAGACGTTCGATGTAAAGAGGGCGGATGCTTTACTTCTGCCGGTTATGTGTTGCACGACGGTTCTAGCTTTACGGAGTACTACGAGGGTACCGAAGATATTCCCAATGAATACCGGGTTCTGAATTTTGAAGAGGAGGAAGATGAATAATGGAAACTGCACTGTTGGATTTGCTGAAAGAAGAAAGCGAATTGGTTAGTCGGATTCGCAAGATCGAATACGAGACTGCCTTCTATCAGAAGAGAGCAGAGGAACGCAAGGATGGCCCCACGATCTGTGACAAGCAGGCCGCACTTGATGACTTCAGGAAGGCTAGACAGCTCTTGGAGGAAGAGGTTCGTCTTCTCGGTCGGCTGAAAGAAAACCGTGTCAAGATTCGTAACTACCTGAAGGAGGTACTCCTGAAATGAAACGTGAATTTGCAGCACTGATTGGAGCCGTCTTTCTGGTCTCCGCAATTCCCTTCCAGCTGATGGGCTGGACTAATATGGCCGGAGTTCTTGGCCTGATTGGTGTAGCCGCTGGTTGGAAGAGCGGTTACAGAATCCACGTACATACTGAAGAAGAGTGACACCGCAGCCCTGCCTTTTCCGCTGCGGTTGTTTCTTTACCCTGGGTAGTCGCAAGCTGCCCAGGGTAAAATTTAAGCCCGCGAAACTCGTCAGACGAGTTTCGCGAAAAGGGGTTGACGTTTGAAAAATAATCTTATATAATATAACCACGGTGAGCGGTTAAAAAACATGAGATTAAATCACACGGGGAGTTACCTGCGACGGCTCGCAGCGCTGTCTTGAAAACAGCTGGTACGGCTAGTAACCGTATGGGGATCGACACCTCAGCTCCTCGCCACAAGACCATCAAACAGCACTTTGATAGGTCAAACTAGGCATGGTTTTGTTCACTTCCTTTCTTAAAAAATTGTACTGTCTGTACTGTCATTGATCAAAAATTTTTTACTTCCCCAAAAGCACCGGGTGCTGACGGTGTTTTTACTTGCCTCCGTAGCTCAGCAGGTAGAGCAGGGGCGGGCATCGAGTTTAGTTGACAACAGTGTGGGTTAAGTAGTTATGAATCAAAGGCGCGGTTCAGGCTACTATATGGGCTTTATCACTACGCTAACTCGTAATCCCGTCTCCGTGTCGCCGGTTCGATTCCGGTCGGAGGCATAGCCACGAGCCTAATTAAGAACGTGAGTTCTGTAAGGGCGGCATTGCTGATGCTGTTCTAGTCTTACACTCCTGCTTGTGACTTGACAGCCTGGAAAGACGGGCAAACACACCAGCATAGTTTAAATGGAAAAATAACGGTCTCCAAAACCGTAGTTCTAGGTTCGAGTCTTAGTGCTGGTGCCACGTGCAAGTTTAATTGCACGGTGTATAGTGTGAAAAAGTCATATATTGCTCTATGTATATAACCTCACGGTGTAAAAGAGGTTGACTGTCCGACCGCAGTTATTCCAGTGCAATTCTGGTTGTCGTACACGCTGCTCCAAGCGGGTGAAGAGGTGTGGCACACTCCTTCCGTGCCTCACTTATGACTTCAAGGCGGTGCAATTCCGTCTAGTAGCTCTCAATCGCTCTAGTTAACTGGTTCTAGGGCGAGGGTCAAAACCAGCAACCCAAACATTGATTGCAGACACCCGGTTAAGTACAGGCTGGGCAAGAAAACTTTCAGACAGGTTGGGCAACACAACTTAGCTCTATCCTTTGGTTAGGCCGACTGATTGATAGAGCGGTTGTGTTTGCTGAACAGATATCTCCCTGTAGCTGAATTGGTTATAGCTCCCAACTTATAATTGGAAGGCCCTCATAAGGTTTATGGTGATTCGAATTCACCCAGGGAGACCAATAATTCGATTGATTTGTTTGAAGTTGCGGCGGACGCAGAAAAAGAGGGTGTGGTGAGTGATATGAAAGAAGCGTGGAGAGACGTAGAGGGTTGGGAAGATAGGTATATGGTGTCCAATACAGGTAAGATATACAGTAAAGTAAACAACAAATTGAGAAAAACGAACTGTGCAGATGATGGGTACGAGGCGGTTATATTATCTAGAGATGGGAAGAAAGCTAGGGCTTATGTTCATAGACTTGTAGCAAAAGCGTTTGTCCCGAACCCTGATAATTTGCCGATTATAAATCATAAAGACGAGAATCCATCCAACAATAACGCTGATAATTTAGAGTGGTGTACTTATAGTTATAACAATACGTATAATGACATGCACATTAAAAGGTCAAAGAAAAATCGAAGACGAAAGTCTGTTTACCAGTATGATTCAAACGGAAGCCTTGCTGGTGTGTATGAGTCTACAAGGAGCGCGGCGAAGGCAATCGGCGTTAAATCGTCATCTAATATCAGTGAATGTTGTAATGAAAAACAGCTTACTACACGTGGGTATGTGTTTTCGTATGACAAACTTTCTAAAGAAGAGGTTTTGAAAAGGTTTGAAAAGAGTGGTTATCCCAATCCTCGTAAGAACAATAAAGCGATGTCAAAACAAGTCAGGCAATATGATTTACAAATGAATCTTCTTCACACGTATCCTTCCGCACAAGAGGCAAGTAGAAAATTGGGGTTTAGTCAGTCGCTCATTTCGTCTGTATGCCGAGGTGAGCAGCTGCAAACTCATGGGTTTATTTTTGAGTACGTTTCGCGATAAAAATCTAATTTGAAAATAAAAGTAAGGAAGTGAATCTTAATGGAAATTAACAGGGCAGAGTTCGAAAAGAGGTTAGAGTTCGAAAAGTGTGTGGAGATGGCAGTTTCCGATTGGGGTATCACAACGGAGGTATTTTACCGCGTTTGTAGTATGGTGGTCTTGAAAGACAAGCGACCTATTTCGGAACTTACTGAGGAAGATTTGGTTAAGAAGCTGAGTGAACTTGTCTCGGAACGTGAGCCAGGATATTCTTGCGAGTTAGTCAAGAACGGCGGTGTTGAAGTTGTGAACGTGAAGCACCAGAGTGGTCGGCCCGAAGTGATCAACGTTAGAGGATATAGTATTATGACTATCTTTTTCGAGATTTTGGGAGCAGGTTTGTAATGGACAGAAATGAATTGCTAGAGAAAGTCAGAGGTTTGAATCCAGACCCTGTCATGGAAATGGCGTATCCGAAGTTGTTTGGTACATATGGGGTTCTTTATACTACATGGTACGAGAGATATATATGGTTTGAAGAAGGAAACATTTCAGACAAAGCCATAGAGAAAGGCTATCGCCCAATTACTGACGCGACCAACGAGGAGCTGCTAGAGATGTGGGCTAGAGAAGCAGAGTATCGGTGGCACGAGTGCTCTCGTGAATTGGAACAGCTGAAAAAGGAAAAAGGAAGAAAGAATGCCGGGATCGGGCAGATCTCGTGAAGATTGTGTGAGAAAGGAATGAACTAATATGGGTAAGGAAACTATGACCGTCCATAAAGCTCTCGCAGAGCTGAAGATTTTGGACGCTAGAATTTTCAATGCAACTTCTAACAAGCCTTTTGTCGCCGCGAAGAAGATGAGCGACAAAATGATCGGCGGTGTGCTGGTCGAGACCATCAAGAAGGATATGAAAGCCGACTATCAGAGCGTTACAGATTTGATCGCTCGTCGGACTGCCATCAAGAAAGCAGTCGTGCTCTCTAATGCCAAAGCTAAGGTAGTGATTGGTGGTGAGACCTACACTGTGGCCGAAGCTATTGAAACGAAAAACCATGGCCTCATGGCAAAGAGAGACTTGCTGGATGTAATGGTCCGGCAGTATGAAAAGGCTCGTGCCGAGGTCGCCAAACATGAAGGCGAGTGGATTGAAGCGAAGGCCGAGCAGTACATCATGAATTTCCTTCAGTCGCAGCCCAAAGAGGCCAAGACAACCAAGGATTCTGAGGTCGTTAAACGGCTGAGAGAAGAGTATATTGCCAATAACACGTATGAACTCGTTGATCCGATTGGTATTGGTAATGAAATCAAGGTTTTGAGTGATTGGATTGACGCATTCACTGCGGATGTAGATTCTCAGCTGTCTGTATCCAATGCGACCACTACGATCACCGTAGAATACTAAAATAAGTAGCTTGCTACAGCTCGAAAACCCAGAACGGTAACCCATCGTGCTGACGGCACTTGGTTCGATGTAAAAAAATGAATAAATATGTGCCTCCTACAAGGCAAAACTTAAAATTTTTTTTTGTGCTTATAAAAAGATTGGACTGTTAATCCAATTTCTTAGAAGAAATGTTGCTGTAAAGTTCAAACTTCAAAGCTCAAATTTCAAAATTCAAGACTCAAAGCTCTTCAGAAAATTAAAGTTCAAGAGTCAACGCTCAATGGTTAAAGTTTTACAAAATCCTGGGTCAATGGTTCGGGTCAGTTATCAACGCCCACGGGTCAACCACCAGGCTGGGTTGTAGCAAGTTCAATATGCGGGATTGGTGGAATCGGTAGACACATCGTGTTTAAGTCTCGATGTCGAAAGACGTAAGAGTTCAAGTCTCTTATCCCGCACTAAAGAAAAAGCCCATAGTTTACGGACTATGACACCTGAAAAGTGGCGGTTTGCCTCTGGCAGTCCGTAGTAGTGTGTTGGCATCCTGGAAGAGACAGGAGTTCCCCTTTTTGATTCCCTTACATAGCCACCCCGCTTTGCAGGGTAGCGTGGCCGATTAGTTTAACTGGTAAAATTGCGGCTTTGTAACCCGCAGACGTTGAGTTCAAGCCTCACATCGGCCTCCATGCTACTATAGTTTAATGGTTGAACGGTTGTTTCGTAAGCAACAGGTTCCAGTTCGATTCTGGGTAGTAGCTCCATATCTGGGTGTAGTTCAGAGGTAGAACGCTGGTTTTGGGAACCAGAGGTCGAGATTTCAAAATTCTCCACTCAGTCCATGCGTGGTTGTACGAAGCAAAATCATCTACCACGATTCAAAAAAGGATAAATGCGCAGCCGACCATGACTTAGTGGTTCCATGCGGGCGTGGTGGAACGGGATACACGCCGGGTTTAGGCCCCGGTGCCGTAAGGCTTGCAAGTTCAAATCTTGTCGCCCGTACATCCGATTAGTATAACAGCAGTACAGTGAATAACGCAGGCGGGAGGGCAGCACTCTCATCGGATTATTGTTTAGCAATGAATAGAAAGATGGTGATACTCTTGAAAGAAGAAAATATTGTGGGAACTAGGATAGGTATTTTTGATATTCTATATGAGTGTGATTTCAGGCATAACGATGGGCATAAATTGTACCGTGTAAAATGCGCCGATTGTGGTTTTGAGACAGATGTGAAAAAGAGTGATATTAGCAAGGCAAAAACTTGCAAGCATGTGGCGAGAGGCGGGGCCTATATAAACTATAAAATCCGGTGGGATAACATCAGGCTTCAAAGAATTTTTCGTGACATGAAAGCTAAGTGTTATGACAAGAATAATAATAGCTACAGGCGGCATGGTGCTAAAGGTATCAGGGTTTGTGATGAATGGGCGCGCAGCCCAGAGTTATTCAAAAATTGGTCGTTAGCTAACGGATATGATGATGGTCTGACAATTGATAGGATTAACAAAGACGGAGGTTATTCGCCGGACAATTGCAGATGGGTAACACCAGAGGAAGCGCTTAAAGAACCCGGATTTGAAACTGAAAGAAAAACAAATTAAAAATGCGGTTTGCAGAACCGCAAAAATGTAGGCGTAGTTCAACGGCTAGAACACCGGTCTTCCAAACCGGAAACGCGAGATCGGCACTCGTCGCCTACTCCATGTCAAGCAACAGAAAGATGATTCTCCTACCTGTTATTGTTTACAAACCACCTCCTTTCTTACATAGCCTGGAATGGCTCTAAATTCTGCTCTGCTTGATTTATATAGCGCCGTAGCATAACGGTAATGCAACGGACTTTGACTCCGTGGAAGACTGTTCGATCTCAGTCCGGCGCTGCCACGTTCGTTTTATACGGACACTTGCTTTCATTAACAGTTTAAAGCCGCTGATAAATTCAGCGGCTTTAAACGTACCTGGTTCCTTAGCGCAGTTGGTTAGCGCGTCCAGCTCATAACTGGATGGTCGCCCGTTCGAGCCGGGCAGGAACCACCAGCAAAATTTTTTAGGAGGTACATAAAAATGACAGCTTACGAAGAATTGTTGAGCAACTTGTTGCTCGAAGAACGGAACGGTGGACAGCTGGCATACGCTTACGTGTCGCCAGAGATGGCAACGGGTTTGCTGGCCTTGTCTGGTGGCAACCGCCCGATCAGTAAGAGAACCGTAAACAAATACAGATCCCACATGATGAATGGCACATGGGATGAAGACACTCCGACCGGCTTTATTATGTTTGATAAGGCTGGTGTTCTTATTGACGGGCATCACCGGCTCGAAGCGGTGAAGCGCTGCGGTAAGACAGTAAAGATGTTCTTCCTGTTCAATATGGAACGCAGCCCGTACATTGACCGGGGTAGGGCGAGAAGTGAAGCCGACGCATTGTGTATGGCCGAGGGCGGGAACAGAGGGAAGATTTCTTCTTACAAGCGCTCGGTTGCAATCTGCATGGTGCTGAACGAGTTTAGTGCGAGGCACCTGGAGAACGAAGCTAAGAGAGCGGACATGATTTCGAAGCACATTACTGACTTTACCTGGGTAAACAGCTTCTTGAAGGTAAAGCAGAGGAAACTTGGCACGGCTCCGGTTACAGCTGCTCTGTATCTGGCAAAAGAAGCCGGGGCAAGCGACGTTAAGTTGGAATACTTTTGGAACGTCTTGCAGACAGGCTACGCCGAGTCTAGCTTGGACAGACAGATTGTCCGTTTGAGAGATTGGATTAAGGACTCTACCATTGATGGCCGGTGCAAGCATTATCGTCACCGTGTGTTCTTGACGACCTCTTATGTGTTGTCCAGATGGTTGGACGGCAAGGAAACCAAAGGCGTTCCCGATCCTGGGTGCTTGGTTGTTTGGAACAACGGTCAGCAGAGAATTGATAACGCATAAATAGAATCGCAATTTGAACAAACGTCAGTAACTACAGTTAATAACCAACAAAAACATTCGCATTTTTCTCAAAAAAAATGAGAAGCTATTTCCGGAACGGGATAGTAATATATTGCCAGAGGAGAGCATCTCGCTGCTAAGCACGACGACCAGAGACTCGTGCCTCCACACAGAGCAGGCGAACATAAAGTTAGACGCCGCGAAAGGAAAACGCCCACTACGCAATTGACCTACGCCAGCAGGCACTAGGCCCCAAGCGTCATGGAAGGGCTAAAACGGAATAACTAAAGGCAAAACGCACCCCGCAAGCGAGGTGAGTACACGTGCGCGAGCCACTGCAAGACATCCTGGATGCCCCGAGGCCCATATCTAGGAGTGTAATGTTGGTTTACGACTGAGTTAATAATACATGAAAAAAGGAGTATATAACATGGAAATTATCGTATGTGGTAACGCAGTAACACTCAAGAGTGCTTTCACTCTTGAAGAAATCAATCGCGCAGCTCTGTACCGGCCTAAGTCTGTGCAACTACTGGACGAGGACGGCAACGCACTGTTTTACACTCTCGCTGGCGAGAGAGGCGTAGTAGCACCGACCGGTATTATCTATGAGGCTGAGTCTTGTGATGGCTCTGGTCGTGCGGTCGTAACTGTGAGTCTTATTACCGAAGCTGACCGTTCCGTACGTGAGGTTGTTGCCGAGAGATATGCCTCTGTTATCGAGAAGGTAGAAAAGATTGAAGCCCAGGTGCGCGAAGCACTGGAAGAGATCGACGTTATGATGGCACGGGTCGATTCCAAGATCGTAGTAGCTGGCTAAAACAAATAAGCATAGATGTAATAACAGAATAGATGTAATAACAGAAAGGAAGTATAACATGATTATTGTTAATGTTCGTAGTACCACCCGTCGTTTTGATGGTCAGGCCGTAAATGAGAGCGTGGAAACCCCTCGTTCTCTGTTCGAGAAGATCGGAATTGACTGCAGCCGTAGCGTCAATTCTCTTTCCGGCACGATTCTGATGCCTGATGATATGAATTGCACTTTTGCCGAACTTGGTGCCGCTGGTGTTTGTACTCTGAGTGCTATTGTTAAGGCGCAAGGTAACGCAATCTGATTCGAGTTAGCACAATCTGCGGGGCCGGACATTATCCGGCCCCGTACATAACACAGTGAGTTGCTGGGAGGGCATTCGGTTACGTCGGATGGCCTGCCAAGAGTTCATAAAGAAAGGAGAAGGTATATGTTTTCAAATTGTTTGAAGCGCAGTGAAGTTTTAGTGCTGGCCCCAGAGCTGGAGTCTGAGTTTTCTAATATTGCTGGCGACGGGACGTTCAAAGGCGATGACTTTGCGTTGGCAATGGCTCGGCTGTTTTTGAAGCCAAGAGTTCCGGCGGACGTGCGCATCACGGTTAGAGTGGTGGATTCTAATTGTGCTGATTGGATTACGTGGGTAAAAGACAAAGAGCGCTTTTCGGAGGTGACTTCTCAAGACAACACAATTACATTTTGCGTGTGTGATAAGGTTAAGACTGTAGAAACTTTAGTCAGTAATATGAAATGTATGAGCAGTTGGAAAGAGAAGACGGCAAGAGAGTTGGATCTGATGAAAGAACGACTCGGTATCATACTGAGAATTTTCAGTAGTGAAGAGAGGAAGAGTACGGTTGTTTTTACCAACGTGGATAATTATAGCTCGTGGCATTATTTAGTGTGTCTTTTTAATGTATTCTGCCCATGGTACATTAAAGATAGGACTGAAGCGGAGTCGAAGTTTATTAAGATTCTGTCCAAAGAAGACTCCGGTATGAGTGTAATCTGTAAAGCGATGAACGATATGGTTGCTGCTGCTGTGGACGTGGCCTCGGCTAAAAAAAGATATTACCTTTATGGCTATGAGGGAAAGCTAAGGAACGTACAGAGGGAAAGATACGCAAAGCAGATGGAGAGTGCAAGAAGTCAGATCAATAAATTGATGTCTGATTTGAGAGATCAGTATAGAGAATACGAAGATTGGTCTTTGTTGGTGGCAGCAATTGACAACAGTAACGTTGAGATCAAGAACGAGTTAATGGATTATTTTCTGTCGAACAAAAATGTGTCTGTTGAGAGCGGTGACAAAGATGGGAATATCGTATATGTTGTAACTGGTTATATGACACTGTTTGATCCAGAGATTGCGAGAGAGTACATTAACAATTGGTCGTCGGTTTTTTATACGCGGTCTTCGTATGCGGGCCTGACAGAAAGTGATACTAAAAAGTTAATGACAGGGATTTTCATTGACTCTAATATCAAAGTAAGAATGTGTTCCGCATGGAGACTTTCTTTCGGAGGAGGGGTACTACCCATCGAGGCATATGGGTATGGCTGTGAATACGACAGCTATCTCCCCAATACACACCTTGATAAATATGGTTGCATGGGGGGCTGGCAACAGGCGCTAGAGAAATCTTGCGACAAATGTGACTACGTTTATGCGGTAGACACGACGTGTGCCGAAAGCGGGAATCTGAATCTTAGTGATACCGTCGTATTGGGATCATTCCTTGAAGAGTTGTTGAGAGAAGGTACTGTAGTATTGGAGTTGCCGGATGGGCGAGTAGTTAATTACATCGACGCAATTAAATGGATAGAGGAGGATAAGAGCAATGAATAAGGCAACTAATGCAACGGATTTGTTGGCTGCGACAAGTCCGTGTAAAATCGTATACAGTAAGAAGGCGTGGATGAAGACGTGTTTGCTTGTTATGAATAGGAATCTGGAGGTTGGATGGCACGGAGTCGTAAGACGGTCGGAAAATCCAGCTGAGTTTATCGTGGAGGATGTCTTGATCTTCCCTCAGAGGGTCACATCGGCAAGCACCGAACCTGAAGATGCGGACTATGTGAACTGGCAGGATTCTCTTAACACGGAAACATTCAATAAGGTTCGGTTATACGGGCATTCTCATGTGAACATGGGCGTCAGTCCATCTTCTACGGATATAAAGTATAGAGCAGATTTGCTGAAAGACGTTGATGACTTCTACGTCTTTCAGATTTTCAATAAGAAAGGCTATATATCTTCACAGGTTTATGATGTTAGAGAAGGCATCCTGTACGAAGGCGACAATGTGGAACTCGTAGTGGAGCAGTGGAACCCCGCTGTATATGATTTGTGCAGAGTGCTTTTCGATAACATTGACCGGTTTGAGAAGGTGGACGTGCGTGATATACAGGATGGAGTCGAATGGATTATGAATGCGGCAGTTGAGCTTAAAGAATTTATGAAGGACGCGGATGAAATTATTGACGAGTATCCTGATTGGTGTGGCGGTAAGATTTTAAACAAGTAAAGTAATGTGTGCCTGTACAGATATGTTAAATTACATATCGCTCTTGTCGGAACGAGGGAGTAACAAATAGCTGTGTCGCTTCAAAAGTTTTCAGCGCGGCGCGGGAAAACTTTTTGAACTTAAACAGCTGGTTAGCTGTTCAGAGGTGCATAAGAAAGGAGAAGGCCGGTATGAAGGTATATTGTGTGATAACAGAAACAGACCAGGGTATTGATTTATCCGGTGTTTATGGGAATTTGGAGAGCGCAGTGGAGCATGTGAAACGTAGGTTTCATTTAGTATTTCAGGAATGTATTGATGATGGATGCGAAATGGTTGAAGGTGACAATTTTAATGCTCCAGATAAATACGGCGCAACAATTTATCTGGAACCGGACGACTATTGGATTTGGCGTGTTGACTCTGGCGTAGTAAGAGATGAGTGTTTGGTGGGTGGGCCGGGCGAAACAGCGCCGTGTCAATTAAAAGAAAAAAGTGTTGACGAAAAGACACTTATGGATTGCCTGCTGTTATAGAGGAGTTGATATGATGTTCGAACTTGGGCAGAAAGTTACGCTTGTCCCAAAGTCATGGGATGAATTTCGGGATGCTTTAATGGAGTTGTTTGCGAGAGGTATGATATTAGATGAATTCTCAACTACTCATAAAGAAATGATATTGGTTACAGGGGTGCTTTATGAGGAAGGCGATTCTTGGTTTGACGATCTTCTAATAAATGGAGGTGAGATTATCAAGTGCTATGCTACTGGCTGGTATATGGTGAATATAAATGGAGCAAAACTGAAATTTCACGAAAGCGTGTTGTGTCTGAAAGAAGACATGAGGTCAGTTGATGAAAAATTGTTCATGAATTGCTTATTATTGTGAGGTGACGTATGAAACTTGAAGATATGTATGTTGGGCAGGAGGCCAGGGTGAGGAGTTGGGAAGACATGATGTCTGACCCTGATCTGTTTTCCGTAGATACAAGTAGTGGAACGGCGATTCTTTCTAAAAATGGTCGCGGGGTATTTGAAGAGGATAAAACGCGCTATTGCGGCAAGATCGTGACAGTACGCTTATTGACACTCTTGATTAACGGCATTCAAACTGAACATATTCTCATTGAAGAAAGAGGCAAGTTAAGATTTGCTGCTTGGGCTTCTTGGATGTTTGAGCCGATTGAAAGTAAAGTCGATAGTGATGTATTTTTGAATTGTTTATTGCTATAAGGAGGTATAAAGATGAATTTATCGAAGAGTATTGAGTTCTTTAATCCCACGAAGGTTAAAGAAAGAGTACATATCATCGGTTGTGGTGCGTCCGGTTCCACTGTAGCCGAATTGTTGGCAAGAGCTGGGCTTGAGAAGGTTACTCTGTACGATTTCGACAAGGTTGAGTCGCACAATATCGCGAATCAGATGTTCAATGATAGCGACATCGGTAGAAATAAAGCTGAAGCCGTGAAAGATATGATGTTGAGTATCAATCCTGATGCAAATGGTATTGAAGTAGTTCAGGAGGGGTATGCCAACCAGCGTCTGTCCGGCTATGTCTTCCTTATGGTGGACAACATTGATCTCCGCAGAAAAATTTGCGAGGAAAATGCTAGAAACCCGTATATCAAAGCTGTGTTTGATACCAGACTTCGGTTGACGGACGCGCAACACTTTGCGGCTGACTGGAGTTCTAGTGCGATGGTTGAAAATCTGATTAACTCCATGCAGTTTACTCAGGAGGAAGCTCTGGCTGAAACTCCTCGATCTGCATGTAACCTGGAGCTTAGTATCGCTCCTTCCGTGCGGATGATTTGCTGCTGTGCAGTAGCAAACTTTATGAATTTTGTGAATGGGCGTTCGATCAAGAAGGTGGTTTTGATCGACGCCTTTGATTTTACTATGGAAGCATATTAAATATTGGTTGTTTGAGGTGGAAATTTCGTGTCGCCACGCGCCTTAATGGCTAAAGAGATGCAGGGGAATGGCACGCCTGCCAACAACCAATTCAATCTAAATATCTGAAAGCACTTTCTATTTGAAATAGAGACTGTTGCCGGAACGGAACAGTAACACATTGTCCGGAGGGCGGGGAGGCAGGAGAGAGATGCTGCGATGCCCGACCCCACTGAGTCCACCGAACATGGGCAAAACGACCGCGAGTAAAAGCCTCTCGTCAAGCGCGATTCGCGGTGTTCCAGAGACAAAAACTCTAGAACTCCAGGCATAGCCCGTAAGTCACCAATGCGAAGCCAACACTAACAGTGCCTTGAGCCGTAAGGTAAGACAAAAAAAAGCCATCGTGGATGCTTCAAATCACAAGTTAAGCCATATATAGTTTCAGATAAAAGCAAGGAGAATAATATGATTTATGTGACAGCAAGAATTACAGAGCCGTATAAGCAGGTTTCTTTAGAGGATATTATGTTTGCGCTGCTTCAAGATAGACATGTGAGGGAATCGAGATCTCCATATACTAGAACAGTTACATATGAGAGACTGCCTGAGAGAATCCTGGCAGGGTTTGACACGGGGAAAAAGATTGAACTGCTGAGAGCATTTAACAAAAAGCATCAGGAACTGCTTGAAAGCGATCTTCATACGCATTACCACAAGTTTTTTATCCCGAAAAAGAGCGGCGGCATGAGAGAGATTAACGCGCCGGACGACGAACTAATGAATTGTCTGCGAGAGCTAAAACTGCTGTTAGAATCTGAGTTTTATGCGAGCAGCCATGCCGCTGCATACGCTTATGTCAAGAACAGAAGTAGTGTAGACGCCGCAAAAGTCCATCAATGGAATAAGAGCAAGTGGTATTTAAAGACTGACATCAGCGGCTTCTTTCCTAATACCACTCCGGAGTTTGTATGGAATGCGCTGTCTATGATTTACCCGTTCTGTCTCATTATGGAGTGCAAAAGCGGGAGAGAAGAGCTTAGAAAAGCTCTGTCGCTTTGCTTCCTGGATGGAGGTCTGCCTATGGGAACGCCGATCAGCCCGATGCTGACCAATCTGATTATGATTCCGTTTGATTTTGAATTCAGTAAGTTTCTGCGTAGCCTGCAGAACCCGGAAAACAACCCTGATAAAAAGGGTAGAAGGTTCGCGTATACCAGATATGCTGATGATATGAACATCAGCTGTGGTATTGAGTTTGATAAGAGCTTCATTATCAGAAAGATTGAAAATCTGTTTAGACTTTTCGGGGCTAGTTATATCATTAAAGATGAGAAAACTCATTACGGCCCCTCGTATCATAAGAATTGGGTACTCGGCGTGATGATTAACAAAGACAACCAGATTACGATTGGGTATAAGAAGAAGCGCAACTTCGAGGCGATGCTTTTCAATTACGCGAAGGATAGAGAGAGCGGAACTTATTGGCCTCTTGAGCAACTACAGTATGCGCTCGGTCTCATGAGCTACTACCGGATGGTCAACAAAGAAAGTATTGATGGGGTTATCATACGCTACAGTCAGAAATTTGGCTTTGATATTGAAGCCGCGATGAAGAAGGATCTCAAAAACTAAAGGACGAGGTGTCATATATGAAAACTAAAACAGTCTTGTGTAATGAATGCAGATTCTCTAAGTACAGAGCTGGTATCTCTAGCTCTCTCGCTGCCATGTACGGACTCCCTGGGACTCATCCATACCCGACACACACCTGTGAGAAGTATAATGTGGTAAGAGAAAGAAAGGACTACCATGTTCGGCGGCTTCCGATTTGCGTGAAGGAAAATGGCGGAGAGCAGAAAGACAAGAAGGGTAATGAAGACGTATGATTAGTCATGAGAGCAGGCAAAGCTGGAGCACTGGGCAATCAATCACCAAGGTGAGGCAATCGAAATCGCATATGGGTATCCGGTTTATTCCGTCGAGAACCTTAGAATATGTACAGAGCGGACAAAGGGAAGCCAATATTTTCCCAAAAGAGATTTTATGGAAAGACTGTGTGAAAAACACGGATTTAAATACTTCAATTATGGGTTTCCTCCGGAAGAATATCGAAATATAAAATAAGCTAGGTTAAAGCGAGAAGATTTTTCTTCTCGCTTTAATTATTGTGAGGTGTTATATGATAGATTGGAAGGAAAGCTTTCGACATGAAGGCGTTCACTGGTGGAGAAATGTTCTTGAGATTCCACACTACTTCAAAGAACGGCGCTATCTTCTGAAGCACGGGTTCACCAGAGAAGCAGAATATGATATGCCACTTTGGTTCATCAAAACGATGACGAGAGTAATGACCAGATACTCAGATACACGATGGGGAATCCCAGGCGGATATACTGATGAAGAATGGCAGGCGGTTGTTGATAAAATGATTGAATGCCTGAAGAATATGCGGACGTCAGAATGGTTTGAGAAGGCTCCCGAAGAGATGAGCCTGCTAGAGAGAGATATGTGGGCACAAAATATGGCCGACAAATACAAGAACGACTTCTTTGATCTGTTCAAAGAAGTCTTTTATCTTCTATGGGATTAAGGGGTGAGTGAATATAAAGATTACAGAGCTGCGCCCAGGCGACAAGGTTCTAAGTAAAATAAACATAGGTCTTGAAAATTATGATATGCCGTTAATCATACTAGGCCCGTCACAATCCAATAATTCCGTGATATTGTTGTCTGAAAAAGGACTGATGGCAGCAAGAATGAGTATTGGATCTAACCCCGATGATTACTTTAGTAGTGATGTAGATCGTTTTTTGAACGCCGGTTTTTTAACTGAATATGTTTCAGAATCGCTTAACCATGTTCTTATTGGCACGCGGGTAGTTGCACATGAACGGCACAACGGGATGGAGAAAGCTGCTATAAGAAAAGTATTTCTACCATCCATGTATGAGCTTGGTTATAGCGATTATGCACGAGAGGGTCTAAACTATGGAACGCCGTGCGTAGCAAGTCAACAAGCAGTATCTGTGCGTAAAAATGCACCAACCCGATATTGGACTAGGTCTGTTGGTGGCGGTCGTTTTTTAACAATTAGTAGTAGGGGGTTGCCTTCTATGGCTGAGTCTGTTGCTAGCTACTATGCCAGCCTTCGTCCCTGCTTTTCTGTGTCGGTAAGGACAGAAGTCGCACCAGTATTAGCCGGTTCAGCTGGGCTTTGCTACAAGATAGTTGGAATGAAGGAAGAAAGGAGAATTGTCCAGGAAGACTTATTTGTGAGACTCATGACTTTATAAAGGAGGTTGCTATGATTAAAGATGCTAAGTTTGTAACAGTGTGGAGCGGAGATGTGACTGTGACCACTGATTGCAAAGTAGACACAGAAACCAATGAAGTTTTCGATATCCAGTGTGTTGATGTTGACGTTGATATTCTTCTTGGTGAGTACGTGATTCTGGACGGCAAGGAGCGACTTGTATTCGATAGAGATAGTGAGTACTATATGTTTTAACAAATGGGTTTAGGAGAAACTTTATGACGTTTATTGTTAAAAGAGCGAGCGATTTTAAAAATGCCTGGGTGGTCGAGATAGACTCTCTTGAGGATCTTGTAGATTTTAAAAATAGATATGGTCCCATTGTTCTAGATGATTATAACGAAAGATACTCAGAAATTCTGATTTATGATGATTGGATTGAATGACTATATAAAACAACTATTTGGAGGTACGTATGAAGATTGTTATCAACAATTGTTTTGGAGGATTTAATCTTTCTGATAGGGCCATCGAAATGATCATGAGGCGAAAAGGATTTGAGTGTTTTAGGTATGCACATACAAAATATAAACTTTCTGATGGGGTTGACGAATATGTGAAGCAAGAGAAATGTTCTGGCGTAAGATTGTTCCCGCCTATTTATTATTCAACGAAGGATTTTGGTGATAAAACAAATGAGCTTTCCGAGGATGCTATTTGGGATGAAAACGGTGTCAGCAGGAATGATACTGATTTGGTTGCAGTTGTGGAAGAGATTGGAAAAGAAGCAAGCAGCACCGAGATTTCAAGTCTCGCGGTCGTAGAAATTCCGGATGGTGTTAATTGGACGATTCAGGAGTATGACGGTCTTGAATCTGTTCATGAAGCGCATCGGGTTTGGACCGCGTAAAAAGTGTTGGGAAGGAGCTAGTTATGAAAAACACAGTCGTGCTGGAGATGCTGAAAGACGGACGGATTGACGAGCTTAAAAGCCTGTTGGTGGATGAGATTTATCAGGATAGTTTGAAGAAAAATGTTGGCGCGAAAGAGCGTTACGCTGCTATGAAGCGGTACTTTAAGTATGTGGATAAGCCAAATCCGTGTTGTCACTATCCGTGTGACAACGTTAAAGTGAACGGGGAAGTTTACAACGGTTTTATGGATGGTTACTCCTTTGTAATTACTAAGGAACCTGTTGGCGAGATGAATACATATAACGAGGAAGAATACGGCCCGTATTTTAAGCTGGACGGGTTTGTGAACTACACCAATTACACAGAGGTAGACCGAGTTGATCTCAACAAAGTGCTCGCGGAAGCGAAATCCAAAGGGTACAAATTTAAGAAGGCAGAGACGACACATGACTTCCGGTATATGCTCCGATACAAGGATGGAGGATATAAGATGTCTCTGCTGGATAGAGCGTTTAGCATTGTTAATGATGGCAGTGTGGCAAAAGTATACTACAAAGATAGGCTTGGTATGCTGATGATTGAGACTAGTATTGGCATCGCAGGTATTCTGCCGGTAAATCTGGAGAAGATTGATGCTAGTCAGCGTGAAAAAATCTTTGCGGACGAAATGATTATTCAGTAAGAAAGCAGGTGTAATAATGAACTTCTATTTGTTAGATGTAAAAAGCGTAGTTGATGTAGACGGCGTTGACGTGCCGTTTGATTATGTTAATACATATTTGGATCCTAACGAAGCATATATGAGGGGGTTACAACAGAGTTTCAATGAAGACGTGCTGGAAGTGTCCGTACACAGATGGGTTTTGGAACAAGACGGCAATCAGAGACATGATGGTGGCGATGATAGCATCCTGTATCGTTTTCTGAACGACAACCATAGAAAGCTGAGGAAATGAAAATGGGGATGTATACAGAACTAAACATTGGAGTGAACCTTGCACCCTCGACGCCTGACAGCGTCATTGAGGTCCTCAATTACATGCTTGGTAATAAAGAAGACGTGGTTGAAGTGCCAGATCATCCACTGTTTCAGACTGAAAGATGGCGATATATGTTAAGAAGCGGCAGCTATTATTTTGATGGCAGAACTGACAGTTCTATGGTCCGTAATAATATCACGAAGGAATATGAACTAAATGTGCGTTGTAATCTGAAAAATTATGACGGAGAAATTTCTAAGTTCTTGGACTTTATTTTCCCGTATGTAAGAACGTATGGATTTATTGGTTACACGCGATATGAGGAGTTCGAGCTTCCGTATCTTATTTGGCGTGGCGAGGATAAGATGCAGCTACTGAATGTATATACGAAAGATAGGTGGTAAAGATGCGTGTAATTCAAAAAGGTAGTGAGGCTGTGTATAGAATGGTATGCGACACATGCCGTTCTGTGCTAGAGTACACAGATGATGATGTAAAATTTGCATGTGCTGTTGCATGGAAATATATCTCCTGTACTGGGGAAGCAACGATGGGGCTTCCTTACTACCCCAAATATGTGGTTTGTCCAGTGTGCGGCAATATCATCCATGTTGATTGATCGGGTGTAATCTATGTCTTTATTAAAGAAATTGTTTTGCAAACACGACTTTCATTACGTGACAGGCGTGAAGAAGTTTGGCGACAATGTAACTGTGCCAGACGGGATTGAACTTGTTTATATGTGTAAGAAGTGTGGCCGCGTAAAACACGTTGTGATTGGAAGAAGGTGAGGCACGCATGAAGTATATTGTGGAGATTACGGAAGAACTCCGGAGAGAGCTGGAGGTTGAAGCCGAAAGTAAGGAGCAAGCTTACGAAATTGCGAAACGTAAGTACGACGAAGGAGAAATCGTGTTAGATAGCAGTGACCATTCTGACACCAGCTTTGATGTGTGGCTTATGGGACCGGGTGGACTACGCATAAATCCTGTAACAGATGAAGAATTGAAAGAGTTATGGGGCGCTATATCCCCATACATAAATGTGACATAAGGTGAAGATTGCACATGAGTTACACGACAGATAAGAGAATAGAGGAGCTGTGGGATGATCTAACAGATGTTTCAGTCACTGAAGATGCGGATATGAGAACGGTTCTTGATGAGGATTGGCACGGCTTTGCAAAGGGAACCGATGTGGAAGATATTTGGAGACTATTCGATAAGCGTCATAGCAAAGGCGTCTATTGGCTAATGTATGAGCGGGACGCGAAGTGAGGTGTTACATGTATAGAGCAATTGATGTAGCTAGATATGTCGTACAGAAGTGTATTGATTTAGGTCATCCGATTACCAATGTCCAACTGCAGCAGCTACTGGCGTATATCCAGCACGATTGGTTGAATGAAGGGCTTTTCGTATTTATTGACGATGTTGAGTGGCGGGAGTTTGGCCCGTGCATCCCGAACGTTTATTATGAGTACGGCAACAATGGTTCGCTGCCTATTGACGTAGCCGGTAAGGGTGAGCCGATCAACCCAGAGGACGTAGAAAAATTTGATTGGGAAGTGATCTGGTATCTTGTATGCGTGCTGCGGGATAGGAGTGTGTTAAGTGCGCTAAGTCAGGGCCGTTTTGAAATCAGGTAAAGAAGGTTATATATGACAAATTATGAGTATGAACTACTACAGCAGAACCTGAGAAAACATTTAAAAACTAAACACGGCTATCGTGGGAATAAAGGAGAGGTTTTCTGCGAAGGTATCAGGGTGGCGATGTCAATGCTAAAAGGCTTTTACGATTATCCCAGGATGCGAGAAGAAAAGGAGGCAACCAAGAATGAGAATTGTAAATACTCACACTGGTAAGATTTACGTTGATGAAGAAAGACAGCTGGAGTTTCTGACTGTTGGTGACTACGGCAAAGAGAACAATATCAAGGCGGACTTCCTTGGGTTGCATAAGGAAATCAATGGCGTAGAGAATAAGCCGGTTGACCTCAGCAAGAAGTGGGTCGCAACGATCAGCACCCAGAAGGGGTGCCCAATGAAATGCAAGTTTTGTGATTGTCCAAAGTACGGATTTCACGGCAATGCTTCTCTCGAAGATCTCAAGTATGAGATTGAAACAATCCTGAAAGGCGAGCCTACTAAGCATACGGATAGATTTAACGTCCATTTTGCAAGAATGGGCGAGCCGACATTTAATCCTGACGTTGTTTGGTTTGCACGCCATGAACTTAAACCTTTGGTGGAAAAATATATTACCGCAAAAACAATTCACCCGGTTGTTTCTACGATGTTGCCGAAGAATAATCCGCACCTAAAGTCGTTCCTCATGGCGTGGTGTAAAACCAAGAATGGCTGGTATAACGGTGAAGCAGGGCTGCAGTTCAGTATCAATAGTACGGATGGTAAGCAGCGGGAGGCACAATTTAGTGGTATGAGTCTTAACCTGGATGAGATTTCTGAGATTGCAAAGAGACTCCCTGATCCTGTTGGCAGAAAATACACTCTGAATTTCGCGGTGACTGCCGATACGATCATTAATCCTGTCAGACTGGGAGAACTGTTTAATAAGGACAAGTTTATCGTCAAGATCACACCGATTCATGAGACGAATTCTGCGGTTCAGAATGGGTTTGATGTGTCCACCACATACACGGACTATGACGTTTATCGAAAATTCGAACAGCCCCTGGTTGATAACGGCTGGGACGTCATCGTGTTTGTTCCGAGCAAGGAAGAGGATAGTGATAGAATTACCTGTGGCAACGTTCTGATTTCTGCAGGTATTATGGAGGTGTAATAAATGCAGACTAAGTTATTTGTGCTATTGGTGATGCTGTTTGCCCATATCGCAGACGACTATTACCTGCAGGGTGTGCTCGCCAGTATGAAGCAGAAGGATTGGTGGAAAAAGAACTCTCCTGGAGAGAAATACAAGCATGACTACATCGCAGCGCTGTTTATGCACGCTTCTAGCTGGACGTTTATGACGATGCTGCCGGTAGCTATTTACCTGAAGATCAATCTGCCAGTCATGTTCTTTGTTATGCTGGTAGCAAACTGCGCTATTCACTTTAGGGTTGACGATTTGAAGGCGAACTTTAAGAAGATCAACCTGGTTCAGGATCAGCTGGTTCATATTTGTCAGATTATTTTAACATGGATTGTAATGGTGATGTAATGAGATACAAAAAACGAGAAAAAGATATTGACTGGTGGTGCAATTTGACTGGAGTGAAACTGCGTCCGTTTCAGAAATATGCGCTTTCGCTGGCTGCTGGAGATGCAATCAGAAGAGCTAGAAGAAAGTATGAGTTAGTGGAAGAGGAGGTAAAAAGAAAGAATGAAGCTAATCAAAAACTCAATTCAGTGTAAATGGTGTGGGGATATTCTTGTCTCTGAGTATACTCACGATTTTAAGATGTGCAGTTGCGGCGCTGTTAGTTGTGATGGTGGCCTGTCATATCTGAGAAGAAGTTTCAAAAATTCGCCTAATGATTTTGTTGAGCTAAGTGAGTATAGCCGGGACGAGGAGAATGGCGAATGACAAAAGATGATATTAACAAGATGGGTTTGCATGAGTTAAGGAATTCGTTTATAGAAATTTGTGGCGGCAAATGGTATAGCGGTGAGGGGTGTTTGCTCGCCTGCCCTTTTTATGAGAACAGCAACTCCTGTGAAATTCCCGCGCTGTATTCCATGTCAAAGTCAGAACTACAAGAAGCCTTAGTTGAAGTAGTGACTAAAGAAAAGGGGCGCAAATGAGATATATAAAGAAGCCGGTAGTAATTGAAGCGTTTCAGTTTGGCGAAGAGAAACCTCTTGATTGGTTTGATGAGGCGTGTGAGTCTGGCGTGGCACGAGTATATATCAACGAAGACGGTGATATGTGTGCTGAGATTGAGACGCTGGAAGGTACTCACCGTGCGAACATGGAAGACTATATTATCCGCGGTGTGAAGGGTGAGCTATATCCGTGCAAGCCTGATATTTTTGCGATGACTTATGAAAGGGTGGAAGATAAAACATGAATATTGTTGAAAAATTGTATGCCGGAAAGAGACTTAGTGAGCGTGAGTTGAAAGACCTTGCGTATGGCGATTGTCGTCTTGACGGATATGGTTGGGTCGATGAAGTTGGGTACGACTCTGGCAGATGGTCACAGTCTATGGAAACTATCTTCCAAGTCGGTAATGATCTTTGGGCGATTCCGTGGCAGCGGGGGCTTACAGAGTATCAGGAAAATGAGTTTTATGACCAGCCGTACAGAGTGGTTAAGAAAACGAGAGTTATCACCGAGACGTATTACGAAACACTGGAAGGAACGGAAGTCACGATGTAAGAGGGTGTAGCCATGGTACATATTATTTCGAATAAAGATGTTCGGTATCAGGACTTCTTTGCGGAATCCTTGGATGAGATCAGTAGCGTAATTAGCGACGTAACGAGCATTGCTATTGTTGCTATTGGTAAAGACACGGAGGAGATTTATTCTAATTACTACGAGTGTACTCCGACAACTGCTCACATGCTGGCTGGCGTTATCCATCAAGATGCAACCGAGGCTATTATTGATGAAAGGTTGGGGTTTGATGGGGCTTATTAAAGACTGGTCTATTGAATATGTATTCTTCGAGCACCGATATCCGGTGCTATTTTTAAGCTCATCTAAAGATGAGCTTTTCTTATGCTGCCGAAGTGAAGATGAGAGTTGCGTGTCTACGAAGGTGTCCGTTAACCACTGTAGAAAAATGCTAACAAACAAACTAACAATCCGAGAGGCTTTTACTAGGTCTGGGAATCCAATCTTTCTAGAAGAACGACGGCACAAAGGAACTGCTTACATGATGGTTGGCCCACAGCATTCGGCTCTTCCGACGCAAGGTGTATATTTTGATGCAGACCCAGACGAAGTAGAAGAGTTTGAGTGGTTTTGTAAGAGGTGGTATGGTGATGGGAAAAGCTAGAAGAAAGCCACGTCCTTCTATACCGCATTGGGCGTGGGGAAATAGGGATGGGTGCTGGCTTTGTAGAGATAGAAACAATTGCAGTCAGTGCAAGGAGAATAGGAAATTAGCGAAAGGAAGCAAGCAGAAGAAGTGCAAAGGAGAGCATATGAAAATGAGAGGGTGGTGAGTCCGCTATTACATGAAAGTTCTGTTCTTAGATGTAGATGGTGTTTTAAATAAAGCGAACACAAAAGAAAAGACTGCGACCGGGTGTAGCTTCGTTGAAGATATTTTTGTTCGCCGACTGAAGAATATTGTAGATCAAACTGGATGCGAGATTGTCTTGTCGAGCGACTGGAGATACGACGCTCATACTGAATTAAATCCAGAACTTGACGAGCTGGAAGACAAGCTGTCGGAGTACGGTTTAGCCTTATATGACTTTACGCCGGTTATAAACAACCATAGGGGCCAGGAAATCCAGTCGTGGCTAGACGCGCATACGGATATAGGTAGCTTTGTTATCCTGGATGACAGAGACGACATGGAGCCAAATATGGAGCGGTTAGTACGAACTCTGTTTAGCCACGGGTTGACCGAAGAAAACAAACGAGAGACGATAAAGATGTTGAACGGGGTGAATGAAAGTGAGTGATAATTACGGGGAACGTCTGCCTACTGCGGAGGAGTATAGGAAGATGGCGAGGGCGACACCTTTAGAATGGTCAGAGTGGTCAGAGCCAAAGTACCTATGTCCGGACTGCGGTGGGAATATGTGCAAGAATCAGACAATCAGAATGCTTACACATCCAGAAACCTATATGTATCGGTGCGATAAGTGCGGGCGTATAGATTATCAACTTATGTGATAGGAGGGGTTTCAATGGAACATATCGTACAGTTTGGCATTACGATTGACGACGAGTACATCAAGAGGAATATTGAGAAATCGGCTGAGAATGTTGTCGCTAAGGAGATGGCGGAGCAGGTGCGTAAAGCTTTGGTTATGAGGTGGTGTGGTAATGATGAGCCGACGATATATTTTGACAAAAAAATCACTGAAGTAATCAACGAGCATAAAGATGAGATCATTAACCTTGCTGCTGACAGGCTGGCCGAAAGACTTAGAAGAACTAAGGCAGTAAAGGATATCGTAAAGGATATCAAAGAAGAAGTCAGCGAGGAGTAACTATACATATGGGTATGCGACATGAATAAGGAAAGTTTCGTAAAAACAATGAAGCGGCTTATGGATCTGGATGAGAAGATGAACGCGGTAGATTCAGCAATGAAAAGGCTTAATCCAGATTTTTGCGGCCTTTACATCACGGATGTTTTTGACATAACAATACAGTTAGTTGAGGAAGCAATGTGTGACAAGGAACACTGGGTCAGCTACTGTATCTATGAAAAGAACTGGTTAAGAGATTTTAAAATCGGGGATGTGTTTGTTATACACGGGAAAGAAAAAGAGTATGTAGATTTATCGTCATGGGATAAAGTTTATGACTTTTTGGTTGAGAGTTCCATTTAAAAATTAAAATAAGGTTCGAGGGTAGTGCATGGAAAATATAAAGTATCAGGTTTCAGCGCATTGTAAAACTCGTTACGCGGAACGCGTTATGGGCAAAGGGGAGAAGTCAGACGCTGCTCGTTTTGTTTCTCTGAATGAAGATAAGATTAAGACAGATATTAACAAGATGATAGAATACGGCAGCTGTATTTATTCAGGCAGACAATCTCAGAAGGATGGCAAGGGCAAAGTAATTGACGTTTATGTGCAAGATACTTGGGTGCTCCTTGTAGACGAACGAGAAAAGGTTGTCGTGACTCTCTACAAGATCGACCTTGGTTTAGGTGATGAATTTAACAATACATATGTAACTAAAATGCTGGACAAATTGAACTCTACTAAGGCAACTCTGGAGGATATTCAGAAGCAAGTGCAGGAAGAGTCTGATATGTATAGGAAGATGATTGACGAGGCGGATACTCAAATCAAAGAGAGAAGATCTGAGATCAAAAACCTAGAAGAGTTGAGTGAAGCGTACAAAATTATCATCAACAACAACTGCGTCAAAGTAGCGCAGGCGAATAAAGATGTCACTGACGTGCTAAATAAGCTGATTGAGAAGAGGTTTTTTTAAAATAAAAATTATAGGTTAAAGAAGGAAATAAGCAGTATGTATTATTTTTATTGTCCTAACTGTGGGAAGGAATATGAGGCCCGTGAACTACCCCGCGATACCGTCGGGAATCCTCGCGATGGATACGGCATACCAATCCATCACTACGAATGCTCTGACTGTCATAACTTAGACGCCGGGTTTATGCGGGAGAGAAAAGGCGGCGATGTAGAGAAAGAATATTATCGCTACGTTATCAGCATATATCAAAATATCCGTGGATTTAATACATAGAATTTTAGCTTTATGATGGTTCAAAAAGAAAAAGGAAAAGCGGAGTGGGTGTGTGAGTCTTGTATGTTCTACCCGCCTAGTTCTTGTGACGGGAAACCATGTTGTGTGTGTGATGTGAACGACCCGTTGTTTAATTGTTATTGCGAAAAAGAGGATGTGGAGTAGGTGGATATTATATGGATAAGATTACGGACGGAATTTATGTGGATATTTTTGTTGTTAAATGTGGTAAAAGATATCCTTTGAAAACTATCAACGGAAAAGACGTATCTAAAATCTTAGTTGAGAATCTGATGAATGGTATTGATGAGATTGTATGCCGGGCAAAGGATTTAGATGAGTAAAGGAAATGGTCGTGTTTAGAAAATACTGGGCTGTTATCGGGTTCGACTATGAATCTGGCTGTGCCTTAATGGATAAGATCGAACAGACCTGCGGCAAAGAAGTGAGGCACAGATACAGGCGACATGAACATATGGCATTTACGGAATTTACGGACGGCACCGTACTGTCATGGATGCCGGACGAAGCCACTTGTGTGAAAAGAGTTGGTAGGCTCTGGTGCAACAAGGAAAAAGACAAGAGAATGATTGACAGAGCAGTCCGTAATTTTTATATGGGGAAATACGAAGATATTATTTGGGTTTAAAGGAGGCGAAGATAGTGTCTAGACAAACCGTAAGTCTTTATGAAGACGTGATTACTGCAAGTGGTGCAATACGCGAAATAATTCAGGGCGATTATAGAGTGGTTACAATGGCGGCGACACCGAAGCACGGAGTAATTGTTGTGTATGAACAGGTTGAGAAGAAGTCGTCGGGCGGCAGTCGCGATCTAATGGACGACATCAAGAACGGGAAAGGATTACCTCCTCTGCCGAAAAAAGAATGGGAGTGAGAGGTGAGTGAAGCGACATGATTTTGTCAATATATGGAGCGATGATGCGGCACTCCCGGAGCGAAAACTGATATATGTGGGCAACCCGTCAGACGAAATTTGGACTACTAAAGCCGGGAATAAACTCACAGTTGGAAGTATGACCGATAATTATATTGAGAACTGTTATCGTATGGTAAGACCGCTAGACGAGTATTGGTCGCTTGTGTTCGAGGCGGAGCTAGCCAAGCGAGGCATTAAAATTTAACTACTGTTTCATGGAGGGATACATATGGCGACAGAATTTAATATTTGGGATAACGAAAGGAAGATTCGTGCTATTAAAGAGTGTGGGCAGTCTTTGATCAACAACGCGGAGAGTATTATTGGTAACTACAAATACCTGAAAGGCGTTATCGTTACTTGCTATGTTGACGATCCAGGTGCGGAGCCGTACATCAATGTTAGTGCTGACTTCTATCCAGAAGGAATTTCAGGCTAAAGGAGTGGGTTGTATGATTGCAACAAACATTAAGTGGGACACGGATGGCGACAAGGAGCTTCTAAGTCAACTGCCAGAAAGTGTTGAAGTCCCGAAGAGTATGACGGATATAGATGAGATTTCAGACTTTCTGTCTGATACTTATGGGTTTTGCCATACCGGATTTGATTTAGCTGGTGTGTAAATGCAGTGACACAGATTTGTAAAGGAGTACATAATGACTGTTGAAGAACTGAGAATTGAAGCTGACAAGTTGGGTTATAACCTCACGAAGAAACCAGAAAGTATTAAACTGCTGCCGTGCCCTGTGTGCGGCAGCAAAACTACTAGCGAGTGGTTTGGTGGTGGTAAATACATTAGACGCTGTAGAAATTGGCAGGCCGAGTCTGACGATCAGTTTTGCGTGAGAGGTACTCGAAAGACTTGCGCGTTTGAGGGAGCGCCCGCAGAGACTGCTAAGCAGGCAAAACGGAATTGGAATGATGCGGTCGTCGCGTATATGAATAGACGTGGAGAAGAAGATGCGGTTTAAAGAATTTGAGATCAGGCCAATCATTCATTCTGCCAACCAAGAGACAAGAGATTATGAACTGGTGAAGTGGTTCGGTGACGATCACTGTTATGCGATTGCCAGAATCTACTGGGATTTAAAAGAGAGTTGCTGGGGCTTTGAGTCGTACGGGATGAGATTTTTTGATGACTATGTGAACGGGTTAGCGATGTATGTGAAGAAATACATTGAGCTGCTGGAAGTAATAAGATTGTCTGAAGGAGGTGAAGGTTGAGATGGGTATCGTACATATTGTTAACGATATACTAGCCACTATTATTATCCTTGTGCTGTGGAGCAGATGCGTTAAACAGAAAGGACATTACAGCAAAGAGTTGATTGTAGCGTGTCTTTGTATGGTGGTTTCTATTGTGCTTTCCGTGATTGAGCTGTTTGCTTGAAATATCAGAGGTGATTAGTGGATGAATAATATTCGCGCTGTGACAATAGATCTGCTACAAGCTTTGGGCTGCAGGTTTTCACAGCGTGGAGCTAGCTACCTGCAGGACGCAATATGCACGGTAGCAGAAGAGAAAGATTTCTATGGGTTTGAATTGAAAGAACTTATCAAGAGTCTTGAGCACAAGTATGGGGCGTCGTTCAAATCCGTAGAAAAAGCTATGCAAAGGAACGTGGTAAGTATGCTGGATGTAAAGCAACCAATCCAGTATTTGTATGACCTGTTTCCGGACGATGATTTCTATAGAACCGGAGATATAACACTGAAAAAGTTTATCCGTACAACGGCAATCGAGGTCAGCAAGATTGCTTGCTAAGGAGGATACATGAAAGAAAAAATTGTTGGAGTCTGGACGGCGATCACGTTAGCGTTGATCATTGCCGTCCTTTATCTTCTGGGACGATATGTCTCGAAGTTGTTTGCGGTTGCTACTGTGGTAATACTTATGCCAGCCGGAGCAATTTTCTTGTGGTACATCATCTCTAGAAAGCTAAAGGAATTACTGAAAGGAGGGACGAAGAAATGAGAAAGCTGTGTAAAGCACTAGATATTGTAACCGAGTCTCTCTGGGGTTTGTTCTACTTATTTATGTTTGCGATTGGGGTTTGTGCCTATGTCAATGTATGAATCAATAACTTTAGAGCAGGTCTTGCGGGAAGCAAGATCTGGCCGCCCTAGCATAAAGGAGCTAATCGTAGTTATTGATGCTTTGAACTACAGTTACTTCAATGAACACAAAAATATTGTGAGTGATGAAGAGTTTGATATGCTCGTAAATAAACTAGCCAAACTCGAAAAAGAAACAGGCATCGCATACTCAAGTTCTCCAACAAGAACTGTTGGTTGCAAAGTAGTTAGCAATCTAGAAAAAGTAACACACACGCATAAGCTGCTATCTCTCGCCAAGACAACTGAGCTAGATGAGTTTATCAAGTATTTTAGCCAGCATGAATTCGTACTAATGCCAAAGCTCGACGGTGTTACTTGCGCTCTTACATATGAACACGGCGTCCTTAAACGCGCCGAGACACGAGGGGACGGCACTGTTGGTGAGGATATTACTCACAATGTAAGGGAGTTTGTTAATATCCCTTTAACCATCCCATATAAAGGTGAGTTGTATGTGGACGGGGAGGCAGTAATCACCTATGAAGAATTTGAAAAAATTAAAAAGGCTGAAAACACCGATTATAAAAACCCCCGTAACCTTGTAAGCGGAACCGTCAGGCAACTAGATAGCGCTGTTTTGCGCAGACGAAAAGTCACTTTCATAGCATGGCGAAATTCTACACCTGAATTTCAAGATAAAGACTTTCGAGACGCCATGCAGATGCTGAGCGACCTAGGGTTTACGACCGCGCGGATTGTGCCTGTCCCTTCTTCCGGTAAGGGCGGTGCTAACGTCAAGGAATTTGTGAGCCGTACCATGGAGACAATGAAGCGTACGCCATACCCAATCGACGGGGTGGTCGGGACGTTCTGTGATCAGAAATATGGCCGGTCATTAGGTGAGACTTCTCACCACCCCAACCATAGTTTCGCCTTTAAGTTCTATCAGGAAAGAAACCTGACAACGCTTAGAGATATTGAGTGGAACACTACGAGAACCGGCACAATCAATCCGGTTGCTGTGTTTGATCCAGTAGAAATTGACGGCACAACTGTAAGCAGGGCAAGCCTTTCTAACGTAAGCCAGATTAAAAAGCTGAAGCTTGGAATCGGCGATGAGATCGAGGTCATCAAGGCTAATCAAATCATCCCGATGGTTGTTCGTAACCTTACTCAGAGTGACACGTATTCAATTCCGGAACACTGTCCGGTCTGCGGGGAAGCCGCTAGAGTTGTATCAAGTAACGAAGCTCAGCGTCTTGAGTGTAGTAGCGATAATTGTCCTGCGGTTTTGGTAGACAGGATTTCAAACTTCGTGTCTAGGCAAGGGATGAATATTGATGGCCTGTCTACGGAGCGCATCAAGCTTTTCGTCAGCAACGGGTGGTTGAAGAATCTTGCTGATGTTTACCGGCTCGACAGATATTGTGATGATATGAAGCAGCTCGACGGGTTTGGTGACGCCAGCGTGGACAAGCTGCTAGCCGCGATAGAGAAAAGCAAGACTTGTGCGGCAGAAAACTTCATTGTTGCAATAGGAATTCCTGGCGTAGGGAAATCCTCTGCACCGGTTATAGCTGAGGCAATCTTTGAAGTAATGGGCGAGCGCTCGTTTGCTGAGACGCTGTGCGATATGGCAAATACTGATGCGGATTGGAGCAATCTCAATGGGGTTGGCACAAAAACCAGTGATGGGATTAACGACTATGTCAGAAGACATTCTGAGGAGATTACGTCGTTGAGTTGCTATTTAGCTATTACTGTTAGGGAAAACAAGAAGAACGCAGGAATGACGGTTTGCGTGACCGGCAAGCTGAAGATGTTTAAGTCAAGAAAAGAGTTCGAGGAGGTTGCAAAAGGTGCGGGCTGGAGCGTGTCGTCAAGTGTGACAAAAGACACGACTTGTCTGGTTTGCAATGATCCGCAGGGCGGAAGCTCGAAACTCAAGAAAGCTGTTAGCATGGGAATCCCGATTCTTTCAGAAGAAGGATTTTTAAATAATTACATACTGGAGGAATGAATAATGATTGCTGAACTTATGAGTGGTCTCACAGTTGCGGCGCCTGTTGTAGCGGCAGTTGGTGTCGCCGGTGTTCTTGCTAGAGGATATGTGAAGGCTCCGCCCGACAAAGCGCTGATTATCTCCGGCGCAAGAAAGAAGCCGAAGGTTCTTATTGGTAAGGCTGGCGTGAAGATCCCTTTCTTTGAGCGGGTAGACGAGCTTTCTCTCAAACTGATTCCGCTGGACATCAGAACTGGAGATGCAGTGCCGACCGCAGACTGTATCAATATCTACGTTGACTCCGCTGTCAATGTGAAGATTGGTTCTACGCCGGAGATGGTAGAGGTCGCAGCAAAGAATTTCCTGAACAAGACCAGTGAAGAAGTTGGGGCGATTGTCGCCGAGGTTCTTGAAGGCAACATCAGAGAAATTATCTGTACAATGAAGTTGAGAGAACTGATTGGCGACCGTAAAACTTTTGTTGAGAAGGTTTCTGAAAACGTAATCCCTGACCTGTATAAGATGGGCCTTGAACTGGTTTCATTTAACGTGCAGCGGTTTTCTGATGCGAACCATGTTATTGAAGATCTTGGCATTGATAATATCTCTCAGATTAAGAAGGATGCAGCCATTGCAAAAGCGAACGCAGATAAGGAAGTCGCTATTGCAAACGCGGTGGCAGAGCGTGAAGCGAATGATGCTCGTGTTAAGAGCGACACGGAAATTGCAGAGCGGCAGAACGAACTTGCTATTAAGAAGTCCGAGCTGCTGAAGCAGGCCGACTCTAAGAGAGCAGAAGCGGAAGCAGCCTACGACATCCAGAAGGAAGAGCAGCGACGCACCGTAGAGATTGCGACTGCTAATGCGAATCTGGCTCGGCAGGAAAAGGAGATCGAGCTAAAAGAACGAGAAGTTGCGATCAAGGAAAAGGTTCTGGAAGCAACCGTCAAGAAACAGGCTGAAGCAGAAAAGTACGCGGCGCAGCAGAAGGCAGACGCCGATCAGTACGAGCGACAGAAGCAGGCTGAGGCGGAACTCTTTGAAACTCAGAAGGAAGCGGAAGCTCAGAAGGCTCGCGCTGAAGCAGAACGTTTCGCAAAGGAACAGGAAGCGGAAGCGGTAAGAGCTGCCGGTGTTGCAGAAGCTGATGCGATTTCCGCTAAGGGTATCGCAGAGGCCGAGGCGATTAAGGCAAAGGCAGAAGCCGAAGCTGCCGGTATCCTGAAGAAGGCAGAGGCGATGAAGGAATATGGCGACGCAGCAAAGCAGCAGATGGAACTTGATACTCTGAAGGTGTACTTTGAGCAGCTGCCTAAGATTGCCGCAGCGATTGGTGATGGTTACGCCAACGTTGGGGAAATCAAGATGTTTGGTGACGCCTCTGGTCAGCTCGCAAACAATATCATGAGCACGATGACTCAAGTAACTGAAGGTGTTAAGAGTTCAACTGGCATTGATATTAACGCTCTAATCTCTGGCCTGATTGGCGGGAAGGTTGCTACTAGTAATCAGAAGGGTGTTGACGAAGCGCCGAAGGAGGAGAGTGACTATTACGAGCTGTAATCCAATGACAATTGACGAGGTAGCAGCCGCCGCCAAGGAAGCTGGCTTGAGTTACGGGCAGTGGGTAGCGCAGAATCGCCCGAACGAACAAGTACATAGAAAGCGAAAGAACAAGGTGAGAGATCACCGCATTAAGATTGATATTGATGAAGTGACATCTTTGTATCTGGACGGGATGAGTCCTAGTGATATCGCGAGAAAGATCAAGGTAACGCCGTCCGCAGTGTATATTGTTATTAAAACTCTTGGACTAAAAAGGCTGGAGGTAATGGAATAATGCCGGAGAATATCTTGGATACTAGTCCTTGTAGATTGTGTGATAGGGACTGGAAGTGTACTCGCCAGTGTCCTGACTGGCAGGCATGGGTTGCCTGCACATGGCGACAGGTAACAGATAGATTTAAGGAAAAGCCCGACGTTCCGCCGAAGAATACGGGGGAAGAGTGAGATTTAATCACTACCTCTTTCCGCCCCACAAGTTACCGGTTCCTAACCGTCGGGTAGAAGGAGGTTTCATGGAATACGATAAGCCGCGACTAGGCGACATATATCTAATGAGTTTTAGTGGGGTTGGTAGTGAACAGAAAGGTGTCAGGCCGGGAATCATTTTCCAAAACGATATTGGGAATGACAGAAGCCCGAATGTCATAGCGCTGCCCCTCACAACCAGAATTAAGAATCTGACTCAACCCACACATGTGCTTCTGCCAGCGGAGAAATATAACCTGCTGGCAGATAGTCTTGTCCTATGTGAGAATCCGCAGAGGATGTCAAAGTCAAGACTGCTGAAATACCTCGGCGCTCTGGAAGAGGAGGATATTAAGAACGTAGCTATTGGAAACGTCCTGTCTTCCTCGGCTATCGCCCTTCTTTCAGAGGAGGAACTCCTGGACGTGTGGAAGGAGTCAAAGAGGATTCAAGGACTGTGATTTTAAGTGGCTGCTCCGTCGCGAAACTCGTCTGACGAGTTTCGCGAAAAAGGGTAGACATTTGAAAAATAAAGTTATATAATATAAGCACGCTGGGCGGTTAAAAAATATAAGATTATTTTGCAATGCAGCCAGCGCGAAAAAATGAGATGAGGTGAAATATGGAAAAAGAAAATCACGCAACATTAAATATCTATCAGAAGCTTGCGGCAGTACAGAAAGCCGTAGATGTTGTCAAGAAAGACAAGAAGGGATATGGATATAGCTACACTTCTGACGTAGAGCTGTTGCCTAAAATCAATAGCGCCGTTGCAGAATACGGTCTGACATTGGTTCCTGGGATTGTCCATGGCACAGCGGACGTACGGCCTTTCAGTTATGAGAAAACGAAAGGCGGCAAAACAGAGACAGTAAATGAGTTCCTGGTCTCTGCTGATATGGTTTACACCTGGGTCAACAACGACAATCCGGAAGAAAAGATCGTTGTCCCTTGGACAATGACCGGTAATCAGGCAGATAGCAGCCAGGCATTTGGCTCGGCTCTTACCTATAGCAACAGATACTTCCTGCTAAAATACTTCCAGTGTGCTACTACAACTGATGACCCGGACTTTATCCGCTCGAAACAGAAAGAAGAGAAGTCCAAGAACGAACTCGCTTCTATTATCGAAGAGATTGACGCGGTTGCTAACGATATTGCGGCGAAGGATCCTAGCAAGAGGGAGAAGATTAGAGAGCTGGTCACAAAGCATGTAGACAAGCGTGACGAAAAGGGTAGGTTAATTCCCACTGGAGACTACAAACAAATTACAAAGAAGGCAAGAGCAACTGCCCTGCTGAGAGATTTGAATAAACTACATACGGAGGAATAATACATGGGTTTTCATACTGGTGCGTACGCAACAATTTGGTCTGTCGAAGATAAGGGTAACTACACAAAAGTAAATCTGTCTGTCAGTCAGAAGAACAAGAACACTGGCGAGTACGAGACAAAGTTTAGTGACTTCGTAAACTTTGTTGGTGCGGCGCACACTAATGCAAAGGAACTAAAACCGAGAGATAGAATTCGTATCGGCGACATGGACGCAACCAACAGCTACAGCAAGGAAACGAACAAGCGGTACTACAATTTTGCTGTGTTCTCTTTTGAGTCTACTGACAACTCCAGAGGCAACTCTGATAGCGGCGCGATTCCGGCAAGTCAGCCTACCGTAACGGATGACGATCCCTTTTGAGGTCGTCTCTGACCCGGAATATGAAAGAGCAATTTCAGCTATGCTATGGAGTTATTCTAGACTGTCTTCGTTTGATGACTGCAAGTATGGCTGGTTTGTTCGGTACATAGCGTACAACAAAGAATTAGACCAGGTTTACAGGAAGGTTATGGAGTGGATGAAGGAAAGACTCGACGACGAGACTTACCAAAAGGTTCTTGAGCACACAGCGGTAAGAATCAAACCGGAGCCACACTTCTTTTCCACGTATGGCAGATTTATGCACCATGTGCTGGAGCAGTATTTGTCACAGGCATTGAAGAAGGAAGAACTTGTACCGTATTTCCTGGATCACTATGACGAGAAGGTTGTTGGTAAACCACCGAGCAAAAAGGTCGAGGATAATTTCTTCAATAATTCACTTTCGTATTTGGAGAACATCGACTTCCCATACGATATTAAAGATATTGTCGCTGTTGAAAAAGAAGTCCATTTCATGATTGGCCCGTACAACTTTGTTGGTTTTATAGATGTGTTGGCCGAAGAGAACGGATTACATATAGCTGACCATAAATCACACGGATTGAGATTCAGAAGCAACAGAAAGTTCCAGACAGAATATGACAAGGAACTAGACAGGTACTACAGACAGCCTTATATTTACTCAATCCCCATCAAAGAAGAATATGGGAAATGGCCTGCGACTTTGGACTTCAATTGTTACCGACATGGGCGGTTTATCGCAGAAGCATTCGACGAAGAACGGCTTGAGCAGGTGAAACAGTGGGTGTTGGATCGAATCGAAGAGATTAAAAATGAGAGAGAGTTTGAACCAGACCCTGAGTTTTTCAGATGTACATATATTTGTGACACTGCTGAGAGTTGTCCGTTTAGAGCAAAGAATACCAGGAGATACAAAAGCGCGTAAAGGAGTGTGATAGATGGTGGGAACTAAATGCTGATTGAGAAGGAGAAGCTGCAAAAGGCAAAAGAGAAGATCGGAGATAGAACTCCGTTCTTGATTGCTGAGACGCTTGACCTTAAATTGTTCGACCCGTCTAACTTGAAATCGTTATGCCCGGTACATCAGGAAGACACTCCGAGCTTTATCTATAATCCGAAAGCCTATAGTTTTCACTGCTTTGGATGCGGTTGCAATATTGATATTATTGACGCCTATGTGATGTCTGGCGATACATATCTTGAAGCGGCAGAGAAAACTTTTGAAGAAGCTGGGATGGCATATAGCTTTGGAGAGAAAGGCATCAAGACTCATAGGGGGTATCGCTATCCTCAGCAGACTCCGTTAAGAGACCGGTCAACCGTAAACCAATACATGGCTACGAGAAAGATTAGTGAGAAGACGCTAGACCATTGTGATGTGCGAGAAGATGAGCATGGTAATGCTGTGTTCAACTACTACGACACAAACGATGTACTGACGATGGTGAAATACCGACCGGCCAGAAAAATCGACAAGTCAAAAGGTGAGGCTAAGAACTGGTGTCAGAAAGGAGCGGACACTCGTCCGCTCCTTTTCAATATGAACAGGGTAAACATAAGTCAACCGTTATTGATAACTGAAGGTGAATGCTTCCCTGGTGACGCAGAAATTCTAACGCCTGATGGATGGGTTCGGTTTGATGAATATCACGGGCAGGACGTGTATTCGGTGTGCGCGGATGACCTATTTGCTGGTACTTGGTCGAAACTGCGTGGCGGATTTGTAAGACCGGTTGCAATTATCAACGAGCACTACGAAGGGTTCCTCTCCTTCATTGCTACGGATAACTATGTGTCGTGTGTAACTGGAGGCCACAATATTGTAACTTATAATGCTCTTGGTTTTCTAGAGAAGACGAAGGCGAGGAAATTGCCAGATGGTTGGTATAAATCGGCTCCAATTACAACGAGTTATTCGGGTAATGGATTCTCTCTTACTAGAGATGAGGTCGAGCTATCAATTGCTATATCGGAAAACTGCAGCTATGACAAGAGCAATGGTGAGTACAGACTTTTAACGACAGAAAAAAGAAAACGGCGCAGATTGCGACGGCTTCTCAAGAAACTATCTGTTGATTATACTGATACGCCAGCTTCTGATTATGGATTTAAATTACTGTTTAAGATCCCGGCACACGTCCATATAGAACCCATCTCTTATTCGTGGGTCAGCACCACATCTGAAATACAAAAGCTTATGATTCTTCGGCGGTTCCAGAAATGGACTGCGGGATATGCTAGTAAGTTGGATAACGCCAATGTGATCCAAACGATTGCTCATACAAGCGGGCAGCAATGCTCTGTTAAATACCAGCTGTCTACATTAGATGGGAGCTATCGTGTATCAATCACGGGTAAGAAAAAAGTGGACTTAAACAATATTACATACGACTCGCAGTATTACGCTGGTCCCGTTTATTGTGTAACGGTCCTGAGTGGGATGATTTTGGTAAGGCAGTACGGAACGATCTTTGTTACAGGTAACTGCGACGCAATGGCCGCTATTGAATCCGGTTACACGAACGCGGTGAGCGTTCCTTTAGGGTCTCAGAATCACCACTGGATTGAAGAGAATATGGATTGGCTGGACCAGTTTTCCGAAATTATTATCTGCTCTGATAACGATAAGGCTGGCTATCAGATGGCGAAAGATGTGTGTCCTAGACTTGGTTCCTGGAGAACGAAGGTTGTGGATATCCCGCCAGTGGATGAAGTGACGGGCAAACACATCAAGGATTTGAACGAGCTGCTTTATTACCAGGGAAAAGAAGCGGTAATGAACGCAATACTTAGCGCGAAAGAATCTCCGATTGATAGTGTGATGGATCTTAGCGACGTCGAGGATGTCAACATTAGTGATCTGGACGGGATTTACTTTGGCATCGAAGATCTTGACAGGGAGTTGTTCAAGTTGTTCTTCGGGACGTTAACGCTCGTGACCGGCACACCAGGTTCCGGTAAGACCAGCTTCTTATACCAGCTTATCTGTAATGCGCTTGAGCAAAACAGAGGTGCCTGGATTTTCTCAAGAGAACTCCCGGACTTCATGAGTAAGGCATGGATGAACTACTTGCTTGCGGGGCCGAGGAATGTTGAAGAACACACAGGCAAGAACGGCGCAATCTATTGGGTTGCATCAAGAGAGGCGAAAGAGAAAATCAATGATTGCTATAGAGGTCAATGGTTTGTGTATAAGAACGAGTGGCCGAATGACATTGAGTCGATTCAAGAATCTATGGAGGCGTCAGCTAGGAAGTACGGCAGCAAGCTATTCTTGTTGGACAACCTAATGACCATAGACCTGCATTCTTCTGATGAGAATAAGTACGACAAGCAGACAGAGCTGGTTAACTGGCTGATTCAGTTCGCGTCAAAGTTCAATGTATGTGTGATTCTAGTTGCACATCCGAGAAAGATTCCAAGTGGGACGACGCCGGGGGCGGTCGCGTTGTATGACATCGGCGGCACATCGAACCTTCCAAATCTCGCGCATCGGACGTTGTCTCTACGGAGAGTGCGGCAGGACGAAAAAGAGCAAGGGACATCAAAGTTCTCGCAGTATTCCTGTGTTGTATCCGTAACAAAGGATCGTATGCGAGGAAGAGCTGGGTTTGAACTTGGCTTATATTACGACGAAGCGTGCCGGAGATTCTTCACGAACTACGAGGAGTACGACCGTAGGTACAAGTGGGACGACAAGATTTACACCACTCGTGTTCCGTGCGCCCCATTGGACGCGGAGTCGGAAGTGTATGGTGTGATACAGGGAGGAGGCTGATGGTTGGATAATTATGTTGCGTACCATGTTCACAGTGACTATTCACTGCTGGACTCGACGACAGATTTTAACCTTTACATAGAAAGAGCAAAGCAACTCGGTCAAAAAGCTATTTGTTTTACTGAACATGGCAACACCCGTGGGTGGGTTGCTAAGAAGATGGCCTGCGATGAAGCGGGAATTAAATACCTACATGGCGTGGAAATTTATTTGACGGAATCTCTACATGAGAAAGTGAGAGATAACTATCATACGATTCTGATAGCGAAGAACCGACAAGGGTTTTTGGAACTTAATGAGTTGCTTAGTATGTCAACAGACGAGGAGCACAAGTATTATGTTGGGCGACTTTCGTTTGATGAGTTTTTGAATATCTCTCCGAACATTATCAAGACGTCCGCTTGTTTGGCTTCGCCGCTGAACAAGCTGGACGTAAGCCACCCATACTACGAAAGGCTCGTAAAGAAGTATGACTACCTTGAGATTCAACCGCATGATTGTGAGGATCAAATTGTCTACAACAGACATCTGGCGGCGCTATCTCAGAGGTATGGTATTCCTTTGATTGCGGCAACAGACACACACAGCATCAACCAATACTACGCTGAGTGTCGGTCATTACTTGCTTATGCAAAGAGCAAGCATTATGACACGGAAGATGATTTTGATCTGACGTATAAGTCGCGCGAGGAACTGGAGGAAGCTTTTAAGAAACAAGATGCTATCCCAGAAGAGGCGTGGCAAACCGCGATAGACAATACGGTTTTGATAGCAGATCAAGTAGAGGAATTTGAGCTAGATACTTCTTTGAAATACCCAATCCTCTATGGGTCTGCGGAAGAAGATAGAGAAAAATTTATCCAGAATATTAACGAAAAGCTAGAAGCAAAGTTAGAGGCTGGAATCATCCAGAGAGAACAAGAGCAAGCGTTCCGTAGCGCGATAGAGGACGAGCTTAGAATCTTCACAAAGCTCGGAATGTGTGGGTTCATGCAGTCCATGAGTGAAATCATCACGTGGTGTCATGATCATGGAATTGTGACAGGGCCTGGACGTGGCAGTGTGGCTGGGTCAAGAATCGCATACGTGACAGATATCACAGACGTTAACCCTGAAACATGGCATACAGTGTTCAGTCGTTTCTGTAATGAAGATCGTATTGCTGAGGTGGGTGATATCGACACAGATGTTATCGAAGACGACCGACCTAAAATCTTCAACTACATTATAGAACGGTTTGGACAACGGAAGACTGCTTTTGTTCCGTCGTGCGGCACGTTAAAAGACCTGGCTACTATCGAGGAGATTGTGCGCGGATTCAGACATAAATGGGCAGAGCAGCATCCAGAAGCAGACAAAAGCGAGAACCCATACCAAGTAAGTTTGGCAGCAAAAATTAAAGCAGACTATGGGAAGGACGCAGAAACGTGCAAGCAAAAATACAAGGAAACCTTTTATTACTTTGATGGTTTTCTAAACACAAGAGTGTCTCAGTCTGTACACCCAGCTGGTATCGTGATTAGCCCAGTTACGTTAAATGATAACTATGGCGTTTTTCACCACAAGGATAGCGGCATCGTGCTCCAGATTGATATGGAAGAAATCCATGAAGTGTCTCTCGTTAAATATGACATGCTCGTTCTGAACACACTACAGATTATCCGTGATGCCTGCAAGCTGGCAAACATCCCTTACCCAAAGTCGCACGAAATTGATTGGGATGACCAGAAGGTCTGGGAAGATATGATGGTTTCCAATATTGGTATCTTTCAGATGGAGTCTCCCTTTGCAGGTAAAATGTTGAAGGACTTTAACACAAAGTCAATCTTCGATATGTCGTTGGTGACAGCGTGTATTCGACCTGGCGGTGCGTCATATAGAGAAGAACTGATCGCTAGAATCCCACACAAGAATCCATCCCCGCTGATTGACGAACTGCTGAAAGATCAGTATGGAAGATTAGTGTATCAGGAAGATATTATCAAATTCTTGCAGGAGGTTTGTGGGTTGTCTGGCGGCGAGGCCGACACGGTGCGTCGTCACATTGCAAGAAAGCATGAAGATGAGTTGGAGGCCGCGCTTCCTAAAATCTTAGAAGGCTATTGCCAGAAGTCAGACAAGCCAAGAGCTGTCGCTGAGGAGGAAGCAAAAGAGTTCATCCAGGTTATCAAGGATAGCTCAAGATATATGTTCAACTACAATCACTCTATTAGCTACTGCTTGGTCGGCTTTTTATGTGCGTGGTTGCGCTGTTATCATCCATATGAATTCGTGACAAGTTATTTGAATAACCCTGCGAAGGATGAGGATATCAGAAACGGCACTAAGCTCGCACAAATATACGGATTAAAGATTACGCCTCCGATGTTCGGCGCGTCATCTGACCAGTACATGTTTGACCCGGATAGAAAGATTGTGTCTAAGGGTATCAGTTCTGTAAAGTATCTTAATAAAGTTGTGCCGCAGCAACTCTATGCCATGTATCACCAGAAGAAACCGGAGTCCTTTATGGAAACACTTCTTAGAATTCGGTCAGAGACGTCGTGCAATGAGCGGCAGCTGCTAAATCTAATTCGGATAGGCTTCTTTTCTGAGTACGGCAACATCCGTGAGTTGCAAAGAATATACGACATCTTCAAATTCTTTAATGATGGCATAGCTAAATCTATTAAAAAGACAAAGCTTAAAGATGGGCCGATGTGTGAGATAGTAAAACGACACGCAACAGATATTGGTGTCAAAGGAAACGAGCTGAAATCCTACACAATCACAGATATGCCAGGCTTATTGGAGGAATGTGAGCGCAATGTTCTAAGTCTTGGTATTGAAGAGGCTGATGTGAAAAGCAGAATCAAAGATCAGCTTGAGCTGATGGGGTATATAGATATTACGACTAACGATCATCAGGACAGAAGGAAACTTCTTGTTCTTGAGACGTTTGAGCTTGGTGGTCCTAATGGAGTGTGGGGTGTTGCCACCACAGTGCGGTCTATCGGCACTGGTAACGAGGCAAGACTCACGGTTCGTAAGTCTATTTTTGATAAGAAGCCTTTCGCTCAATACAATATCCTGTTCGGCGCAGGCTTGTACAAGAACAAGAAAGGGTATTGGTATTTGAACGACTACAAAGTATTGGAGTGATGTAACCGCAGAAAAGTTTTTGAACAACAGAAGCCCGCCTTGTTGGCGGAAGCAACTATTACAACAGGAGTTTTTATAAGATGAGTAATATACATAAGAAATGTAATGTGTGCGGTCGTGAGCTGAAAGAGTTCAGCCTAGATAACTACTTCGATATCGACCTTGGAGAGGTTGGGTATGGTAGTGTCTATGATGGGCTGCGGTTTGCCTGCACTTTGTGCTACGACTGCTTTGATAAAATTGTAAACCGTATTGATTTTGCGGTTGACCCATTCACGGAGGAAGAATGATCAAGAAATACAAGTACGACATTGAAGAATTCAAACTGATTACGTGTGTGGCGGATTTCTTTAAGGGTGTGGAGGGCCTGTCTTGCGACATGAACCGACTTCACGCTTCTCCGCTAGACGTTTATATGAGTGAAGGTAATTGCTATAAGCTCCTGCTGTATATGCAGAACAGAGTCGATCGGTACAGTCCGCAGAAGAAGAGCTGGGACGCGAAATGCCAGTACGATTGGATTGAAAGGTCTCCAATGGTCAGTAACAAGGACGTTCCGGACGACGAAGTGTGGCTGGTCTTGAGTGATTTGACTGAGGAGGGGATGGCATGAAGAGTCAAACCCCCTTGGTTGTCCTGATTTCAGGGAAGGCTGGTTCTGGTAAGGATACATTTGCTGGAATGCTGACGGATGAGCTGGAACAGGCGTACGGGAAGAAGGTTTGCACAACTCATTACGCCGATTCTTTGAAATATATTCTCCGTAGTTACTTTAGCTGGGATAGCAAGAAGGATTCTTGCGGCAGAGAACTTCTCCAGGTGACTGGGGATACATTTAGAGCAAACAATGAGGATTTTTTTGTGAACTTTGTGGTAGATATCCTGCATTCCATCGGGTATCTGTGGGATATCGTGCTAATTCCCGACGCCCGGTTCAAAAATGAGGTAGAAAAAGTGAAAGCGGCGTTCAAAACCGTGACGGTGCGTATTGAGAGAATGGATTACGGTGATGAAACGGCGTTTTGGCGTAGACATAAATCAGAAAACGAGCTTGACGACTACGATTTTGACTATGTGGTCGAAAATTTGACGCTGGAAAGCCTGGAATCGGCTGCAGATTGGGTCGCAAGCGAAATTGTGGAAGGTTGTGGTTGATTATCGAGCTATTTGTAATCAAAAGAGACGGTCGGTTAGAGAAATTTTCCCCTAAAAAGATAGAAGAGGCAGTGAAGAAGGCGTTCGTGAGCGTCGACGGGGAAGAAAATGGACAGTGTGCAGCTGTTGCTAGGGAAATTGCGGTCGCTGTGACTGCTGAGATGAAGAAAAGCAAGTCTGTCGAGGAAATTCAGGACATCGTTGAAGCCAAACTTATGGAATCAGACAGAAAAGACGTGGCGAAAGCGTACATCCTGTATAGAAATGAGAGAACAAAGGTAAGAGAACGGAACGGACGGCTTGTTCAGAAGGTTTTGGATCGCGCAACGTCCAGTGTTGACAATAGATCCAACGCAAACGTAGATGAGAAGAGTTTCTCAGGCAGAGAAAAAGAAGCGTCTGCTGACATCGGCAAGATGATTGCGCTAGAGTATGGCGGACTGTCTGACGAAGTAGCAAAAGCTCATAAAGAAATGTTGATTTACCAACATGATTTAGAGAAGGCAATTTATGGTATGCACAATTGTCTCAACGTTAATTTTCAAGAGTTGTTTACATACGGGTTTCACACTAGAAACGGGGACGTAAGGCCGCCCGCCAGCTTCAGCACGGCATGTCAGCTTGTTGCTGTCGCCTTTCAGTGCCAAAGCCAGATCCAGTATGGCGGCTGCGGCACGGTACACTTCGATCTAGATCTCGCTCCGTTTGTAAAGAAGAGCTTTCGTAAGCATTATGAAGACGGGAAGAAATATATCGACGAACCAATTGTAATGGGAATTGGAGATATAATCGTTTTTGAAACAAATAATTGGCATATTGACGATCCGGTTTTTAAATCATATTACCCAAAAGCATATCAGTACGCTATGGATATGTTAGAGAGAGAGGGGCAGCAATCAACTCAGGCGTTGTATCATAACCTAAACACGCTAGAATCACGGCAAGGTAGTCAGGTGGGTAATGGTGCCTAAAGTCATAGAAATATGGCTAGATTCCGGGCAAAAACGGTAGAGTTTTAGCATGAGTCACAAAAGTATTATCGTATGCGATACAGATAGGAGGTGTTCGAATAGGTAAGGTTATTACTCAACAGATCAAAAAAGATATTGTTGATTTTTACAAATCAAGGCCAATGACAATCCAAGAAGTAAGTGAAAAGTTTGGTTATTGTCAGCCTACCATAGCGAAGATTCTTCGTATGTTTAAGGTAAAGCCGTACTCGAAAGCTAGACTATTCTCTCCAGAGTTAGATGAGGGTTATTTTGACAATATAGACTCCGAGGCAAAAGCATATTTTCTTGGATTGATAATGACAGATGGGTGCATCCATACTACAAAAGGCAGAACTCCGCTGCTTGCCATGTCTATCAAGGCGGAAGACGATTATATCTTACATAAGTTTAAAGACGAAATACATTCAAACAAAAAAATAACGAGTGATGGGCGTGGATGTTCTGAGATACAGATCGTTTCCAAAAGGATAGTAGATGCGCTAAAAACACTCGGTGTAACAGAAAGGAAAAGCTTGAAAGAAGTTCTACCGCATGATATAGACAAGCGGCTCATGAATCATTTCATTAGGGGTGTGTTTGATGGAGATGGAAATTTTAGCTTTCGCGCAAGAACCGGAAGAAAGGTCCATCAAAAATCAATTCGTCTGTGCGGAGGAGTGCCGCTGTTAGAAGCAGTTGTAAAATACCTGCATAATTCTATCGGCACTAGCGAAGTTAATCTGATTAAAGAGCAGCACTCTGACGGCCTTTACGCAATATCATATAGCAGGAAAGCAGATTTGATAAAGCTGTCGGAGTATTTATATAGCGACGCAACCATATATCTTGAAAGAAAAAAACGTATTTGTGACTTAATTTATGAAGAAGCAGTAAGATACACGAAATGATACCGTGATAACTAATAGAGTTAAAAGGCTATTAGAATTGTAACGCATAGCAGGTGAACCTATATAGAATATAATCCTGCCAAGAGTGTCCGGGGCGGCTGCGTATAGCGCAGTCTGAGCGGAGTGACTACCCGCAAACCTAACGTTAAACGAGGGCCAAAATGTATGCTGAACCGCCACCAACTGATGGTGGATATTCCGGAATTAGATAGAGTTTCGGATAACAGCGTAAGCTGCGGAAGCAAAGGGTAATAAACCTTTGCGGTAACATATTTGTCCATTCACATCTATCAACCTAGGGAGAGATACATCTGTCGAAGGCCGCCTCATAACCAAGTGGGTCTTTGAGGCCAGCCTAGATGGGATCGGTAAACACCATCTGACAAGCATCTTTCCAATTAGCATCTTCCAGTACAAGCAAGGTGTTAATGCAAATCCTGAAGATAAAAATTATGACCTCAAACAGCTTGCTTTAAAGTCAATGAGCAAACGAATTTATCCGAACTGGTGTAACGGTGATTGGTCTCAAGCGCATGAGGACGACGGCAACCCGGACACCTGGTTTAGTACCATGGGTGAGCGTAAACTACAGCCCATGTAAAACCTTTTGAACCCTGCCAAGGGGTGTAGCGAAAGCTGCTAACGGATAGGGCTTGTAACAAGTTGAGTCCGTGCTAAGCACGTATTTTATATATGTGAAAGTGTATCGACCAATCCTGATGAATGTATGGAAGTAGGGCTAGAGATTGGCACTAGCGATGTTTTAGGAAACGAAGCATCTGAAAACCGAAGCGGAAGGCTGCTTAAAATGAGCAGATGATATGGTCAGTTCCGTTGGTGACAACGGGTAAAACGTGTAGAACTATGCTGGGGTATGACCGTCATGGCCTTGGATATATTCGCCAGGGCAGAGGGAATAACGTGCCTAACACAATCATTCTTCCGAAGCTCGGAATCGAGTTTGGTATTTGCCTAGGGGAACGCTCAGAACCAGATCTCGACGGATTCTGGAACGCCTTTGAGGAAACATTAAAACTGTGCGAGAAAGGGTTACTAGAGCGGTTTGAAATTATGGTTCGGCAATCACCAAAAGCCGCGCCGTTTATGTATGAGAATAACACGATCCAGAAGGCACGTGAGTGCAAAGATAATGTGTTCAATGCTTTAAAAGGCAACACGCTTGCCATAGGTTTTATTGGAGTTGCGGAGATGTGCCATGCGCTGTTTGGGAGAAATCATGTTCACGATAAGAATGTTCATGCTTTTGCGCTATCTGTTGTAAAGCGTATCAACGAATTTGCGACAGAAGCATCTATGCGAAATGACCTGAATTTCAGTTGTTATGCGACCCCTGCCGAGGGTCTAGCGCGGACAGCGCTGGTCGCACTAAGAGAGCAATATGGTGTTATTAAAGACGTAACGTCCCATGAGTATCTAACAAACTCCCATCATGTACCTGTATGGGAAAAAGTGTCCATCTACGACAAGCTTCGCATTGAAGCACCGTTCTGTAAGTATCCGACAGGCGGCACAATCACTTATGTGGAACTGTCAAGTACCTTTGTAAAGAACACTAAGGCTGTAGAAGATATTATTGACTATGCCTTTAAGGAACTCGATATTCCGTATCTTGCTTTCAATTTTCCAATTGATAGTTGCTTGGACTGCGGGTATCAGGGGGAGTTCAATAATAGTTGCCCTGAATGTGGAAGCAAAAACATTCAGCAGCTTCGCCGTGTGACAGGATATCTTTCTACTGATTATCATAACTTTAACGACGGGAAGCAAGCAGAGGTGGAAGAAAGAGTGAAACATAGTACATATCAAGATGCGGGTGAGCTATTTGGTTAAGCTCGCAGGTTATGACTGGGAGTCCTTCTGCGACGCAGAAGGCGTAGCGTGTGTGCTGTTTATTTCGGGGTGCCGAAATAACTGCCCTGGTTGCCAGTCACCACAGACCCATGATTTTAATTATGGGCTTGAAATTACACAAGATGTGATTGATAAGATCAATTTTGAGATTGATAAAAGACCGTTTTTAAACGCACTGGTTCTGTCCGGCGGAGACCCTATGTTCTCCGCCGGGGAACTGGTCTCCATTATTGATAAGATTCATATCCCTAATGATAACCTCTGGTGCTACACAGGGCTGCTAATGGGACAGGTGCAGCAAGACAAAGATATGTCTCGACTACTAGATAAATGCACGCACCTGGTTGACGGTAGGTTTGAAATTGACAAGCGAGACGTCACCCTCCAGTTTCGAGGTAGCAGTAACCAGATCGTTTGGAAGAAGCAAGACGGCGTATGGGTTAAATGGATTACAGATTAGGAAATTTAAAGGAGTACAGATAATGACTAATAACAATTTTATGGAATATGCGAAGAGACTCGTAGCTGATTATACTAACCAACATATGGGCAAGACGAACATGCAGGAAATCAAACCGGAGGACGTGTACATCGTGTGGATGTGCAAGACACTCCAGAACTGCAAAGCGTTACTGAGCACTCCTCTGCCGAATGGGATGTACTACGAGGCAACCTATAACGGTAACAAGCAAGAACTGTATTTGGACGCATACAAAAAGTTTGAAAATCGGTGTTACACAGGTGTTGTTTGAGGAGGGCATGACTTGATCGGATGTAAGGGCTATTTTGAAAAGGTTCCTTTTGAGACCTTCAGAACAGACTGCGCAAAAATCCCAGAGATGCAAAGTCTTTGTGAAGATGACGCAGCATTCAATCGAAGAATTCAAGGTTCTTATGATGAGTTCAGATTGCCAGCAAGAGCAACGCCTGGTTCTGCCGGATATGATTTTTTTATCCCGTTTGACGTAACAATCCAGCCAGGCGGTTCAGTTACGATCCCTACTGGCGTGAGAATTGTCATGCCGGAATCGGCGGTGCTGTTGGTCGTGCCTAGAAGTGGCAGTGGTTTCAAGTATGGTGTGAGTCTTGCGAACACGGTCGGCGTCATTGATAGTGACTACTACAATCCCGACACGGGAAGCGAAGGGCATATCATGATTAAGCTGTTCAACCATGACCACCATGAAGCAGTTACCTTCCATTTCAACAACGGTTTTGTACAGGGAATTATCGTTCCATATTCTACTTTGCCTGAGTATGACAACGAGAATGTAGAGCTGTATGGTGTCGAAGAAAGAACAGGCGGGTTCGGCAGCACAAGCAAAGAAGGTGGTGAACCTAATGACAATCATTGAAAAGATGTTACATGGCATTCCTCTTAACGAAGAAGAACTCTCCTACCTAGCACTTGGTTATGATGATAGATGTCACACAGAGCCTGGCAAGTACGAAGAGTTTGATGTGGTGGAAAAGGGAGAAGGCCGATCAGCTAAAGAGATGCAGACCATCATTAAAGCTGGTAATAACCTTTGGTGCATCCCCTGGATGTGGGATCTTCTTGGATATCAAATGACTGGACAACCTTACAAGGTCGTTAAAAGTGTCCGTATTGGGACTGTCGTAAAAACGACTTACGACAAGACAGATAAATAATCTATAAAACCGCCGCCTTATGGGCGGCGGTCAGAAAGGAGAGCTTATGGTCCACAAAGAAGTATGGAAGACACTTGAGGATGAAGGATGGTATATCCAACGGAGTAAACCAAGACGTGATAAATACATTGATGACAGAGTTATTGATGAAAACAAATCTGTTAAGTGGAATAGAGAGCAACTTGCGAAAAGAAATGAGGAGTTGGAGGCCAAGTACGCAGCGGATATTCTAGACCGAGAAGTACGGTATGCACAGTGGGTCAGAGATGTGTGCCACGCGATTCAAGATGAGGTCGGCAACAAAATGACGTATGATCAAGCGATGGCAGTCTGCAATGCTATGGAACTACCAAATGAAGTAGATGGTCCTTGGTGGCCTGGAACTCTCGCAGACGATATTCAGCCGTTTGTAAATCTCGCAAAGGAGCTGTTGAGTAATAAAGAGTAAAGACTGGGTTGGAACGCAGCAGTTCATCTTGTCTGGCAACAACAGAAAAGACAACGCAGAAATCAACGACTACTATGCCACAGAACCGAGAGCAGTAGAGATTTTACTCGACCACGAAACTTTCTCTAAGAATGTCTGGGAGCCAGCTTGTGGTGAAGGGCACATATCAAAAGTCTTGCTTGAGAGAGGGTATGATGTGTTAAGCACGGATCTAGTGTATAGAGGTTTTGGTTTCAAAGTTCCCGTTGATTTTTTAAACGAGAGCTTCACAGAGGCAGATGATATCGACATCATAACCAACCCCCTTATAAGCATGCACGGGAGTTCGTCGAGAAGTCTTTGAAGTGTGTGGGTAATGGACACAAGGTTGCAATGTTTCTGAAGCTTACCTTCTTGGAAGGAAAGGCTCGTAAGCAACTGTTTCAAAAGTATCCACCTAAAACAATATACGTGTTCTCATCGCGTGTATGCTGCGGCAAGAATGGTGTGTTTGATCGAAAGAATAACGCTGTTGCATACGCATGGTTCGTCTGGGAGAAAGGGTTCCAAGGCGACCCGATTGTGCGTTGGGTTAATTAACAACATACATATAACAAACGGAGGTGTGTAGTAACGAAAAGAGTATTTGATCTTATTGAAAAAGAACGACAAAGGCAAGAAGACCAGATCAATCTAATTGCATCAGAGAACTTTTGTTCGGAGAACGTGATGAGAGCGGTTGGTTCTTGCCTTGCCAACAAGTACGCTGAAGGGTATCCCGGCCACCGATATTATGGCGGTTGTGAAGTGGTGGACGAGCTTGAACTTTACTGCCAGAAGAAATGGCAGGAGGCTTTTAACACAGACTACTTCGTAAATGTTCAGCCGCACTCCGGCACTCAGGCAAACGAAGCAGTCTATTACGCGCTGCTCAATCCGGGCGATACGGTCTTGAGTATGTCACTGGATTGTGGTGGGCACCTGTCACACTTTTCTCCGGCCAGTATTTCCGGCAAGCTTTACAATCCGGTTTTTTATGGGTTGGATGAGGATGGAATTCTTGACTATTACGACCTAAGCAAAAAAATAAGAACTTACAAGCCTAAGCTAATCCTAGCTGGTGCAAGTTCTTACTCAAGAGAAATTAAGTTTGGATTGATTAGAAAAATCATTAACATCGAAATGTCTGTTGACCCTGATTACCATCCCATCTTTATGGTGGATATGGCACATATCGCCGGGCTGATTGTCGGCGGCGAGCACGTATCCCCGTTCGGTCTTGCGGATGTGATTACAACTACCACGCATAAAACTCTTCGATCCACGCGGGGCGGCATGATCTTCTCTCGCACGGAAGAGCTGGCAAAGAAAATCAACAGTGCGGTGTTCCCTAGAAACCAGGGCGGCCCTCTAATGCACGTTATCGCAGGCAAAGCAGTAGCGGCAGAAGAAGCTTGTACAAAAGAGTATGAGGAGTATATCTCCAATGTGATTCTGAATACATACACTATGTGCGAACAGTTCAAAAAGATGGGCTACGAGATTGTATCCGGCGGAACAGACAACCACCTGTTCATGATTGACCTGACTAACACCCACCCTAATGTTACCGGTAAGATGGTTCAGGACGCTTTGGAGGAGAAAGGCATTGCAGTAAACAAGAACTGTGTACCGGGTGATAAGAGATCTCCGGCGGAGACTAGCGGGGTTAGAATTGGCTGTGCCGCAATGACGACTAAGGGGTTTGGTCCGCTGGACTTTGTAGGGTGTGCGATTGAGATTGATAAGATCATCCGTAAGCTAAATAAAAAATAAGCGCCGACAAGCGGCGCGTTAAAAATCATTCAGCGGTCTCGTTAGGGTTGACGCCAAGCACGTCCATGATTTCAGTAATGGTCATGCCTTTACTCTTAGCCATGGCGATGATTTCGGCGGGAGACGGGGCAAGAAGCTCTTCTCGCTTCATTTTAAGCTCTGCAATCTTGTTTTCGTAAAAAGCAATTTTCTCGTCGATGTCAATAAGCTGCTGATCTAGGGTTTTTCTGACTCTTGCCATATTCTCATTCCTTTCATGAAAGTATAATTTCATGATACCACAAACATAAATACAATACAACAGAAAGAGGTAATTAAATGGGTTATGAATGCAACAATACTTACGAAATTAACATTCCTTTTCTTGGCGATACATATCTTGAACTCGTAGAACCAGTGTCTGGCGTAACCAACGAGGAGGTGAAATTTATCAACTATGACGATAAAGAAGGTCTTACCTGCGCACTTGATAATGGCTGTGCGTGCCTCGTCGCAGACTGGCGCGGCGCAACCAAGCATCAGACTCCTCATGGCATTGACCCAGAGGTTGCGGATGTAACGGCTGTGAACGACAAAGTTACTATCGTCACATTTACTGACGGCACACAGGAAAAAGCTATCTGCCGCGAAGGCGATACATTTTCAATTGAAACCGGTGTGACGATTTGCCTTATGAAAAGAATCCTCCGGCTGATGTTTGAAAAGTTTGGCGATAAGTCCGGCACGAATTTGTACAACAATATGCTGAGAGAAGCCCTCAAAAAGAAAGACGCTTTCAAGATTGAGAAGGAGAAAGCCAAGGAGAAAGAGAAGAGAAAGCGTGCGGCCAAACAGAGAGTCCGTGAGCTAGAGAAAAAGAAAGCTCGCGACAATTGGGAGTTCATGGTTAACATGCTTGCAGAAAATATGAAAAGAAACTGCAAAGCTATGTTCGAGAGTAGCGACATCAACGAAGAATAAGGAGGAATATGGATTACAAGGAACGATTCACTAAGGTGTTCAGAGACAACATCCACCGCGACGGGAGCGATCAGCTCCTGTCGTACCTGGAGCGGTCTGATTTCTTTACGGCACCGGCCAGCACACGGTTTCACCTATCCTGCGAGGGAGGGCTGTGTATCCATAGCCTGAACGTGTACGACAGACTAGTTCAGCTGCTTGATAATCAGACAGACAAGGAACGTTGCTTCCCTGTTGGAACACCAGACGAAGAGGTTAACGAGGCAATTGCTATTGCGGCACTCCTACATGACCTGTGCAAGATTCATTTCTATCAGCCCAGCACACGGAATGTGAAAAATCCGGACACTGGCAGATGGGAGACGGTTCCGACCTATGTGATTGACGAAAGATTCCCGATTGGTCACGGCGAGAAGACCAATTTCATCATTCAGAACTACATGAAGCTGAAACCGGAAGAGGCAATCGCTATTAGATGGCACATGGGTGAGTTTGATAACGCCGTGAAAGGCGGGGATAGGTCTCTTAATAAGGCGTGGGAGAAGTATCCGCTCGGTTTTATGCTGCATATGGCAGACATGATGGCGAGCCACCTGGACGAAGTAGATAAATAAGGAGGACTGTATGGAGTTTTTTGCTTTTATTGCTGCTATTTTTGTGTTAGTAGGGGTTGGTCTGTTGCTGTATTGTAATTACACTACAAAAGACCGCGAGGCTATGGTAAAAGTCACGAAATTTTGCGTTCCGCTTATCATTGTTGGCCTTGTTTTGACGTTGCTTACTCAGTCACTCACTATTGTACCCACCGGATACACCGGCGTACGTAGTACGTTCGGTCAGATTTCAGAAGAGACCGTTCAGAATGGGTTCAATTGGAAGATTCCGTTCGTCCAGAAGATTGAAGTGGTGAATAACAAGCAGCAAGATATCACTTTTGAAGACAAGATTTGGTCTGAAACTGCAAATAGAACCGCTGTGTATTACGAGAATGTAACTGTGACATATCAGATTAACCCTGATAAATCCTCTTGGGTCTACGCTAATGTCTCAAATTACAAAGACGAGCTGGTTTCTACTGGGATCGTGTCTTCTGCGGTCAAGTCTGCAAGCAAGGAGCTACAGGACACCGACGCTACGTCCAGAACAAAGATCGAGCCGCTCGCTATGAAGCGTTTGCAGGAAGCGCTGGACGAAAAATACAGCAAGGACGTTGTCGTCATTAACAAAATTGTTATCAATGGCGCTGACTTCGAGGATAGCTACAGCAAGGCTATTGCTAAAAAGCAGAAAGCGCAGCTCGAAGCAGAGGAACAAGAGATTCTCAACAAGAAAAATATCGCTAAAGCGGAAGCAGAAGCAGAGGTGAAGCTCAAAAACGCTGAAGCTGAATCTAAAGCAAACAAGATGTTGGAAAAATCTTTGACTGATAACGTTATTAAGAGCCAGTACATTGAAAAATGGGACGGCAAAATGCCTAGCGTTGTTACTTCAAAGGACGGGAACATTATGATCGGAATGGATAAGTGAGGTTTGTAAATGAAAATTACTCTAATCACGCATACACCAGAACCGGAAAAGGTTGTGGCCGCTGCGGCAAAGCTATGTTACTCAAACGCAGACAGTATTGAGACTTTGATGAACGGGTTAACGGATGAATCTGTGTCTAAGTTTATTCAGCACCTTTCAAATATGGGACATCAGTCTCCTATTGAACACGTGTCGTTTACGTTTGGCGTTGAGGGAGTGTCCCGTGCTCTACTCGCGCAACTGACTCGTCACCGTATCGCTTCCTACTCAGTGCAAAGCCAGCGGTATGTTAACATGAATGGGTTTGATTTCGTTACTCCGCCAGCTATAGAAGATGATGAAGAACTGAATGTTTTGTTCTCCGAGACCATGACGATGGAAGATAGGGTGTACGAAGTCCTTCAGGACAGACTATCTAAGAAGTATGTCGAAGCTGGTATGAAAAAGTCTGCGGCTGACAAGGCTGCAAATGAGGATGCAAGATTTGTCCTGCCGAACGCGGCGACAACAAGAATGATTGTGACTATGAACGCAAGATCTCTAATACATCTGTTCGAACTCAGATGCTGTAACCGCGCTCAGTGGGAGATCAGAGAACTGGCCGATAAAATGTTGGAGCTTGTTTACCCTGTAGCACCGAACTTGTTTGCAAAGGCTGGGCCTAGTTGTGTAGCTGAAGGGAAATGTCCGGAAGGTAGTATGAGTTGCGGCAAGTATGAAGAGGTCAGAAATAAGTACGCAAGAAAGTAATTATCGTATGAACCTAGGGCTGCCCGCTGGGCAGCCCTAATAAGGAGAGAATATGGAAAAAGCTTTACTATCATTAAAAGAAGTATGTGAGTATACAGGATGGGGTCAAACAAAAACGAGAAAACTGTTAAAGGAAAACGAAGGTAGCTTCACTCTTAGGGTAGGGAACAGACTTTATGTTCATAAAGAGAGGTTCGACGAATACTTAAACCGATGCGCAAAATACGGCATTAACATCTAGGTGTATACTAATTACATATGCACAAATATGTTTTGCCCGTAAGTAGAGAGGAGTATTGGATTGGGCAAAGATTTAAAAGGAAAAGATCTTGGCGTCGGATTCTCACAACGAAAAGATGGTGTATATTGTGCCCGTGCAAAAATCGGTACAGCTAAGATCTGCATATATAATTCTAATATTTCAAAATTAAAGAAAGAGTTTGAAGAGAAAAAAGCGCTTGCCCATAGGGATGAGTATGGAGAGCGCCCCGGCATAAAACTTGTTGAGTGGTTCGAAGAATGGTTTGAGCGTTGTAAAGCACCGAGTTTGAAATCTAACGTATCCAGAAAGGTCTATTACAGAAAAATCAACAACACATATATCAGTATTATAGGGGCAAAAAAGGTTGAAGATATATCGCAAATGAATATTCAGACAGCGACAAACGAGCTTGTAGAAAAAGAATATTCGTATAGGTCAATCAAGGAGGCCCTCGGCGCATTAAAAGAATGTTTAGATATTGCTGTAGTAAACAAAGTAATTAAGGTTAACCCATGTGTTGGGATAAATATCCTAAACGCCAATGTAACTGCCGCAAAAGAAAAACGAGCGCTTGCTGATTGGGAGCTGGAGTTGTTTCTGGAAGAAATCAAAAACAACTATTACTATGAAGCATATATGTTCTTGCTTCTTACTGGTGTGCGAATCGGAGAATTTTCCGGGCTACGCTGGGAGGATATAGATTTTGGCAACAAAGTAATTACGATTGAAAGATCGATGAGGACATACTACGACGGGGGTAAGAAGGTCGAAGAGGTATGCACCCCAAAGACCTCAACCGCATATAGAAGAATTCCATTTTTCGGTGACGTGGAGAAGTACCTGTTAGCCTGGAGAAAGAAACAACAAACTTTAAAGGAAGAACTTGGAGACAGATGGAGAGCGAACCCAGACCACGGCAACCTGGTCTTCACAACAACAATGGGGTCTCCGGCTACGAGGTATCCTATCGCGCACGATCTTAGAAGAGTGTGCGAGAATATGAGAGCTAAAGAAAATTACAACGCGAATAAAGAAGGGCGGGTGCCGAGAGAGATTAAAAATATTCACCCGCACGTATGTAGACATACTTTCGCAACGCTCTGTTTTAAGAGAGGGCTTGAACCGCTGTTTGTTCAGCAGGTAATGGGGCATTCAAGCTATTCTACAACTCTGCACTACACGCATATCACAGACTCCTACACAAGCAACGAGGTTGCTAAGGCTGGGAGCCTGGTGTAAGGCGTTGCGTAGTAAACAGCGTTGAGTTGTACGCTACAGGTACGCCTAAATCACTAACCCAAGAGTGTTGAGTAGTGATTGAGTAGCGAGGCGTATATATGATAGAAAAGTGTTGATATATCAACACGGAATTTGAAACTTAGCAAAGATGATTAAGTAATCGCGCTCCGCGACACTGACACAACCGAGCAAACCCAAACGGGCAGTCTGAGGACTGCCCGTTTTTTGCGTGGTGGGAGATACGAGCTTATTTGACAGATTCCACACGGTTTGGTAAAATATTCCCTGTGGAAACCCACCATCCACGTTTCAGGTAGATGGTGTATGGTTCAAAGGATGGTTGCCTGTCATCCCGCGGGAGCGGAATGGAGGCGTGTATGTAGCCCTCGCGGGAAATATATTTCTACGGAGGTGATACATCATTACTTTTCAGGATGTTTTTTAGATGGTATCTATCGCCTGGGTCTTGATCCAGGTGTGGGATCGGTTCCATAACAAAAAGAAGTAAGCCATCTGCCGCGAACAGATGACTTACTAAGGTGTAAAGTGAGTTACATTTTTTCTACTATAGCATGTATTTCCCACCGGTGTCAAATCGAAAATGACTTGAAACAGCTCCTGTTCCCATCGAACAGAAGCTGTTTTCTTTGCGATTCTAGAAATGTAAACCAGACCGAGAAAACTTAACCTCCCCTTTACATCCCCGCGCCCACCTTAACACACTCTTCCAAAAGCCTTAGCAAAAGTGTGGTATTTGCGCAAATAGGGGTTTGCTACAATAATGGTGGCACATTTAGGCTGCACATTGCATAGGAGAACAAAAACATGACGAAGGATTTGTACTTTGAAGAGCTGGAGACGGTTGAAGACCTGATTGACTGGAAGGATGCTGGCGCAGGCGTTGGCTTCAGCTTCGTGATCGGCCTGATCGTCTACGGTGCGGTCGCAACCTAATCAGAACAAAAAGACAGGAATACTCGGAGGAAACACCATGGATAACAAGCAGCTGTACTTTGAAGAACTGGAAACCGTGGAAGAACTGGGCTGGGTGGAAGCTGGTGTCGGCACGGTCATCGGCTTCGGCATCGGCATCGTTGTCTACGTCGCAGTGACCTGATCGCCCGTCGGTCAGAACCCCAAAACGAATCGAGGTGTAGACACATGAACGACAAGAAGAACCTGATGTTTGAAGAGCTGGAATCCGTCGAAGAACTGGGCGCATTCTATGACTTCCTGGATGGCGTTGGAAAGGGCCTGGCCATCGGCACCGGTGTCGTCGCTATCGTCGCAGTTGTGACCTGATCGACGGCACGGCAACGGATGGGCTGGCAGCAGACCACCCGCTGCAAACTTACGTAACTAGAAAACATTCCTGTAACCTAAATGTGCTTCCACAGCGAGCGCGAGCACAGAAGGGCAGCAGAAAGGAGCGGCAAGATGGAGTGTTATTTTGGATTCTTTGCGGATCTGATCGTGGAATTTCCGGCGGATGTGGAGGAACAGGCGTTCTACTACGGCAACACCGTGGAACTGTACGACCAGATCTGCCACGGGAATGGGGAGTTCTCCCAGTTCCAGCAAGCCATTGCCCTCCACGGCGGCCCGATCCTGGACCTGTGCTGCCAGGATATGGCACACCTAAATCTGCCGGAGCAGTACGGCACCGTGATGATCGGCGCCACCAGCATCCGCCTGCTGCAAGGCCCCTTTGAGACCTTTTTCGACCACATCTATGACCAGTTGAAGGAGGGGGGCTGCCTGTGCTTCGATATGGAGAACCTGCCTCGGCAGGGAGATGAGACCATAGTGACCGGTGACCTGGTGCCCATCACCATGGCGGATGAGGAAGGTGACCTGTCCGTCATCCTGATGCAGCGGCGCTTTGACTACCAGCGTGGGGTGGCAGAGATGAACATGGCTCGGATGCGTCCGGGCAAGGAGCGCAAAGTTTTGCTCACCGCCACCCACTACCGTCTGTTCGGCGTGGACGCCCAGTCCGCCGCCACCGCCTGTCTGCGGAGCTATCTGAAGGGGCGGGGCGTCCATTCCATCGCCTACACAGATGACACCCTGCCTTCTCTCAACGACTTGGCGGAGGATGTGTTGTCCATCGCGGACGATGGTCTGGTGCTGGTGGCCAATCAGGAGAACAAGCTGCTGGTCAACGCCCTGGCCTGCCGCATCGCCCAGCTGGAAGACCTGCCCATCTACCTGCTCTACGGCGGATCGGATTTGAATTGCCAGGCGGAAGAGACAGTGACCACCATCGCCGACGGAGCGCCGGAGGAAACGCTGACGAAGCTGTTGGGCGCAGCGGAGAGACAGCCGCTGATGAAGTGCTCGCCTGACGCGCAGCGAGCTGCCCTATTTCCCCAAGTTCAGCTATCTGTTCACAGACGGCGACGCAATGCACGTGCTGTGGTCCGCCGCCAGCGGGAAGTTCTTCCGCATCAGCCCTCAGTTCGCCCTGTTCTCCGAGATGCTCTTCAAGCGTCTGCCGGTGGCAGGCATCGTGGAGCGGTTACAGGAGATGCTGCACACGGAGGCAGAAGAAAATCAGACCATCGTCGAGACCATTGCCAAGGTATTGAACGAGTCCGGGGCAATGTATCGACCCATCAAGAGAGAATGGAGCGAAGCGTATGAATGGGAACGGAGTCATCCGCAGCGGCTACCCCTTCGGCTGGGGAGCTTATGAGAGCACGCTGGTGCGTGGGGACGGGATGTATGTGTTTGACCAGAACGGCAAGCGCTACCTGGACCTGTGCAGCGGCCTTTGGAATATGCCGCTGGGCTATTCCGAGCGACGGATCAAGGCGGTGGTAAACAAGCAGATGGAACAGCTGCCCTTCTCCAACCTGCTGGTGTTCTCCTCGGACATTCAGACCCAGTACGCTCAGCGGCTGCTCCAGTGGATGGGGGACTTTGGCTGTATCCTCTACACCTGCAGCGGCTCGGAGACGGTGGAGGCGGCCATCAAGACCTGCCGCCAGTACCAGTGCCTCCGGAACCGCCCGGAGCACCGGCGCATCGCAGCCTTCACCCTGTCCTACCACGGCACCTCCTACGGCGTCATGAGCGTCAGCGGCATCGATCAGATCCTGACCGACGTCTACCGGCCCTTGGTGCCGGAGATCATCTGGGTGACCGTCCCCGCAGATTACGCCGACGAGGACGCCTGGCGTCAGGCCATCAACGGCCTGTGGGAGCAGGAAGGGGACTACCTGGCGGGCTTCATCGTGGAGCCGGTGATGGCCTCCGGCGGGGTGGTGCCCATCCCCAACCCGGTCCTCCAGCACATCCAGCAGCGCTGCCGAGAGCGGGACGTGCTGCTGGTGGCGGACGAGGTGGCCACCGGCTTCGGCCGCACCGGCACCCCCTTCGCCTGGCAGCAGGCGGAGATCACACCCGACCTGGCCTGCCTGTCCAAGGCCATCAACAACGGCTACCTGGCGGAGGAACGGGGGATGTTCCCCAAGGAGACCGTCCAGAGCCAGCTCCTCTTCCTGGCGCGGCTGACCAGTCCATTTCTTCGTTCAGCGAGGAGCGCAGGTGGTGGTCTGCTGTGATGCCAAGTACCAGGAATGTTTCCCAGAAAGAGACATTCAGGTGCGGGATTACCCCACAGCCATCCGAGAGTATTGCGGCCACATGGCCAGCGCCCAGACCGACCGGAAGCGGGCGGCACGGGAGTACTTCTCCTACATGGCGAATGCCCGCATCTACGCCCTCATGCAGATCGAAGACCTGACCATGAACCGCATGGTGGTGGAAGAATTGGGGACAGCGGTGGCAGAGTTTGCGCCGGACGTGTTTTTCTATGACGCACAGGCCACCTTCCTGGCCCAGCTGCGGGAGCAGATCGACTGCCCTCAGTTCGAGCTGAACGCCTCCACCTTTGTGCCGGAGCTGTGGCGGAGCCAGCGGTTCCAGCAGTACTATCAGGAAATCCTGTGGACGTCCTAATGATCTACCTGGTCACCCTGCCGGAGCGGCTGGAGACGAAGCGTCTGAACCAGGCGTTCCAGGCCGTCCAGCAGACCCACGACGCCTTTCGCCTGCGCATGACCCAATCGGGAAGCCACTTCCGCATGACCGCCGCCCAGGGCGAACCGGAACCCCTCCGGGTGCTGGAACGGCCGGAGGTGGTGGAGGCGCTGCGGCGGCGGGAGGGCGGTCTGCTGACCGACCTGGACGAGGCGGCTATGGGCTGGCTGGTGCCGGAGCTGGAGAACTTGACCTGGGAGCAGCCCACCCGTTCCGTCTGCGCTACTGCAAAGGGGAGGGGGAGGACTTGGCCATCTTCGCCGTCCACCACAACCTCTTTGACTACTACTCCCTCCTGTCTTTTTGGGAGGAGCTGGGTCGCCGCTATCGAACCCCTCTGCTGGTGTCCCCCAACCAGCACTTTTCCGATTACGCGTCCCAGTACGCCCGCCTCCAACGGACGACAGAGACCCGGAAAGAGGCGTTGTTTTGGGAGGAACGGCTGTCCCACGTGGAGCCGATGGACTGGAAGCGGTGGACGCAGGCGCTGCCGACGGAGACGAAAGCGGCGGGCGTGACCACACGAGTCTGTTTTCAGGACGAAGACACCCGACAGTACAGCCTGCCCATCTCCACCGCCCAGCGACAGCAGCTGACCACCTTCTGCATCCGCCACCAGGTGGGGGAATTTGCGGCACTGTTCGCCCTGCTGGTGTGGCAGATACGGAAATACGGGGTAAAAACACCCACGGCACTCCTCTTTTTCACCGCAGGACGCAGCCACGTGCAGCCCTTCAACACCTTGGGCTATTTCTCCTTCCTGATGCCCTGTGGTGGACGGGGGAGCGGAACCGGCGACATTTTCAGCGTTTGTGCGTCGACTGGAGACAGAACTGACTGAACTGCGGCAGCGGGAACAGGGTTTCCTGAGCCTCTATCAGCAGGAGGCCAGCCAAGACCTCATCGCTCAGTCGCCCATCTTCGACTACCAAAAGCTGTACACCCGAGCGCCAGAGGCCATTTGGAGCAGGATGCGTCCCTTTGAATGTCTGGGGGTGCAGAACCCCTTCTCCTTCCGGATCTTTGACTACGGGGAACAGGCGGAGCTGTCCGTCTTCTACCGGCGGAGCGCCGTCGGGCTGGACGAGGCGGATGTACTGCGTCTGACCCATACCTATATCAAACTGTGGAACGAGCTGTTCCAGGAACCAAATGGTTCGGACTTATGTTAGGAGGATTTTTCATGGTTACTTCCAATGTCATGCGCTGCGCCCTGCTGGCGGCGTCCGTCAACAAGCAGAATCACCTGTTCCAGAGCAATTACCTGGCCGGCCTGGCGGCACTGGGGCTGTACGAGCTGGAAGCCTGCGACAGCCTCACCTGGGACGGAGACCGCTGCGTCCTGGGTCAGTCGGTGCCGGAGGAACGGGCGTACCTGGCGGGGCTGTACCAGTCCATCGCCGGGGAGGCGGATCACTCCATGCGGGGCCTGCTGGGGATGATGCTCAAGCAGGGCGCCCAGGCGTTCTCTGAGCAGGTGAATCAGTGGATGGTGGATCAGGGCTGGGTGACCGTCACCACCAAGAAGGGTCTGTTCGGCGTGGAGAGCCAGCGGCTGGAGGCAGACCCCCAGGAGGTGGCGGCAGTGAAGCAGTTCGTCCTGGCAGTGACCACCGGCGAGCCGGTGACGGCGGAACAGCTGACCCTGGCACAGGTGCTGCTCAAGACCGAGCTGCTCTACGAGTGCTTCGATCGGCAGGAGGCCAAGGCCGTCAAGACCGGTCTGCTGTCTGCGGCGGAGCAGGCAGACAGTGGCAGCTTGAAGCTGCTGGAGACCATCGACCAGGCGGTTGTCTGGGCGCTGGCGGCGGTGGCGACTGTTGTGCTGATAACAAGCGCGATAAAAATCCCCCCTGATACCATTTGGTATCAGGGGGGATTTGCGTTTGTGGTCAGTCTGTTTAGAACAGGGAAGGGGAGAACACATCCTTCTTAAACGCCTCCCAAGCCTCCGGATTGGTTGCGTAATAATACGGACATAATTTTCCGGTCACGTCGTAATGCCGAATGACATCCTCGCTGCTCAGCCCGTACCCATCCGCCAAGTAGCGCACCAGCTTCACCAGGGACTGATAGGTGGCGTCGGAGAACTGGCCGGACTGGTCCGGGTGACAGCACTCGATGGAGATGGTGTCGTCGTTGCGGGAGTTGGAGCAGTAGGCGATCTCGTTGAGGGGGATGCACTGGATGACCTTGCCGTCGATGCCGATGATGAAGTGGCTGCTGGCGTAGGTGGCGCCGGACTGGGCCAGACCGGCGAAGTAGCTGCGGTTGGCTTCGGCGGAGGTGTTGGGGTTGCCGGTGTAGTGGACGACCACGCCGTTGACCTGTTTCAGCGGAATCTGCGGACGAGAGTAGGGGTTCTCCGGCAGTAAGTCCACCGTGATCCAGTCCTCATCCAGCACCGCCGGCAGGGCTTTGGACGGGAGCAGGTAGGGGCGCAGGAAGAGGAAGAGCACACCGGCGACGACCAGCAGCAGGAGCAGCTTCCGGGGGAACGCGCGGCCTTTGGCCGGTCGCTTGGAGCGCTGGGAGACAGGAGCACGGGCGGTTGGCATAGGGACGACCTTCTTTCTTTGCGGTTCTTTTGAGTAGATTATAGTACAAAATGGGGGAAAAGCAATAAAATTGCCATTAAAAATTCAGAATGGGGAAAGTTGGCCGCCTGTGAAAAAAAATCCCCTGAACCTCTTTCCAAAAAGGCGAAAATAGATTAAAATATAAGAGATAAATTTCACTCTTTTGGATACTTTTCAAATAGGTATGGAAATCGTAAAGGAGATCATCCGGATGGAAACACCAAAATATAAACGAGTCCTATTGAAGATCAGCGGCGAAGCCCTGGCCGGTGACGAACGGCGCGGCCTGAACTTCGACGTCATCAACAAAGTGGCCGATGCCATCAAGGAATGTACCCAGCTGGGCGTCCAGGTGGGCGTCGTCGTGGGCGGCGGCAACTTCTGGCGTGGCAAGAAGGACGGCGGCGACGATATGCAGCGGGTCCGTGCCGACCACATGGGCATGCTGGCCACCGTCATCAACGCCCTGGCCGTGGCAGACGTGCTGGAGCGCAAGGACGTGGACGTCCGCGTTCAGACCGCCATTGAGATGAAGTCCATCGCCGAGCCTTACATCCGCGCCCGTGCCGTCCGGCACCTGGAAAAGGGCCGCGTGGTCATCTTCGGCTGCGGCACCGGCAACCCCTTCTTCTCCACCGACACCGGCGCAGTGCTCCGTGCCTCGGAGATCGACGCGGACATGATTTTGCTTGCCAAGAATGTGGACGGCGTGTACAACGCCGCCCCTGCCATCGACCCCACCGCCGTGCGGTTCGATGAGATCGACTACGACACGGTGCTTGCCAAGCACCTGGAAGTCATGGACTTTACAGCCACCTCTCTGGCCATGGAATGCCAGATCCCGGTGATGCTGTTTGCATTGAAGGACCCTCAAAACATTGTGCGTGCCGTCATGGGTGAAGAAGTCGGCACCATTGTACACTAAGGAGGAAACACACTATGATGAAGGAATTTTTGAATGACACTGACGCTCGGATGCAGAAGACCCTGAACTCCGTCCAGGAAGATTTCGCCGCCGTCCGCGCAGGCCGTGCCAATGCCCAGGTGCTCGATCGCATCACCGTGGAATACTACGGCACTCCCACCCCCCTGAACCAGGTGGCTACCATCGCTTCCCCCGATCCCCGTCAGCTGACCATCCAGCCCTGGGATCAGTCCCTGCTCAAGGCCATTGAGAAAGCCATCAACACCTCCGACCTGGGCATCAACCCCCAGAACGACGGCCGTATCATCCGCCTCAACTTCCCCCAGCTCACCGAGGAACGCCGTAAGGAGCTGACCAAGCAGGTGAAGAAGTACGGTGAGAGCGGCAAGGTCGCCATCCGCAACATCCGCCGGGACGCCATGGACAAGGTCAAGGCCATGAAGAAGAAGTCCGAGATCACCGAGGATGAAGCAAAAGATTACGAAAAGGAACTCCAGAACCTGACCGACAAGCGCTGCAAGGACATCGACGTCCTGACCGCCGACAAGGAAAAGGAACTGATGAACGTGTAAGCTCCGGCTTGCCCACTCACCTATCAAAATGGAGGAAAGAGGTCAAAACGGGATTGTCAAATCCCGTTTTGACGTTCATGGAAGGATATGCTCCTATTTCGTAAAAACAAGAAGAAACCAACCACCACCGTCCACACCAAAGTGGACTTTGACCACCTGCCCCGTCACGTGGCCATCATCATGGACGGCAACGGACGCTGGGCGAAAAAGCGGGGGATGCCCCGCACGGCCGGTCACGCCGCCGGTGCGGAGACCTTCCGCACCATCGCCACCTACTGCAAGGACATCGGCCTGGACTACCTGACCGTCTACGCCTTTTCCACGGAAAATTGGAAGCGTCCTCAGGAGGAAGTGGGGGCCATCATGGGCCTGCTGCGCAAGTATCTCCACGAGGCCATCCAGGAGATGGCGCAGGACCACATCAAGCTGCAATTCTTCGGCGACTTGACCAGCCTGGACCCGGAGCTGTACCAGCTGTGCCAGGAGACCCGCAAGATTTCGGAAGGCTACGACGGCTTCCAGGTCAACGTATGCCTGAACTACGGCGGCCGGGACGAGATCGTCCGGGCGGCACGGAAATTCGCCCAGGACTGCGTGGAAGGGAAGGCCAAGCCGGAGGAGCTGACGGAAACATCGTTCGCCAGCGACCTATACTCCGCCGGCATTCCCGACCCGGAGCTCATCATCCGCCCCAGCGGGGAGATCCGGACGTCCAACTTCCTGCTCTGGCAGTCCGCCTATTCTGAATACTACTTTACCGACGTGCTCTGGCCGGATTTTTCTCCCGATGAGCTTTTGAACGCGATCGCCTCCTATCAGGGGCGCTCCCGACGATTTGGAGGTGTCTAACCTATGCTGGGACGTATTATGGTTGCATTGGTGGGAATCCCACTGCTCATCGTGATCCTGTTCTTCTCCCCGGTCATCGTCTTGACCGTAGCCTTCAGCGCCCTCTGCGCCATCGCCGCCTATGAGCTGCTGGGCGCCACCCAGGCCGTGCACAACCGGCGCTTGGTGGTCTATGCTGCGCTCTTTTCTGCGCTGGTGCCCCTCTGGTACTACTTCGGCTGCCGCATCGTGGGCGCTGTGGGCGGCGTGTTCGTCCTCATGCTCCTGCTCTTCGGCGAGGCCATCGCCAGCCGGCAGACCATGCAGGTGGAGGAGATGGCTATGACCGTCTTCGCCGCCCTGGTCGTGCCCAGTATGCTCTCCGTGTTCGTCCTCATGGCGGACTTGGAGCACGCGCGGCTGTATATGTTCCTGCCCTTTGTCTGCGCCTTCACCAGCGACGCCTTTGCCCTGTTCGCCGGGATGCGCTTCGGCAAGCACAAGCTGGCCCCCCACCTCTCCCCGAAAAAGACTATCGAGGGCAGTGTGGGCGGCTTCCTGGGGGCAGCCCTGTGCTGCGTACTGTATGGCCTGTTCATCAGCAAGGTGCTGGGACACGCGCCGGTCTATTGGGTGCTGGCCCTGTACGGCCTGTTGGGCAGTCTGGTCTCCCAGCTGGGCGACCTGTCCTTCAGTTATATCAAGCGCCAGTACGGCATCAAGGACTACGGCCACCTGTTCCGGGAACACGGCGGGGTGCTGGACCGCTTTGACAGCGTGACCTTCTGCGCGCCGCTGACCTATCTGTTACTCATGATCGTACCGTTTTTTGAATATAGTACCCTGTAATACCAGGTGGAGGACCATATGAGAACCATATCCTTACTGGGTTCCACAGGCTCCATCGGGCGGCAATCTCTGGATGTGATTGCCGCCTGCGGAATGTCTGTGGCCGCTGTGGCCGCCAACCGCAGCGTGACGCAGCTGGAAGACCAGGTGCGTCAGTTTCAGCCCAAGCTGGCCGTGTGCTGGGACGAATCCGCCGCAGCCGACTTAAAAACCCGCATCGCCGACACCAGCACCCGGGTGGCCTCCGGCCGCACCGGCCTGTTAGAGGCAGCGACCCTGCCTGAGGCGGACACGGTGCTCACCGCTGTGGTGGGTATGATCGGCCTGGAGCCGACCTTGGCCGCCATCCACGAGAAAAAACGCATCGCCCTGGCCAATAAGGAAACCCTAGTCTGTGGGGGCGAGCTGGTCATGAGCGAGGCCGCCCGCTGGGGTGCGGAGATCGTGCCGGTGGACAGCGAGCACTCCGCCATTTTCCAGTGTCTCCAGGGCAGCCGCAGCCACGGGGAAATCAAGCGGGTCATCCTGACCGCCTCCGGCGGCCCCTTCTTCGGTAAGAACCGGGAAGAGCTGAAGCACGTCACCCGTGCCGACGCTCTGAAGCACCCCAACTGGTCCATGGGCGCAAAGATCACCATCGACTCTGCCACCCTTATGAACAAGGGGTTGGAGTTCATCGAGGCCATGCGCCTGTACCGGCTCACCCCCGACCAGGTGTCCATCGCCGTCCACCCTCAGAGCATCATCCACTCCCTGGTGGAGTACCGAGATAACGCGGTTTTGGCTCAGTTGGGCGTGGCGGATATGCGCCTGCCCATCCAGTACGCCCTGACCTACCCCCACCGGACGGAGGCGGTGGCGGCAACCCTGGACCTGTTCTCCTGCCCGCCCCTGACCTTCGCCCAACCGGACTTGGACACCTTCCAGTGCCTGAGATTGGCCTTGGAGTCAGCGCGGAAACCGGGCACGCCCTGCGCAGTGCTCAACGGCGCCAATGAGGCGGCGGTGGGGCTGTTCTTGCAGGATAAAGTTGGGTTCCTGGATATTGCAGATTTGGTGCAGTACGCCCTGGAAACCGTGCCGGAAGGCTCGGCGGATACCCTGGAACAGATTTTGGCCGCCGACCACGCCGCCCGGGAAGCGGTGGCGTCCGCTTGGAGCCGTATGTAAAAGAATGTGAGGTATCATGACCAAACTCATCTATATCATCATCGCCATCGTCATCTTCGGCCTCCTCATCGCCATCCACGAGCTGGGTCACTTCCTGGTGGCTAAAGCCTCTGGCGTGAAGGTGCTGGAGTTCTCCATCGGCATGGGGCCTCAGCTGTGGCACCGGGAGGGAAAGGAGACCAAATATTCCCTCCGCCTGTTCCCCATCGGCGGGTTCTGCGCCATGGAAGGGGAGGACGGGGAGAGCGACGACCCACGGGCCTTCGGCAATGCCGCCGGGTGGAAAAAATTCCTGGTTTTGATCGCCGGCCCCGCCGCCAACTTCCTGGCCGGGATGCTCCTCATCCTCTCCCTCTTCGCCGCCTCCACCGGCTACGTCTCCACCACCCTCAGCGGCTTCGTGGACGGCTTCCCCTGCCAAGGGGAGACCATGCTCCAGGCCGGCGACGAGATCGTCTCCATCGACGGCAGCGCCGTCCTGCTCTACAGCGACATCTCCACCCTCCTGAACCGGGGCAACGGCAAGAGCCATGACATCGTGGTGCGCCGGGATGGGGAGAAGATTGTATTGAACGATCTGCCCCTGACGCCCCGGGAGTACCAGGTGGAGGGCAAAAAGGTCACCATGTATGGCCTGTACTTCCAGAGCAAGGAGGCCACCTTCGGCAGCAAGCTGCGGTTGGGGCTGGCCAACAGCGTGGACTTCGTGCGGATGATCTGGTGGAGCCTGGAAGACCTGTTCACCGGCGCGGTGGGCTTCAGTGCCCTCTCCGGCCCCATCGGCATCGTGGACGCCATGGGACAGATGGCGGAGTCCGCCAGTGGTGTACGCCAGGCGGTGGATAACCTGCTCTACTTCGCCGCGTTCCTGGCCATCAACCTGGGCGTGATGAACCTGCTGCCCATCCCCGCGTTGGACGGCGGACGGGTGTTTTTCCTCATCCTGAACGGCCTGGCAGCCCTGCTCTTCCGCAGACGCATCCCCGCCAAATACGAAGGGTACGTCCACTTCGGCGGCCTGGTGCTGCTGTTGGGATTGATGGTAGTGGTGGCCTTCCAGGACGTCTATCGCATCGTCAGTTAGCAAAAAGAGGTAGATAGAAATGACCAAACAGATCAAAGTGGGCAGCGTCCCGGTGGGCGGCGGCGCGCCCGTCTCCATCCAGTCCATGTGCAATACCCGCACCGACGACCCGGAAGCCACCATCCAGCAGATCCGACGCCTGGAAGAAGCGGGCTGCGAGATCGTCCGGGTAGCAGTGCCAGACAAAGCCTCTGCCAAGGCCATCGGCACCATCAAGGAGCACTGCAATATTCCGCTGGTGGTGGACATCCACTTCGACTATAAACTGGCCCTGGAGTGCGTCGCCGCCGGGGCGGATAAGGTGCGCATCAACCCGGGCAATATCGGTTCCCCGGACCGGGTGAAGGCGGTGGCGGACGCCTGTCGGCAGAAGAATATCCCCATCCGCATCGGCGTCAACGGGGGCAGTTTGGAGCAGGACATCCTGGCCAAATACGGCAAGGTCTGCCCGGAAGCCCTGGTGGAATCCGCCTTCGGCCACATCAAGCTGCTCAACCGATTTGACTTCGATGACATCTGCGTTAGCTTGAAATCCTCCAGCGTCCCTATCACCATGCAAGCCTACCAGCTTATGCGCCAGCGCAGCGATTACCCCCTCCACCTGGGGGTCACCGAGGCGGGCACCGCCACCATGGGCACCATCAAATCCGCCATCGGCATCGGTGGCCTGCTGGCCCTGGGCATCGGCGACACCTTCCGGGTGACCTTGACCGCCGACCCGGTGGAGGAAGTGGTCACCGCTAAGCGCATCCTGCAAGCCGTTGGCCTGCGCCAGGACGGCCCCAACCTCATCTCTTGCCCCACCTGTGGACGGACGCGCATCGACCTGATCCCGCTGGCCCAGGAGGTGGAGCGCCGCCTAAAAACGGTGCAAAAACCCATCACCGTAGCGGTCATGGGCTGTATTGTCAACGGCCCCGGGGAAGCGTCCGCGGCGGACGTGGGCATCGCCGGGGGCAACGGCTTCGGGATGCTCTTTTCCCACGGAAAAGTGCTGAAAAAAGTGCCGGAAGACCGGTTAGTGGACGAATTGTTCGCGTTAATTGATACCTTGTAATCGACCTTAGGAGAGTACTATGCGAGACAAACAAGGCATTCCGCTGCTCCAGATGTTCGCCCAGTGCGCACTGCACGGGGCGGCGCTGGAGGCGGCGCAAAGCTGTACCATATGGGATGCCGCCATCCACCAGGCCAGCCGGTCGGTGGACTTGGAGGTGTCCTTTTCCTATCCCACCCCGCCCGACCAGGTCGCTGCCATCCAGCAGAGCATCTGCCTGGCCTACGGCCTGCAGGGCGCCACCCTGCACCAGCCCCAACCGGCGGCGCAGCCCACTCCGGAGCCGGTTCCGGAGCTGG
>JABLTO010219931.1_pt1 | contig 109273 bp, 104 predicted proteins | sample 7160091 | NCBI WGS metagenome assembly JABLTO01 (sample SAMN14651225, study PRJNA627086) | human gut metagenome | isolation source: feces | host: Homo sapiens | reverse complement strand
CTTCGTCATCGCTTGCTTCTACAATGCGGCAGGCTATTTCGTCATGCCCTAAAAGCTCACAGGCATGTTTCCTGCGATGCCCGGAAATCAACTCAAACCGATCAGCTTTTTTTCGTACAATAACCAGCGAAATCAAACCGTTTCTCCGGATACTTTCAGTCAGGTCCGACATTTCGTCATCATCGAAAACATAGAACGGGTGATTCGGAAAACCATCAATCAAATTAATACTGATTTTTCTGATATCGGTTTCCAAGGGGGCAGTCTGTCCTTTTTTCAATTTTTCGCTCATAAATAGCACCTTCCGTTTCGTTTTTCAAATAAAAGAAGTGCGTCTTCTCTTACCTTTTTTGAATTCGTAAGAAAAGACGCTTCCTTTACCTCTGTGGGCACGATTTAAAGCAGTATCGACGGTTCAAGTCCTGTTATACCGAGAAAACCACAAATTGTTTGCCCTGAAAAGTGAATTTAGAAAGATGAGCAAAAAACACTAAAACCCCTTGAAAATCAAGGGGTTTCAAAGTGTGTTCCACATCGTGGAGTAATGATGGAGGTACCTCCCGGATTTGAACCGGGGCATAACGGTTTTGCAGACCGTGGCCTTACCACTTGGCTAAGGTACCGTGCTGCCGAAAAATCGGCATATAAAAAATGGAGCGGATTACGAGGCTCGAACTCGCTACCTCCACCTTGGCAAGGTGGCGCTCTACCAGATGAGCTAAATCCGCAAAAATGGTGCCTCCGGTCGGAATCGAACCAACGACACGGGGATTTTCAGTCCCCTGCTCTACCGACTGAGCTACAGAGGCAAATTTGGCGACCCGGATGGGGATCGAACCCACGACCTCTAGCGTGACAGGCTAGCGTTCTAACCAGCTGAACTACCGGGCCAAATTTCTCAAGCATCAAAGAATAAATCTTTGCGATGGTGGGGGCAACAGGACTCGAACCTGTGACCCCCTGCTTGTAAGGCAGGTGCTCTAACCAGCTGAGCTATGCCCCCATCTGATTTGCGTCTCGTTTGACGGCGATATGTATTTTACTATAAAACCTCTCTTTTGTCAACACCTTTTTTAAAAAAAACGTAATTTTTTATTTTGGTTGTTTTAATTCTTAAAGTGAATTATAATTTCGTTTTCTTTTTTGTTCACATTAAAAAATAAATTTAAAAAGCTCTAATTTTAGTATTGACTTTTCCGACCGTTATGGTATAATCGTAGGGCAACAGAATTTAGGGGTGTAGCTCAGCTGGTAGAGCAGCGGTCTCCAAAACCGCGTGCCGGGGGTTCGAGTCCCTCCACCCCTGCCACAGAAGTGACGGTTTTTGAAAACCGTCTTTTTTTGTTTTTTGCTTTTCTTTTCTCATTATTATCTCATCTCTTAATTTGCACTTTCCGACACACAAAAATCGACGGGATGAATTTCCCGTCGGTTTCTTATTCATATAAACAAAGCTCTTGTATCGCTTATGCAAAGATATGCTGTTATTTTTTATATGTTCTGTTTTAAGTAAATCACCTTTAAAACCTTTTAATCTCTTTGCCTTTCTTTTTTCAAAAGCACAAAGCGGCGGCTTTGCTACGCCCCGATGAAAAGGCCGTATTTTTTCTTTATTCTTTCAAGCTTTTGCCCAAAGGGCTTTGCCAGCGCAAGCAGGAACAGGACATTTGAAACGGCATATTCCGCGGTTACAGGCAGCGCCGTCAAAACAGCGGCGGCATATCGGGAGAAATTGAAGCTGCCGTCGGCCCAAAGCACCGTCCAAACATCCATCAAAAGAGAAAAAAGCACACCCGCAAAGGCTCCGTAAACGCAAAGGCATACCTTGTTTTTTTTCAGCGTCCGAGACATCAGACCCGCCAAAAAGCCCACCATTCCCCAGGCAAACATCTGGAAGGGAGTCCACGGCCCCTGGCCGAAATAGAAGTTGGAAACAAAAGCCGACAACGAGCCCACCATGAATCCCGAGCTGCTGCCGAGCCAAACGGCCGCAATGACGGTGATTGCCGTCACGGGTTTAAAGCCTGGGAGCCACGCAAAAACAAAACGTCCCATTGCCGAAAGAGCCACCATAACGGCCAGCACGGTCATTTCACCCGACGCGGTATTTTTCCTTTCAAAGGTGAAAAAGACCGCCGCACAGGCAAGCACCGAAAGGCACAGCGCAATCCACACATAGTGGCGCCCGCGAAAAAGCAACGCACCGCCCGCGACGATCAAGGCGGCGGCAATTACCGAAAAAATCTGCCAAAACAGGGTTCTTTTCTTATTCATCGCATCGGTCTCCCTTTTTTCCGTTGAGGCGGCACAGCTTTACGGCATCGTCACAGGTGACCGCGTTTTCGAATATCCCCTTGGTAATGCGGCTTGCGGCGGTGGTATAAAAAGTGTTTTTTGAGAAAAAGGCCGAGGGAACATCCTGCGACACGATTTTTCCGTTAAAAAGCAGCGCGCACCTGTCGGCCGACACGGCTGCAAATTCAGGGTCATGGGTCACGGTAACAAGAGTCATACCGTCGGATTTAAGCTTTTTGAGAATTTCCGCAAGACGGTTTTTGCCGTGAGCATCAAGACCCTTTGTGGGCTCGTCGAGCAGCATAATTTTCGGCTTTAAAAGCAGCAGCTTTGCAAGAGCCGCTTTTTGCTGTTCACCGCCGCTCAAATCATAGGGATGTCTGTCAAGCAAATCGGATATTTCCGCAAGCTTTGCAATTTCGCTCACGGCGGTTTCGGCTTGTTCGGATTTGAGATTCATAAGTCGGCAGGTTTCAAAAAGCTCCTCTTTTACGGTGTTTTTGACAAACACCGTTTGCGGGTCCTGAGGCAGCAGCGTGAGATTTCGGCGGTAAAGCGATTTACCGTCGATTTTCTTTAAGTCGCTGTTTTGAACGATCACCTTGCCGCCATACGGCCGCAGAACACCCGAAAGTATCCCGAGAAGGGTGGTTTTGCCCGCGCCGTTGCCGCCGAGAAGGCAAATGTGCTCGCCCTTATGCACATCAAGGTCAAGCTCCTTTAAAACATCAGGCTGCTCCTTTTCATATCTGAATCGGACTTTTTTCAGCGACAGGATTTTTTCGGTTTTAGGAGTTTCTTCGTCTTTTTCAAGGCGTTTTACGAAATTTGAAAAATTCGAGGCGATGAAATCATGGCCGCTGCGGACGGTCAGGGGGCATTGCCCCCCACCATTCAGCTCGAGAAAAATTCTTGCGGCCGAGGGAAGAGCGCTTTTCATGGGATTTTCGGTATTTGAGGAAAAAAATTCTGCCGAATCTTTCGGACTGCCGTCAAAAACAACGCTGCCGCCCTCAAGCATGATCATTCGGTCGCAAAGGGGCAATACCTCGTCAAGCCGATGCTCAACAAGAACAACGGTCAAACCGAATTCACGGTTGAGCCGATAAATTTCGGTAAGAAAATTCGACGCGGCAATGGGGTCAAGCTGTGAGGTCGGCTCGTCGAGCAGTAAAATTTTCGGCTGCATAACGGTCACTCCGGCGAGATTCAAAAGCTGCTTCTGACCGCCAGACAGCCGAGCCGTGGGACGTTCGAACCAACTTTCGATTCCGAAATAGGCGGCCGTTTCGGCCACACGGCTCCGAATCACATCGGAAGAAAGGCCGAGACTTTCAAGCCCGAACGAAAGCTCGTGCCACACCTTATCGGTGACAATTTGACTTTCGGGATTTTGACCGACAAAACCGATTTCGGCGCAGGCCCGCCGCCCGTCAAGCTCTTCGGTTTCGATTCCGTCATATACAATCCTTCCCTGCTTTTCGCCGAAGGGAGAGATTTCCCTTTTCACGAGCCTTAAAAGCGTGGATTTTCCGCAGCCCGAAAGCCCGCAAAGAACGGCAAATTCCCCCTGCCGCACCGAAAACGACACATTTCTCAAGGCCGTTTTTTCGGCATCGGGATAACGGAAGGTTAAATTTTCAACCTGTAACAGCGCCATTTTACGGCCTCCTTTTTTTCAAAAATAAACGGTGCAAACGAAAGCGCAAGAAAAACTGCCGACGCCGCAAAGGTGAGCGCGTCGGTCCCGCCCCACCGCAAAACGGGATAAAACGAAAAATCAAGCCGTCCCGCGGCCGAAGCCGAAGCAACAAGAGCGTCTGCGGCGGCGCAAAACGCCGTCAGCAAAACGTCCCCCGCACCGAAACGATAATCCGAATAATATGTGCGGCCGGAAAGCCCGAATCCCCTTCCCTTCATGGACGCCGCCGTATCAACGGCGTTTTCGAGAGCCCATGTCAAAAGCGCCGAATAGACCCGCAATGAGCCTTTAAGCCTGTCGGCAATGCTTTCCGAGCTGTAAAGTCCCATTGTTTTTTGCGCGGCCCGTATCTTTTTCGCCTGATTTTTAAAAAGCGGAACAAACCGCAGCGTTGACGAAAGCAAAATCGAAATTTTAGGCGAAAGCCTTGCAAAAAGGAAAAGCAGCTTGTCCGAGGTCATGACGGCATTAAAACACCTGAACCAAACAAGTGCCGCGACAAGCGTGATTCCGAGGCTCACTCCGCAAAGCAGCGCCTCGGCGGTAACGGCGTTTCCGTTCATAAAGAAAAGCGGAGTCGCACCGTTGTGAACGAAAAGAGGGTTTGAAATCGCCACGGCGGCAAAAAACAGCGCGTCAAAAAGCAGGTCGCGCAAAACGCCGCGTCCCTTTCGCAGAGTGATGTCAAAAGCAATTCCCCCGGCAAGGGAAAAAATCTGAATCAGAGGAAAGGAGGAAAACACGGTTATAAGCAGCATTGACAGAAAGAAGAAACCCGCCGACACGGGATGAAAACATTCGAACTTTTTCACCGAATTCCCCTTTCCGCTTTCAAAAAATCCAAGTATAAAGCTTTTTTGACATAATTATATCACAAGATTATAATGAGGTCAATTTTAAGCGGAAAGTATATTGCACACAGCCGATAAATTTAATTTCTCTGACTGTCAGCCTTTTCAGTCGGCATAGAATTCTTCGCCGCTTTCAAGGCAAATGCAGCCGAGGGGATTTCCGAACACGGCACCGCAATCCACGGCAATGTGATTGTTTTTACTCCATATTTTGCCCGCACGGCTTTTGTCTATAAGCTCGGTGGGGGTATGTCCCGTAACTATGACGGTGTCCTCAAAATATGTTTTGTCATATTCCGGCTCGCCGATAATGAAATCGGAAATTCGGCAGCGGTCAAAATCAAGCATTTTTTCCCTTTCGGGAACCGTATGAGCCAAAAAATATTTTCGGCCGCATATCACGATTTCCTCAAAAATCGGCAGCGAATTCAGGTATAACAGCACTGTTTCCTTTTCGCTGTCGGAAAGCCACACGCGGAATACCGACGCAAATTCGCAGGCTCTTGGATCGTCAATCGGCATGGTAAGATTTTTCAGAAAAACATAGGCCTCGTGATCGTGATTTCCTTTAAGAGTGATAACATTTTCCCGCGCCGCCGCGTCGAGAATCACCTTCATGCCTCCGTTTCCTCGGTCGACAACATCACCGAGAATATAAAGAGTGTCGTCGCAAGAAAAATTTATTTTTGAAAGCATATTCATATATTTGTCATAGCATCCGTGAATATCGGACATTACATAAGTCATAATCTGCCTCCTGTTTGCGGTTTTTTATCTATCGAAAAAACAATAGCGGTCACATTGCTCCTTAAGACCGTTATTGATTCTCCAATTCTTATAAGCCGAATATATCTGTTCATCATTCTTCATGGGTCGGTTTGCATAAAGCACCGCCTGAACGACCGTTTTGCCTCTCAGCTCCACCGCCCCCACATATGTATCGTTCTTCTTTATCACACAAACCGACCCGCCGAATATTTCCCAATCACGGCCGAGCAGTTTGGACATTTAATAATATGCCTTGTTATAACCGCCGAGCCGTTTTTAAGCTCGGCACTTGTGATCATTCTTTGAAATTTCGCCGTCAAAATATCGGCGGCGGTTTCCCCGGCGATTGTCATTTCAACGGATTTCACGTCGCAGTACAAACGATGAACGGTTATTTTTTGTTCGGACATTTTTACCCTCCTCGGTCTAAAAGGTGCTCGGGCAAACGCGTTGCGGTCAAGCAACCGATAGCGCCTTAAACATTTCTCCTTCCCTTTGCCGAGCAAATTATACCGCTGCCGATGTACTCTATTCGGTACATAAAAAAACAAGCAAACCGCCAAAGGAAAAACCTTAAACAGTCTGCTTTGTTTTGTCAAATGTATTTGATTGTATTTTTCGCCCGCATAATGAAAAAAGCAAGGCAAAGCCTTGCTTTTGCAACGGTCGGCAAAGCCGCACCGCACTTATTGTCTCCCGAAATCCGTTACAAAGCTTACTTCAAAGCAACAGTAAAGATGTAAGAAGTAATAAGTAAAAATCCCGCCCACCAAAGTGAACGGGAGATTTGGTCGAGATGACAGGATTCGAACCTGCGGCCTCTGCGTCCCGAACGCAGCGCTCTACCAAACTGAGCCACATCTCGTTTTCCGACAAACTACATTATATTATCCGAAAATGAATTTGTCAAGTATAAAATGCCGTTCGGTTTTCTTTTCTTTTTGCGGCGATACGCAAAACATAAAGAAGCAGCAGAAACACCCAAGCCGCCATTTCGGCATAGGCGATGATCATGTTTCCGAAAAGTCCGGCTCCCGCATATGAAAGAATGATACGCAGCACAAGGTGGGAAATTCCCGCCGCACCCGAAAAGACCAAATCACCCACACCCTCGCAGTATCCGCGAAGCGCGGTGGCAAGGCCGAAAACGGGATAAAAGCAGGCAATTCTGACAAAAAAATCGGTGCCTATTTTCACGGCTTTCTCCCCAGCTCCGAAAAGCGCGATAATTTTTCCGCCGGTTGGAATGACAAAGGCGGTGAGAAGCACCGAAACACCGAGAGCAAGAACGGTTCCCGCCTTAAGACAAAGACGGGTCTGCTCTTTTTCTCCTGCTCCGAGATGCCGCGACGCCACCGCCGAAATGCCCGAACCGAGGTTGACAATGGGAAGCATAACAAGAGTGTCGATTCGATAGGCGGTGGTTATGGCGACGACGGTGTCGGTCCCGAATCCGTTCATGAAGTTTTGGAGTATGAGACTTCCGACAGAGGTCACGCAGGACTGAATCATGGGCGGAAGTCCGTAGGAAAATCCCGCCTTTATCAGTTTTGATGAAAACACCTCTTTTGCAAAGGATAAACGAAGTTCGGGATGCTTTACACGGCTGTAAAGCACGGTAAATACAGTCATGAGAACCTGAGAAATCACAGTTGCGGCAGCGGCTCCCTTCACTCCGAATTTAAGCACCGCAACAAATACAATGTCAAGACCGACATTTATAACCGACGAAACCACCACCGACAGGAAAGGGCTTTTGCTGTCCCCCGCCCCGCGAAGCACCGCCGAATAGACATTGTAAACGCCGAGAAAGGGAAAACCGAAAAATATAATCCGAATATAGGAGACAGCAAGGTCGAAGGAGTCGGGAGTTGTGTTGAGCAGACGCATGATTCCGCCCGAAAAAAATGCGCAAACAACCGACACGACAGAGAAAAAAACGGCAAAAATCACGGCAAAACCCGAAAGCAGGTTTCTGTTTTTTTCGGTTTTACCCTCTCCGAAATTTCTCGCCGCAAGCACCGAAAGACCGAGCGCAAAGCCGGTCATGAGCGTTATAAAAAAATTGACCACGGCCGTGGTGGAGCCGATTGCGGCAAGAGCCGTCTCTCCCTCGACATTTCCGACAATAAAGGCGTCGGCCCAGTTATAAAGCTGCTGAAGCATTCCGCTGAGCACAAGGGGAATGCAAAAAACGACCAATGATTTCATCATTGCCGAAAGCTGATTTTTCCGTTCCATTTTTCCCTCCGAAAACAAAAACCCGACCGAAAAACGGCCGGGTGACAAAAGCGGCAAAAAGCTCTAAAATTTCACTCCGAAGATTTTGTGATGTCATTATAATATACTCCGCACCGTTTGTCAACATTACCCGCCAAAACGGGTTTTGCCACAACCGCCACGAACAAAAACTTTATCATTCCCGAAAACATCGATTGATTTTATGCCGCGGCTTGTCCGAAGGGTTGAAGTAAGAGTGAAGATATAAGAAATAAAAAGTAAAATCCCGCCCACTAACGTGAACGGGATTTTTGGCTGGGATGGCTGGATTTGAACCAGCGGGTGACGGAGTCAAAGTCCGTTGCCTTAACCGCTTGGCTACATCCCATTATAAAAATAAGGCGAACAACAAACAGAAACCTATTTATCATTCGCCTTTGTGTGGGGTGGGTAGTCGGTCTCGAACCGACGGCCTCCAGAGCCACAATCTGGCGCTCTAGCCAACTGAGCTATATCCACCACATCCGACCCGCTTATTATAACAGAAAAATTTAATAATGCAACCCCTAAATCGAATTTTTTTAAACTTTTTTCATTTTATTTTTTATATATTCAACCTGCCGCTCAACCGATGCGCCCGAAGCACAGCCCTTTGACTTTCTTCTGACTACTGCCGCCTCGAGATTTACGGCGTCGAAAATCCCTTCGTCGAAAAGTTCGGAAAACTTTTTATATTCCGAAAGTTCGAGATTTTCAAGCGTTGTGTTCTTTTCGGTGCAATAGGCCACTATCTCGCCGGTTATGCGGTAGGCCTCTCTGAAGGGCAGTCCCTTGGTGCAAAGATAATCGGCACAGTCGGTGGCGTTTATAAAGCCCTTTGCGGCCGCGGCTCTCATGTTTTCGGGAATGGCGGTAAGGGTATCAAGCATGGGAATAAAGACGGTCAGACACTTTTTGGCCGTTATGACCGAATCGAAAATCGCCTCCTTATCCTCCTGCATATCCTTGTTATAGGCAAGCGGAATTCCCTTGAGAAGTGTCAGCAGCGCAGTCAAGTCGCCGTAGGCTCTTCCGGTTTTGCCCCTGATAAGCTCGGCAATGTCGGGATTTTTCTTTTGCGGCATAATGCTTGAACCTGTGGAAAAAGCGTCGGAAAGGCGGACAAAGCGGAATTCCCACGAACACCACATGATTATTTCCTCGCAAAAACGGGAAAGGTGCATCATTATAATGGCGATGTCGCTTGCAAGCTCGACGCAGAAATCTCTGTCGGAAACACCGTCGATGCTGTTCATGCATGCTTCGTCAAAGCCGAGCAGCTCGGCCGTGCGGTCGCGGTTTATGGGAAAAGCCGTTCCCGATAGGGCGCAGCTTCCAAGCGGACTGACGTTAAGTCTCTTACGGCAGTCGGCAAGACGCTCCTTATCCCTCACAAACATCATTCCGTAGGCGCAAAGATGATGTCCGAAGGTGATGGGCTGAGCACGCTGAAGATGAGTGTAGCCGGGCATGACGGTGTCCTTATATTCCTCGGCCTTTTTGGCTATAACCCCGAGAAGGTCGCAAAGCAGCGAGGAAATCGTGTCAAGCTGCTCGCGAAGATAAAGACGCACGTCGACCGCCACCTGATCGTTGCGGCTTCGCGCCGTGTGCAGCCGCTTTCCCGCGTCGCCGATACGCTTTGTAAGCTCAAATTCCACAAAGCTGTGAATATCCTCGGCCGAAGGGTCGATTTCAAGACTCCCCTCCTCTATTTCCGAAAGGATTTTTTTGAGCGTGACGACAATTTTATTCATGTCCTCGGCCGAAATAATGCCCTGCTCGCAAAGCATTGTCGCATGGGCGACCGAGCCCTCGATGTCCTGTTTATACATCGCTCCGTCAAAGGAAATCGACGAATTGAAATCGTCGGCATTTTCATTAAGAGCGGCGTGCAGTCCGTTTTCCCAAAGTTTCACGAAAATTCTCCTTAAGGCAGGCACCTTTTTCGGCACCCGCAGTTTTTTTACCGAAAGAAGCCCTCGGAAGATTACCGCCGAGGGCTTTTGAATATCAAAATCAGTTGTCCTTCTTCTGAAGCATGGCCTTAACCTTGATGGGCAGACCGAAGAGGTTGATAAATCCGTCGGCGTCCTTCTGATTGTAAACATCGTCGGCGTCGAAGGTGGCATATTCCTCGCTGTAAAGAGAATAGGGCGAGGTCACGCCTGCATTTATCATGTTGCCTTTATAAAGCTTGAGCTTTACGTCGCCGGTAACGTGCTCCTGAGTCTTGTCCACAAAGGCAGACAGCGCCTCGCGCAGAGGAGTGAACCACTTTCCGTAATATACGAGCTCGGCAAATTTGGCCGCAACAAGCTCTTTATAGTGCATGGTATCCCTGTCGACGCAAAGGGTCTCGAGCACCGAATGAGCCTTGTAAAGAATGGCTCCGCCGGGAGTCTCGTAAACGCCTCTCGACTTCATACCCACAAGTCTGTTTTCCACAATGTCGGCAAGGCCGATGCCGTTTTCGCCGCCCAGCTTATTAAGGGTTTCGACGATTTCCACGGCGGGCATCTTTTTGCCGTCAACGGCAACGGGAACACCCTTTTCAAAAGAAATAGTCACATAGGTGGGCTTGTCGGGAGCCTGCTCGGGAGAAACGCCGAGCTCAAGGAAGCCTTCCTTGTTATACTGAGGCTCGTTGGCGGGATCCTCAAGATCAAGACCCTCATGGGAAAGGTGCCAAAGGTTTTTATCCTTTGAATAATTGGTCTCGCGGTTGATTTTCAGCGGGATGTCGTGAGCCTCGGCATAGTCGATTTCCTCGTCTCTCGACTTGATGTCCCAAATTCTCCAGGGAGCGATGATCTCCATTTCGGGAGCAAGAGCCTTTATGGTCAGCTCGAAACGAACCTGGTCATTACCCTTGCCGGTGCAGCCGTGGCAAATTGCGTCGGCGCCCTCGGCCTTGGCTATTTCGCAAATTCTCTTGGCAATGGAAGGTCTCGCAAAAGCGGTTCCGAGAAGATATTCGCCTTCATAGACGGCGCCGGCCTTAAGAGTGGGCCAGATATAATCCTCAACGAATTCCTGCTTAAGATCCTCGATATAGAGCTTGGAAGCACCGGTTTTCAGAGCCTTTTCCTCAAGACCGTCAAGCTCGGTTCCCTGCCCCACGTCGCCCGAAACGGCGATGACCTCGCAGTTGTTATAGTTCTCCTTCAGCCAAGGAATGATGATAGAAGTGTCAAGTCCTCCCGAATAGGCAAGAACGACTTTTTTGATGTCTTTTTTATCCATTTTAAAATCCTCCCGAAAGATTTATTTTTTAATTTACTTGAATTATATCACTTAAATTGCGTTTGTCAAGTGGTTTTTAATATTTTTTCAAAAATAATGTATAAATATTCAGAATCATACATTACAGATACTTATTTCCGTCGCCGAGGAAATCGCGGCTGTCGGCGGCTAATTCCCAAAGGTCCTCGCCCGATATAATGGAGTTTACCTCTCCCCCGATAAAGAAAATATACATACACACATAAAGCCAGAGCATTATGAGCACGACCGAAGTCATACTGCCGTATACATGGGCGCTTCGGCCGAAATGGTCGGTATAAAAGGCATAGAACCAGGAATAGCACATCCACCCGAGGGAGGACATCACGGCTCCCGGCAGCTGGCTCAGCACCGAGGTCTTTCTGCGGGGTACAACAAGATATACAAGAGCAAAAAACACGGCCATTAAAAGAAATTTTCCCACCGTTCTGACGACCCTGTATATTATTTCAAGGAAAACATTGTCGGGAAGCCCCTGCTTTATAAACTCGGCCGTGCGACCGCCCACCACCGAAATCAGCAGAGTGACAAGAATGTAAAGTAAAAAACCGAGGGTGTATAAAACCGAGGTCAAACGGATTTGAAAGAAATTACGCTTGTCGTCGATTTTATAAATAAAATTAAGCCCCCTCATAATCGAAACAATACCCTTTGACGCCGCCCAAAGCAGAGCAACGGCCGATATTGAAATAACCGTCGCGGAGTTGTTTGCGAATATTTCGGAAATAATGCTTCGTATATATTCGGTCACAACGGCGGGGAAAATGTCGGACAAATTATATATTATATCGGGGCTCAAAAAAGGAACACGTTCGAGAACGGACAGCACGAGCACCAAAAACGGAAATGCCGATATTATGACAAAAAAGGCCGTCTGTGCCGAAAAAGCCGCCACGGCGTCATGAGTTATCTTTCGCCCGAAAAGCGAAAACGCCTTGTAAATCGCCTTTATATACTTCACACCGCTCCCCCTTTCGCGTCATTATACATATAATATCACAACCCCCAAAAAAACACAAAGGTTTATTAAAAAATAAATTTTTTAAAATTTTTGATTTTCCTATTGATTTTTTGCCTCGTTTTATGTATAATAGCAAAGTCGACTGAAAAGACACGGAGAAATGTCCGAGCTGGTCGAAGGAGCACGATTGGAAATCGTGTATACGGCTACAACCGTATCTGGGGTTCGAATCCCCATTTCTCCGCCAAAAAACCACCGCAATTCGTGAGAGTTGCGGTGGTTTTTCCGTTCTTTCAAAAAACAATAACATTACATACAGGAGCTTTAAAATGCCGAAATACAGAAAAATCGAAGCAGCGGACGACAGGAAAATCGCTAAAATCATTCGGGCGAATTTGGAAAAGCATAATTTGGACATTCCGGGAACGGCTTATTTCGACCCGCAGCTCGACTGCCTGAGCGCATACTATAACGCCGAGCCGGAGAAAAGAGCTTATTTTATCGCCTTAGACGAAAACGACAAAATAATAGGCGGCGTCGGCATTGCGGAATTTGACGGGCTTTGCGATTGCGCCGAAATACAAAAATTATATTTGGATGATTCCTCCAAGGGGAAAGGTTACGGCAAAGAGCTTATGAAAATCGCCGAAAACGAGGCAAGGAAATCGGGCTATAAACAGCTTTATCTTGAAACCCACAGCAACCTAACGGCAGCGATATATTTATATGAAAAATCGGGGTTTAAACAAATTGACAGGCCGAAAGAGACCGTCCACGGCAAAATGGACCGTTTTTATCTGAAAAAACTGTAACCTGCCCTCCGAGCGCGGAATATCAGGCCTTTCGAGCCGATGTGCACATTGCATATAAATATTCATTTATGTGTTGATTTTTGCATTTATATGTGATGCAATGAATTTGTAAAGTAATCCTTTGGGCTGCCGACAGTCCCATTCCGCACAAAAGCGGTTTTTCTCACGTCGGTGCTCATGGGAGAAAAGTTCATTGCAAAGGAGTAAATGTAAAATGAAAATCAAAGCCGCCGTAGTGCATGAAAAGAACGGGCCTTTTATTCTTGAGGACGTAGACCTTGTCGAGCCCTCTGCGACGAGCTGCTTGTAAAGGTCGTCGCAAGCGGAATATGCCACACCGACGAATTCGGGCGTTCCCAGGGCATTCCCATTCCCCTCCCCCTTGTTTTGGGCCACGAAGGTGCGGGAATCGTCGAAAAAGTCGGAGAGAATGTCAAGGGCTTTGAGGTCGGCGACCACGTTGGATTTTCTTATGCCTTCTGCGACCATTGTCACAGCTGTATGTCGGGACATCCCAACTACTGCGACCATTTTAACGACATCAATTTCGGCGGAGTCGCCGGAGACGGAAAAACCAAGCTCTTTCAAAACGGCAAGCCCGTTTCCATGTTCTTCGGTCAGTCCTCCTTTGCCACACATTCCATAATCAATCAAAAAAGTGCCGTCAAGGTGGACAAGGACGTGGATTTGGCATACGTCGCGCCCATGGGCTGCGGAATTCAAACAGGTGCCGGTGCGGTTCTCAACACTATCCGCCCCGAAATGAATTCTTCGATTGTCATTTTCGGCTGCGGCTCGGTTGGCATGAGCGCCATTATGGCCGCCAAAGTCGCCAACTGTGAAAAAATCATCGCCGTGGGCGGAAATCCCAAGAGCCTTGAGCTTGCAAAGGAGCTTGGCGCGACCCACACCATAAACAGAAAGGAAACCGACGACATTCCCGCCGCCGTTGCCGCCATAACGGGGCACGGAGGAGCCGATTATGCCATTGACACCTCCGGATACGGCCCCATGATTCAAACCGCCATTCACTCCACACGTTTCCACGGAAAAATCCTCCCTCTTGCTCCGAGCGGCGTTATCGAGCATTTTGACATCGGAACAGACGTGCTCATGAATATGCGCTCCATTATAGGCGTTTGCGAGGGCGACTCCCTTCCGCAAGCATTCATTCCCGAGCTTGTCCGCCTTTACAAGGAGGGTAAATTCCCGATCGACAAAATCATAACCACATATCCCTTTGAGGACATTAACGGCGCATTTGAAAAATCCCACGGAAGCGACGTCATAAAGGCCGTTCTCCGCATGGAATAAAATATAAACCATAAGCAAGACCGAATGAATTTTTCGGTCTTGCTTTTTTACGGCGTTTTACCCGATTTTTAAATTCTTTTTACATCACAAATCGGGCAGCGCTATTGATTATTGCGCGGAAGGAGTCTATAATAAACAGACAAGGGCTTTAACCCCAAAAGAGATAACAAAGCACAGAAAGAAGAATTTTAAATGTGGTTCGTGTTTGCGCTGCTGTCGGCGGTTTTTGCCGCTTTGACGTCAATACTCGCAAAAATCGGAATTGACGGAGTGAATTCAAATCTCGCCACGGCAATCCGAACGGTTGTCGTCGTGGCGATGTCGTGGGGTATGGTTTTTTTGACAAATGCCCAAAGCGGTCTTTCCTCCATAAACAGAAAAAGCTGGATTTTTCTCATCCTGTCGGGGCTTGCCACCGGCGCTTCGTGGCTTTGTTATTACAAGGCACTTCAGGTGGGCGACGCCTCCAAGGTCGTTCCCGTGGACAAGCTGAGCGTCATAATCACCATTGTGCTTGCCTTTGTGTTTTTACACGAGGATTTCACGGCAAAGTCCATCGTGGGCTGCCTGCTTATCGGCGCAGGGACGCTTCTTATGGTGCTTTAAACATATATTACATGCAAAAAGACCCGAGAAAAACTCGGGTCTTTTTTAACACATTACGCCTTAAATTATTCGGCGGTCTCCTCTGCGGGAGCTTCGGCCTCTTCGGGCTCGGTGAGAGCCTTGATTGAAAGGCTGATTCTCTTTCTCTCGGTATCGATCTGGGTGATCTTGGCCTCGACCTCCTGACCCACGGTCAGAACGTCCTGAGGCTTGCCGATACGGTCGTGAGAGATTTGGGAAATGTGGATAAGTCCGTCAATGCCCTCGATGATGTTGGCAAAAGCACCGTAAGCGGTCATGCTGACGATCTTAACGGTAACAACATCGCCCTCGTGATAGTCGCGAAGGAAAATGCTCCAGGGATTGTCCTCAGCCTTTTTATAGCCGAGGGATACTCTGCGCTTTTCGGGATCGAAGGATTTAACGTATACTTCAATAACGTCGCCTACCGACACAACCTCCGAAGGATTCTTAATGCGTCTCCAAGAAAGCTCGGAAATATGTACCATTCCGTCCACTCCGCCGAGGTCGACGAATGCACCGTAGGAGGTGAGAGATTTAACCTTTCCGGTGTATACCTTACCCTCTTCGATGTTGTTCCAGAACTCGGCTTCCTGCTCTTTTCTCTCGTCGCGAAGAACGGAGCGAATCGAGCCGACGGCACGGTGGCGCTGACGGTTAACTTCGAGAATGCGGAATTTAACGGTCTGATGAAGCAGATCGTCGAGAGACTCTCCTCTGGATGCGGTTGCCTGAGAAGCGGGGATAAAGACGCGAATGCCTTTGCTCATTACGAGCACACCGCCCTTAACTACCTCGACCACCTTACCGCTGAGTACCTCATCGGTTCCGGCCGACTCACAGAAGTTCTCCCAAATTGCGGAAGCGTCATAACGCTTTTTGGACAGCATTACGGTACCTTCCTGGTCGTTTGTACGCATGACGATAAGATCAAGAACATCTCCGACCTTGACCTCGTCCTTGGCCTTTACGTCGGGATCTGCGGAATACTCGTCGATGGGCACATAGCCGGCATGCTTTCTTCCGATGTCAACCTGAATTTCGGTGGGGGTCACGGCAAGAACATAGCCCTTGACGTGCTGATCGGTGGACATGTGGCTGAGCGAATACTCGAGAGCTTCCATATCTGACATTTCGTCAAAAGATTTCTCCGGGGCAGCGACAGGCGTCGATGCAGAGCTTTCCTGAGCCACCTCACTTTCGGGATTGGTAGCAGGGGTTGCCTGCGTTTCCATGGTTTCTGCTGTTGTCATAGCAGTTCCTCCTTGTTATCGACGTTGTCGATGATTTTTGACGTCTTTTCAAGAACGTCTTTTATGATCACAGCCGGAGTTGACGCCCCGGCGGTAATTCCGATTTTATGCACGCCCTCAAAAAGGCTTTCTTCAAGCTCGGCGGCGGTTTCGCAAAGAGCCGTCCTGCAATTTTTTTTGCATATGGCTGCAAGCTTTGCGGTGTTTGAGCTTTGCCTTCCGCCTATGACTATCATAAGGTCGCACTCCTTTGAAAGAGCCTCGGCCTCGTTCTGCCTTTTTGATGTAGCATCACATATTGTATCAAATATTTGAGCGTTTGTACATACCCTTTTTATATTTTTTTCGCATTTTTCCCACAATTTTGAGTCGAAAGTTGTCTGGGAAACGGCCGTGAGACCTATATTTTGGAAATTATTGTTGCATTTCAGTATTTCATCAAGCTTTTCCTCGCTGTCAAAAACAAAAACGGGAGTTTTTGCAAAGCCCATTATGCCCTCAACCTCGGGGTGATTTTTGTCACCGGCAATGAGGATCACATTTCCCTTTTCCGAAGCGTTTCTCACGATTTTGTGTATCTTTTCCACAAAGGGACAGGTGGCGTCGGCAAATTTGAGCCCGCGGGCCTTTATCTCACCGTAAACCCTTTCGGCAACGCCGTGCGAGCGAATGACGACCGTTGCGCCGCCGTCGCACTCGTCAAGGCTTTTCACGGCCTTTACGCCTTTTTTTTCGAGAGCCTCAACGGCCTGGGGATTATGTATTATGGGACCGAGGGTGGACACCTTTTCACCCTCCCCCGAAAGGCGTTCCACAAGCTCCATTGCACGGCTCACTCCGAAGCAAAAGCCGGCGGTTTTTGCAACCTTTAATTCCAAATCGAAAACCTCGTTTTGTTTAAGAATATTTTTCAATGCTTTCGGCAATGGGCTCCATAAGCTTTGCCGCCACGGCGCGAAGAGCGCGTCTGTCGCCCTCCTCAACCTTCAAATCGTCAAAGTTAATAGGGTCGCAAACCACGATTTTGGTTTTTTGAAAGACCTTCATTTTCTGACCCGGGGTGACGATTGCCACCGGCTGCGCCGGCACGCGAAGCTCGCTCATGAGAAAGGAAATGCCCGATTTCGGTCGCCCGAGACTTCCCGTTTTCGAACGGGTTCCCTCGGGAAAAATACAAAAGGTTTTTCCCTCTTCAAGGATTTCGGCGGCTCTCTTGAGACTTGCCGCCCCCTCCCCTCTTTTGACCGGGAAGGCACCCATTTTCTTTAAAAACCATGTAAAAAACGGATTTTTGAAAAGCTCCTCTTTGGCCATAAAATTGAGCGCTTTTCCGTTTCTTCTTGCAAGGAAAATCAAATTTATGGGGTCGAGGAAAGAAATGTGGTTGGCATAAATTATTATATTGTTGTCCTTCAGCATTTTATCCTCGTTGATTATTTCAAAGGGATAAAATATCTTCATAAAAAGCCACACAAAGGGATAAACAATTTTCAAAAGAAGACTCAAAACCGATTCTTTCCTTTCCTATATGTCAAGCCGATCTTTTATAAGACCGAGAACGGCGTTTATTTCCTGTTTTAGGGTCATTTTGTCGGTGTCAACCGTCACGGCGTCGTCGGCCGCCTTAAGCGGCGCAATTTCGCGGTGGGAATCGTTATAGTCCCTTTCTTTGAGTTCGCGCAGAACATCGCCGAAAGCGGCATCTATGCCCCTGTGCTTAAGCTCACAGAAACGGCGCTTGGCCCGCGCCTCGGGAGAGGCAGTAAGAAAAATCTTGACATCGGCGTCGGGCAAAACCACCGTTCCGATGTCGCGGCCGTCCATTATAACGCTGTGTTTTTTGGCAATATCGCGCTGAGTGTCGAAAAGGAATTTACGAACCTCGGGAATCGCCGACACGTTTGACGCGGCCATGGAGGCCTTGGGCGTGCGAATTTCGCCGCTTACGTTTTTTCCGTTGACAAAGACCTGCTGCTCACCCTTTTCAAAGCGCAGCTCCACCGAAAGATTTTCAAGAAGAGCCGAAACCCCTTCCCTGTCGTCGGGCTCAACGCCCGAGTCAAGGGCATAAACGCCCACCGCGCGGTAAAGAGCGCCGGTGTCGACGTATATTATTTTAAGTTCCTTTGCCACCGCCTTTGCAACGGTGCTTTTTCCCGCACCTCCGGGACCGTCGATTGCAATGTTAAACATAAATCACAACTCCCTCGGTTTTAAGAATACCATAAAAAGACAGCTATCGCAAGCGCTTTGTTCACAAAATCGGTGCGCTCAGCTCCCGAACCCCTCGGCCGCCGCATGGGCCGTGGAAAATGCTATCTGAAGATTAAAGCCGCCGGTGTAGGCGTCAACGTCAAGCACCTCGCCGGCAAAAAAAAGGCCTTTGCAAAGCTTCGACTCCATGGTTTTCGGGTCGACCTCTTTGACATTTACGCCGCCGGAGGTGACAATAGCCTCGTCGACGGGGCGGAATTTTTTCACCGTAACCGTCAGATTTTTAAGCAGCTCGGCAAGTTTTTTTCTCTCCTGAGCCGTTATCTGATTGACCTTTTTGTCTCCCGAAATTCCCGACAGCGAAACGACGACGGGAATGAGCTTTCTCGGCAAAAGCTCTGACAGAGAATTTTGAAAATCACGGTTTATGTTTTTCTCGAAATCCCGCTCGAGACGTTTTTCAAGCTTTTGAAGATCAAGCGCCGGTTTAAGGTCAATGTGAAGCTTATATCTGTCCCTTTCGAAAGGACGCATATGCGCCGACCCGCTTAAAACAAGGGGACCCGACAGACCGAAATGGGTGAAAAGCAGCTCTCCCATTTCGCGAAAAACGGTTTTGGACTTTGCCGAATCCTCAACCGAAAGCGTCACGTTTTTAAGCGAAAGTCCCATTGCCTTTTTGCAAAAGCCTTCCTCGGTTTCAACGGGGATAAGCGACGCTTTGGGCTCTTCCACCGTGTGACCCGCAGACCTTGCGAATTTATAGCCGTCGCCCGTGGAGCCGGTCAGAGGATAGGAAACGCCTCCTGTGGCCACGAGAACATTTTCGGCAAAAAACTCGCCGTCGGCGGTTTTGACTCCGATAACCCTTTTTCCGTCAAACAAAAGAGCGGTTGCCTCGGCGTTTATTGTTTTTGCGCCCTTTGAAAAACGGCAAAGCGCATCGACAATGTCGGAAGCCTTGTCCGACACGGGAAAAACCCGATTGCCCCGTTCGGTTTTAAGGGGCACGCCAAGCGTTTCGAAAAGCCGCATGGTGTCGGACGAATCAAAGCCGTAAAAGGCGCTGTATAAAAATCTGCCGTTTTTTGTGACCGAGGAGATAAGCGTATCGGCGCCGCAGTTGTTGGTCAAGTTGCACCGACCCTTGCCTGTTATGAGAACCTTTCGGCCGGGGCGGGAATTTTTTTCGATTATGAGAACCTTAAGCCCTCTTTTGAGGGCAAATCCCGCGGCGCAAAGCCCCGCCGCTCCGCCGCCGATGATAATTACGTCGTATTTCATATTATTTTAAAAGCTTGGCCACCCTTTTATGCATACCGTTCATATACACCGTTATCACCTGCGTCAAAGCAAGGTCATAGACAAAAAACATGACCTCTCCCCCCGCAAGAAGAATGAGCGGCGTGTATTTTCCGAAGTCGCCCATACCCTCCATGGGAATTCCGAAAAGTTTAATTATGACGAAATAGGCAAAGACCACACAGGCGGTGAAGGTGGCGAATTTCACGATATATTCAATCACCTTGGACGGTATTTTTTCATAATAGGACTTAAGTATGGGATAAAATCCGAAAAAGGAAACAAACATCATGGCCGATTCCTTTTCGCAAAGCAACACCGTGAGAATTGCGGCGGCCACAAAGCTTCCGAAGGCCCATTTCGAATCGGTTTCGATTTTAACGGCGCAAAAAACGGCGCCTGCAAGGGCGGGAAGAGCAAAGGTCAGATAAGGAAAATATGCCGCCAGCATTATCACCACCGAAAGGGCGGTCATAACGCCGCAAAGGGCGATTTTTTTACTTTGTTTCATCTTCCACCTCGTCAGCAGCAGGGAATAAGGTCGCCGCCCATACACTCACAGCAGCAATCGGCGCAAATAAGCGAGGAGCACACGTCGCAGGAGCTGCATCCGCTTCCGCTGCCCGATGTGCGGTAGGCACGGCCGGAGCGCTGGCGGTTTATATTGTCAAAGGCCGCAGAGTATTCGGGATTTTGAGGGTCCATGCGGGCGGCGGTGGCAAAATTGGTGTATGCGTCGTCAAACCAGCCGCGTCTGTGGAGCACCGAGCCGTTGAGAAAATACCACTCGGCGGTTCTTTTGTCAACGGGAACGCCGTCGAGCAGGGTCTGAGCCTCGTCGAGACGGCCCGACATAATAAGATTTCTCACATCGGCAAAATCGCTGCCTCCGGAATAACTGTAATTGCCGTAGGAGGCGCCGGCTTTGCCGGATGAAGCCGAGCGGCGCTCGGATATTATCGCGTCGTAGGCCTCGTTTATTTCCTTCATTTTTTCCTGGGCAAGATCGGAAAGAGGATTTCCCGCATAATTGTCGGGATGATATTTTCTCGCAAGAGCGCGGTAGGCCTCCTTTATCTGATCGTCGGTGGCGTCTCTCGACACTCCGAGAACCGAATAGGGATCATTCATGATTTTTCTCCTTCCTGCTTTTTACAATCGTTTGCTGTACCGACGGCAAGCCTTTGTACAGAATATTGTTTATTATTTCGCCGAAATTTTTAAAATCCAAAAGCTGCACGGCGGATATTGCCTCGCTTATGCACACGTTCATTTCGGCAAGAGCGCTTTTTGCCGCAAAATCATAATCGCCGCCGAATTTTGAAAACAAGGGATTGAATCTGCCTTTTTTTGCATCCTCGTCAAAATCGTCAAGGGCATCGGCAAGATAAACCCATTTTCCGACACAGTAGCCCGTGCGGTATAATATCCGCCGCTGCCCCTCGTTTTCGGTATCGTATGACATTATCTCGCCCAGAGAAGCGGCAGACGGGTGGCAGCATTTGTCGAGACTCGGTTTCTTTTCGGCCTCGCAAAGAGCCTGCTCGTCCATAAGGGAGTCGATTTTTTGCGAAAGGTCCGGGCGCAGCCTTGCCGCCTTTTTATACTTTGCCTTTGCAAAGGGGAGCAGCAGACGGCAGAGCGTTCTTTTGAAAAAGCCCTCGTCGCTTATATTGTCCTTTATTTTCCGATAAAACAGCAGCATTGCCACATCGGCCGAATAGTCAATGGCGTTTGAGGAGGTGCACAGCTTGTTGCAGCGGACAAAAGGATTAAAGCTGCAGCGGCACTTTTGAAATTTCATTCCGCCGTCATTCTCACAGGAAAGACGGATAAGAGCAAGAAAAACAAAATCATAATTCAGGGTAAATCGGGAAAGAATGCCGTATCTTTTACCAAGCGTCTTGCAAAGAGTGCAGTAAACGCCCTTATAGGCCTCATATTCCCTTACCCTCAAATCCGGCTTTGCCGCCTTTACATATCCGAACAAAGAAAATCTCCCTTCTCATTTTATGTCATTATACATTAAGGAAAAAAGCAATAGTTTAACTCAATGTAAATATTAAAGCAGCTCTTTAAGAAAATGTCCCGTGTAGGATTTTTTACTTTTCGCTATCTTTTCGGGAGTGCCGCAGACAACCACACGTCCGCCGCCGCTGCCCCCTTCGGGACCGATGTCGATGATATAGTCGGCGGTTTTTATAACGTCCATGTTGTGCTCAATAATAATAACGGTGTTGCCCGCATCCACAAGGCGTTGAAGCACGTCAATGAGCTTGTGAACGTCGGCGGTGTGGAGACCTATGGTGGGTTCGTCGAGAATATAGACCGTCTTGCCCGTGGCGCGTTTGCAAAGCTCGCTTGACAGCTTGACACGCTGCGCCTCTCCTCCCGAAAGGGTGGTGGCGGGCTGACCGAGCTTGACATATCCCATGCCCACGTCGCAAAGAGCCTGTATCTTTCTTGCGATTTTGGGTATGGGCTCAAAAAATTCAAGAGCCTCCTCGGCGGTCATTTCGAGCACGTCGTAAATGCTCTTGCCCTTATATTTTATCTCAAGGGTCTCGTGATTATAGCGGTGAGCCTTACAAACCTCGCAGGGCACATATATATCCGGCAGAAAGTGCATTTCTATTTTTATTATGCCGTCGCCCTGACAGGCCTCGCAGCGGCCGCCCTTGACGTTGAATGAAAAACGTCCTGCGTTATATCCTCTGATTTTTGCGTCGGGTGTTTTGGCGTAAAGCTCCCGTATATCGTTGAAAACGCCGATATAGGTGGCGGGATTTGAGCGAGGTGTGCGGCCTATGGGCTGCTGGTTTATGTCTATGACCTTGTCAAGGTTTTCAAGACCGAGCACGCCGTCACACTTTCCGGTCTTTTTACGGGCGCCGTTAAGGGTGTTTGCAAGGGTTTTATAAAGCACCTCGTTTACGAGGGAGGATTTTCCCGAGCCCGACACGCCGGTAACACACACAAACTCCCCGAGGGGAAATTTCACGTTTATATTTTTAAGATTGTTTTCCTTTGCTCCGACGACCTCAATAAACTTTCCGTTGCCCTCTCTGCGGTGTTTCGGCACCTCGATTTTTTTCCGCCCCGAGAGGTAATCGCCCGTGAGCGACCCTTCGCAGGCCATAATTTCCTCGACCGTTCCGGCGCAGACGAGATTTCCCCCGTGCACGCCCGCTCCCGGGCCGATGTCGCAGATATAGTCGGCATTGAGCATGGTTTCGTCGTCGTGCTCGACAACCACAAGGGTGTTGCCGAGATCGCGGAGCTTTTTAAGGGTGGCGATGAGCTTTGTATTATCCCTTTTATGCAGACCGATACTGGGCTCGTCGAAAATATAGAGCACACCCTGAAGAGAGGAACCGATTTGGGTTGCAAGGCGGATTCGCTGGCTTTCTCCGCCCGAAAGGGTGCCCGACGAACGGGAAAGTGTCAGATAACCCAGTCCCACGTCCTTCAAAAAGCCGAGACGGCTTTTAATTTCCTTCAGTATGAGATTTCCTATCATAAGCTCTCGGTCGGTCAGCTTAAGATTTTCTATAAAATCAAGCAGCTCGACAACCGACATACGGGAAAGCTCGTCTATATTTTTTCCTCCCACCGTTACAGCGAGGGATTTTTCGTTGAGCCGAGCGCCGTGGCACTCGGGACAGGGCAGCGCCGTCATATAGCTTTCGATGTCGTCTCTCGAATAGGAGCTGTCGGTTTCCTTATACCTACGCTCGAGATTGTTTATAACTCCCTCAAAGGCGCCTTCGTAGGAGGTTGTGCGGCCGCCGAATTTGCGGGTCAGGGGAATTTTTTTGTCTCCCGTTCCGTAAAGCAGCGCTTCTCTGCCCTCCTCGGGAATTTCGCCGAAGGGAATGTCAAGGGAAAAGCCGTAGTAATTTGCGATACCCTCAAAATACATTCTTGCTATCGAGCCGTATTCCCCGCTCATGCTCCAGCCGCTGCCCTTGATTGCCCCCTGATTTATCGAAAGAAGCTTGTTGGGCACAATGGCGTCGGGGTCGATTTTCATAAAAACGCCGAGACCGTCGCACTTTTTACAGGCTCCGAAGGGATTGTTGAAGGAAAACATTCTCGGAGACAGCTCCTCGATGCTTATTCCGTGCTCGGGGCAGGCATAATCCTGCGAAAACATCATTTCCTCCCCGTCTATGACGTCGACGATCATAAGACTGCCGTGTTCAAAGGCCGTTTCTATGGAATCGGCAAGACGGCTGCGTATTTCGGGCTTGACGACAAGACGGTCGACCACTATCTCGATATTGTGCTTTTTGTTTTTGTCAAGCTTGATCTCCTCGGTAAGGTCATACATGCTGCCGTCGACCCGAACTCTGACAAAACCGCTTTTGCGGGCCGATTCGAGTTCTTTTACGTGCTCTCCCTTTCGTCCGCGGACAATGGGAGCCATAATCTGAATTTTTGTCCTCTCGGGAAGAGCGAGAATTTGGTCGACCATCTGATCCACCGTCTGCTGCTTTATTTCCCTGCCGCATACCGGGCAATGGGGAATTCCTATACGGGCAAAAAGCAGACGCATATAATCGTGTATCTCGGTGACCGTTCCCACCGTCGAGCGGGGGTTCTTGGAGGTGGTTTTCTGGTCGATAGAAATGGCGGGAGAAAGGCCGTCTATGCTGTCTACGTCGGGCTTTTCCATTTGTCCCAAAAACATTCTCGCATAGGAAGAAAGAGACTCGATATACCGCCTTTGTCCCTCGGCATAAAGGGTGTCGAAGGCAAGGGAGGATTTTCCCGAGCCCGACACTCCGGTAAAAACGACCAGCTTGTCCCGCGGGATTGTCACGTCGATATTTTTAAGATTGTTTGCTCTTGCGCCTTTTATTACGATTTGGTCTCTCGGCATTTTCTTTACCCTCTCTTATCTCTTTAATTCTGTCCCTCAAAAAGGCGGCGTGCTCAAATTCAAGCATTTTTGAGGCGACCTGCATTTCCTTGGTCAATTTCTTTATAAGCTGTTCCTTTTCCTTGTCGGAAAGACGTTTGACGGCTCCCTTGTCGGGCACCTTTCCCGATATTTCAAGCACGTCCCTGACCTCTTTGACTATGGTTTTGGGAACTATGCCGTGCTCTTCGTTGTATTTTTGCTGAATAGTGCGGCGGCGGAAGGTTTCCTTTATCGCCTTTTCCATGGACGGAGTTACGCTGTCGGCATACATTATTACGGCGCCGTTGGCGTTTCGGGCGGCGCGTCCCACCGTCTGTACAAGTGAGCTTTCGCTTCGCAGAAAGCCCTCTTTATCGGCGTCGAGAATGGCCACAAGGGAAACCTCGGGAATGTCAAGTCCCTCTCTGAGCAGATTTATACCCACAAGCACGTCGAATTCCCCGAGCCGCAGATCCCTTATTATCTCCATGCGCTCTATGGTATCAATATCATGGTGCATATATCTGACCTTTATACCCACACCCGTGAGATATTCAGTCAGATCCTCGGCCATTTTTTTGGTCAGCGTCGTGACAAGCACCCGTTCCTTTCGCTCCACCCGCTCGTTTATTTCCGAAACAAGATCGTCTATCTGCCCGTCGGTGGGCTTTACGGTTATTTCGGGGTCAAGAAGGCCGGTGGGGCGGATTATTTGTTCGGCCGTTTGGGCGGCGTGTTCCTTTTCGAAGGGGCCCGGTGTTGCGCTGACAAAAATCGCCTGATTTATATGGTCGTAAAATTCGTCGAAATTCAGCGGACGGTTGTCGAAGGCCGACGGCAGACGGAATCCGTAGTCCACGAGATTTTCCTTTCTCGCTCTGTCTCCGCCGTACATTCCTCTGACCTGAGGAAGCGTTACATGGGATTCGTCCACAAAAAGCAGATAATCATCGGGAAAATAGTCAAGCAGCGTAAAGGGACTGCTGCCCCTCGGGCGGCCGGACATGACTCCCGAATAGTTTTCTATTCCCTTGCACACACCGATTTCTCTGAGCATTTCCATGTCATATTCGGTGCGCTGGCGTATTCTTTGCGCCTCAAGCAGCTTGCCCTGATTCTTAAACCACTTGACCCGCTCTTCCATTTCGTTCTTAATGTCGCAAAGGGCTCTGTCCATGCGTTCCCTGTCGATAACATAGTGGGAGGCGGGATAAATCGCCACATGATTGAGGGTACTTTTGACCTCGCCCGTCAGCGCGTTTATTTCGCTTATACGGTCAATTTCATCGCCGAAAAATTCCACCCGAACGGCATTTTCCATGGAGTAGGCGGGGAAAATTTCCACCACGTCTCCCCTGACGCGAAACTTGTTTCTCACGAAATTGACGTCGTTGCGCTCATACTGTATGTCCACAAGACGGGAGAGCAAATCATTCCTGTCCATTTCCTTGCCGGGGCGCAGCGAAACGACCATGTTTTTATAGTCGATAGGGTCGCCGAGGGTGTAGATACATGAAACGCTGGACACGATTATGACATCCCGCCGCTCGGCAAGGGACGATGTGGCCGAATGTCTCATTTTATCTATTTCGTCGTTTATGGCCGAGTCCTTTTCTATATAGGTATCGGTCCCTGGGATATAGGCCTCGGGCTGATAATAATCGTAATATGAAGCAAAATACTCCACCGCGTTTTCGGGGAAAAATTCTTTGAACTCGCTGCAAAGCTGAGCCGCAAGGGTCTTGTTATGGGCAAGAACAAGCGTCGGGCGGTTGACCTTTTCGATGACGTTTGCCATGGTGAAGGTTTTTCCCGAGCCGGTAACGCCGAGAAGCACCTGTTCCTTATAACCCTTTTCAATTCCCTTTACAAGCTTTTCTATGGCCTCGGGCTGATCTCCCGTCGGCTTATATTCGGATACAAGCTTGAATTTATCCATGATGCACCTCCGCCTTTTTCGCTCAAAAATCGCTATTATAGTATTATACCACAACATACTCCGCTCTGCAAGTGCGGCAACAGGTTTTACAATCGGGGAACCGTTTAAAACACTCTCGCTTTTTGCCGTCCGACGTGTTATAATATCACTCGATTTATAAGCTGCTGCCGAGTAGCCGGATGCAAAGCATTCGTTTACACATCGTTAGGCCTTTCGAAGATGTGTATGCGGGTGCTTATTTTTTTGGAGGGTATATTATGATAAAAAATTATCTTTGCGGTTTTTCAAAGGGCGAGATTTTGCTTTGGTGCTCGTCGTCCGCCTTTATTATTCTGTCCTTCTGCCTGTTTGACAAGGAAAATTATCTGACGCTTGCGGCGTCGCTTGTAGGCGTCACTTCGCTCATTTTCAACGCAAAGGGAAACCCATTCGGGCAATTTCTGATGATAATTTTCAGCCTGCTTTACGGCATAATATCCCTCACCTTTTCATATTACGGTGAAATGATCACATATCTCGGTATGACCATGCCCATGGCGGTATTTGCCCTTATCTCGTGGCTGAAAAATCCATATAACGGCAACAAATCCGAAGTGAAGGTTAACTCGGTGGGCAAAAAGGAAACGGTATTCATGTGGCTTGCGGCCGCCGTCATAACGGGTGTTTTTTATTTTATACTGAGAGCCTTTAACACCGCCAATCTCATACCGGGCACGGTTTCGGTGACCACAAGCTTTGTTGCGGTGTATCTGGCTTTCAGAAGAAGTCCCTTCCACGCCTTGGCATATGCCGCAAACGATATTGTACTTATTGTTTTATGGACGCTGGCAAGCCTTGCCGATGTGCGTTATATTTCGGTAACGGTTTGCTTTGCCGCCTTTCTTATAAACGATTTATACGGCTTTATAAACTGGAAAAGGATAAAAAAACGCCAGCGGTCGCAGTCCGAAGCATGACTCGCAGCACCCTTTGGCTGCCAATCTTTTTGTTGACAATTCCTTGTTTTAATGTTAACATCACGGTAGAAAAAGGGGGGTTTTTCATGACCGAAAACGAGAAAATGCTTGCGGGCAAAATATACGAACCCTTCAACGACGAAATGGTGGCGCAACGCAGCCGTGCCCATGAGCTTTCCATGAAATACAATCAGACCTTTGAGGGCGACGAGGAGATAAGAAAGGAAATTCTCGACGAGCTTATCCCCAACCGCGGCGAGGGCGTTTATCTTCAGGGGCCGATTTACTTTGACTTCGGCATAAACACCGTGTTCGGCGACCGAAGCTATGCGAACTTCAATCTGACCGTTCTCGACATCTGCCCCGTGACAATAGGACACGACGTGTTTATGGGTCCCGGCGCTTCGCTGCTCACTCCCCTTCATCCCCTCTGTCACGAGGACAGAAATCCTTATTTCGATGAAAAAATGGGAAGAATGACCGAGCGTGAATACGGCGCTCCCATTACAATCGGCGACAACTGCTGGATTGCCGGAAACGTCACGGTGTGTGCGGGAGTAACAATCGGAGAGGGCTGTGTTATCGGCGCCGGAAGCGTCGTCACAAGAGACATTCCGAAAAACAGTCTTGCCGTAGGAAATCCCTGCAGGGTTATAAGGCAAATAACCGAAGCCGACCGTCTTAAAAATCATCCCGAGCTTTTTGCCGACGACGATTTCGACCAAGTAAAATAGCCTTAAATTCAATTAAAATTCAAAGAACAACGGTTGCAAATGGCCGTTGTTCTTTTTTGATTTCAAGAGAATTTTTCGGGAAAGTGTTCCTTGGAAGTGTGTCATTTTGTTGTTCCCAAATGCGGTGATATAATTTGGAAAAGAACAAATCGAGGTGAATCGGAGCGGATGAACAACAAGGAAAAATTCAAAAGTGAAAATTTAAACGGTGCTTACGGCGAGCTCGCAAGCCTGATAGGAATAGAGGCGGTTTTGAAAATCCACGCAAAATATCGCGGAACAAGTATGTTCTTTCCGGTGGAGCTTTTCAATCGGAAATACATTTCAAATCAAATTGTCAGCGAATATGACGGGCATAACATAAAACAGCTGGCCACCAAATACGGATATACTGAGAAATGGATAAGAAAAATCATAAAAGAAAACCTTAAGGAGGAGTAGGTAAAATGGAGCAAAATCAAAAAAAGCCGATAAAGATTACAAGCAAGCAGCTGCTTGTTTTTACCGTGTTCCTTGCCGTTGCGGCGGTCGTCATTTACGGGGTCTCAAGCGGCAAAAAGCAAAGCGGTAAGGTGCAAAAAAGCACCCTTCCCCTCACAGAGGAAAATTTGGTCAACGACTGGGAACGGTCGGAGGGTGAAAAAATCTGTCGGTTGGGCTTTGAATACGGCAACGAATTTTATTATTCGGAATTTTCATCTGCCGAAAAGGCAACCCCCGAGCTTACCGTCTGCAATGCGACATATAAAATCGGCGAAAGCGTTATTACCATGACCTATGAGCTTGACCTTGAAACCCACACCGACACCTACGGCATAAATCTTGCCGAGGACGGGCTGACTCTCACGGCCGTCCAAAACGGAGGAACGCTTCTTGCGGGAAAATACACCCTTGCGGGCGACGGCACGGTAAATTCTCAAAGCTCAAACAGCGCTCAAAGCGCCGACGGCTCTCAGCCCGAGCAAAACGCCGCAGCGAACCCGTCAGCAGTTTCATCGGCTCCCGATAACGGAGCGGCTCTTCAATCGGCTCAAAATCCGTCTTTCGATTGGAAAACGGTCTACACGGATTATATTCGTTCTTTGGGAGACTCGTGGCAATATACCCTTATTTATCTTGACGGCGACAACATACCCGAGCTGTATGTTCAAGGCGCAAGCGAAGCAGACGGTTCCAAAATCTGCACGGTTTACGGCGGAGAGATTGCAAGTCGGGAACTCGGAGCCTTCGGCAATTACTATATCCAAAAGAGCGGACTGATTTTGACCGCAGGAGGACACATGGGTTCCTATTATGACACGGTCTACTGTTTGCAAAACGGCGATTTTATCAAAAAATTCGACGGTGCATACGAAGTCGACGACAACACGGTTTATTTTGACGAAAGCGATTATAAATATAAAATCGGCGGGGCAACGGTGTCCAAAAGCGAATATGACCGTCAAAAAAACACGGTTTTCAACGATTATTACGCAACAAGCCTCGACGCGTCGCTTATGAATCGATCTCAAATTTTCAATTACATTTTATATATTTAGTTTATAACGGTTTCGGCCGTTTTAAAAAATTCAAGGAGGAAAAGGTATGAACAAAAAAACGTTGTTCCAAAACATTACCGCAATTTTCGGGGTGGTCGGAATTTTATCCCTTGTGCTGCCCTACTATGTCATTTCGGCGTCGGCCTCGGCGGCGGGTTCAAGCGGAGAGGCCTCCGAAACGGTGAACGGCATAAGCTTTATAACCGACGGCGGCGCATGGGGATATATCTTTGTGATATGTCTTGCCGCGATACTTGTTTTCAACTTTTTAAAACAGCTTGAGCAGTTTAAAAAGCTTGTCAACATAATCGGCTCGGGGCTTATGATTCTTTCGCTCTTTTCGGCGTCGTCGGCGATGTCTGTTATGGGCGGGCAGTCGGAATCGGTATCGGTCAACATTTCCGTCGGACACGGAATAGGCTTTTGGCTTGCCCTCATATGCTCGCTGGGCATTGCGGGAGTTGCAATTGTCAACTTTTTAAATCTTCAGGGCAATCCCGTTTTTGACGCCGTCAACACATCGGCCGACGGAGAGGGGTCCGGCACATCCGCACAAAGCATTGACTTTTCCGGAGCCGCCGAAAGGGTGACCGACGCCGCCAAAAGCCTTGCGGGCAGCGTTTCAAAGCAGGTGGGAAATCTGACGGAAAAGGCTCAGGCAGCAGCTGCGGCCGCAGCCGAACAAAAGGCGTCTGCTCCCTCTGTTCAAAGCGCACCAACGTCAGCCCCTCAAAAGACCGCAAAAGCCGCTCCCGCCGCTGCCGTCGAGGACAGCGACCTTATCCTGGAAAAAATCAGCAAGCTTTTTGACATGAAGGAAAAGGGCATATTGACCGAGCAGGAATTTAACGAGAAAAAATCGGAACTGCTCAAGAAAATGTAGCAAAGGCGGGGCGAAAATGGAAGAAAACAAGAAAAATTTTGACAACCGTATCATAATCGCCGCCGTAATTGCCGTTGCCGTGGCGGCAGTTGTGATTTACGGCATATTCGGCGGGAAAAAGAGCGAAAAGATTGATTTTTCCTCTCTCGCCGTATCGAGCGAAAGCGATGAATCGTTAGAACAGCCCGAGTCCTTAGAGCCTGTTTCGGAGCAGTCGGCCGAGCAATCGGCCGTCCAAAGCGAACCGTCGGCAACACCGACCGTTTCCCAAAGCCCGCCGCAGCAGCCGACATCCGCCGAATTTTCTCTTCCCGACAGCATTATAAATGCGCTTAACACAAGCAAATCGGGCTTATTCGGCGCAAACGTTCCCGCGCCTACCGATTATTTTGAGGGTTGTGAAATTTATACTGTCAACGGCCTTAATATTCTTTACGAATTGTGGAGCGACAATTCAAAGCTGCCGAATGCAGTCATTTGTGATTGCAGCGTCCTCTTCCCCGAAAAAGCCGGATATACGGCAGCCGAACTCAAAGAAAAGCTCGGCAGCTGTTTTGAAAGCGACGGTGAAGATCAGGTGGACGGAGGCTACGATTTAATTGCTTCTTGGAATGGATATGGAATTAGGTTTTCGGGAGCTGATCCTTCATATATTTCCTATGTAGCAATTTCTAAAACATATTAAAAGACCGCCCGAGCTTGAAAAACAGGCTCGGGCGTTTTTGATATTAACCATAACGCACATATCCGAACACGCCTGAAATGTCCTATTAACGGTGCTTTTCGGTTTGTCGTCGCATATAGGCGTCGGCCTTATATGTTCCTTCGCACCGAAAATCCCTCGTTACTATACTCATTTCAGGTCAAAGAATTTTGTCGGCAAGAAAAATTCTCACATACAAGGCAAAAGCGCAGTTCATCCTGTCGGATCAATGAGCATTTTAACGCAGAATGTGGGGATTTTTCTCCGTCAAAATCGTATTCGTATATGTGCGTTATGGTTATAAGAAACAAAGCGGAAATCACAATAAAAAAGCAGTTCGTTTTAAAACGAACTGCTTTTTGGTGGAGCATAGCGGGATCGAACCGCTGACCTCTACACTGCCAGTGTAGCGCTCTCCCAGCTGAGCTAATGCCCCAAATTTTTGCCCTCTCTCTGACGGCAAAGGTATATTACCACAAGAGAGGACAAATTGCAAGTCTTTTTTTAAAAAATTTTCATTTTATTTTTTCTTTGAGGTTTTGTGTGAAAATCTTTATTCCGTAACCGCTATTTTAGACTTCTTCCACCTGCCGGTTTGGATATACACAACGCCGATAATCGCCGACACAATGGGAGCAAATCCCATGGCAGCCGCAATTCCCGTAAGCCCCATGTTAAGACCCCAGCTCATGGAGAAAATATAGGCCATGGGCACGCGGAACACAAAGGCGTTTATGGCCGAATTCACAAGAGAAAACATGGTGTGCCCCGACCCGGTTGCAAGTCCGTTTGTGCAGAAGAAAACGCAGGCAAAAAGATAGTCAAAGCTGCAAAGGGAAATATACTTGGCACCGATTTCCACACATTGCTCGTAAAGCTCAAGGTCGGTTCCCGAAAGAGAGTTTTTATTAAGGAAAATACCCATTATCTGATTCGGGAAAAGATTTACAAGCCCGAAAACCACCACCGAAAGGGCAAGAGCAAAGCCCATACCAATCCACATGGTCTTTTTTGCGCGGTCGTATTTTTTCGCGCCGATATTCTGTCCCGCCATGGAGGAAATGGACGAGGAAAGGGCTATACAGGGCAATATACCGAAGGTGTTGAGCTTTTGGCCTATACCGAGAAGGGTGGTTCCCACCGTTCCCGCAATGGCGTTTGAAATGCCGGTCAGGGCAAGGAACGAAAGGCCGGTTATGGAAAACTGAACGGCCGAGGGACATCCGATTTTGAAAATCAGATTAAGCTTGTCCTTATATATTTTAAAGGATTTAAGCTTAAAATCGAATATGAAATCACTTCTTTTAAGATAAATCATGGAAAGCACAAAGCTCAGCCCCTGGGCAACAACGGTGGCAAGAGCGGCGCCCAGCGAGCGCATACCCATATATTTGACAAAAACTATGTCGAGAATAATATTTGTGACCGTCGCAATGGCAACGAACCAGAGAGGCCGTTTGCTGTCTCCCATGCCGCGAAGAATTCCGCTGACGGCGTTATATCCGAAAATAAAGATATATCCGAAGGAGCAGCAAAGCAGATAGTTATAGGCCTCGTTAAAGGAAATATCGTCGGTGCCGAGCAGCCGCAAAATCGGCGCATTGAGCAAAATCATGAGAACCGTCAGCCCGACGCTCACAAAGGCGAAAAAGGTAAACAGCGTACTTATGGTCTTTTTTTGGCCGTCGTTGTTTTTTGCTCCCTGATACTGAGCGACAAGAACGGTGGCGCCGACAACAAATCCGGTGACGATGTTGGTTATCAGCATGGTGACCTGACCGCCTATCTGAACGCCGGAAACACCCACCGGGCCGACATACCGACCCACAACGACCATGTCAACGACGCTGTAAAGCGCCTGAAGCAGATTTGAAAAAAGAAACGGCAGCGAAAAACTTATAAGCTGTTTTACAACACTCCCCTGCGTATAATCCTTCTGAAATTTTGACATTAAAACTTTTACTCCCTTATCTTGTTTGTCCGTCTCCGAAAATGACGTATTTATATGATGTAAGTTCTTTAACTCCCATGGGACCTCTTGCATGAAGCCTGCCGGTGGAAATTCCGATTTCGGCGCCGAAGCCGAATTCTCCGCCGTCGGTAAAACGGGTGGAGGCATTTACATAAACCGCCGCCGAATCCACCGCTTTTGTGAATTTTTCGGCGTTTTCGGAATTTTCGGTTATAATGCTTTCGCTGTGGCCGGTGGAATACTTTGCAATGTGGGAAATCGCCTCATCAATATTTTTTACAACTTTAACCGAAATAATGTAATCGAGAAATTCTTTTGCGAAATCCTCCTCGGTGGCGGGCACAACGCAGTCTCCGAGAATTTCGGCACATTTTTCGCATCCTCTTATTTCCACATTCTTTTTGTCGAGAAGGGCTTTTGCCATGGGCAAAAATTCCTTTGCGACAGCCTCGTGAACAAGCAGGCTTTCGGCGGCATTGCAAACCGATACCCTTTGGGTCTTGGCGTTATAAACAATGGCGGCGGCTTTTTTAAGATCGGCAAACTCGTCGACGTAGATGTGACAGTTGCCCGTCCCCGTTTCTATAACCGGAACCGACGAATTTTCCACAACCGCCTTTATAAGACCCGCTCCGCCCCTCGGAATGAGCAAATCGAGAAGGCCGCTTGCCCTCATCATTTCGTTTGCCGACTCGCGGCTCGTGTCGGTCACAAGGCAAACGCAGTCCTCGGGAAAGCCTGCGTCTTTAAGGGACTTTCTCATGGAGTTTGCGATGGCGATATTGGAATTTATCGCTTCCTTTCCGCCTCTGAGCACAACGGTGTTGCCCGCCTTGAGACAAATGGCGGCGGCGTCGGCCGTGACGTTGGGGCGAGCCTCGTATATAATGCCCACAACGCCTATGGGCACCGAAATTTTGCTGATTTTAAGGCCGTTTGGGCGCTCGAAAGAGTCAAGAGTCCTGCCCACTGGATCCTCAAGGCGGGTTATCTCGACCATCCCCTCCGACATGGAGGTCAGACGGTCGTCGTTTAACATAAGACGGTCGAGAAGCCCCTCCGAAAGACCGTTTTCTCTCCCCTTTTCAAGGTCGGTCATGTTTGCGGCGAGAATTTCCTCCTCGTCGTCAAGAAGCCCCTTTGCCATGTAAAGCAAAGCGGTGTTTTTCATGTCCGCATCGGCGGCCGAAAGAAATTTTTCCGCCGCACGGGCCCTTTTGCAAAGTTCCTTAACCATAAATTCAGCTCCTTTTTTCGGCCTTGAAAAGCGTGCCGACCTTTTTGCCTTCAAAAAGCTTATACATTTCCGACGGCTCTTTTCCGCACATGACAACGGTATCTATCCCGCGCCTTGCGGCATATTCGGCGGCCTCGATTTTTGTCCTCATGCCGCCGGTTCCTCTGTTCGTTCCGGCGCCGCCCGAAATCTCATATATTTCATCGGTTATTTTATCCACTCTTGAAATAAGCTTGGCGTTTTTGTTCTCTCTCGGATTGCTGTCGAAAAGACCCTCAATGTCGGTGAGAATAATGAGGAGGTCGGCTCCGCACACGGCGGCCACCATGGCCGAAAGACGGTCGTTATCGCCGAAAACAATTTCCTCGACCGCCACCGTATCGTTTTCGTTTATGATCGGCACGGCGCCCATTTCAAGCAGACACTCAAGGGTGTTCATTGCGTTTTCACGGCGTTTTCCGTCCTCGATACAGTCTCTTGTCAGCAGCATTTGAGCCACATTCCAGCCGTATTCGTGAAAAAGGCGGCTGTACATTGCCATAAGGTCGCATTGACCGACGGCGGCGGTCGCCTGTTTTTCTTTTGTCTGCGTCGGGCGGCTTTTAAGCCCCAGACGGTTCTGCCCCACGGCAATTGCCGCTGAGGAAACAAGAACAATCTCTTTTCCGCTGTTTTTCAGGTCGGCGATAACCCTGACAAGCCGCTCCATGCTTCCGAGATTGAGTTTACCGTTTTCATAGGTCAGAGAGGATGTTCCGACCTTGATGACAATTCGTTTTTTATCCAAGCAAATCACCCTCAAATTCAAGTTGTTCGGTATATTTGATATTCCTGTCCACCTCGGCTCGAAGTTCCGAAAGCGACGGGAATTTTTTTGTTTTTCTGATGTATTTTACAAGACTTACTCTCGGTCTTTTTCCGTAGAGGTCGCCCGAAAATCCGATGATATTGGTCTCGGCGCGGAATTCGCCGCGGTGAATGGTGGGACGGGTTCCGATGTTGCAGACCCCTTTATAATTTTCACCGTCTATGTTCACGTTGACGGCGTATACCCCCTCTTTCGGAAGTATAAATCCCTCGGGAAAAATCTGATTTATTGTCGGCATATCGAGGGTTCTCCCTATTCTGTCGCCGTGAGCCACGGGAAAATCAAAGGAAAAGTATCTTGAAAGCATCTTTGCCGCGGTACCAACCTTTCCCAATTCAATTGCCTTTCGTATTCGGGTGGAGGAAACAGGCTTTCCGTCAAAGCTTTCGGCCGAAATGACCCCAAGTTCCATTCCCTTTTGACGGCAAAGGGTGTCTAAAACCGCCGTATCGCCGGCGGCGTTTTTTCCGAATTTAAAATTAAAGCCGCAGGACACCTTTACGGCGCCGAGACTTTTCACCAAAACTCTTTCGACAAATTCTTCCGGCGACAAAAAATAAATATCCTCAAAATCAATGTCAAGGATACATTTTATACCGAGATTTGCCATAAGCTCGTTTCTGCGCTCTCTTGTTGTGAGGGCGGGAGGGCTGTTTTTATCCTTTTTTCTGTTTATGACAAGTGCAACGGGAAAATGCCCCGACAAGACTGCGCTTTCAAGCACCTTTTTATGACCGGAATGAACTCCGTCAAAGGTGCCGACAGCCACGGCGGGGCATAAATTTTTATCAAAATCCTGTACGCTTTTTAAAATCTGCATTTTAAATCCTTAAAACAAACATTTGATATTGAGAAGTCCCTTTTCGGCGCACACTTCACCGAGACCGACGGTTTTTTCGCCGTCCGTTACGGCAAAAATACCCTCGGGATTCTTCGGAAGCTTAAGGCGGTCGAGACTGAGCTGTCCTCCGTTTGAAAATCTTTTGGCCTGAGCCGCCGAGACCCTCACCCGAGGAAAGCTTTCCACCGCCGTGTCAACGGGCAGAATAAGCTGCTCGGGGGTCATGTTTCTCGCCTTTTCAAGGGGAATGCAGCGGTCGATCGAATAGCCGCAGGCGCTTGTTCTCCTTAAAGATTTCATGCATCCGCCGACACCGAGCCTCCGTCCCATGTCGTCGGCAAGGGTGCGGATATAGGTTCCCGAGGAGCAGTATATTTCAAGGGCAAAGGTGTTTTTTTCGGTCTTTCCGAGATTTTTAAGGGAATAGACCGTTACCGGGCGGGCTTCTCTCTCGATTTCGATTCCCTGCCGCGCAAGTTCGTAAAGGCGAACTCCGTTTTTGGAAATTGCCGAAAACATGGGCGGAACCTGCATTATCTCCCCGGTAAACTCGGGCAGTATTTCGCAAAACTCCCTTTCGCTCACGTCACATTCGACCGCCTTTTTAAGTTTCCCGGTAACGTCAAGGGTGTCGGTGGTCATGCCGAATTTTATTTCGGCAACATACCTTTTGTCCTTGACCGGCATAATGTCGCAAAGCTTGGTAGCCTTGCCCACAAGAAGGGGCAGCACACCCGTCGCCATAGGGTCAAGAGTACCCGTATGGCCGATTTTTTTGGTGTGAAGCGCGCCTCTCATAACTGCGACGGCATCAAAGGAGGTAAAGCCCTCGGGCTTATCTATGAGCACAATTCCGTCGGCCATCAGAGCACTTCCCCGATAACGCGGACGAATTCCTTTTCCGCCTGTTCAAGGGTCATGCCCTCGACGGCGCAGCCCGCCGCACGGTTATGCCCGCCGCCGCCGAATTTTCGGCATATCTCCGCCGCGTCGACGGGGGCATGGGTTCTCACCGAAATTTTGAAAACGCCGTTTTCCTTTTCTCTGAAGGTGACACCCACAAGAACGCCCTCCACCTTTCTCGGCATGGAGGTTATTCCCTCAAGGTCGTCGTCGGACACGCCGGCTTCCTTTTTCATCTGTTCGGTAACGGCGATAAAAGCCGCCTTGCCGTCGAAAAAGAATTTCATCTGCTCCATAAGACGGCCCTCGATTTTCATGCGTCCTCTTGTTTTGGTGTCGAACATTATGCGGTTTATTTCGGAAAAATCAATACCGTAGCCCATCATTTCGGCCGCCATAATATGGCTTTCGGGAGATGTGTTGGAATATTTAAAGCAACCGGTATCGGTGGAAATTCCCGTATAAATACAAGCGGCGATATAGGAGTCGATTTCGACATTCATGGCCTTTAAGAGCTTTAAAATGTTTTCGCAGTTTGCGGCGGCGGAAGCGTCCACAAAGGTGTACTTTGCAAACTCCCTGTTGAGCCCGTGGTGATCCACCGACAGCAGAATTTCCGAGCCATTCTGCTCATATTTTCCGAGCAGCTTTGAATCAGCAACATCCACCGAAACAAGAGTCTCGGGCTCAAAATCCCAAGGCTCGTATCCGTCGGTTATGAACGAATAGGACTTCGGTATTTCGTCGCTGCACAGCACATTTGCCTTTTTGCCGAGCCGTCTTAAGGCCGTGCAAAGGGCAAAGCCGCTTCCCACCGTGTCTCCGTCGGGACTTGCGTGGAGAAAAATATTGAAGTTATCCCGCTCGAGAAGGAGATTTTTTGCGAATTCCAAATCAATTTTCATTTTAGTCCTCTATATCCTTTAAAATCCTTGAAATGTCGGCGCCGTGAGCAATGGAGCCATCGGCAATGAATTTAAGCTCGGGAGTTTTGCGGATGTGAAGCCGTTCGGACAGCTCTTTTCTTATATATCCCGAGGCCGATTTGAGCCCCTTTACAGTATTTGCCGTCGCGTCCTCGGCTCCGAGAGCGCTGACATATATTTTCGCATAGGACAAATCTCCCGACACCTCCACCCTGACGATGGACACAAGGGGTGCAATGCGCGGATCCTTGAGAGTGCGGAAAATGTCCGCAAGCTCTCTTTTAACATCCTCGTTAATTCTGTTTATTCTTTGAGAAGGCAATATTTTCACCTCAATTTCAGTCGCGGTATTCTTCCATAACAAAGGCTTCGAAAATATCTCCCTCTTTAATGTCGGAGAACTTTTCAAGACCTATACCGCATTCATAGCCCTGTGCCGCTTCCTTGACATCGTCCTTAAAGCGGCGCAGCGAATCGATTTTATCCTCGGCCACGACAATACCGTCGCGGACGACGCGGATTTGGCTGTTTCTTGTGACCTTACCGTCGGAAACATAGCAGCCGGCAATGGTGCCCGCCGAAGAAATCTTGTAAACGGCGCGAACCTCGATTCTTCCCTGTATGACCTCGCGGAATTTGGGAGCAAGCATACCCTTCATGGCCGATTCAATTTCCTCGATGCAGTCATAAATTACGCGGTACATACGCATATCCACTCCGTCGCGCTCGGCGCCCGCCTGGGCAACGGGGTCGGGACGGACGTTAAATCCGACGATTATGGCGTTGGACGCATTGGCAAGCATGACGTCGGACTCGTTTATGGCACCGACGCCTCCGTGTATGACCTTGACCTTGACCTCGTCGTTTGAAAGTTTCTCAAGAGACTGACGGACGGCCTCGACCGAGCCCTGAACGTCGGCCTTAACGATGATGTTAAGCTCCTTGACGTCGCCCTCTTTAAGCTGATCGAAGAGGTTTTCAAGGGTAACGGTCTTAAATGACTTGAACTGCTCCTCCTTGGCTGCGGCTTTTCGCTGCTCCACAAGCTCACGGGCAAGGCGCTCGTCGCTTACGGCGTCGAAGGCGTCGCCGGCCTCGGGAACCTCGGCCATACCGGTGATTTCCACGGGGACCGAAGGACCTGCCGATTTAACTCTGTTGCCCTTGTCGTCGGTCATGACGCGAACACGTCCGACGGCCGTTCCCGCAACCACAATGTCGCCGTTTTTGAGGGTTCCGTTCTGCACAAGCAGGGTGGTGACGGGGCCGCGGCCCTTGTCAAGTCTCGCCTCGATGACAGTTCCCTTTGCGGGACGGTTGGGGTTGGCCTTAAGCTCAAGCATATCCGAAACAAGAAGCACGTTTTCAAGCAGCTTGTCGATGTTCATGCCGGTGTGAGCCGAAACGGGAACGCATATAACGTCGCCGCCCCACTCCTCGGGAACGAGCTCGTGCTCGGTGAGCTGCTGCATTATCTTGTCGGTGGAAACACCGGGCTTATCCATCTTGTTAATGGCCACAACGATTTGAATGTTGGCGGCGCGGGCATGATTTATGGCCTCTATGGTCTGGGGCATAATTCCGTCGTCGGCGGCCACGACAAGAATTGCAACGTCGGTGGCCATGGCGCCTCTCGCACGCATGGCGGTGAAGGCGGCGTGACCGGGGGTGTCGAGGAAGGTGATGTCCCTATCGCCGTATTTTACGCGGTATGCGCCGATATGCTGGGTAATTCCGCCGGCCTCGGTGGAGGTGACGTTGGTCTTTCTGATTGCGTCGAGAATGGAGGTCTTACCGTGGTCAACGTGTCCCATAACAACCACAACGGGGCTTCTGGGCACGAGATCCTCCTCGTTGTCCACCGTGTCGTCTATTATGCGGTCCTCGATGGTGACAACGACCTCTTTTTCCACAACGGCGCCCATTTCGGTGGCGACGATTGCGGCGGTGTCATAGTCGATAATTTCGTTGACCGACGCCATAACGCCCAACTTCATAAGCTGTTTTATGACCTCTGCAGCGGTCTTTTTCATGCGGCTTGCAAGCTCGCTGACCGAAATTTCGTCGCCGATGGTGACCTTAATGGGGGTCTTTTTGATGCGTTCAAGCTGAATACGGCGAAGCTTGTCGGCCTCGGTCTCCACCTTGGTGCGCTGCTTCGAGCGGCGGTAATCCTTGGAACGCTGATTTATCTTCTGCTTTCTGCCCGAGGTATCGCGGTCGGAACGCTCGGGAGCAAGATTGGTGTATTTTTCGTTGTACTTGTCAAGCTCGACCTGAGAGGTACGGGTGTCGATGTGGCGGACGGTGCCGGGGCCGCGGTTGGGAGCGACGCTCTCGGCGTGGACCTTTTCTTTCTTTTTGGCCTTTTCATAAGCCTTTTCAAATTCCTTCTCGGCCTTGGGGTCGGGCTTTGCCTCGGGAGCCTTCTGAACGGGCTTTTGAGGCTTTTGACGATCGTTTGCGGCCTTTTCGACTTTTTTGTCCGGCTTTCTTTCGGCAGGCTTTTCGACAGGCTTATTCTGAGGCTTCTGCTCGGGTTTTGCCTCGGGCTTTACCTCAGGCTGCTTTGCGGCAGGCTCGGCGGGCTTTTCGGCGGCACCGTTTTTGGCGGCGTCGGCCTGTGCCTTGGCGGCCCTCAGCATCTCGGCAATTCTCTCCTGCTCGGCAAGCTTTTGAGCCTTCAGCTTGGCTTTTTCCTCTTCCCTTGCCTTTCTTGAGGCTTCACCGGTTTTAAAATATTCGTCAAAGCTCTTGACGCTGTTTTTCTGGGTATAGTGCTCGAAAACTATGTTGAGCTCCTCATCGGTCAGCGCCGTCATGGATTTTTTGGTTTCTCCGGTGTATTTCTGAAGAAGATCGATAACGTTTTTATTGTTTGCCTCACCGAGATCCTTTGCAACCTCGCTAACGCGGTATTTAATCATCATACTGTCAATTTCCTCCTTGGTTTATCAGTTCGCTTGCCCTTTTTGCAAAGCCTTCGTCGCAAAGAGCCACCGCCCCGGCCGAGGTTCCTATCGCCCTTGAAAGGCTGTATTTATCGGCCGAAATACGAACGACCTCTATATCCTTGCCGTTCGTTTTGAATTTAAGTTCCTTTTCGGTACGCTGTGCCGTATCGCTTGCGACTATTATAAGCTTTGCACGGTTTTTCTCCACGGCTTCGGAGCACATTTCAAACCCGATTGCAAGATTGCTTCCTCGCCTTGCAATTCCGAGAAGCCCGAGAAGTTTATCATTCATTTTTCGAAATTACCTCCTCGCAGGCGTCGTATATCCCGTCGGGTATCTTTGCCGATAAGGAGCGGGAAAGTCTTCCGGATTTGCGGATTTTTTCAAGGCATTCGGCATTTTTGCACACATACGCCCCTCTTCCGTTTTTCTTAAAGCTTCCGTCAATTTCCACAGAGCCGTCGGAGGTTCTGACAATTCGGATAAGCTCGGATTTGGTTTTCATTTCTCCGCATCCCATACATTTTCTCAGCGGAACGGATTTCTTTTCTGACACTTTTTTCGCTCCCTTCGGACAAAACTCCGATTACTCCTTGCCGTAAAATCCGCTTTCGGGGCGGATGTCGATCTTCCAGCCGGTCAGCTTTGCGGCAAGACGGGCGTTCTGACCCTTATTGCCGATTGCAAGAGAAAGCTGTGCGTCGGGAACCGAAACGTGGCAGGCCTTTGCTCCGTCGGGGTCGACTTCCACCGACACGACTTTTGCGGGGGACAGAGATTCACTTATAAATGCAACGGGATCGTCGGAATATTTGACAATGTCGATTTTCTCTCCGCCAAGCTCGTCAACGATTTTGGCAACGCGGGCACCCTTGGGACCGATACATGCGCCGATGGGGTCGACGTCGTCGTCCTTGGACCAAACGGCGATTTTGGTGCGGGAACCGGCCTCGCGGGAAATTGACTTGACCTCTATGGTGCCGTCGTAAATCTCGGGAACCTCGGTTTCAAAAAGGCGCTTTACAAGGCCGGAATGGGTTCTGGAAATGAGAATTTTGGGACCCTTTTCGGTTTCTCTGACGTCCACCACGAATATTTTGAGGTGCTGTCCCTCGGTGATGACCTCACCGGGAATCTGCTCGGCCTTGGGGAGAATTGCTTCCTTTTCTCCGATGGTGACTGTGGCGTTGCCCGAAATCGGGTCGACAGTCTGCACAACGGCGGTGACAAGCTCCTGATTTTTGCTTTGGAATTCCTGAAGAGTCTGTCCCCTCTCGGCGTCGCGAATGCCCTGACGGATGACGTGCTTTGCGGTCTGAGCGGCGATACGTCCGAATTTATGGGTGTCAAGGGGAATTTCTATCGGCTCGCCGAGAACGGCGTTTTTATTTATCTTTCTTGCGTCCTCAAGCAGCATTTCGGTGTCGGGATCCTCCACCTCTTCCACAACGGTCTTGCGGACGAAAACGTCGAAAATTCTCTTTTCGCAGTCGATATTGCAGAAAACCACGTCCTTTGAGCCGTAGTCCTTTTTGGCCGACACGACGATTGCTCCGGCAATCTTTTCGGCAAGATAATCGCAGCTTATTCCCTTTTCCTTTTCCATGAGCTCGAGCGCCTCAAAGAAAGCGTTCAGATTGTCCTCTCTTACCTTTTCCTCTTTAGTTTTTCTTGCCATTTTCCAAAAACATCCTTTCAGTTATTTAAAAGTCGGCGTCGTCAAGCTTTACCGACGCAAATTCGGATTTATCGAAGGTCAATGTGTTTTCCCCGTCGGACAGCACAAGGCTTTGCCCGTCAAAGCTTTCGAGAAAACCATAGAATTCCTTTTGGCCTTCAAAGGACTTATAGGTTTTGACAATGATGTCGCGGCCCTTCATCAGTTCAAAATGCTCCGGCTCCTCAAGCTCGCGGTTAAGCCCCGGGGAGCAAACCTCGAGATGATAGGAGCGGTCGATGAAATCGGCGCTGTCAAGCGGCTCGTCAAGAGCGCGGGAAAAATCCTCGCAGTCGTTGAGGGTGACCCCGCCTTCCTTGTCGATAAAGAAACGGAGATACCATTCGGCCCCCTCCTTGACGAATTTAACCGTCCAGATGCTCAGCCCGAGGCTTTCGGCCGTAGGCTTTGCAAGCTCCCTCGCCTTTGAAACGATATTCGATGATGCCAAAGCATAACCCCCTAATAAAATCAAAAGAGCGGGTCGCCCCACTCCTTTGTCAATAGTCTTTTTACTTTAATCACTATACCATATTATATGTAAAAAATCAAGAGTTATTATAACGAATTATAAAGACCCGTGCATTTGCTTTTTGGCTATTTTTACCTTGCGCGCAAAAAGAGCGGTCAACGGTAATAATACAGCTCATAAAAGAATGTGGAAATCAGGTTCATAAGAACGATTGCCCCGAGGCAAATTCCCACAATGGAGCAGACAAATCCGGCGACGGCTATTCCTCTGCCCGGCTCGCCCTTCTGATAACCCTTCATGGCCTTTGAACCGAGCACAAGACCGATTATCGAAAGCACGATTCCCGATCCGACGCCGCCCGAAAGCAAAATACCGAGAATTCCGAGCACAAGGCTTGCCGTGGCGTTTCCTTTAAAGGGATTTTGATAATAGGGCGCGCCCGGACCGTAAAATCCGCCGAAATTTCTGCTCCGCTCATAGGGAGTCTGATAGGGCGGAATGTTCGGGCCCTGATAAGGCGGGGCTTCATAAGGGGGCTGATTCGGAGGGCAGGCATTGCAGTTTTCCCCGAAAGGAGCCGAGTTTTGTCCTTCGGCGTTTTGGGAAAATTCGTTTCCGCAGTTTGTGCAGAATTTCTGCCCGTCTTCGCAAGGGTTTCCGCAATTCGTGCAATATTTCATAATCATTCCTCGTTTCAAAAAGGAAAGCAAAGAATTTTTATCCTTTGCGGGTGTTTGTTTATATGTTTAATATATCATCTGACGCTTCATTTTTCAAGTCATATTTTTTGCACAAAATTTATTTCCCGACTGTCAATTAAGTATTGACAAAGACGTTTTTATTGGTTATAATAAACAAAAACACACCGAAAGGAAGAAAAAAGCAATGAAAAAGTTCTTGTCAATACTCCTGTGCGTGGCAATGCTCTGTGCAGTTTCGGTACCCGTATTTGCGGAGGGTGAAAACACCACCGAAGCCGTCGTTTCGGCAGGCTCGGTCACCGGCAGCGCCGGAGAAACCGTAACGGTTCCCGTATCCATCGAAAAGAATCCCGGTTTCGGTGCCATGACCGTAACCGTAACCTATGACGCAGACCTTCTGTCGGTCACCGACGACAAGGTCACTCCCGGTGAAGTCATCGACGGCGCAGTTAGCACCGCCGACGGCACCAAGGCAATGTATCTTGCCAACACCGCCGAGGCCGGCAAAATCTATATCAGCGTTATCAAGGCCGAGAATGTCACCGGCGACGGCGTTCTCTTCAACATCGAGTTTACCGCTGCCGCTTCGGCAAGCGGAGAAACCAAGGTTTCCGTCACCGTTGACGAGCTTGCAAACGAATCCGCCGACGTCTACACCGGATACACCGCTGCCGAGGGCACCGTTACTTTTGAAAGTGCCTTCAAATACGGCGATGTTGACGGCGACGGAGAAGTTACCGTTACCGACGCTCTTATGGTTCTTCAGCACTCGGTCGGCAAAATAGTCCTCGCCGACAATTTTGCCAAGGCCGCCGATGTTGACGGTACCGAAGGCGTCAGCGTTACCGACGCTCTGGCCGTTCTGCAGTATGCAGTCGGAAAGATTACCGTTCTTCCCATCAAATAATTTCGTTTAAACGAGTTTCACCCCTGCGGAGATTTTCCCGCAGGGGTGTTTTTATACAATTTCTTTTTTAAATGTCGCCTTGCGGATTTTTGCAAACCATGATATAATGACCCAAAGGATTGTGAGAATATTCATGAAACAAAGTAATTTTTTCGCCATGCTCTTTCGCATGAAATACATCAACCGCTGGGCGCTTATGAGAAATTCCCGAGAGGAGACCTTAAGCGAGCATTGTCTTGAGGTGGCCCTCATCGCCCACTGTCTTGCCACCATAAGAAACAAGCGTTTCGGCGGAAACGCCGACGCCGACCGCGCCGCAGTCATCGGGCTGCTTCACGACAGCAGCGAAATTATAACGGGCGATCTTCCCACCCCCGTGAAATATTATAATTCCGACATTAAAACGGCCTACAAACAGCTTGAAAACGAGGCAAGTCTCAGGCTTCTCAACATGCTTCCCGAGGATTTGCGAGAGGAATATGAACCGTTTTTCTCAAAAAGAGATGATGACGCCGAGCTTTGGCAGCTTTGCAAGGCGGCCGACAAAATTTCGGCTCTCATAAAATGCACCGACGAGCGGAAAATGGGAAATCCCGAATTCAGAGAAGCCGAAAAATCCACCCTCAGACACATTAAAGATTTGGGTCTTCCCGAGGCCGACGTTTTTATAAAGGAATTCCTTCCCGCCTTCGGACTGACCCTCGACGAGCTTAATAAGGAGTGATAATATGTCTTATGCTGATGAAATTTTCGTAAAAAACTGCCGGGATATACTGGAAAACGGCGTGTGGGACACCGACTTTGAGGTTCGTCCCAAATGGGACGACGGCGCCCCCGCCCACACCGTCAAGAAATTTTGCCTGGTCAACCGCTATGACCTGCAAAAGGAATTCCCCCTCATGACGCTCCGCAAGATAAACTACACCGCCGCCATCGACGAAATCCTTTGGATATGGCAGAAAAAGTCCAACAACGTTCACGACCTCAACAGTCATATTTGGGATTCCTGGGCCGATGAAAGCGGGTCGATAGGAAAGGCCTACGGCTATCAGCTCGGCATAAAGCACAAATATGCCGAAGGGGATTTCGACCAGGTGGATCGGGTGATTTACGACCTTAAAAACAACCCCCGTTCCCGCCGCATTATGACCAACATCTACAATCATGCCGATTTGCACGAAATGCATCTCTACCCCTGCGCATACAGCATGACCTTTAATGTCACGGGAAACAAGCTCAACGCAATACTCAATCAGCGCTCTCAGGACATGCTGACGGCAAACAACTGGAACGTTTGTCAGTACAGCGCTCTGACCCTTATGCTGGCTCAGGTGACCGGCTTTGAGCCCGGCGAATTTGTTCACGTCATCGCCGACGCTCACATTTATGACCGCCACATCGACCTTGTCAAAGGGGTAATGGAAAAGGAGCCCTTTAAGGCTCCCAAGGTTCGGCTCAATCCCGACGTCAAGGATTTTTACGATTTCACCGTTGACGATTTTATTGTGGAGGACTATGAATTCCACAAGCTCGGGAAAAAGGTTCCCGTGGCAATCTGAATTCACATTCCGAGAAGGCTTGACGCAACGACAAGCCCAATAACTCCGGGGACTCCGCCGAAAAAGGAAATTCCGAGGGAATAGCCGTTAAAGGCCACCGCCGTGCCGGCATATTTCCCGAAAAAACACACAAAAGCAAGACATATAACCCCTGCCGTTCCCGACCAAAAAAGGGTCCGCAGGGGTTTTCCGTTTTTAAAAAGCGCCACAAGCAAAAGTATTCCCGCCGCCACCGCAAATCCGACGCATCCGTATTTCACAGCTGTTTGCATATTATTATTCCTCCAAGGCTTTTTTTAATAATATGCGGCTTGTCTGAAAAAAATAACAGGCGCCCGAAAGGACGCCTGCGACTTTTAATCTTAAAATTATTTGCCGAGAATGGAAATCACATCGGCAGCAATAACGAGGAGCATAAACACAACGGTGATGTATTTGGTGATCTTCTGAAGCTTGGCCGAAAGAGTGTGAGCCTTGTTCTTGGAAAGGAAGGTGTCGGCACCGCCGCTTACCGCGCCGGCAACACCGGATCTTCTGCCCTCCTGAAGCAAAATAACGGCAATAATAACGAGTGCAAAGAGAATGAGCAGCACGCCCAAAATAATTTCAACAGCCTTCATATATTTATACCTCCGAAAAGTTTCTTAACATCCTGTGTATTCTACCATATACAAACAGAAAAATCAAGACATTTTTTTAAAAGAATCGATATATCCGAAAAATTCGGATATAATACTTATGCGGGAATGACAAAAGCGCGTTTGCTGTTTTTTTCCGCAGCGTTTTCTTTAACCTCTGCGGAAAAATTCGCGGCGGAACGGCAGACACTTCCCTTTGAAGCGGCTTCCGAAAGAAAGCGCTTTTTTATTTTAAAAAGCAATTTTTTGACACACAAAAGTTATATAAGCGACATTTGCTCGCCCTTTTCCTCGGCCTTCATGATGCTTCCGGCAGAGGGCAGGGTCTTTGTGCGATAGCGGTGGGGCGAAAGCAGACTGCCCTCAACATAGGGCTCAACCTTCATGAGGCGATGGCCCTTGCGCTGGGTCATGACCGCCACCCCCTGGGTGTTTTTGGTGGTTTTGACGTTTATGGCCGCCGAATTAAAGAGCAGCATACGCCCGTTTGAAGAATGAAGCAGATACTCGCCGTCCTCGGCAGCCATGAAAACCGCCGTCAACGGCGATTTGTCGCTGTATGCGTTTATAAGCTTTTTGCGGTTTGTCTTGGTTTCATAAGCCGCAAGGTCGATTTTTGACACCTTGCCGTTTTCATAGAAGAAGAGCATACTGCCCTTATATTCGGGCACAACGGCCATATATATTGCCGTCTCCCCTTCCTCCATTTCAAGCTTTGAAGCCACATAATCGCCGAGCAGGCTTGCCTTTGAATCGGCAAAGGCGGCGGCGCGGGTCTTATAAACCTGACACTTGTTCGTAAAGAACATAAGCTCGACATCGTTTGTCGTTTCGGCGGTTTCGACGATTTCATCGCCGTCCTTAAGCTTTTGTTCCCCGCTCATACGAAGGGACTGGGGCGTGATTTTCTTGAAATAGCCCTCTTTGGTAAAGAAAAGCGTGACGGGGTAATCGGGAATTTTTTCCTCATACTCGGCGTCGTTTTCCTCGGTTTTAAAGACGATTTCGGTTTTTCTGGGCTGGCCGTATTTCTTAATTACCTCTTTAAGCTCGGAAATAATCACCGATTTTATGCGGGAGCTTTTGGACAACAGATCCTCCATGTCCCGTATGCTTTCCTCAAGTCCGTCGATTTCGCTCAGTCTGTTGAGAATATATTCCTTGTTAAGGTGGCGCAGCTTTATCTCGGCGACGTAATTGGCCTGAATTTCGTCGATTCCGAAACCGATCATGAGGTTTGGCACAACCTCGCTTTCGGCCTCGGTTTCTCTGACAATTTTCACAGCCTTATCAATGTCGAGAAGAATTTTGGAAAGTCCCTTTAAAAGGTGGAGCTTATCCTTTGCCTTTTTAAGGTCAAAATAAACCCTGCGCTTGACGCATTGGCTTCGGAAGGCGACCCATTCCTCAAGAATTTGTCTGACCCCGAGAACTCTCGGCGTTCCCGCAATGAGAATGTTGAAATTACAGGAGAATGTGTCCTCGAGAGGGGTCAGCTTATAAAGCTTCTGCATGAGCTTGTCGGGATCGGCTCCCCTTTTAAGGTCGATGGTTATTTTCATTCCGTCGCGGCCGGTTTCGTCGCGAATGTCGTTTATCTCGGTCACCTTTTTAAGCTTTACAAGCTCAATGACCTTTTCGATTATACTTTCGCAGTTTGTGGTGGGAGGAATTTCGGTTATATCTATGCAGTTATAGCTTTTATCATAGGTATATCGTCCTCTGACCTTAAATCCGCCGCGGCCGGTTTCGAAAATCTTTTTCATTTCCTCACGGTCATACATGACCGTGCCGCCGCCGGGAAAATCCGGAGCGGGAAGCGTTTCGATTATGTCAAAATCCGGGTCGCGGAGAAATCTTATGGTCGTTTCGCACACCTCGGTCAGGTTAAAGGAGCATATCGAGCTTGCCATACCGACCGCAATGCCGGTGTTTGCGTTTACAAGCACCGAGGGGAACGTAACCGGCAGCAGAGTCGGCTCCTTCATGGAGGCGTCATAGTTGTCGACGAAATCCACCGTATCCTTGGAAATGTCGGCAAAAAGCTCGGATGAAATTTTCGCAAGACAGGCCTCGGTATAACGGTAGGCGGCGGGCACCATGTCCCTTGAATAGGCCTTACCGAAGGAACCCTTTGACTCGATATAAGGGTGAAGCAGCGTTTCGTTGCCTCTGGAAAGGCGCACAAGGGTATCGTATATGGCGGCGTCGCCGTGAGGGTTGAGCTTCATGGTCTGACCGACGATGTTGGCGCATTTAACAAAGCTCCCCTTTAAAAGCCCCATATCATACATCATGTAGAGCAGCTTTCGGTGAGCCGGCTTAAATCCGTCTATTTCGGGAATGGCGCGGGAGACAATAACGCTCATGGCATAGGGCATATAGTTGACTTCCAGCGTCTCGGCCACCGGCTGTTCCACCACAAGACCCGAGCCTATTATGGTTGCGTTGAGATTTTTTTCACGCATATTTTCGGTTTTCTTTTTCTTTTTCGGCGCCAAACTGTTTCAACTCCGTTTGTTTTTTATTTATGACACGTCGGCCATGTCGATATAGTTGCTGCCTTCCTTGGCAATAAATTCCTTACGTCCCTCAAGATTGTCCCCGAGCAGCAGATCAAACATATCGCTTGTCTTTTTCGCGTCGTCGGGCATGACCCTGATAAGGCGGCGGGTGGCGGGATTCATGGTGGTGAGATTCATCATGTCGGGTTCGTTTTCGCCCAGACCCTTGGAGCGCAGAATACTTTCTATCTTCTCGTCTCCGATGGAAGAAAGAACATCGTTTTTCTCCCGCTCGGAATAGGCATAATAGGTCTGCTTTTTGGTGCGTATTTCAAAAAGAGGGGTCTCTGCAATATACACCTTGCCCTGCTCTATAAGAGTCGGGGTCAGCCTATAAAACATGGTCAGTATAAGGGTTCTTATCTGAAACCCGTCCACGTCGGCATCGGTGCAGATAATGACCTTATTCCATTGCAGCTTTGATATATCAAAATTGGAAAGGTCCTTGTTGGCCTTGGCCTTTACCTCAACGCCGCAGCCGAGCACCTTAAGTAGGTCGGTTATGATGTCGCTTTTGAAAATTCTGCCGTAATCGGCCTTGAGGCAGTTGAGAATTTTTCCCCTAACAGGAATAACGGCCTGAAAATCAGGGTCTCTGGCAAGCTTACAGGAGCCGAGAGCCGAGTCACCCTCCACGATGAACAGCTCTCTTTCGGAGGTGTCCCTCGAGCGGCAGTCGACAAATTTCTTGACCCTGTTTGTCATGTCGGCCTTGGATTGGAGGGTCTTTTTAATGTTGAGCCGCTCCTTTTCCGACTTTTCTCTCGAACGCTTGTTTATGAGCACCTGCTCGGCGATTTTTTCGGCCTCGGTGCGGTTCTCGATAAAGTAAATCTCAAGCTGATGCTTGAAAAAGTCGGTCATGGCCTCTTGGATGAACTTGTTTGTTATGGATTTTTTGGTCTGATTTTCATAGGACGTTTGGGTGGAGAAGGAGGAAATGACCAGCACAAGGCACTCTTCCACGTCCTGAAAGGTGATTTTGCTTTCGTTTTTCTGATACTTTCCGGCGGATTTTATATAGGCGTCGATTTGGGAAACAAAGGCGCTTTTGACCGCCTTTTCGGGGGCTCCGCCGTTTTCGAGAAAGCTGGAATTGTGGAAATATTCCTTGCGGTTTACAATGTTTGAAAAGCAAAGCGACGCCTTGACCTTGAGCTTATATTCGGGAAGATCCTCGCGGTCCCTTCCGCTTCTTTCGGTTTCCCACGTCTGAATCGAGGTCAGCGCCTTGTCGCCGGCTATTTCGTTGACATAGTCGGTAACTCCGTTTTTATAGCAAAATTCATACACGTCAAAACTGCGGCCGTTTTGCTGCCTCAAAAGGAAGGTGACGTTTTCGTTGACCACTGCCTGCCTTTTGAGCACATCCTTGAAATATTCGACGGGAATGTCAATTTCGGTAAAAACCTCAAGATCTGGCTTCCAGCGGATTTTTGTTCCGGTTGACCGCCCGCCGTAATCCTCCTCGCGAAGTCCGCCGACACATTCGCCCTTTTCAAAATGAATGGTGTATTTTTTCCCGTCACGCTTTATTTCGGCGTCCATATATTCCGAGGCAAACTGGGTCGAGGCAAGGCCGAGACCGTTGAGTCCAAGGGAATATTCATAGGTGTCGCCGCTTAAATTGTTATATTTTCCGCCGGCGTAAAGGGTGCAGAAAAGAAGCTCCCAGTTGAATTTTTCTTCCTTTTTATTATATCCCACGGGAATTCCGCGGCCGAAATCCTCGACCTCTATGGAATTGTCCGAATACATTGTCACGACGATTTTATTTCCGAAGCCCTCGCGCGCCTCGTCTATGGAGTTGGAAATTATTTCGAAGGCCGAGTGCTCGCAGCCCTCAATTCCGTCGGAACCGAATATAACCGCCGGACGGTATCTGACCTGTTCGGCGCCCTTGAGAGACGATATGCTGTCGTCGTTGTATTCCTTTTTTCTCGCCAAATTTCTCACTCCTATTTATGATATTTTCCGCCGTTGATGATTTGCTCGGCACGATAGATTTGCTCGGAAAGCATGACCCTGAAAAGCTGATGCGGAAAGGTCATTTTTGAAAAGGAAAGGCGCTTTTGCGACTGCTTTTTTATACGGTCGGAAAGCCCGAATGACCCGCCGATGACAAACACAAGATTTGAAAAACCGTCAACGGCGCTTTTTTTTACCGTGTCGGCGAATTCCTCCGACGACATCTGACCGCCCTCAACGCAGAGCGACACAAGAAAACGGTTTTCGGGAATTTTCTTTAAAATTCTGTCGGCTTCCTTTTCTATTCCGTTTTTTATTTCGGCCTCGCTCGGCTTATCGGGCAGCCGTTCCTCGTCAATCTCGATAACGCGGAAGCGGCAAAAGGCCGACAGCCGTTTTTCATATTCCGCAAAGGCGTCGCGCAGGTATTTTTCCTTTAGTTTTCCCACGGCCGCTATGTAAATATTCTGCATAGTTCTCCTTTAAAAAACCGTCATTTCCCCGTCCTGCTTTTTTGCGACGGTGAGAAGGTAATCCGTTCCTTCCCTCATATTCTCGCAAAGCAAGGAGGAAACCGCCGCTTTTTTTGCGTAAATCGGGAGGTTGTTGTGCTCGCTTAAATGGGAAAGAATTATCCTTGTGACTCCGTTTTTTACAAAAAGCGGAAGCGCGTCGGCACAGGCGTCGTTTGAAAGATGCCCGATGGGGCTCATGATACGCTGTTTTAAAGAATAGGGATATATTCCCGTTTTAAGCATATCTATATCGTGATTTGACTCAAAAACAAGCAAATCGGTTTTGCAAAGAGCTTTTTTTACCTCCTCGCTGACAAAGCCGAGGTCGGTACAGACCGCCGCTTTTCTTCCGTCGGGAAGCTCGACCTTATATCCGCAGCTTTCGGCGCTGTCGTGAGAGGTTCTGAAATTTTTTATCTTATACCCGTCAAGCTCGATTTCGCCGTAGTCAAGCTCCACGGTTTTGAATTTTCCGTTTATATGGCCGTCCCGCTCGAGAATTTCCAGCGTTCCCCTTGTGGCAAAAAGCGGAATGTTATATTTTGAGCAAAAGACCCTGACACCCGCAATATGGTCGCCGTGTTCGTGGGTGACAAACACTCCCGAAAGGCTTTTGGGGTCTATCCCCCGCTCGGTCAGCGCCGCCGACAGCCGTTTTGCGCTCACTCCCGCGTCCACAAGAATTCCTCCGTCGGAATTTCCGATAAAGGTGCTGTTTCCGCTGCTGCCGCTGAAAAGTTGGCAAACCCTTGCCATAACAAAACTCCTTTAAAAACAAATCCTTTTCCTTAAGCGGCGTGCTTTCGCCAAAAACGGAAAAGGGTTTGTATTCTTCAAACCGCCCGCTCGACAGGATCGGGCATTGTAATGCGCTTTATGTCGGCTCCGAGATTTTTGAATTTCTCGACCACCTTTTCATATCCGCGTTCGATATAATGTATACTTTCGATTTCGGTGACGCCTTCGGCCATACAGCCGGCAATGAGCATGGCGGCTCCCGCACGCAAATCGTCGGCGCGCACGCAGGCTCCCGTGAGCTTTTCAACCCCCTGTATAACCGCCACCTTGCCGTTGACCTGAATGTTGGCGCCCATTTTGGTGAGCTGGTCCACATATTTAAAACGATTGTCCCAAATACCCTCGCTGACAACGCTTGTCCCCTTTGCAACCGAAAGAAGGGTGGAAAACTGGGGCTGCATATCGGTGGGAAAACCGGGGTGAGGCAGCGTCTTTATGACGCATTGGGACAGCGGACCGTCGGTATAGACGCGCACCCAATCATCGCCCTCGATGACCTTTGCACCGGCCTCGATGAGCTTTGAGCTTATGGATTCAAGGTGTTTTGGGATGACGTTCTTTACGACAACGTCTCCGCCCGTTGCGGCGGCGGCGACCATAAAGGTTCCCGCCTCGATTTGGTCGGGAATGACCGAATAGGTTGTCCCGCGAAGCGACTCAACGCCGCGGATTTTTATGACGTCGGTTCCGGCGCCTCTTATATCGGCGCCCATGGAATTGAGGAAGTTGGCAAGATCGACTATGTGAGGCTCCTTGGCGGCATTTTCGATAACCGTCAGCCCCCTTGCCTTTGCGGCGGCAATCATAATGTTGCAGGTGGCGCCCACCGAAACGACATCAAGATAAATTTGGCTTCCCACAAGACTTTGCGCCGAAACGCCTATCATTCCGTTGTCCACCGAAATTTCGGCACCCAGCGCCTCAAAGCCCTTTAAATGCTGATCAATGGGGCGGGGACCGAGATTACATCCGCCGGGCATGGCAACCTTTGCCTTGGAAAACTTGCCGAGCAGCGCGCCGATAAGATAATAGGATGCGCGCATCAGCTTTGCGATTTCGTGGGGAACAACGTAGGAATTTATATTTTTCGGGTCTATTTCAACCGTATTGTCGTCAATCATTCTGACCTTCGCGCCCATTTCCGAAAGGATGCGGAGACTGTTTCTGACGTCGGAAATACGCGGAACGTTTTCAAGCACGCACACGCCGTCCGACAGTATTACGGCGGGGATAATGGCAACTACCGCGTTTTTGGCTCCGCTTATATTAACTTCGCCGCGAAGAGGGGTTCCGCCCTTTATAACAAACTTGTCCAAGTTATGCACTCCCGTTTATTTTTTTAAAGTACACTTCTTTGCAAAACGCAAAAACAAAACCAAAAGGTAAAAATCAAATTAAATGGAATGTCGAAACGCGCGCCCTTTCGGCATTTCCTTTGGGCACACTTTCATAGACTATCCATACTGTGCTATTATACCACGCCGGCAGAAAAAAATAAAGCCCCAATTTCGTGTTTTTTCACCGAAACCGGGACTTTTTACCATATATTGTGGTTAAATATTATTTTCAGAATAATAAATCAACTACGCCGCCTTTAATCTTAATCTCATTTTGTCGGCAATAAGCGCAAAAAATTCGCTGTTTGTCGGCTTGCCGCGGCCGGTATTTACGGTATAACCGAAATAGGAATTAAGGGTGTCAATGTCGCCTCTGTCCCAAGCAACCTCAATGGCATGGCGAATTGCCCGCTCCACCCTTGAAGATGTGGTTTTATACTGCTTTGCGACGGTGGGATAAAGCAGCTTTGTAACGGCATTGACCATTTCGGAATCCCTGACCGAAAGAATTATCGACGTCCGCAGATAGTGATAGCCCTTTATGTGAGCGGGAACGCCGAGCTGATGAATTATTTCGGTCACCATCATTTCAAGCTCGGTGTCGGTTATGTAGGAGCCCTGCTCCTTGGTCAGTCCAGAGGCTTTTCTCCATCCGGTAAGCTGAACCACGCGCTCGGCAAGCATATCCATATCGACAGGCTTTAAAAGATAATACGACGCACCGGATGAAAGCAGCTCTCCTTCTAACTTTTCATTACCTCCGGTGGACATTACCATGGTCAGCGGACGGCTTCTCGCCTCCATTGTCTCAAGCTGTTTGAGCACACCGAGAGCGTCCATTTTGGGCATAAATGCGTCCATAATCAGAACGTCGGGGCGCACCGACTTAACCTCGGTAAAGAGACGGGAGCCCTCCTTCGGGGTCAGCACCACGTCCATTCCGTAGGTTTTCAGCAGATTCGAACACGGAACGCCAAACTCCGCCGTGTTCTCCGCTATAAGTACCTTTAATTTCTTTTCCATTTATTTTGCCTCCTCTTTTTTTGTTTGGTGTCATTATATTACCATAAATTGTTAATAATTTCAAGATGTTTTACCAAATTTTTGTAATTTTTTTATGACAATATTGTTTTTAAAAATAAAAAAAGCTTCAAAAAGCAACCTTTTTGAAGCTATATTCGCTTTAAACCGCAAAAATCAACCTTGAAACGGTCGAAAAAACATCCCCCAGTGAGGCATGGAAAACAAGATCCGCCGATTTGTCAAAGGGAGTCGGGTCCCTATTTATAAGAACCTTTGCATTCCCCGAAAAGAACCTTACAAACCCGGCGGCGGGATAAACCGCAAGGGAGGTTCCGCCGACTATTAAAAGGTCGGCCTCGGAAATGGCTTTAACCGCTCCGTTTACGGTCTTTTGGCAAAGCTGTTCGCCGTAAAGCACCACATCCGGCTTTAAAATTCCGCCGCAGTCGCATTTAGGAATGTTTTCCGGCGACGATTTTATTCTTTTTGGGCCGTATTTTTTACCGCATTCGGTACAGGTGTAGCTCGAGGTCGTTCCGTGAAGTTCAAAAACCTTTCGGCTCCCCGCCGCCTGATGAAGTCCGTCGATGTTTTGGGTCACCACCGTAACATCCTTGCCGCTTTTTTCAAGCCTTACAAGAAATTCATGGGTAAAATTCGGCTCGGCGGTTTGCAGAAAAAAGGCTCGGTAAAATTTATAGAAAAGCTCCGGATCTTGAAAAAAACAGTCGCGGCTCAAAATTTCCTCCGGCGGCCTTCCGAAATTCTGCGCCGTGAAATAAATTCCGTCGGCACTTCTGTAATCTTTTAGGCCGCTTTCGGTGGAAACTCCCGCTCCGCCGAAAAACACGATCTTTTTGCTTGAATTTATAAGCTCGGCGAATTTTCGGGTATCGTCCATCAAAATTCCACCGTTTTCGGCGCTTCGGTAAAGGAGCTGAAAACCGCCTTGGCATTTTTAAAATAAAGCACCTGCGTGTTGCCGTCATCGGGGTCATACATCGAGCACAGCTCGGGATAGGCCTCGAGCATGGAGACCCTCGCCTCTCTCCTGTCGTCGTCGCAAAGCTCGCCCGAAAGGCGCAGCCATTTTCCGTCCTTAAAGGCGCATATCTCAACCTTGGGATTCTTTGCTATCTGCTTTGAGACCTCTTTGCTTTTGCCGGTTTGAATATAAAGCCTGTTTTCAAAAATATGAGCCGTTCCGAAAGGACGGACGCGGGGACTGTCCCCGTCGCAGGTGGCGAGAAAATAGGTTTCGGCCTCCTTGAGAAATTTGCATACTTCTTCCATGTCAAAGACTCCTTTAAACTGAATTTTTTCGAAAACGCCGTAATAAACGCCCGCCTTTTTAAGGCGGCGGCAAAAATTAAAATCCGTCGATAACACCGGCCGACATCTGAAGCACCATCAGGGCGTCGGCCATGGTCACCTCGCCGACAAAGTCAACGTTGCAGGCGTAATACTGCTTTGCGGTAAACTCGATTTTTCCGACGCTGTTTTGAAGAATCATGAGCGCATCGGAGGGAGTAACCGCTCCGTTTTCGTCGGCGTCGCCGAGAAGGACGGTCAGGCTGTTAAAATCTATGGTGACATAGTCGCTGTGGCAATATCCGTCGAACACCCTGCCGCCCGACTCAAATCTGACGGGAAACCAGTCGCCCTCTTTATTGCCGATTATAGCGAGGCGCGTCCCGCCGTCCTTGGCGACAATCACCGCGCTGTCGGTGGAGGGACCGGTTCTTATGTTGACCTGAGTGCGGCCGTCGGTGATGTGGGCAAGGGTGGCGGCAACAACCTTTTTACGGTCGGAAGGAGTCGGCTCGGGGACGGAATCCTTATACTTATCATACATGGCGAGTGCGTCGCCGAGCTCATTGACATTGAGTCTCAGCCAGACGCCTGCCTGTATTGCGCTCGAACAGCCGCCGAAATATCTCATTGTTTGGCCGTCAAGCCCGTAATCTCTTACAATGGACGAGGAGCTGTCATACATCTTGTTGCCCTCATAGTCGCCGGTTATGCCCGATTCGTGATACACGGCGCGGATAAGCTCCGGCTCGCTTTTGCCCTCAAAACCGCCTATCGACTCAAAGGCGCGCTTGAAAACATTTGTCGCTCCGCCCACTCCGTGCTGAACGGCGCGGGACCAAACAACATTTTTTAAAGCTATGGAATAATTGTCGATTTCAAGTCCCAATCCTCTGAGCGCCGCCGCGGCGGGGTCGTAATATTTTGTACGCACATAAGCCCGTTGAAGCTTGAGAAAATAGTCGGGCATTTCGGAGGCAATAACTCTCCATTCCCTGTTGAAATTTTCTCCGTAGGCATTTTCGGTCTCATAGGCGTCTATAAGGCGCCAGCCGACGGCGGGGTCAAGCTTCGAATCGTAAATCAGCCAATAGGCAAAGGTTCTCGGGCCGTCCTGATAGCTCGGAAACTGATAGGCTCCGTAGGAGGGGCCGCCTGCGTCGCCCGAACCGTTTGAAATGGCTCCGGGATTGCCGTTTGACTCATATTTGGCCGAAAGAGAGCCGAGCAGGTCGAACTCCTGCTCCTCGCTTGTCTGAGCGCTTGCGGGCGACGTCATAAAGATGAAAACGACGACGACCGAAAGCACCATACTTACACACTTTTTGAATTTTCCGTTCATTCGGGTCTCCTTTAAAAAGATTTTATATACCGAAAAGGCTCATTTGGCGGCTCTTCGGAATATCGCGGAGAGCTCCAAGCTCCCCGAGCGTTTCCATAACTGTTTTGGAAACAGAGGTCTTTTCCCTTATGTCGTCCCACGAAAGAAATTCGCCTTCCTTGGCGGCCTTTTCGAGAGAAATGGCGGCGGTTTCGCCAAGTCCCTGAACGGCGTTAAAGGGAATTCTTATTTTGCCGTCCTCCACGACGTATTTTTTCGCCGCTGATTTATATACGTCAACAGGAAGAACCTCTATGCCTCGGCACAGCATTTCATTTAATATCTGCCACGTGACATAGCTGCTCTTTTCCACGGCCGAGGCGGTTTTTTCCTTTTCCTTGCGCTCGATTTCGCGCATTTTCGACTGAACCGATTTAAGCCCGCCGGAAAGCACGGCGGCATCTATATCTCCGCCGCGGACGGTGAAATAGGAAGCATAATATTCAAGGGGATGATGAACCTTATACCAACCGAGCCGCAGCGCCGCTATCATGTATGCGGCGGCATGGGCTTTTGGGAACATGTATTTGATTTTAAAGCAGGAATCTATATACCACTGAGGAACGTTGTGTTCCTTCATGGCATTTATATGCTCCTCGGTCAGCTTCTGGTGAGCCTTGCCCTTTCGCACTATCTCCATAATTTGGAACGCCATGGAGGGGTCAAGACCCTTGTGCATAAGGTAAACCATAATGCTGTCTCGTGTTCCGATAACCTCGGAAATGGTGCATATGTTTTGGGCAATCAGATCCTGGGCGTTTCCCAGCCAAACGTCGGTTCCGTGGGAAAGGCCCGAAAGCTGCAGAAGGTCGGTAAAGGTCTTGGGCTTGGAATCGACAATCATCTGAACCACAAAGGGCGTTCCGAGTTCCGGCATGGAAAGGGTTCCCGTTGGGACGCCGATCTGCTCGGGCGTTACCCCGAGAGCCTCGCAGGACTCGAAAAGACTCATGACCTTCGGGTCGGACATGGGCACGTCGGAAATCGAAATGCCGGTGTTGTCCTCAAGGTATTTATAAATGGTGGGAACATCGTGTCCGAGCTCGTCAAGCTTCAGCAGCAAATCATGCATGGAGCGGAAGTCGAAGTGGGTGGTTTTTGTGTCGGATTTAACGTCGTCGGCAGGGCGCTGAACCGGGCAAAAATCATAAATTTCATATTCTCTCGGCACAACGACCATTCCGCCCGGGTGCTGACCCGTGGTGCGTTTCACTCCCACGCAGCCGTCCACAAGACGGGAAATTTCGGCATTGGAAAGGTTGAGTCCTCTTTCCTCCTCATATTTTTTAACATATCCGTAGGCCGTCTTGTCGGCAACACCGGAAATGGTTCCGGCCTTAAAAACGTTTTCGCTTCCGAAAAGCTGTTCGGTGTATTTATGCACCTTCGACTGAACCTCTCCGGCGAAGTTAAGGTCAATATCGGGAACCTTGTCGCCCTTAAATCCGAGGAAGGTCTCAAAGGGAATGTCGTGTCCGTCGCGTCTCATGTCGGTTCCGCACTCGGGACAATTTTTCGGCGGCAAATCAAAGCCCGAACCATAGGAGCCGTCGGTTATAAACTCGCTGTGCTTGCATTTCGGGCAAACATAGTGGGGAGCGAGAGGGTTAACCTCGGAAATTCCCGCCATCGTGGCGGCAAAGGAGGAGCCGACCGAACCTCTCGAGCCGACGAGATAACCGTTGTCCTCGGAGAATTTAACCAGCTTTTGCGCCGAAATGTACATAACCGAAAAGCCGTTTCCGATGATTGAATCAAGCTCTCTTTTAAGGCGGCTTTCGACGATTTCGGGCAGATTTTCGCCGTAAATCTCATGAGCCCTCTTCCAGGTAATGTCCTGAAGCAGCTGCTCGGAGCCTTCGATCGAAGGGGGAAAGCTTCCCGACGGAAGCGGCTCGACCACGTCGATCATGTCGGCGATTTTATTGGGGTTTGTGATGACCACCTCTTCGGCCTTTTCGCTTCCGAGATATTCAAACTCGGAAAGCATTTCGGCAGTCGTGCGGTAGTAAAGAGGAGGCTGATTGTCGGCATCGTCAAACTTCTGCCCCGCCATTAAAACGGCGCGGAAAATCGCGTCCTCCTTGTCCATAAAATGCACGTCGCAGGTGGCGCAGACCGGCATACCCAGCTTTTCTCCCATTTCCACGACCTTGCGGTTGAGATTTTGAAGATCCTCGTCGGTGTTAAGGTCCTTATATTTTTCAAGAAGCCGTTCTCTGCGTTCGGCGTTCTTTATGTTCATGAGGGTATCCTTGCGGAGCATGAAACGGTTGTTTCCCACCGGCTGAATTTCCAGATAATCATAGAATTTCGCAATTTCGGCAATTTCCTCGTCGCTTTTTTTGTCGACGACGGCGTCGAAAAGCTCGCCCTGTTCGCAGGCCGTTCCGTATATCAGCCCCTCGCGGTACTGCTTTAAATTGCTCATCGTCATAAGCGGACGGACATGATAATTATCTATGTGAGAAATGGAAATCAGCTTGTAGAGATTTTTAAGTCCCGTCTGATTTTTAACCAAAATTATAAAATGGTAACGGCGGATGTTTTTCTTGTTTGCGATAATGCTCGGGTGTTGGTCATCATGGATCATATAGGCCTCGACGCCGTAAATCACCTTGATGTCCCCGCCGCCTTTCACAATGTCGGAACGGGTCTGAGCCGCCTCGGGGAAGGAATGAACCACGCCGTGGTCGGTTATGGCAATGGCGGGGTGCCCGAGCGCGTGAGCCTTTTTAATAAGCTTTGACACGGGGGTCATACCGTCCATTTGGGACATATTGGTATGAAGATGAAGCTCCACCCTCTTTTTGTCGCAGCCGTCGTCGAGAGGCACCTCCTTAAGCAGAGAAATCGCCCTCGGAGTTATGATATTTTCCCGCGCATAGGTGTCGTAGTTCACCGTTCCGTTAACAAGCAGGCAGGCACCCTTTTTCAGCTTTTCCTCATAGACTTTGTGCTCGGCCGAGTCCTTCTGAACCCGCGCCTTTATGGTGTATGAACCGGTCTTATCGGTTATGGAAATGTTATAAAAAACCGAGCGGCCGTCCCTTGTCTCGTGGGAATCTGTCAAAAACACCTTGCCCCAAACGGTACAGTTGCCCTGATCTGGCGAGACGTCGCAAAGCTTTATTGGCTTTGAGCTTATGGTGCCTCCGAGCACGGGAGATGCCGACTCAAGATAAACGGGAAGTCCGTCAGACGGGGTGCCCGTAAACTGCTTTTCTTCCTTTTTCTTCGGCGGTTCGATATTTTTTTGAACCTCTTTGATTTTTTCCTTTTTTTCGCCCTCCGAAAGCTCGGTTTTTCCGTCAAATCTTACCGAAATTTCGGTTTTGAAAAATTTGCTTATGTAATTTTCTATTTTTTCACCGGCCTTGCAGGCCTTTATAAGGTCCATTCCGCCGTGGCAAAGGGTGACCGTTACAACGTCGTCAACCGAAAAAACCGCGTCGTCAAAAACACCTCCGAGCATGGGATTCTCCGAGCGGACCAAAAGGGCAATGTCGCGAACGCTTTGCTCGTCGGGCTCGTCGTCAACCGAAATATCGAAGAACACCTCCGCCGAAAGAGCTTTTGACAGCGAAAGACAGGCCTTTTGAACCTCGGAAAACGGCACATAGGCCCCGAGCCTTAAAAAAGCCTTTACGGTTCTCTTTGCCCTGTCGGCCTCTATTTTTTGAACCTCCGCCTCAAGCAGATCTTCGCAAAATGTCCGCGGGTCGATTAGATTTTGAAAACACGATTCAAGTGTAGACATTACTGATTCTCTTTCTTATAATTTATCAATTTCGCTCATAAGCTCGGAAAGCAGCTGCTCCTCCGGCACCTTTTTTATAATTTCTCCCTTTCGGAAAATAACCCCGCAGCCGTCTCCTCCGGCAACGCCGATGTCGGCCTCCTTTGCCTCGCCGGGGCCGTTTACCACACAGCCCATAACCGCGACCTTGACGGTTTTTCCGCAGTTTTCAAGCCGCTGCTCGACGGCGTTTGCAAGGGAGACAAGGTCGATTTTTGTTCGGCCGCAGGTGGGGCATGACACAAGCGTCACGCCGTCGTTTTTAAGGCCGAGACTTTTAAGCAGCGCCTTTGCACAGACGATTTCCCTTTTCGGATCGCCGGTTATGGAGACTCTGACGGTATCCCCAACTCCGCGAAGCAGCAGCGCCCCCAAGGCAGCCGATGATTTTACGGCGCTGGAAAGTTCGGTTCCCGCCTCGGTCACTCCGAGATGAAGGGGATAATCGCACATTTCGGCCACCCGCAAATTGGCGGCGTATGTATTTCTCACATCGGAGGATTTTATGGAAATGACAATGTCGTTAAAATCGAACTGTTCGAGCAGACGCGCGTTTTTCATTGCGCTTTCGGCAAGCACCTCGGGTGTGGGGCCGCCGAATTTCGCAAGCAGCTCCTTTTCCACCGAGCCGGAATTAACCCCGATTCTTATGGGTACGCCTGCGATTTTGCATTTGTCGGCGACCGCCTTGATACGGTCTCTGTCGCCGATGTTTCCGGGATTTATGCGGATTTTGTCGGCGCCGGCGTCCACCGCCGCAAGAGCGAGACGGTAGTCAAAATGAATGTCGGCCACAACTGGAATTTGGACGGCCTTTTTAAGCGCCTCGATAAGGCCGATGTTTTCCATGCTCGGGAGCGCCGTGCGTATGATTTCGCATCCTGCGCTTTCAAGAGCCTTGGCCTGTGCTGCGTTTCCCTCGATATTTTCGGCGGGAATATTGAGCATCGACTGGATCTTTACCGTCGAATCTCCGCCGATAAAGGTGTTGCCCACCTTGATTTTTCTTGTCTTTCTTCTTTCAAAAGTCATGTTAGCCTCCGCGGAACAGCTTTAAAATGTCGTGTCCCGTAATAAAAACAATGAATATCATAAGCACGGCAAAGCCGGCGGCGTGAACAAATCCCTCGTATTTTGCGGGAACGGGCTTTCTTCTGATTGCCTCTATGATAAGGAACACCAGTCTCCCTCCGTCGAGAGCCGGAAGAGGCAAAAGGTTCATTATTCCGAGGTTTATCGTGATAATGGCAAGCAGATAAAAAATCGAGTCGAGAGCCATAAGCGGCTTGCTCGACGACGCCGCGTTGCTGACCGTTTCGCCCACCGCCGAAACCACTCCGACGGGGCCGCTGATTTCGTTGAGACCGTATTTTCCACCCACGAGATCGGCAAGGCTTATCCACACCACTCTGCCCACCGACACCGTTTCCTTAAAGGCGTCGGCAACAAAGGTGAACGGCCGGGTTATCGACATTTTATCGGAGGTGACGGCAAAATCCAGCGAAATATAGCTTTTGCCCTCAAGCTCTCTTGTGTCGAATTTCACGCTGTCGAGAGAAAGGGTCTGCCCTTCCCGCTCGACGGTCATTTCAAGGGTGTCGTCTTCGCTGCTCATAAGCATATAGGATAGGTCGGAGGAACAGTAAACCCGCCGCCCGTCAACCGAAAGGATTTTGTCGCCCGTGCGAAGTCCGCTTTGATAGCTTGAAGCGCCTTCATAAAAGCCTCTGACGGTGGTGGTGTAGAAACGCCCCTGAATTCCGAGCATTATGCCCACAAAAAGCAGCCCGAGCACAAGATTGTTGAAAGCGCCCGCGGCAACGATTATTATACGCTTTATGACACTTTTGTTTCCGAAGGCGTTTTCGTCGGCGCTGTCCTCGTCCTCACCCTCCATGGAGCAATATCCCCCGAAGGGAATTGCGCGAACCGAATACTGAGTTTCGCCCTTTTTCTTTTTGAAAATCGCAGGGCCGAATCCCACCGAAAACTCGTTTACGCGAACCTTAAAAAGCTTGGCAAAGAAAAAATGACCGAATTCGTGCACAACGACAACAAGGCCGAAAAGCAGAATTGCCACAGCAATCGGCCACACCGCGTTCCACGCCGAAAGCAAAAATGAGCCCACGGAAAATATCATTTCGGTCATAAATTCACCGCCTTAAATCATTTTATCATTTCTCGGACGAGTTTTCTCGCCTTTCTGTCGGCCTCGAAAATTTCGGCGGCCGAAGTATATGTTTTTTCAAAGCTTTCCCGAAGCATTTGCCTTGAAAGCTCGGCAATGTCGAGAAAATCTATTTTGTCGTTTAAAAACAGCTTGACTGCCTCTTCATTTGCGCCGTTGACGGCCGCCGGGTAGAGACCGCCCATGTTTATCGCCTGCTCGCAGGTCGCAAGACATCCGAAGGTCTCCCTGTCGGGAGGCAAAAATGTCATTTGAGAAACCTTTGTGAGATCCAGCGGCTCGGACACAAAATTGACCCTTTTAGGAAAGGTCAGCGCGTACTGAATGGGAATTTTCATATCGGGAACGCCCAGCTGAGCGAGCACGGCCCCGTCCTTCCATTCCACAAGGGAATGAATGATGCTTTGAGGATGAACAACCACGTCGACCTTACTTTGAGGAAGGTCAAAAAGATGAACCGCCTCGATAACCTCGAGACCCTTGTTCATCAGTGTAGCGGAGTCTATGGTTATTTTTGCACCCATGCTCCAGTTGGGGTGGCACAGCGCCTTTTCCTTCGACACCTTTTTAAGCTGATGAAGCTTTTTACCGAGAAAAGGACCGCCCGACGCGGTTATGATAATTTTATTGAGGTCTTCCCTGCTTGACGCCTGGAGACATTGAAAAATCGCCGAATGTTCGCTGTCGACGGGATAGATTTTAACACCCTTTTCGGCCGCTCTTTTTTTGACGAGATCGCCGCCGGTCACAAGGGTCTCCTTGTTTGCAAGGGCGATGTCGGAGCCCGCCTCGATGGCAGTGAGGGTCGGTATAAGACCCGCCACACCCACAATTGCGTTAAGCACAATGTCGGCCGAAAGCGCGGAAATTTCCTTTATGCCCGCAGAGCCCGACAGAATTTTAACGTCGGTATCCGCCGTTTTCAGCGCAAGCTCCTTTGCGGCGGCCTCGTCGGCCATGGCGGCGTATTTCGGCTTATATTTTCTTATCTGCTCCTCGGCTCTTGCCGTGTTTTTTCCCGCGGCAAGGGCAAGCACGCGGTAATCGAGACCGTCGATGACCTCGAGAGCCTGAGTTCCTATGGAGCCGGTGGAGCCCAAAATAGTTATTGTTTTCAAAATTTATATCAACCTTTGGTTATTATCTGATTATCACGGGGAAATATGCCCCGAAAGCTTCCACAAAAAGATAGGTCAGCGGCGCGGTGAGAAAAACGCTGTCAAAGCGGTCGAGAACGCCGCCGTGGCCGGGCATTATCTTTCCGTAGTCCTTAATACCGCATTCTCTTTTAAGCACCGAGGCGGTCAAATCGCCCAGCGTTCCCGCAAATGCGGCAAAAAACGCGATGATCGCCACAAGGGGAAAATTGACCCGTCCTTCCCCCGCAAAGAGAGCCTGGTAGCCGTATGAAAGAAGCAGCGACAGCAGCACGTCGAAAACAATGCCGCCGACAAAGCCCTCCACCGTCTTTTTGGGGCTGATTTTCGGACAAAGCTTATGCTTTCCGAAAAAGACGCCGGTAAAGTAGGCTCCGGTGTCGGCAAGCCACGCCACGGCGCAGGACAGCACAAGCAGGAAAATCCCGTCGGCCTCATTCATGCCGTAGCGCCCGTCAAGACCCATGTCGAACAATCGGCAAAGGGAAGAAAAGGAGGCCGAAAGGATAATCGAAAGCCCACCCGCAAGCATGATCTGCTCCATTTTGACCGTTTCATGATGAAATATCATATAGGCAAAATTGAATACTATGTATGCAAAACACACCACAAAAATATAGCTTTGAAAGGCGCTTAAAAAGGGCATTGCCGCCCCCACAAGCATGGCTGCGAAAAGCATGGGTCTGCGCTTTGTCATTTTAACGGCCGAAAAGACCTCCCAAACCGCAATGCAGTCGAGAAGAGCCACAAAAACCGAAAAAGCGTATCTTAAGTAAAGACTTGCCGCAATAACTCCCGCAAAAAGAGCAATTCCGACAACGGCGCTTACAATTCTCTTTGCCAAACAAAACTCCCCTTCAAAAAAGCGGCGTTTAAACGCCGCCGAATCTGCGATTTCTCCGAGCGAAACTCTCTATGGCTTCGTCGAGATGTTTAGGCTTAAAATTCGGCCAAAGAACATTTGAAAACCAAAGCTCGGAATAGGCAAGCTGCCAAATGAGAAAATTCGACACCCTATATTCCCCGCCGGGACGTATGACGAGATCCACGGGAGGATCACCCGCCGTATAAAGGTTGTTTTCAACCGTGTCGGCGGTTATGTCCTCGGGGGATAAGCCGCCGTTTTTCACCTGCTTTGCGATTTCCCTCGCCGCATGGACAATTTCGTCCCTTCCGCCGTAGTTTATGGCGAGATTGACGGTCAGTCCGGTGCAGTCCTTTGAATTTTCCTCGGCGTCGCTCATGAGCTTTTGAAGCTCGCCCGAAAGCACCGAGCGATCGCCGATAAATTTAAGCCTTATGTTCTTGTCCTTAAAGTTCACCGAGTCGGAAAGATATTCGGTGAACAGCTTCATGAGAGCGTCGACCTCTTCCTTGGGACGGCGCCAATTTTCGGTGGAAAAGGCATAAAAGGTCATATACTCCACGCCGATTTCGTTTGCGTAAAGGCAAATGCTTTTAAAGGTCTTTGCCCCCACCGAATGTCCCGCCGTTCTGGGAAGATGGCGTTTTTTCGCCCACCGCCCGTTGCCGTCCATAATGACGGCAATGTGACGGGGCAAAACATCAAAAGTTTTTTTATGCATTTTATATCTCTGCGATTTCCTTGCTCTTTTTGGCGGCGGCTTCGTCGGCCAGCTTGCAATATTTATCGGTCAGCTTCTGAATGTCCTCTTCGGCGGACTTAAGGTCGTCCTCGGTGATTTCCGAGTTTTTCTTTAAGGCCTTGTATTTTTCAATGGCGTCGCGGCGCACCGAGCGGATGGCAACCTTGCACTCCTCGCCGATTTTGCTCACTTCCTTAACGAGCTCTTTTCTGCGTTCCTCGTTGAGGGGCGGGAAAACAAGACGGATAATTTTGCCGTCGTTCGACGGATTTATGCCGAGATCGGAGGTCTGAATGGCCTTTTCGATCTCCTTGAACATGGAAACGTCATAGGGTTGAATGGCAAGCATTCTTGCCTCGGGGGTGGAAATTCCGGCCATTTGGTTTATGGCGGTGGGAACTCCGTAATAATCCACCGTTATCTTGTCAAGTACGGCGGCATTGGCGCGTCCGGCGCGAATTCCGGCGAATTCGTTTTCCTCCGCCTTGATGGATTTCTGCATTTTTTCTTCGGTTACCTTCATAATATCGTCCATAACTTTTTCCTCCGTAAATATCAATTTATTAAATGTTTATCAGTGAACCACCGTACCGATGTTTTCACCCATGGCGGCGCGGTAGATATTCTCCGGGTCGCTGAGATTGAAAACAAGCACGGGGGTTTTATTGTCTCTGCACATGGCGGCGGCCGTCATATCCATAACATTGAGATTTTTTTCGAGAATATCAAGATAGGAAAGACTCTCATACATCTTTGCGTCGTCGAATTTGTTGGGGTCCTTGTCGTAAACACCGTCAACATTCGTGGCCTTGAAAATAATGTCGGCATTGATTTCGGCGGCGCGAAGGGAGGCTCCGGTGTCGGTTGAGAAGAAGGGACTTCCGGTTCCGCATCCGAAAATAACCACTCTGCCCTTTTCAAGATGACGAATGGCCTTGCCCCTTATATAAGGCTCGGCTATCTGCTGCATGGGAATTGCGGTCTGAACCCTTGCCTGACCGCCCGCCTGCTCGATTCCGTCGGCAAGGGCGAGACAGTTGATGACCGTGGCCAGCATACCCATATGGTCGGCTCTGGTGCGGTCCATTTCGCCGCTGGAACGGCCTCTCCAGAAGTTTCCTCCGCCGACGACTATGGCGACCTCTATGCCCTCGTCGGTGCATTTTTTAACGCTTTTGCAGATTTTGAGAACGGTGGCAAAATCAAGACCGCTCTTCTGTCCTCCGGCGAGCACCTCGCCGCTTATTTTAAGTAAAATTCTTTTATATTTAGGTGTTCCCATTTTTGTTCTCGCTCCGCCTTTCGATAGTTTGTTCTTATTATACAACAATTCACCCGCAAATTCAACCATAATATTCCCCCGAAAGGTTCAAGAAAATTTCGGGGAAATTTTTCGATTTTACTTGACAGTTTTCTTCACGGGTAGTAAAATTATATCCGTAAGAACGTGGCCGTATTTGCGAAAGCGGTTACGCAAATCTATACAAATCACAAAGGAGTCAAAGTATTATGGCATATCTCGACTTTACCGGAAAGACTGTCGGTATCACAGGTTCCACCGGCGCTCTCGGAAGCTACATGGCAAAGGTATTCGCCAAAAACGGCGCCAACGTGGCCGTTCTCGGCAACAATGTCGAAAAGGGCAAGGCTGTTGCCGACGAAATCAAAAAGGACGGCGGAAAGGCCGAATTCTTCCCCTTCAACGTATGTGACGACGAGTCTATAAAGACCGGTCTTAAAAACATCGCCGACACCTTCGGCGGCATCGACATTTGGATCAACAACGCCGGAGTCAACGTTCCCGCCGAGGAGCGTTTCCATGTTGACAAATTCTCCGACGAATGGTGGAAAAAGATCGTCAGCGTGGACATGGACGGCGTTTATAAGTGCTCAAAGCACGTTGTTCCCTATCTCCGCGGAAGAAAGGGCTCAAACATTATTAACATAAGCTCGGTCGTGGGTATGGTTCCCTTCAGAAATCAAGTCGCCTTCACCGCCGCAAAGGCCGGCGTCATCAACATGACCAAGGCCATGGCTCTTGAGCTTGCCGACGACGACATCCGCGTCAACTGCATCGCTCCCGGCACCATCTGCATGGACAAGACCGCCGCTCTTTGGGCCAAGGACGACTCCATGAAGCGTCTGCTTGACCACATTCCTCAGCACCGTCAGGGCGATCCCGACGAAATCGCATACCCCACCCTCTTTATCGCCGACAGCTATATGTCCGGTTACATCACCGGCCAGTGCCTCGCCGTGGACGGCGGCTGGACCTGCGGCTATGCAAGAGATTTCTAAAAACCGTAAAAGTGGCTGTATCCTGCGGTACAGCCGCTTTGGCCTGTTAAAAAGGAGTTATCTTAAATGAAAATTTCCGAAAACATCGCGTCGGCAACCGTAAAAAGCGGCAGCGTGGCGGTATTTTCCATGGGTCAGGCCGGCTTTGTTTTTAAGCTGCCCGACGGAACCGCCATTGCTCTCGACCTTTATCTTTCCGACTGCTGCGAACGCTATTTCGGTTTTAAGCGCATAATGCCGAAAATCATGTCGGCCGACGAATATACATTCGATTATGTTGTGGCAAGCCACGCCCACTATGACCATTTCGACCCCGACAGCGTTCCCACGCTGCTGTCAAATCCGAACACCAAAATGCTCGCCGCCTGCGACGTCAAGGTCGAGGCCGAGCGCCTGTCGCTCAGAAAGGATCAGATAACCTATCTCAAGGTGGGCGACAGCTTTGACGGAGAAAACTTCAAGCTGACCGCCGTCCCCTGCGACCACGGCGAGCTTGCGCCCGACGCTCTCGGCCTTGTGCTTGAAGCGGAAGGAAAGAAGATCTATGTCATGGGAGACACCCGTTTCAGAGCCGATCTTCTTGAAAACGATTTTATAAAGAACTGCGATTTGCTTATACTGCCCATAAACGGCGCCTTCGGCAACCTTAATTCCGAAGAGGCCGCAAAGGTTGTTTCGATTTTAAAGCCGAAATTGGCCGTTCCGTGTCACTACTGGAACTTTGCCGAGCACGGCGGAGACCCCAACGCTTTTGCCACGATCATGAAGGAAAAATATCCCGAACAGAAATATTTCCTCATGCAGATGGGCGAAAAAATGTATATCTGAACGGAGGAAAAATATGAAAGCACTTGTTGCCGAAGGCCCTCACAAGGCTGCCTTCAGAGATGTTGAACTTCGTCCCATTAAGGATAACGAGCTTCTCATCAAGGTCAAAAGAGCCGGCATCTGCGCCACCGACAACGCCATTTACACCGGCGACTGTATGTTTGTACGCGACGGTTCGATAGTTTATCCCTGCCGTTTCGGCCACGAATGGTCGGGCGTTGTGGAAAAGGTCGGAAAGGACGTCACAGATTTCAAAGCCGGAGACCGCGTTATATGCGACAACGGCGTTTCCTGCGGCGAATGTGACGCCTGCAAGGAAGGAAGATACGACGACTGCGTCAACGTAAAGTCGGTGGGAACGGTCAACTGCTGGGACGGCTGCTTTGCCGAGTATATGATCATGCCCGTTTATCATGTTTATCACATTGCCGACAGCATGAGCTTTGACGCCGCCGCCCTTCTCGAGCCCATTTCCATTGCATACGAGGCCTTTAAGCGCACAAAGCTGACAAAGGACAGTACCGTCGTCATCACCGGCACCGGCGCCATTGCCATGGGTGCCGTCGCTTTGGCTAAATATTACGGTGCGGGACAGATCGTCTGCGTCGGAAGAAAAGAGCCGAAGCTTGCCGTTGCCAAGGACATGGGAGCCACTCACCTTGTAAACAACACAAAATGCTCCATGCCCGAGGAAATCAAAAAAATCACCGGCGGCAAGGGAGCCGATCTCCTTATCGAGTCTTCCGGCTCGGAAAACTGCCTTATCGACTGCATCATGTCGGCCAAAAAGGGCGGAGTTGTGGAAATTCTCGCATTCTATGAGAAGCTTATAAACAACCTTCCCATCGACCATATGTCCTTCAATTCCATCGACGTTCACGGCTGCGCCGGACATTACGGCAACGCCGAGGCGGTCAAAAAGATTTTTGAACAAAAGGACTACGGTCTTGAAAAAATGATCACCCACAGGGTCAAGTTTGACGATTGTCTTGAATTTTTCGAGCACAACGATAAATACCGCAACGAAAAAATCAAGGTAATGATAGATTTTGATTAAATTCTTGGAGGAATATAAAATGATCAACGAAATGATTGAAAAGGCGCGCACAGCCGCCAAAGAGCTTGAGAATTTTTCTCAGGAGCAGGTCGACGCCATCGTCCGCGAAATCGGCAAAACCGTTTATGACAATGCCGAGTATTACGCAAAGCTGGCCGTCGAAGAGACCCGCATGGGCGTTTACGAGGACAAAATCAACAAAAATAAGGGTAAGGCCCGCATCATCTGGAACAGCCTTAAGGGCAAAAAATCCGTCGGCGTCATAAACCGCGACGAGGACAACTGCATTACCGAAATCGCCCGTCCCGTCGGCGTTGTCGGCGCCATCACCCCCTGCACCAACCCCATTGTCACCCCCATGTGCAACGCAATGTTCGCCGTCAAGGGCCGCAACCCCATTATCGTTGCTCCCCATCCCCGCGCAAAGAAAGCCAATAAGATCGTTTGCGACGAGATAATCAGAAGAATCACCGCTCTCGGCGCTCCCGCAAACACCATTCAGTATATCGAAGAGCCCACCTCCGACCTTTCGGCACAGCTTATGCACGCCGTTGACGTGGTCGTAGCCACCGGCGGTATGGGCATGGTCCGCGCCGCATATTCCAGCGGCAAGCCCGCCCTCGGAGTCGGTGCCGGTAACGTCCAGTGCATTGTGGACGAGGGTATCGATTTTGCCGACGCCGCCGCAAAAATAATTGCCGGACGTAAATTCGACAACGGTATCATCTGCTCCGGTGAGCAGACCGTCATCGCTCCCGAAAAGGACTATGACACCATGATCGAGGCTCTCAAGGCAAACGGCGCCTATTTCGTAAGCGACGCCGAAACCAAGCAAAAGCTCCGCGACGCCATATTCCCCGAGGGAGTCATGAACAAGAACCTTGTTGGTCAGAGCGTTGCCAAAATTGCCGAAACCGCCGGTATAGAAGTCCCCGCCGACACCAAGGTAATCCTTGTTGAGGCCGACGGCTGCGGCAAGGCAGACCTTTTCTGCAAGGAAAAAATGTGCCCCGTTATCGCTACATTTAAATACAACGGCATTGAGGACGCTCTCCGCATTGCTCAGGCCAACCTCGACGTGGAAGGCCGCGGACATTCGGTCAGCTTCCACACAAACAACAAGGAGCACGCCGAATTCATCGGCGAACACGCCACCGTCTGCCGCGTACTTATAAATCAGGTTTGCTCGACCTGCAACGGCGGCGCATTCTCCAACGGTCTCTCCCCCACAACCACCCTCGGCTGCGGCTCTTGGGGCAACAACAGCATTTCCGAAAACCTCAACTATCGCTGCTTCCTCAACATCACCCGCGTTGCCTATAACAACGGCAAGGCTCAGCCCTCCGACGAGGAAATTTGGGGATAAATCCGAAACCCGTTTCTAAAGCACAAGCGGGGGCGTGAAAAATCCCCCGCTATGAAAGGAAATACAGTATGAACTTAATGGAATATAAAGCCCGCGAGCTTTTTGCCGAAGCGGGTCTTCCCGTTCCCACCGGCTTTACGGTCGATTCGATTGAGGAACTGGAGCAAATGGAAATTCCCGTTCCCACCGTTGTTAAGGCTCAGGTCGAGACCGGCGGACGCGGAAAGTTGGGCGGAGTTAAGCTTGCCGACACCCGCGAGGAAGCGATTGCCCACGCAAAGAACATACTCGGAATGGACATCAAGGGCCACATCGTCAAAAAGCTCATGATCGTCAAAAAGACCGAGGTAAAGAGCGAGATGTATCTTTCGGTCATGCTCGACCGCAACACCAAGCACCACATCATCATCTTCTCCCCCTGCGGAGGAATGGACATCGAACAGACCGCCAAAACCGCTCCCGAAAAGATTTTCAAAATGCCCATAGATCCGCTGCTCGGCTATCTTCCCGAGGACGGTTATTATCTCGGAAGCAAGGCGGGACTGACCTTCCCCCAGTGCAAACAGCTTTCCGCCATTATCGGCAAGCTTTATGCCCTTTGCAAAAAGCGCTACTGCACGCTGACCGAGATAAATCCCCTTGTTGTCAACGACGAAGACAATCTTGTGGCCATTGACGCAAAGGTAGTCATCGACGACAGCGGCGTTGCCTTCCAGCCCGACCTTATGGAGCTTAAAAAGGAAAGCATGACCGAAGAACTTGTGAAGGAAGCCGACAGCTTTAATTTCCTTTACATTCCCTGCGATCCCGAAGGCGATGTTGTCGTTATGAGCAACGGCTCGGGAATGCTTATGTCCTGCATCGACCACCTTGCAAGAAAGGGACGCAAGGTTGCGGCCGTTCTGGATCTCGGCGGCGGCGCCACAAGCGACCGTATCCGTCACGCCGTGAGAATTCTTTTCTCCACCCCCGGCGCAAAACAGCTTTTCATCAACATTTTCGGCGGAATCACCCGCTGCGACGAGGTTGCGGGCGGAATTCACCTTGCCGTTACCGAGGACGGGGTTACCCACCCGGTCGTCGTCCGCTTTGAAGGAACAAACAAGGACAAGGGTCTCGAAATCATTCACGATCTTACCAACGTAATCTACGCCGACGGACTTATTTCGGGCGTTGACGCAATCGTAAACGGAGGTGCACAATAATGAGCGTATTGGTAGATGAAAACACAAGACTGCTCGTTCAGGGCATCACCGGACGAGAGGGCACCTTCCACACCGAGCAGATGCTGGCCTACGGCACCAAGGTTGTGGGCGGAGTCACCCCCGGAAAGGGCGGACAGGAGGTTCTCGGCGTTCCGGTGTTCAACACCGTTAAGGAAGCCGTGGAAAAGACCGGCGCAAACGCCACCGTCATTTTCGTTCCCGCAAGATTTACAAAACAGAGCGCCATGGAGGCAATCAGAGCAGGCCTTAAGCTCGTTATAACCATTGCCGAGCACGTTCCCGTTCAGGATATGCTTGACGTTTACCACGTCGGCAAATATTACGGTGCCACCGTAATCGGCCCCAACTCCTTCGGCGTCATCTCCCCCGGCAAGAGCAAGGCCGGATTTATGGCTCACCGCATATTCCTCCCCGGAAACGTGGGAATTATGTCCAGAAGCGCCACCAACTGCTATGAAACGGTATTCATGATGTCCAACGCCGGTATCGGTCAGAGCACCTGCATCGGCGTCGGCGGAGACATGATCCCCGGCTCCACCTTTGTCGAGCTTCTTCCCCTCTTTGAAAACGATCCCGAAACCAAGGCTCTCGTGCTCATCGGCGAGATAGGCGGAGACGAGGAGGAAAAGGTGGCCGCCGCCATGAAGGCAGGCGTATTCACAAAACCCGTCGTTGCCTGCATTGCGGGTAAAAACGCCCCCAAGGGCAGAAGCATGGGCCATGCCGGCGCTATCGTAGGTGCCGACGGCACGGGCAGCGCTCAGAACAAGGAAAAGGTTCTCAGCGAGGCCGGCGCTCACATTGCCGACACCACCACCCACATCGTGGAAATTCTCAAAACCATTAAATATTAAAAGGGATGAAAACTATGGATAAAAAACATTTGTGTCATGTCTACTACACAATGAACCTTATCCGGGATTTTGAAAATCAGTCGCTCAAATTTTTTGAGGAAAACGTGCTCAGAGGCTCGGTTCACCTTTGCGTAGGCGAGGAAGCCGTTCCCGCCACCGTATGCGAGCTGCTTAATCCCGACGATTACATCGCAAGTACCCACCGCGGCCACGGCCATTGCCTTGCAAAGGGCGCCGATCCCGGAAAGGCTCTCGCCGAGCTTATGGGTAAGGAGGACGGATATTGCCGAGGCCGCGGTGGCTCCATGCACATTGCCGACGTCGACGCGGGCAACCTCGGCGCAAACGCCATTGTCGGCGGCGGTATTCCGATCGCCGTGGGCGCCGCTCTCGCCAGCAAAATGCAGAACAACGGTAAAGTTGCCATCTCGTTTTTCGGAGACGGAGCAACCAACGAAGGAATTTTTCACGAATCGCTGAACCTTGCCGCCGTTTGGAAGCTGCCCGTTGTGTTCGTCTGCGAAAACAACGGATACGGTATCAGCGTTCCCCAATGGCAGAGCACGGCCGTTAAGGACATTTCGGTCCGCGCAAAGGCCTATGACATTCCCGGCGTCACCGTCGACGGAAACGACGTGGAAGCCATTGCCAAAGAGGCCAAAAAGGCAATCGACCGCGCAAGAAAGGGCGAGGGCCCCACTCTTATCGAGTGCAAAACCTACCGTATCTACGGCCATTGGACCGGCGACCCCACCCCCTACCGCACCCGCGAAGAGGTTGAGGAATGGAAGAAAAAGGATCCTATCAAGAGACTGCGCAAGGTTCTTGAAAAGGACGGCGTAAAGGCCGAGGAGCTTGATAAACTCGATCAGGACGCCGCCGACGCCATCGCAAAGGCCGTGGAATTTGCACTTAACAGTTCCGAGCCCGATCCCAATACCGTTCTTGACGGAGTTTTTTATGAGGAGGCTGACGCATAATGAGCAAGAAGAGTTACGTTCAGGCTATAAGAGATGTCACTGCCGAAGAAATGCGTCGTGACGAAAAGGTATTCGTAATGGGCGAGGACATTGAGGTTCTCGGAGGCATTTTCGGCGCAACAAGAGGACTTGCCGATGAATTCGGTGCCGACAGAGTTCGCAACACCCCCATTTCCGAAGCCGGATTTATAAGCGCGGGACTCGGCGCCGCCTGTGCGGGTATGCGCCCAATTGTCGAGCTTATGTATATGGACTTTTCCCTTGTGGCTGCCGATTCCATAATCAATCAGGTTGCCAAAACAAGATATATTTTCGGCGGAAAAGCCAAGGTTCCGCTTGTCATCAGAGGACAGCAGGGCGTCGGACGCGGAAACGCCGCCACCCATTCCCAGAGTCTTGAGACCCTCTTTATGCACTTCCCCGGCCTTAAGGTCGCAATGCCCTCCACCGCCGAGGACGCAGCCGGTCTTCTCCGCGCCGCCATCCGCGACGACAACCCCACCATCATGATCGAGCACAAGGCTCTCTACACTCAGAAATCCGAGGTTCCCGACGATCCCGAGTTTATGATTCCCTGGGGCAAGGGCAGAGTTTTCAGAGAGGGTAAGGATTGCACCATCATCGCAACCCACACCTATGTCAAAAAATCTCTCGACGCCGCCGAAGAGCTTGCCAAAGAAGGCATCGACTGCGAGGTTATCGACCCCCGCACCCTCGTTCCGCTGGACATCGACCTGCTTTCAAGCTCGGTCAAAAAGACCGGCAGATGCGTTGTTGTTCACGAGGCTCACCGCACCTGCGGCGTAGGCGCCGAAATTTCTTCCCAGCTTTACGAGCAGGCCTTCTGCTATCTTGACGCTCCCATTGAGCGCCTTGGCGCAAAGCAGTGCCCCCTGCCCTTCAACCTCGGTCTTGAAAACGCCGTTGTTCCTCAGCCCGAAGACATTATAAACGCCGTCAAACGCACCCTTTATAAATAATTCGGAAAGGAAGACTTCACATGGCTGAAAAAATAATTATGCCCAAGCAGGGTCTGCAAATGACCGAGGGCACCATTACCAAGTGGCTTGTTAAGGAAGGCGACAAGGTGGAAATCGGTCAGCCCCTTTTCGAGATGGAAACCGACAAAAACACCATTCAGATCGACAGCACCGCCGCCGGCGAAGTGCTTAAGCTGGTTGCCAAGGAGGACGAAACCGTCCCAATTACCGAAACCATCGCCATCGTGGGCAAAAAGGGCGAGGATTTTTCCGACCTTCTCCCCAAAAAGAAGGAAGAAAAGAAACCCGAGCCCGCACCCGCTCCCGCCGCACCTGCAGCGCCCGCTGTAAAGTCCGCGCCCGCCGCCGACGACACGACCCCCATTGCTCTTGAGGGCGGAAGAATTTTTGTTACTCCCCGTGCCAAAATGACCGCCGAGCGCAAAAGCATCGACTATAAGACCGTCAAGGGCACCGGCCCCTCCGGACTTATTATCGAAAAAGACGTTCTTGCCGCCGCTGCCGTCAAGGCAAGCCCGGTTGCAAAGGCAATCGCCGCAAGAAAGGGCGTTTCCATAACCACCGTCACCGGAACCGGCGAAAACGGAAAAATCGTTAAACACGACATTCTCTCGGGCGACGCAAACCTTTCGAGAGAGGACAAGGTCATTCCCATTTCCGGCATGAGAAAGGTCATTGCCGACAACATGATGAACAGCGTACAGTCGATGGCTCACGCCTATCATAAGGTTGCCGTCGACATGAGCGAGGCCAAGCTCATCCGCGCCGCCTTTAAAAAGGCCGAAAAGAAGGTTTCCTTCAACGACATCATCATCATGGCTCTCGGCCGCGCTCTTCAGGAGCACCCCCGCATGAACGCATGGGTTGAGGACGGAAAAATCACCGAAAAGGGTTCGGTCAATGTCGGTATCGCCGTTGCGGTGGATAACGGCCTCATCGTCCCCACCGTCCGCGACGTTCAGAACATGACCATCGGCGAAATTCATGACGAATCGGCCCGCCTTATCGCAAAGACCAAGGCAGGCGGACTCAAGAAAGAGGAATATTCCGGCGCCACCTTCACGGTCAGCAACCTCGGAATGTTCGGCATTGACGAATTCACCGCCATTGTCAATCCTCCTCAGGTTGGCATTCTCGCCGTCGGCTCCATGACCGACACCCCCGTCGTCCGCGACGGACAGATCGTCATCCGTCCCATGATGAATCTTGTGCTGACCTATGACCACAGGGTTATCGACGGCGCTCCCGCCGCACAGTTCTTAAGCAGAGTCAAAGAGCTGCTTGAAAATCCCTATCTCATGATTGTCTGAGTAAATTATATTCAACCGAAAGGAAAGAAATATTATGAAAAAGTTACCTCCCCTTCAAGTAAAAGTCGACCGCGTAAAACCCCTTATCTACGGTGATTCCTACGAATCAAGAATGATTCTCGACCATGTCATCACCGGCCGCGACAACGTTATCCAAATCAACCACGGAACCGTTAAGGCCCACAAGGCTCTCGGCGGCGCCGCCCATGAAGAGGACGAAATTTACTACATCCTCGACGGCAAGGGCAAGCTCAAGCTCGACGATGAAATCATCGACATCGAAGGCAACCAGGTCATCTTTATTCCCGCCGGCGTTTTCCATGCCCTCGACAACAGCGAAAGCGACACCGACATGCACATTCTCACCTTCTGGAGAGACTATCGCTTCAACGACGCCTATGAGGATCGCATGAAGCAGTGGGGCAAATCCTTCAAGACCATTGACGAGGACTGATTTTATCTTCTGCGCTCGAAAAAAGCTTTCGGGCGCAGCTTTTCCACTTTAAAAGAAAGGTCTGAAAAAAATGGAATATGATGTTGCCGTCATAGGCGGAGGCCCCGGCGGATATGTTGCCGCCATCGCCTGCGCAAAACAGGGCAAAAAGACCGTGCTTATCGAAAAGGACAAGTGCGGCGGAACCTGCCTCAACCGCGGATGCATTCCCACCAAGGCTCTGCTTCATTGCTCCGAGCTTTATAAAGACGCAAAGACCGCAGAAAACTTCGGCGTCAATCTCGATGTCAAGGATTTTGACTATTCAAAATGCTATGACCACAAGGAGGCCACCTCCAAAAAGCTGCGCGGAGGAGTGGAATATCTTCTCAAAAAGAGCGGCTGCGACGTTAAATTCGCAAATGGCGAGCTGCTCAACGACCACACCGTCAAGGCAGGCGACGAGACGATCACATTTAAAAATCTGATCATCGCCACCGGTTCGGTTCCCGCTCCCAATCCCTTCAAGGTTGAGGACGGCGCTCCCCTCGTCAACAGCGACGGATTTTTGGAGCTTAAAGAGCTGCCCAAAAAGGTTCTCATTGTGGGCGGCGGAGTTATCGGTCTTGAATTTGCCACCGTGCTTTCGGAATTCGAAAGCGAGGTCACCGTCGTTGAGGCCACTCCCGGAGTGCTCCCCAACATGGACCGTGAGGTTGCCGATTTCGCAAAAAACGGCCTTGAGAAAAAGGGCGTTAAATTCTTCACCGGCACCTTTGTCATGGGTGTTAAGAAAAAGGGCAAAAAGGCTCTTGTCGAGCTTAAAACAGGCGACAAAAATTTCGAGGAAACCGCCGATTTGGTGGTTGTCGCCGCAGGCCGCCGCGCCAACACCGAGGGTCTGAACATAAAGGCCGCCGGCGTTAACACCGAGCGCGGATTTATAACCGTCGACGACCGCTGCTGCACAAACGTGCCCCACATTTACGCCATCGGTGACGTCAACGGCAAGTCCATGCTTGCCCACGCCGCTTCTGAGCAGGGCAAAGTTGTAGCCGAAAACATCGCAAAGGGCAAAAATCTCGCCTGCGATTTCGACTTGGTTCCCGGCTGTATCTACACCCACCCCGAGGTCGCCTCGGTCGGTCTTACCGAGCAGAAGGCCAAGGACGCCGGAATCAATGTTAAGGTAGGCCGTTTCAATGCCGCAGGCAACGGAAAGCTGCTGAGCATGGGCGCCGCCGAAGGCTTTGTCAAGCTTGTGACCGACGCCGACACCGGCGAAATTCTCGGCGGACAAATCTGCTGTGAGCACGCCACCGACATGATTTCCGAGGTTGCCGTTGCAATCAAGCTCGAGTCCACCGTTCACGAGCTTGCGTCGGTCATTCACCCCCACCCCACCGTTTCGGAAATGGTTATGGAAGCTGCCGACGACGCTCTCGGTCTCTGTATTCACCAATAATTTTGTAATATTTAACCACCTTAAAAGGGATGTTTTGTCTCTTTTAAGGTGGTTTTTCGTTTATTTGCACAAATATTTTTTAACCATACGAAATTTATTGACGGCTGCCGTGAATCAATGTATAATAAGGATGTCGGGAATAGAAAATCTATGAAGGAGTTAAAAAATGAAAAAGAATATTGTTCTCGCGTCAATTCTCGCCATGGCAATAGCAACCTTTCCCGTTTCCGCGCAAAGCAAAAATGTTCAATTACACAAATCAACCGTAATAGGCGACAAAACACAGCGGCCCTATCAAATTTCTTAGACGGGGTGAACAATATGAAATATTTAAAATATATTTTTGCAATTGCTGCGATTTCAGCCGTTATGCTTTCGGCCGTCTCCTGCAAAAAGGCCACAGACACAATAACCGAAACGGTCAAGCAAACGGCCGCCCCTGCAGGAATCAATGAGGCGTTTGAAGACGTTTCAATCATAAATTCTTTTCCCGAAACAACAACCGAAGAACAGTCAACAATCAGTTCTTTCCCCAAAACAACAATTGAGGAACAGGCAACCCTTAATCAGAGTACCTTTTACGAAAATGAGACCTCTTTCGCACTCGATCGCGAAGAAGATACGGTGAAAACCTATGACAAAAACGGAAATGTTATCGGCGAATATTTCAATTTCAGCTCCAAGCCCGATATGTCCGGTCTCCCCGAGCTTTCCAAAGAGCAGCTGCAGCAAAAATGCGAGGAATTTATGTCACAATATGTTGATATAAAAAAGTATACCCTTGACAGCTATACCGAATCTTCGAACTCATCGGGAAATTTCGCTATATTAAGATATTCATATCATTTAATTAAGGATATGAAAAGCATGGATTCCTTTTATTTTACTATAGGCAAAACGGGAATTGTTCAATATTACAGTTTGGATAATACCGGTGCCTTTGATAACATCGGAAACATCCCAAGCGTTGACTACAATGCACTAAACAATGAGGTCGACAGGCTTGCAAAAGAAAAATACGGTCAAAACATAGAATATACAACAGATGAACCCGTGCTTACACTTGTAGACGGACGGCTTTATATTAAAGTGGGCGTTTCAACGCAGAATTACGGATACGGTGAGCTTTACGGCTTTTTAATTCCTTTGGCGTGATAAAGGAGTTTAAAAAACGCAATGAAGAAAAAAATCATCATAATATCCGTCGTTGCTGTTCTTTTGATTGCTCTGTTTGTCCCCTATTCGGTACAATATTATGACGACGGAGGGACAAAGGAGTATTCCGCCCTTGCACTTAAGGTCGTGAAATGGAAAAAGATTTTATATGACGATTTCGGGGACGAAGAATTCCCCGAAACCAAATATTATGAAAAAACCTCGGTTTACTTTTTTCCATACAGCACAAAGGATTTAAGTGAGCTGTGGAAAATCGAATCGGGAGAGTCATGACGTCATCGTCTGAGCAATGCTTTCATTTTTTCTCCTTAACAATAAACCGCCTTTGAAAAAGGGCGGTTTTCTCTTGAAAAAAATTTTAAAACAACTATAATATACACGGGTGATATTATGGCAAGTGAAAAAACAAATGTTATGAGAAAGCTCACGCAGCTTAAGCTGCCCTTTAAGGAGCATTATTATGAGGGGGTCGTCAGCGGCTCGGACGTGGCCGACGCCATGGGCGAAAACCACGACAAGGTTTTTAAAACCCTTGTGACAGTCGGCAAGAGCGGGCAGCACTTTGTGTTTATGATTCCCGTTGATGAAGAACTCGACCTTAAAAAAGCTGCCTCGGCGGCGGGCGAAAAGTCGGTGGCCATGATAAAATCGAAGGAGCTTTTACCTCTCACGGGATATATTCACGGCGGCTGCTCCCCAATCGGAATGAAAAAGCAATTTAAAACGTTTATTCATCAAACGGCAGACTCATTTGACACCATTTATTTCAGCGGCGGGCGTGTGGGAAGTCAGGTGGAAATGTCTCCCTCCGACTTGAAAAAAGCCGTACCCGTCCTGCCACGGGATTTAATAAAGGAGCAGAAATAATTCAGTTTAAAAAACACCCTTCGGGCATAGTGCTTTTTTTGATAAAGGCATTATGCCCGATGTTTTTTGCAAAAACGCAAAATTATACAAATTGTTTTGCAAAACGATATTTTTTACTTCTTTTAACTATACAATGGGTATTTTACATTGATTTTATGTATACCACGCATTGGTTTTATGTAAACTCAATTCATTATATAAATCACAACCGTATTTTCGGTTGAAGCCCGTCCCATTTTTTGTAATTTTCTTCCGAAATCCGCATATACGCTTAATTTATACCATGTTGAAAAGTCTGTTGAAATTGTTGAATACTTTTTGTATATACATTTTACAATAAATCCTTATGTCAACTTTTGAACAATAAAAAGTGTTCATAAGGACATTTGTTAAACTCGTCTTTTTTTTATATAAATCGGTGAAATCTTCCGTCACACGGGAGGAAAACCGTTGTTTTTTCGGCTTTTTTTACGCAAAAAAAGTCGGTGCATTTTGCTTTTTGCCATTGAAAAAAATCGCGTTTTATGGTATTATATAGTAGTAGAAATGTTATGTAAAATGAGAAGATACGGAGTGATATGAATGCCCGGAGACTTGCACTGCCACACTAAGCTTTCCGACGGTTCAGTGAGTCTTGAAGAATTGGTTGCACTTGCGAAAGGTGCAGGACTTAAAACCATTGCAGTTACAGACCACGACACCCTTGCAGGGGCCATGAGAGCAAAAATGCTCGGACAAAGAGCAGGAATAAACGTAATTCCCGGTGTGGAATTTTCCTGCAAAAATCCCGAAACGGGAAGAAGGGTTCACCTTCTTTGCTACCTTCCCGAATATCCCGACCGCCTTCAGGGGCTTTGCAGGGACATCAGCAACCGCAGAAAGGTTGCCGGTCAGAAAATGGCCACCGAGGTCATGAAACGCTATCCCCTGCCGGTGGGAATTATCAAGCGCTGGATTCAGGGAAGCACCAACATTTATAAGCAGCACATTATGATGGCTCTTATGGAGGCCGGCTACACCACCACAATCTACGGAGAGCTTTACGACAAGCTTTTCGGACCCGGCGGCGTCGCCGTTATCGACAAAGATTATCCCGACGTGCGCGACGTTATGGTTCAGGTTCATGAGGCGGGCGGACTTGCCGTTATGGCTCATCCGTGGCTTTACGATTCGGTCGACCTTATTCCCGAGCTTGCGGGTCTCGGCCTTGACGGTATCGAGGTTTGGCACAGCAGCGCCAACGAGGAACAGACCGAAAAGCTTATCGATATTGCAAAGAAATATGATCTTTGCATGACGGGTGGAAGCGATTTCCACGGCATGATGTCGTCGAAACCAAATCCCATCGGCTCAAAGACCGTTGCAGACATATTTGTCGACCGTCTTATCGCCGCCAAAAAGCACCGTCTCCAGATGATGAAATAGCTTTTAAAATTTAAACCCTACGGCAAGACAACTGTTCTGCCGTAGGGTTTTTTTCAGCTTTCAAGAAGATTATTTATAAAGGGAAAATCATTTTTAAGCGCCTTGACCTCGGGGTTTTGGGCAAATATCATGCCTTTTTTGTTTCCAAACCTTTCGGCAGACGCAAAAAGTCTTGCGCAAATTTCGTCTTTTCCCGCTGCTTTTGCAAATGCCGAAAGAATTTCCGTGCATTTTTCCGACAAGAGCGCCTCTCTCACAAGGGCGTTTTCGGGGTCATAGAAAATATAGCCCATTTCCCTGCCGCAAAGCTTTGCCGAATAGATTTTATAGCCGGACAGCGCCGCGTCCTTTATGAGATAGCCGTAGATGTCGCGGCTTTTGACTATCACTCCGGGACGGGATTTTAAGCAAAGATTTTGCAGCTCAAAAAGCCTGTCGCTGTCATAAATTTCACAAAGCTCCGCATTTTCAAGGGCTTTTGCCGATATTTTTTCATCGGCGCAATAAAAGAATTCTTCAAACCCGAAACGGGAATAAAAATTAAAAAGCGAACCGCTTGCCGGGATGAGCGCAACGAAATCCGCTCCCCTCTCCGCCGCCGTCTTTTTGACCTCTTCGAGAAGGCGGCCCATGTGTCCCTTTCCCCTCTCGTCCTTTCTCGTGGCGGCGCAGCAGAAATAATATCCCTCAAAGTCCTTTCCTTTTGACGAAAGCTTTACCGGCACAAGAAAGGTCTGGGAAAGAATTTTGCCGTTTTCCTTTATGCAAAAATAATTTTTCTCATCAAAAACCGTGTCGAGAAAAAGCTCAACATCGGCTCTTTTGTCGCCGAAGCCCTCAATCCAAAGGGATATTATCTGTTCCCTGTCCGACATATATTCCGTCATATTTTTCCTCCATAAAGGCGGGCTTGAGGCTCAGCTTTGATTTTCTCAGCCCTTCAAGGCCCATGTCCTCTTCACGATTTATATATTTTATGCTTTGGGGCAGAATTTTTGCAAATTCTCTTATAACGACGGCATAGCAGCCGTCCATGTCTCTGTCGGCCTTTTCAAAATGCTCGATAACCGTGTCGTCGGAAAGGCGTTCGCCGATACCGAAACCGACGGTTTTTTCGCCCACCCTGACGGCCACACCCAAAAGCCCCAGCTTTTCAAAGCTGTCGAGCGCCTTTTTCAAGGCGGAATTTTCATGAATTATTCTTATGTCGGTACTGTCGTGCTCCGAAAGCCAAAGATGCTCGGTTCCCGAAATGAGCGACAGATTGTCGGCGCAAAGCACCACCGCCTCGGGCTCGCCGTAGAGACGGGTAAATTTATTGACATGATTGCGCTTTTGCTGATATTTCTTGCCCACAAAGGTGCAAAGCGGCTCTCTCTCATAGACATATTCGCTGTTATCGCGGTTGTTTACAAACGAAAACTCGTCGCCGAAGTTTTGCTCGAAAAACTTTTTCTCATCGGGACAAAGTCCGCAAAAGCGAAGCTTTTCGCCTTCCTCCTCAACAAGCCGTCTGACGGCTGCCGCCGCGTTTTCGCCGATGGGGCACTGATAAAAATGCCTGCCGCCGTCGCTTCCGCGGAGAATTACCGTGTTTTCAAAAATGGCAAATTCGCTTTCAAATGCGGTCTGCCAAATATACAGCCCGCCGAAACAATTATCGGAGACGGCAAATCCGAATTTTTTAAAATAGCCTTCAAGAAGCTCCCGGTCGGTCATTTCGATTTTTTTAAATTCTAACATAAAATACCTTTCAACCTAAATTATATTTAATTATACTATTAAATTGAAGCTTTATCAAGAGTGAATATTGGCGGCGCTTTGGGCAAAAATAAAATCAGAACTTTTGAAAAGAGGTAATGAAAATGGCTAATTTAACCGAAAAAGAGCTGTCCTTTCTCGAGGACCAGCTTAATTCCGAATCGCTGCTTGTCAAAAAGTTTCGCGCCGTCGCCGAAAACAGCACCGACCCTGCTTTACGCGGCAAATGCGAACAAATCGCGGCAAAGCACAAGGAACATTTCGACCGTCTTATGACCTATCTTAACTAAAGGAGGAAAAACCATGAACGACAAACCCTTTATGCCCGAAAAAGAAATGCTGTCCGACGTTCTTTCAAGTCAGAAGCAGGTAACCGAAAATTACAACACCTTTGCCAACGAGTGCGCGGGAAAACAGCTCCGCGAGGACGCCATGACACTTCTGCGGGAGGAGCATGATATTCAGTTTGACATTTTCGAAGAGATGCATTCCCGCGGGTGGTATATGACTCCGGCAGCCGAACAGCAAAAAATCAACACCGCCAAAACCAAATTCGAAAACATCGCGGGAAGCCTTTAAGTCCGCATTATTTCGATATATTTTACAATTAGGCGTTTGTTTTAAAATGTTTTTTGGATGACATTGACAAATCCTCCTTAAAGTGGTATACTTCAAATGAGATATACCTTTTAAGGAGGTCATTTTTATGGAAAACATTATGCTGCCTATGGGAGTGCGCCGTGACGGCTCCTACTACACCCGAATCGAGTGGGCGGCGGTCACCGAATCCGACCCGACATTTTGGGTCTGCAACGTCATCAGCGACGATCACGAGCGCAACGGCGGAACATACGGCGCCTGCGTCGAGGGTCTTGACGAGCCTAAAAACGACGTTGTGTTAAGCTTCTTCGGCGAACTTCAAACGGTGAGCAAAATCAGGCTCTACAAAAATGTCGGCGTGGACATAAGCGTTCCCGAGGAGCTTGCAAAGCACCTGAACATTTATGTTTCGGCCACCGACGAGCCCTTAAAGCTCCGCCGCAAAGAGGACGACATCAATTCGGTTGACTGGAAGCTTGTCAAATCCGTCGACCTTGAAAAGGAATTCGGATGGCAGGACATCGAGCTCGACGCTCCCGCCGAGGCTAAATTCCTTCGTTTTGAGTTTATCGACAATTTCTGCGGCAAGGACAACTTTATTCCTTGGGTGGAAACAAGCGAAATCAAAATTTATCCGTAAGCACAAACAACAGACAGCCCGGCAATCGGTTTGATTGCCGGGCTGTTTCTTATTCTTCGCCCAAAAAGGTATATCCCGTATCGGCAATGACCTTTTTGACCTTTTCCATATCAAGAGGCTGTTCGGATTTTACAATTGTCAAACCCTTTTTATGAGAGGATTTCACCTTTTTCACGTCGAAATTGTTTCTTATGGCGTCGTTTATGTGGCTCTCGCACATTCCGCAGGCCATTCCGTCAATTCTAAGCTTTGTTTCTACCATAAAATTTTCCTCCTTCGGGTATTTTACCTATTTAAGATGACGCTTCAGAAGAATTATCGACGTTATGCAAAGAGCAGAAACGCAAATTCCTCCGATAAATTCGGGCGAACCGAAAAATCCCATTAAAAAGACTTCCTTCGGTGCGGCATAGGCACATTTGCTTTCCGCCGCGGCTTTATTGTCAAAGAGCGCAGGAGACAAATCCCCTGCGCCCTTCTTTAATGATGATGATCGTGACTGTGATGATTATGGTCGTGGTGATCGTGATCGTGTCCGTCACCGTCGTGGCAGGAGCCGTGCATTGCACAGCAGCTGCAATTACAGCCGCAGGAGGATTTTCCCGCTTTTTTGTCTCTTACAAGCTTGACTATTATGGCAGCCACAACAGCGGCAAGGGCAAGAGAAATCAAAATTGTTGCAAGCATTTTACGGCTTCCTTTCCGAAGTTAAACTCTGACCTTAGCAGTAAGCTTGGTGGCCTCTTTATAGGGCTTTACAAGCATGTAAACAATCAGAGCCAAAGCGGCAATGGCAAATATCAAACCGACAACGCTGAGGTTTCCGGTGAATGCACCGCCGAACTGATTTATCATAAGAGCGACAAGATAAGCAAATCCGCACTGATAACCGATTGCGAACCAGGTCCACTTGGCGTTGTTCATCTCACGCTTGATAGCGCCGATTGCGGCAAAGCAGGGGGCGCAAAGGAGGTTGAACACGAGGAAGGAATAACCGGTGATACCCGAGAACACTCCTGCGAGGGTTCCGTAGACATCGCCCGAACCGCCGTAGAGAATTCCCATGGTGCCGACGATGTTTTCCTTGGCCACAAGACCGGTGATGGAAGCAACGGCAGCCTGCCAGGTGCCCCAGCCGAGGGGTTTGAATATCCAGGCGATTGCACCGCCGATGGCAGCGAGAATGGAGGAGTCGATCTGGTCTTCCTCAAGCATCTGGAAGGTTCCGTCGACCCAGCCGAAGTAGGTGGTGAACCAAACAACAATGGTGGAGAGAAGGATTATGGTTCCGGCCTTCTTAATGAAGGACCAGCCGCGCTCCCACATGGAACGGAGAACGTTTCCGACGGTGGGAAGGTGGTTTGCGGGAAGCTCCATAACAAAGGTCGCGGGGTCGCCGGCAAACATCTTGGTCTTTTTAAGCATGATACCCGAGATGATGATTGCGGCCATACCGATGAAGTAGGCGGAGGTGGAGACCCATGCCGAGCCGCCGAACAGAGCGCCTGCGATCATGGCGATAAAGGGAACCTTTGCGCCGCAGGGGATGAAGGTGGTGGTCATGATGGTCATACGGCGGTCGCGTTCGTTTTCAATGGTACGCGAAGCCATAACGCCGGGAATACCGCAGCCGGTGCCGATGAGCATCGGGATAAAGGATTTACCCGAAAGTCCGAATTTGCGGAATATACGGTCAAGCACGAAGGCTATACGCGACATATAACCGCAAGCCTCCAGGAAAGCAAGGAGCAGGAACAGTACAAGCATTTGGGGAACAAAGCCTAAAACTGCGCCGACACCGGCTACGATACCGTCAAGAATAAGTCCGCTGACCCAAGGTGCGGCATTGGCAGCCTCAAGGCCGTTTCCGATGAGAACGGGAACACCGGGAACCCAAACGCCGAAATCGGCGGGGTCGGGAGCGTCAAATCCGTTTTCCTCGACATATTTTGCCGCGTCGGTAAAGGTCATGGCGACGGTTTCCTCTTCGTCGGCATCGTCGGGAATTTCGTCATAATAAGCGGTCATGGTGTTAACCGCGAGGGTTTCCTCATCCTCGACATCAACGGTTGCGGTCTCGGATTCGGGTTTGAAGTTTTTGATTTCTTCGAGGGTGGCGTCGGCGTCAAACTCCTCGTCCTCGGCATCGATTTCGGTTCCGAGGAAGGCGTCGACAGCCTCCATTGCCGCGGTGTATTCGTCGTTCGACTCCTCATAAGCCGAACCGCCGATACCGAACAGGTGCCAGCCGTCTCCGAAAAGTCCGTCGTTGGCCCAATCGGTGGCGGCCGAACCGACGGTTACCATGGAGATGTAATAAACAAGGAACATTACCACGGCGAATATGGGAAGTCCGAGCCAGCGGTTGGTGACCACCTTATCGATTTTATCGGAGGTGGAAAGGTTGCCGGCATTTTTCTTCTTATAGCAAGCCTTGATGATGGAGGCAATGTATATGTATCTTTCGTTGGTGATGATGCTTTCGGCGTCGTCGTCAAGCTCTTCCTCGGCAGCCTTTATGTCCTCCTGAATGTGGGCAAGGGTGTCCTCAGGGATGTTAAGCTGGGAAAGAACCTTTTCGTCGCCCTCGAAAATCTTGATGGCATACCATCTCTGCTGATTTTCGGGCATGTCGTGAAGAACGGCCTCCTCGATGTGGGCAATGGCGTGCTCGACGCAGCCCGAGAAGGTGTGTTTGGGAACGGTGGTGGTATCGGAAGCGGCCTTAATGGCAGCCTCAGCGGCCTCCATGATTCCGGTTCCCTTAAGAGCCGAAATTTCAATTATTTCACATCCGAGCTGATTGGAAAGCTCTTTGGTGTTGATGTGGTCGCCGTTTTTCTTGACGACGTCCATCATGTTGATGGCGATAACAACCGGAATACCGAGCTCAACAAGCTGTGTGGTGAGATAAAGGTTTCTTTCAAGGTTGGTTCCGTCGATTATGTTGAGAATAACGTCGGGATGCTCGCCGATGAGATAATTTCTCGCCACGACCTCCTCAAGGGTGTAGGGCGAAAGGGAATAAATTCCGGGAAGGTCGGTGATGATTACGCCGTCGTGCTTTTTAAGCTTACCTTCCTTTTTTTCGACAGTAACGCCGGGCCAGTTACCAACAAACTGGTTGGAACCGGTGAGTGCGTTAAACAGCGTCGTTTTTCCGCAGTTCGGATTGCCTGCAAGGGCAATTTTAAGGTTCATACTTTTGTTCCTCTCTTTCTGAGGTTAGTTGCAACTAACCTTTACAATTAAAAATACCGATTACTGAACTTCGATCATTTCAGCGTCGGCCTTACGCAGTGAAAGCTCATAACCGCGAACGGTTACTTCGACAGGATCGCCCAGCGGCGCGACCTTACGAACATGAACCTCAACGCCCTTGGTGATACCCATGTCCATGATACGGCGCTTTACGGCTCCCTCACCGTGAAGCTTAACCACGGTCACGGTATCGCCGACCTTGGCCTCTCTTAAGGTTTTCATATCTTTGTCCCCCTTTTATTTTTTATGGCGGTCAAATCAGATCATGATTTTCCTCGCCATTTCTTCACTTATGGCAACCCGGGCTTCCTTAACGTTTACAATAACGTTTCCGCCCAGAGTGTTAACGATTTTTACATTTCCGCCCACCACGAAGCCCAGATTTTCAAGATGTTTCTTAACCTCGGGAGAACCGCCTATTTTTTTAATAACATTATCTTCTCCGGCATTTGCCAAACTCAAAGGCATCATTTTAAGCATCCTCTTTCTTTAAAATTAGCCCGTGCTAACTGTGCGGGCAGTAAAAAGTTAGCTCTCGCTAACCAATAATTATATTATATAATTTACCCTCTGTTGTCAACCTTTTTTCGAGCAATTTTTTAATTTCGGCAAATCTTACAATTAGTTAGCAATCACTAATCCCGATGTTGTTAAAGTTATCCACCGCCAAAAAACGGCAGAGCACATAGGGAAAATATATGCTCTGCCGCTTATTTTTATTCGATTATTTACAGCCTTTGCAGCCCTGCTCCACATAAAGCACCTCTTTAAGCATATTGACGGCGCCGAAGGTGCCGAAGGGAGAAAGAAAATATCGAATTTCCCCCTGCTTTTCGGCCGATGAAACAAGCCCCGCCTCCAAAAGGCTTCGGAGGGCGCTTTTTGCCGTTTCGATTTCGGTTTTCGAGCATTGCGAAAGCTTTTCAAGGGTCATTTCGTCCTCATGAAGGGCAAAAAGAACCTTAAGACAATTCTCGTCCGACAAGGGAGTAAAGGTATTTATAATTCCGTCAAAATTCATGTTATCCCTGCTTTTTCTTGTTAAAGCTATCCTTCAATGCCACGGTGCGGTTGAAAATCAAATTGCCCTTTTTGCTGTCCTTATCGACGCAGAAATAGCCCTGACGCATAAACTGGAAGGTATCCCCCGCCTTGACGTTTTCAAAGGCTCTGTCGATTTTGCAGCCGGTCAAAACCACCTTGGACTCGGGATTGAGATTTTCGGTGAAATCGGTCACACCCACTTCGTTCGAGGGGTTTTCCACATTGAAAAGACGGTCATAGATGTTGGCGGTGAAATCGACGGCGTTGCCGGCGTCCACCCAATGAAGGGTTCCCTTGACCTTTCTTCCGTCGGGGGTCTCGCCTCCGCGGGATTCGGGGTCATAGGTGCAGTGAACGGCGGCTATGCTGCCGTCCTCGTTTTTGTCTGCCGACACAAATTTGAGATAATAAGCTCCCTTAAGGCGCACCTCTCTCTCGGGGCAAAGGCGGAAAAAGCCTTTGGGCGGCTCCATCGAAAAATCGGTCTGCTCGATGTAAATTTCTTTCGAAAAGCTGACTGCGCACTTTCCGAGCTCGGGCTTTGAGGGATTTATGTCGTTTTCGATAAGCTCGGTTTTTCCTTCGGGATAATTGTCGATAATAACCTTTAAAGGATTGAGCACGGCCATTGCTCTCGGTGCGTTTGCGTTAAGATTGTCGCGGACACAGGCCTCGAGCAGGGCATAGTCCACCACCGAATAGGCCTTGGAAACACCGATACGCTCGCAGAAATCGCGGATTGCCTCGGCGGGGAAGCCCCTTCTTCTGAGTCCGCAGATGGTGGCCATTCTCGGGTCGTCCCATCCGTCCACGATGCCGTCCTTAACAAGGCGCAGGCACTTTCTTTTGCTGGTCAGAGTGTAGTTCAAATTCATTCTCGCAAACTCGATCTGGCGGGGCGGAGTCTCGATACCGAGCTCGCGAAGGCACCAATCGTACAGCGGGCGGTGATTTTCAAACTCAAGAGAGCACAGCGAATGGGTCACCCCTTCTTTCGCGTCGGAAAGAGGATGAGCAAAATCATACATGGGGTATACGCACCATTTGTCGCCCGTGCGGTGGTGATGAGCCTTGAGCACACGGTAGATTATGGGGTCGCGCATATTGAGGTTTGGAGAAGCCATGTCTATTTTTGCGCGGAGCACCTTTGTTCCGGTTTCAAACTCGCCCTTTGTCATGCGCTCGAAAAGGTCGAGATTTTCCTCAATCGAACGGTCGCGGTAGGGGCTGTTTTTGCCCGGCTCGGTGAGTGTTCCGCGGTATTCTCTTATTTCGTCCGGCGAAAGGTCGCAAACATAAGCCTTGCCCATTTTAATGAGCTTTACGGCACATTCATATATAAAATCAAAATAATCCGAGGCAAAATAAACGTTGTCCCATTTAAATCCCAGCCATTCAATATCCTCTTTTATGGCGTCGACATACTCCACATCCTCCTTGACGGGGTTGGTGTCGTCAAAACGGAGGTTGCATTTTCCGCCGTATTTTTCGGCGGTACCGAAGTCAATGCAAATGGCCTTGGCGTGGCCTATGTGAAGATAACCGTTGGGTTCGGGCGGGAAACGGGTCTGAACATGGTCGTAAACCCCTTTTTCCAAATCCTCGGTCACAAAATCGTATATAAAATTCGACGTCTCGTTTTCCATAAAAGCTCACCTTCATTGCATAAATGTATTTTTTATTATACCACGCAAAAAAAAGTTTGTAAACATTTTTTTAAACCGGGATAACCCGAAAAGCCGACCGAGGGAAAAACATCCTTCGGTCGGCTCTGCGGCAACGAAAGTCAAGACCCTAAAGCCGAGGCTTCCGCACCCTTAAGCCGATTTTCTCTGCTCGCAAAGCTCGGCGGCCGAACAGGCGCTTTCAAGCATGGTTTCGGCGAAAACACCGTAACCGCAGGCGGGGTCGTCCACAAAAACGTGGGTAACTGCTCCCGCAAGCCGCCCGTTTTGAATTATGGGACAGCCGCTCATGCCCTGAACGATCCCTCCGGTGAGTTCCAGGAGACGGTCGTCGGTTATTTTCACCACCATATTCTGCCGCGAAGAGCTTTTAAGATCAATCCTTTGGATTTTGCAGGAATAAAGCTCGGCTTTTCCGCTGACGTATGATAAAATTTCTGCGTCGCCTTTTTTTATTTCCCGACGCAAGGCAACTTCCGTTTGTTCAAAGCTCTCGGTTTCGCCCTCATATTTTCCGAAAAGTCCGCAATCGGAATTGAGCAGAATTTCTCCGAGTCGGCCGCCGCTTGTAAAACAGCCCTGAAGCTCTCCGGCGGCTCCCTTTCTGCCCTTGGTTATTCCGATTATTTCGGCAGGGAGAGCCTCTCCCGACTGTACGGGAAGTCTTTGTCCGGTGTCCGCGTCGCACACTCCGTGGCCGAGACCGCCGAAAATTCCGCTTTGGCAATCTATAAAGGTCATGGTTCCGATTCCCGCCGAGGAATCTCTCACCCAAAGCCCGGCCTTGAATCGGCCGTCGTCGGATGAAAGCACCGGACGGAGTGTCGTTTCAAATTCATCGGAATTTCTTTTGCATTTAAGGCTTAAGCCTTCTCCCCTCTCCACCCTTTGCTTAAACAAAGCGTTGGAACACATCTCCTCGCCGTTTGCGCAAAGAATTATATCTCCTACCTTAAGTCCCGCCTCCTTGGCGGGATTTTGTTCACCCGTTTCGGTTTTTATATCGGTGATACCGACGATCATGACCCCGCTTGTGAAAATCTTGATGCCGAAGGGCTTCCCCGAAAGATACACGCTTTTTCTTTCCTGAGAATTTACCGAAACATCTTTTACGGGAAGTGTTCCGAAAATGTCGGAGGGAAAATTTTGACCTTTTGAATTTGCGGCCGAGTTTGAAATTTGGCCGTTTTTTGAAAGCATTCCCTTTTCAAAAACGCCCAAACCGGAAGGCAAGCTGTCGGATAATGAGGCGCCCGCTATAAATACGGCAACCGTCAGCAGAAAGCATATTGCCGTCGCTATTTTGGGAATTTTATTAAATTTTAAAACCTCCTTTTGCAGCCTGCTTTAATAATTTGTGCAGTCAAAGCCGTTTTATAAGAGGTAATAAAATCAAAAAGACCTGCCAACAAAAAATTGACAGGTCAAAAATAAATTTTGAAATTTTAAATTTTCATAAAGTCGCCCACCGTCATGCCGTCCTTTTTACAGGTGACGGTTTTGACCTCGTATTTGCCAAAGTCAATGTGAACGGTGTTGCCGCCGAAGGTGAAATCGGTGGATGACGGATGACCCGAGCCGTTATAGAAACGGGCGATATAGGCGTCCTCCTCGGTTTCGGATTTTTTTAGTGCGGTCATTGTGATTTTGGGATTTGAAAGGTTTATCTCCACCGTCTTTATGCCCTTTCCGCTTCCCGTGGGGAAAACATTGAGAGCATAGGGCTTAAGATTGAATTCCTCGGCGGCTCGGTCAAGCTCATCCTCGTTCGCCACGGTCAGCCTGAAATTATACTCATGCTCGCCCTGGTCGATAATGGAGACATAGCGGTCGGGTCCGATGTTCGGCATGGTTTCGGGAATTGGATGGCCGCTGTATCTTGCTCCGCGAAGAAGCGACAGACGAAGCTCGCCGTCGGAAAAGCTGCTGCCGTAAATGCAGTCGTTAAGCACGGCAAGACGGTTTTGCTCTCCCTCGCCTGCGGTCAAAAATCTGTGAGCCACATTTTCCCTTCCGTCGCCGTAAAGCGTTTCGGTTCCGAAGGCCGTCTGGCCTGTGCAGCTGCCCTTTTTGAACACGGTGGGAATGTGCAGCTTAAGCATACGGTTCTGCTCATTCCAAAGAGCGTTCACCTTAACGTCCACGTCTCTTCCCTGCTTATATATTGTGTAAAGGATTCTGACTCCGACGTGTTCAAGTTCGAAAAAGCTTTCCACCGCAAGCTCAAGCTCGCCGTCCTCAACAATCTTTATGTTGGTTCTGCCCCTGAAAACTCCGCCGTCGCATTTTGAAAGCGGCAGGGCAACAGGGTCGCTGCCCATGGCGACGTGCTGGAAATCGGCCATACCCCACGGGTCCTCGTTGTCTGCATAAAGATAGGGTTCGAAGGCGTTTCCGTTGATATATTCCTTGCCGTCCACAACATAGGAGGTAAGAAGTCCCGTCTTTTTGCTTATAACAACCCGCTTTTCGCCGTTGTCGAAAACAATGTCGGTTTCTGGAGTTTTTGGGGGCTGCTTTGCCGGCTCAAACTCCACAAAAGCCTTGAAACGCTTGACGCAAAGGGCGGGGAGCTTTGCCTTAAACACGATTCTCTTGCGCCAGTCAAGCAAAAGATTGGATTCCTCTCTGATTATCTGACAGGGTATCTCCTTTTCTCCGTCGAAAAGGCGAATCTTGGACTGACGGGAAATGTCGTGATTTTGCTCGGCAAGGTTGAACTCACATTCCACATAGGCCTCATGCTCATAGGGCTGGAAGTTCATGACAAGAATGGGATATTCGCCGTTCTCGGCCACCGGCTCGTTTTGCGACATGGCAAAAAAGGCCTTGGCGCGGGCAAGCTCGGCAATATGGAGACCGTGATTTATAATTCTCAGACCGTTTTCAATTCCTCTCTTGGTGGCCGAACCGGGAAGAATATCGTGAAATTCGCAGTTTAAAAGGTCCTCGGTCACGTCGGCAAGGTCCTTTTCGGGATATGCCGTCAGACCGGAAAGAGAGGCGACCGACAGCGCGCGTTCGGTGGAAAAAAGGCTGTTTTCCAGAGCTATATGCTTGCGTTTAAGCTCGGAGGCCGAGGTATAGCAGCCGGGCATGGAAATTCTCAGCGACTCGGCAAACTCCGCCGTCGGCTCGGCTCTTTTGAAAAACTCCTCGGGAGTGCTGTGAATTATTTTGCACTCCTTGTCGGTTTCCATCCATTCCTTTATGTCGGCAAGGTCCTTTCTCGAAGGGCCGCCGCCGTGGTTTCCGACGCCCCAAAGGCACATCCATATTTCTCTATCCTCGTGGCCGCCCTTAACTCCCTGGCAATGGCCTTTCGCGCAGCCGAAATAGGTGCTGTTATAGGTTGGGGAACGGAAGGCCTTTATTTTGCTTCCGTCAAAGCCCTCCCACCAGAAGAAATCGTCGGGAAGAGCAAGCTCCCAGCCGAAGGGGCGAACGCAAATATAGCTGTCCTGACCGCATTTTTTTATAATCTGAACAAGTCCTCTCGTGTGGCCGAAGGAGTCAAAATTCAGCGCGGTTGTGGGGTTTTCGCCGAAATTGTCCATGAAATATTTATGTCCGACCTGCGCATGGCGGATAAAGCTTTCGCCCGAGGGCATATTGGCGTCGGGCTGAAGATACCAGCCGCCGATAACGTGCCATTTTCCCGCCTTTATGAGCTGCTTTATCTTTTCAAAAAGGTCGGGGGCATAATCGGCAATGTACTTATAAAGGCTGACCTCATTGTGGCAGAAGATATAATCGAATTGGTCGGCGAGATTTGCCGCGCTTTGGAATGTGGAAACGGCGGCCGACGCGCCTTCCTCCCACTCCCAAAGCCAAACGGGGTCAAGATGGGCTTCGCATATAAGATGCAATTCCTTCATTTCGTCACCTCAGATTTTAAAAATAATATAAAAAAGCCGTACCTCAGAAAAAGGTACAGCTTTTTACCCGAATCAGTTGTTTATTGTATTTGCGATTTCATAAAGCTTGTATTCAAAGGGCTTTTCCATTTTAAGAGCCTCGAATATGTCGATGTCAACAAGCTCGCCGTGCCGATAAGCCACAACGCGGTTGCCGATACCCTGAGAAAGAAGATCGACTGCGGCATAGCCCATTTCGCTGGCGCAGACGCGGTCGCGGACGCTGGGCGAACCGCCGCGCTGAACGTGACCGAGAATGGTGGCGCGGGAGTCGATTCCGGTGACGGCCTGAATCTGCTTGGACAGCTTTTCAACACCGCCGATACCCTCGGCGACAACGATTATAAAATGCTTTTTGCCGGTGTTTTTGGCACGGTAAATGCGGTCGATGATGTCCTTTTCCACATCAAACTCAACCTCGGGGACAAGTATGGTGGTAGCTCCGCAGGCAATGCCCGAATGAAGTGCAAGATAACCGGCGCCTCTGCCCATGACCTCGACAATGGTGCAGCGCTCGTGGCTCTGTGCGGTGTCGCGCAGACGGTCGACCATTTCCTTACAGGTGTTGACGGCGGTGTCAAAGCCGATGGAATACTCGGTGCTTGAAATGTCGTTATCTATGGTGCCGGGAACGCCGACGCAGGGAATTCCTCTTTCCGAAAGGTCTCTTGCTCCGCGGTAGGTTCCGTCGCCGCCGATACAGACAATGCCGTCGATACCGTGCTTTTTGCAGGTGTTGATGGCGGTCTGCATACCCTCTTCTTCCTTAAATCTCGGGCTTCTTGCCGTGAAAAGCACGGTTCCGCCGCGATGAATAATGTCGGATACGCTGCGGATATTCATATCGAAAACCTCGTCCTCAATAAGTCCGTTATATCCTCTGTAAATTCCTTTTACTCTCATACCCTTGCTGAGAGCCGTTCTGACAACGGCGCGAACGGCCGCATTCATTCCGGGAGCGTCTCCTCCGCTCGTCAGAACTCCGATGGTCTTAACATTCATGTAAATGCCTCCCAAATCCCTAAAATAATACTTATTCCATTTTATCATCTTTGGCTCAAAAGTCAAGATATTTGTCGAATTTATCGCATATTTATGCATTTTATTTAAGCACAAAGACACCTTTTTCCCCGAGAATTCTGCGCAGCTCGCAAAGCAGCGGCTCGTTTAGGTCGACAAACAGGCTTCTCGGCGCCGCCACACGCTTGCCGCTGTCCTGAAATTTAAAGTAAACGGGGGTCGTTCCGTCGAATATTTCAAGGAGGTTTTTCACCCTGTCGTAGACCTCACCTCCGCTTTGGGGAAGCAGCAGATGAAGACCGTGATATTTTGACTGCGAAGGCGCCTTTTGCCTGTTTTTTTCAAAGCCGCGGGGATTTTTTGCAAATTCCTCGGCATCGCAAATGCTTTCGCATATAATCTGGGTTTCCCGTTCCTCGCGAAGGGATATTCTTCCGCCCATAACAACGGTCGAGCCTTCAAAAACAAGGTGGGAATACTCGCGCAGCGTTTTGGGAAACACAAGGATTTCCACATTTGAGGATGTGTCCTCAAGGGTCAGATATGCCATTTGGTCGTTGTTTCTCGTGGTCTTTTTTCTGACCTCGCTGATAACTCCGAGGAGCTTTACCCTCTTTCCGTCGTGATTTTTTTCCTGACCCGAGACAAGGTTTTCGATGTCGGTAATGCCCGCCGATTTTTTGATACCCTGATATTTCAAAACGGGATGTCCCGATATATATATACCCGTAGTTTCCTTTTCCATTTTAAGAAGCTCGGCTTTTGAAAGCTCGGGAAGGTCGGGCATTTTATAGTATTCCCCGTTTTGCTCGGCATTGTCGAAAAGACCCATTTGCCCTTCGATGTTGCTGCGGCTGTCCCCCGCGATGCCCGAAAGCAGCTTTTCATAGCAGGAGAGCATGGAAGCACGGGTGTTTCCGAAGCAGTCGAGCGCCCCGCTTTTTATTAAGCTTTCAAGACCTTTTTTGTTAAGCTCCCGCCCGTGCAGGCGGCGGCAAAAATCGGAAAAGCTTTTGAAGGGACCGTTTTCCCGACGGTTTCTTATTATGGCCTCGATTATATTTATACCGAGGTTTTTAATGGCAAGCAGGCCGAAAACCACCTTGCCCTCCCTGACCGAAAAGTCCCTTTCGCTGATGTTGACGTCGGGAGGCAGCACCTTTATTCCCATGCGGCTGCATTCGGCGATATATTTCGGCGCGTCGTTTACCGTGCTCGACATGAGCGCGGCCATAAACTCGGCGGGATAATGACATTTAAGATAGGCCGTGCGATAGGCCACAAGAGCATATGCGGCGGCATGGGATTTGTTAAAGGCATAGGAGGCAAAGGAGGTCATGTCGTCAAAAAGAGAATTCGAAATTTCCTTTGATATGCCGTTTTTAAGACAGCCCTCCACAAAGGTCTCCCGCTCTTTTTCCATAACGTCCTGCTTTTTCTTTGCCATGGCGCGGCGCACCACGTCGGCGCGGCCGAAGGAATATCCCGCCAGCTCTCTGAACACCTGCATGACCTGTTCCTGATAGACAAGGCAGCCGTATGTCACATCGAGAATGGGGGCAAGCTGCGGGGTCGGATATTTTATTCCGCCGGGATTGTGGCGGTTTTCGATATATTTTCCTATCGAGTCCATGGGACCGGGACGGTAGAGGGAAATAACGGCGATAATGTCCTCAAGGCTCTTCGGACGAAGGCGCTGAAGCACACTTTTCATGCCCGTGGATTCAAGCTGAAAAAGGCCGTCGGTGTTTCCCGAGGAAATTAACCTGAAAACCTCGGCATCGTCGGTATCAATGCCCTTTATGTCAAAATTCGGCTCGGATTTTTTCACCATTTTTTCGGCGTCGTCGATAACCGTCAGAGTCCGAAGCCCCAAAAGGTCGATTTTGAGCAGACCGAGCTGCTCGAGAGCAGTCATGGTGAATTGTGTGACCATGGCGTCGTCGCTTTTGGCAAGGGGGACATAGCTGTCGACGGTGTCCCTTGTTATAACCACTCCGGCGGCATGGGTCGAGGCGTGGCGGGGCATACCCTCCACCCTCATGGAAACGTCGATAAGCCGTTTTACATCCTCGTCCTCGGTATAAAGCTTTGAAAGCTCGGGAGAGCTGCCGAGAGCCTCCTTAAGAGACATTCCGTGCTTTTGGGGAATTTTTTTCGCCACACCGTCTACTGCGGAATAGGGCATCCCGAGGGCACGTCCCACATCTCTCACCGCCGCTCTTGCCGCAAGAGTACCGAAGGTGACGATTTGAGCCACATGGTCAAAGCCGTATTTTTCCACAAGATATTTTATGACTTCCTCACGTCTGACATAGCAAAAATCCACGTCAAAATCGGGCATATTCACCCGCTCGGGATTTAAAAAGCGCTCGAAAATCAGATTGTATTTTATGGGATCTATCTCGGTTATTCCGCAAAGATAGGCGCAAAGGCTTCCCGCGCCCGAGCCCCTTCCGGGACCCACGGGAATACCGCGGCTTTTGGCGAAGTTTATAAAGTCGTAGACAATGAGGTAATAATCCACATACCCCATTTTGTTTATAACATCAAGCTCATAGTTCATGCGGTCTACAATCGAATGGGCGGGAGATGGGCCGTAGAGCCGGCTCATACCCTTTTCGCAAAGTCCTTTAAGATATTCGAAATGGTCGCCCTCCACCTCAAAATGAGGCAGCTTTGTCTTTCCGAATTCGAATTCCACATTGCATTTTTCGGCAATTTCGGCCGTTCTTTCCACCGCATCGGAAAGGGCGGGAAAAAGCTCATACATTTCGTCGGCCGATTTAAGATAGAATTCCTCCGAAGAAAATTCAAGACCTCCCTCGTCATCCACCGTTCTTCCCGTTTGTATGCAAATAAGCACCTTTTGGGTGAAGGCGTCGTCGGGTCGGATATAGTGAACGTCGTTTGTGGCAACAAGGGGAATTCCCGTTTCCCTCGAAAGGTTGACAAGCCTCGGAAGCACGGTTTTTTGCTCCTCTATGCCATGATCCTGAATTTCAATATAATAATTGCCCTTGCCGAAAAGGTTTTCAAACCATAAAGCGGCCTCTTTGGCACCCTCATAATCCCCGTTTAAAAGCAGCTGAGGAATTTCGCCCGCAAGACAGGCCGAAAGGCAAATCAGTCCCTCGCTGTGTTTTTCGAGCAGCTTTTTGTCAATCCTCGGCTTTTGATAAAAACCCCGCGCAAAGGAAGCCGACACCAGCTTTATGAGATTTTTATAGCCCTCGTTGTTTTTGCACAGCAGTATAAGGTGATTATATGCCGAATGCCCCCGTGCCGGGCGGCTTTCCATATCGCCCTTTGCCACATAAACCTCGCAGCCGATTATGGGCTTTATACCCTGAGCCTTACATTCCTTATAAAAATCAATAACCCCGTACATAACGCCGTGGTCGGTCAAGGCCACAGCGCGCTGTCCGAGGTTTTTAACAGAGCTAACAAGCTCTCTTATACGGCAGGCGCCGTCAAGAAGGCTGTATTCGCTATGCAAATGAAGATGAACAAATTCTCTCATTTTTCGTCCCTGTTTTCGGATTTTTTCGCCTCAATATCACCTGCGATCTGTATTATTTTTTCAAGACGGTGATTAAGTCCCGAACGGCTCAATTTTTCCTCAAGCATTTCGCACAGCTCGGAAAGAGACGCGTCCTCGTTTTGCTTTCTGAGCACCGCCACCTCGTAGAGAGAGGGCGGAAGAAGTTCGAGACCTCCGGCGTTTTCTATTATTTCGATGGCTTTTTTCTGACGGCTGACGGCCGACAGGGTTTTGGAAATGTTGGCGGTTATACAGTTTGTGGTTCGGTTGACGTTGTTTCGCATTTCCTTGAGCATTTTGGCCTGCATAAAATCCATGGCCGAAAGCTGACCGCCCATAAAGGCAATGATGTCCTCAATGGCGGCGCTGTCTTTATAATAAACCACATATGACGATTTTCTCGTGGTGATTTTGGGCGGAGTGAGATAGTCGCCGATGAAGGTCACAAGGTCGTTTGCGAGGCGTTTATATCCGACCTTGAACTCCAGGTGATATTCCTTTTCGGGACTCGTAATGCTGCCCGCCGACAGAAACACCCCTCGAATAAAGGCGGCCACACAGCAGTCGCCGTCGATATTTCCGCGGTTTATGCAAAGAAAAGGGTCTTTTTTGGAATGGAAAAAGAATTCCGATATTCCGCCGCAAAGCTCCTTTTCTATTTTACCCGAGTAGAGCCCGTTTTTTGCGCGGGAGCGCTGTATTTTCAAAGGCGCGTCAAGCACCTCTCCCGCAAGTGATTTAAACCGCTCGGCACAAAAATCATATTCGGTTTTAAAGGCGATTTCGTCATATCTGAAGGTTCTGAAAAAAAGCATTGCGCCGTAGCACTCGGCCTTTTTACAGCAGTCCTTCATGTTTTTTACCGAACAGAGCTCTTTTTTCACCCTGCCCGAAAAGGTCAGCTCGCTCATTTTCTGCCCTTTGTAATGTCGCGGTGAACGGTGGCCGCCTTAAGTCCGCTTTCGGAAATGTGGCTGGCAAGAGCCTCGGCAAGGGTGACCGAGCGGTGTTTTCCGCCGGTACAGCCGATAGCGATCACAAGGGAGCTTTTGCCCTCGTCGCTGTAAAGAGGAATAAGATAATCCATCATGTCAAAAAGGCGGTCGGCAAAGCCTTTGGTCTCCGGCTTTTCCATAACATAATCATAGACCTCGCTGTCAAGGCCGGTCTTGTCCCTCAGCTCGTCGATGTAAAAGGGATTGGGCAGGCAGCGCACGTCAAAAACCATGTCGGCCTCGGTGGGCGCACCGTATTTGAAGCCGAAGGACATACAGGTTATGCGAAGGCCCTTGACCGAATCGCCGAGAAAAATATCGCTTATGCGCTCCTTGAGCTGGGCGGGGGAAAGCTGGGTCGTGTCGATTATATAATCGGCGCGTCCCCTTAAGGTTTCGAGCATTTCCCTTTCCTTTTTGACCGAGGCCATAACCGAGCCCTCGCAGTCGTCGGAAAGAGGGTGCTTTCTTCTTGTTTCTTTATAGCGTTTGTAAAGCACCTCGTCGGAGCACTCGAAAAACATGATTTTATAATCTATATTTTTTCCGTCCAGAATGTCGAGGGTTTTGGACACACTGTGAAAGAGGTAACCGCCCCGCGAATCGGTCACGACGGCAACCTTTTCCATTTCCTCCTCGGCGCAAAGCTCGTAAAACTTTTCTATAAAAGAAGGAGGCATATTGTCGACGCAGAAAAATCCTATATCCTCAAGGGCGTCCACCGCTTTTGATTTTCCCGAGCCCGAAAGGCCGGTGACAATTACAAAATCCATACTTCCTCCTTTATTTTATGACCCGAACCTCCGGTTCGAGCAAAACTCCGCTTTTTTCAAGCACGGTATCCTTTACCTTTTCGATGAGACGCAGCACCTCGCTGCAGGTGGCGTCCCCCGTGTTGACTATAAACCCGGCGTGCTTGTCGCTTACCATGGCTCCGCCGATTGAAAACCCCTTAAGACCGCATTGCTCTATAAGAGTCCCGGCAAAGTTGCCTTCCGGGCGCTTAAAGGTGCTCCCGGCGCTGGGCATATCGATGGGCTGTTTATCCTTTCGACGGCCGATAAGGTCGTCCATTTTTTCTCTTATTTCGCCTTTATCCCCCGGACGGAGCCTGAGCTTTGCCGAAAGAATTATGCAGTTGTTTTTTGAATAAACGCTTGTGCGGTAGCCGAGCTTAAGATTTTCGGCGGGAATTTCTTCTATTTCTCCGTCGGGAGTCATGTGCCTTACCGAAAGCAGCACGTCCTTCATCTCTCCGCCGTAGGCGCCCGCGTTCATAAATACCGCTCCGCCCACCGTCCCGGGAATACCCCAGGCGAATTCGCAGCCGGTGAGGGAATTTTCAAGAGCAAAGGAACAAAGCTTTGAAAGCCTGACACCCGCTCCGCATTCTATGACGCAGCCGTCAAGCAGCGCAAGATCGGAAAAGCCCCCGGTGTGAACGACGGCCCCGTGAATTCCGAAATCACTGACCAAAATATTCGAGCCGCCGCCGAGAAAAAAGGAGGGAATGTCATTTTCCTTCACGGTGCAAAGCACTCCCCGAAGGGTCTCTTCGGTGGCGGGTTTAACGAAAATGTCGGCATTTCCGCCTATGCGGAAGGTGGTGTGGGCCGACATGGGCTCATCCTTTACATAGGCGCAGCTATGCTCGTCGCAGTATTTAATCAGTGGTTCGAGATCTATCAAAATAAAACACCCCGCAAATCGTGGTTTTAAAAGACTTATGCAAGCTTGAACAGCCCCGCCGCGCCGATTATTCCGGCGTCGTTTCCGAGAATTGCGGTGCAGATCTTGGTTCTGACCTTCGGATTGCGGTTATAGTCGTGAGCGTCGACAAACTCTCTTATGGGAGCAAGAAGAGTCTCCTTCTCGTTGCATATTCCTCCGCCGATGCACACAAACTCGGGCTGGAAAATGTTGATGACATTTACTATACCGACGGAAACATAGCGAATATAGTTTTCCACGACCTCTTTGCCGGCCTCGTCGTTTTTACGCATGGCGTCAAAGGCGGTGCGTCCGTCGACGCCCTCGAGACTTCCCGCGATTTTCCACATGACCGACTCGGGATGAGCCTTCATGGCCTCGGCGGTCTGCCTTTTAAGGGCGCTTGCCGAAGCATAGGCTTCCCAGCATCCGCAGTTGCCGCAGCTGCATTTTTCGCCGCCTGCAATTATGTAGGAATGGCCGATTTCTCCGCCCGCAAAGTTGGAGCCGGTGAGAATTTTGCCGTCGAGAATGATTCCGCTGCCCACACCGGTTCCGAGGGTGACGGCCACAAAGTCTTTGCAGCCCTTTCCCGCTCCGGCAAGCAGCTCGCCGTAGGCGGCGGCGTTGGCGTCGTTGGCGATATAGCACTTGTCCGCGCCAAGCAGCTCCTTAAGCTTTTGCACGGCGGGATAGTTTTTAAATTTAATGTTGTTGGAATACTCGATATATCCGGTTTCGGAGTTGATGGTTCCCGGCGCGGCGATTCCCACGTCGGCAATGTCCGACATTTGAAGTCCCGCATTTTCCACCGCCATTTTTGCGGCGGCGGCCATTTCGCTTATTATTTCGTCCGACTCGGCGCCGACGGGAGTTCTCTTTCTTCCCCTGCCGATAATGTTAAAATCGTCGTCTGTCACTCCGACGGCTATGTTGGTGCCGCCTAAATCTATTCCTATATGATACATTTTATTCCTCCTAAATTTCCGGCCAAACGGTCTTTTCCTCTTCCTTTGGAAGCTCGCTTTCAAGCCCCAGCTTGTGAAGCAGTTCCTTGGCCGCGTTATATCCCATTTTTTTCTGACGGTTGTTCATGGCCGCAACCTCGATTATAACCGCAAGATTTCGTCCGGGCTTTACCGGAATGGTTACCGAGGTTATGTCAAGACCGAGTATTTTTGTCTTTTCGCTCTCGACTCCCATGCGGTCGTAAACCTTGTTCTGATCCCATTGCTCGAGATTGACCACAAGGTCGATCTTCTCGGTCATTTTGACCGAACCGATACCGAATATACGGCGGGCGTTTATGATTCCGATACCTCGAAGCTCGATAAAATGACGGATGTTATCGGGAGAAGAACCGACCAAAGTCTTGGACGATACACGGCGTATTTCCACAGCGTCGTCGGCGATGAGACGGTGGCCGCGCTTTATAAGCTCAATGGCGGTTTCGCTTTTACCGACGCCGCTTTCCCCGAGCATGAGCACACCCTCGCCGTATACCTCCACGAGAACGCCGTGACGGGTTATTCTCGGGGCAAGCTCAACATTCAAAAAGGAAATAAGCGCCGACATGAAGGACGACGTGGTGTCGTTTGTCCTCAAAATCGGAACCTTATATTCCTTTGCCATTTCGGTCATTTCGCCGAGAGGCTCGATTCCTCTCGTTATTATGACGGCGGGCGGCTTGCGGGAAATAAGCTCCTTGACCCGCTCAAACCTGAGCTTTTCGTCGCTTTCCTGCAAATATGTCGTCTCGTTGCGTCCGATGATCTGAACGCGGTCGTTGTCAAAAAACTCGAAAAAGCCCGCAAGCTGAAGTCCCGGGCGGTTTATGTCCGACGTTGTGACATAAAGATCGGCCGGGTCGCAGGGCATATAAAGCTGTTCAAGAGCAAATTCCCCTATTATCTTTGAAAGGGAAACGGAATATTTTTTTTCCAAACCAAAACCTTCCTTTCAGCTTTTGAGTATGCATTACCTAATTTATTATATACCAAATTATATTCAATTGCAAAGCTTTTTTTCGTTGTATTCTTATGTTCGGTGTGGTATAATCCCTTTGTAACCGAATTCGGGAAAGGAGAAGGTGAAAAATGGCCTTTGACGGAGTATTTTTAAACTGCATGATAAAGGAGCTTTCGCCTCTTCTCATCGGCGCGCGGGTGGACAAGGTTTTTCAGCCGACAAAGAACGTCTGCGTGCTCAACATGAGAGGCCGCAGCTTTACGGGAAAGCTGCTCATTTCGGCCGACCCCTCCGGCGCCCGAATTCAGCTGACCGACGCCGCAATTGAAAACCCGGCCTCTCCTCCCATGCTCTGTATGCTGCTTCGCAAGCGTCTTGTGGGCGCAAAGCTTTGCGCGGTGACCCAGCCGGGGCTTGAGCGGGTGGTCTTTCTTGAATTCGACGCCTCAAACGAGCTCGGCGACCGCATTAAGCTCACCCTCGCCTGCGAGGTCATGGGCAGACGCTCCAACATTATTCTGCTTGACGAAAACGGCAAAGTAATCGACGCCGTGCGGCGGACCGACGCATCCGACACCGCTAGAATTCTCATGCCCGGCGCCTCCTATTCCCTCCCCCCTGCCGCCGACCGTTTGGACATAACGAAAACAGATTCCGACGACATTTGCCGTAAGCTTATAAATTCCGACGAGCAAGATCTGACCTCGGCGCTTATAAAAAATATGCAGGGCTTTTGCCCACTCGTCTGCCGAGAAATCGAGCACGATGTGACCGACGGCAGACCGCTGCCCCCCTCGGAATTCGGAAGCATACAAAAGGACAGGCTGAAGAAAAAACTCTGCGGCATCGGCGACATCTGCGGCTCCGGGAAATGCAGCCCCGTTGTTTTAAAGGACGGAGGAGGCAAGCCTTTTGATTTCTGTTATATGCCCATTTGTCAATATGAGGGCAAGGCCGAAGAAATAAAATTCGACACGCTTTCAAAAGCGCTCGACTTCTATTATGCCGAGCGGGAGCAAAAGGCGCGTATGCATCTTCTTTCCCAAGATCTTTTGAAACAGCTTTCAAACGCATCGTCGCGCATTGCAAAAAAAATAAACATCCGCAAGGCCGAGCTCGAAAAGGCTCGGAACAGCGATTTTAAAAGAAAATACGGCGAGCTTATAAAGGCCAACATCCACACAATACGCACGGGAGACGTCTGCTGCACCGTCACCGACTATTATTCGCCCGAGCTCGAGCAGATAACCATTCCCCTGAACCCCGCGCTTTCCCCCGCTCAAAACGCCCAGAAATATTTCAAGGAATACCGCAAGGCCTGCACCGCCTCGCAGCTTCTTGAAGGCTTTATCGAAAAGGGCGAGGAGGACCTTAAATATATCGACAGCGTTTTTGACGAGCTGTCCAGGGCGAAAAGCTCGGCCGAGTTGTCCGAAATCCGCAGCGAGCTTGCCGAATCGGGATTTATAAAGGCGAAATCCGGCAAAAAGGTCAAAGAAAAGCCCCTTCCGCCCATAAAGCTTGTTTCCTCCGACGGCTTTGTCATTCTTGCCGGAAGAAACAACCGTCAAAACGACAGGCTGACCCTTAAGGACTCGGAGAAAAACGATATTTGGTTCCATGTCAAGGACAATGCCGGCAGCCATGTCATAATAAAATCCGGCGGCGCACCCGTTCCCGACAGAACCATGACCGAGGCGGCGACCGTTGCCGCCACATTTTCAAAGGCGTCGGAAAGCCAAGGCGTTGCGGTGGATTTCTGCCCCGTCCGCCGTGTCAAAAAGCCGTCGGGCGCACCTTTCGGGCTTGTGATATATGAAAATTACAACACCGCTTTCGTCACGCCGGACAAGAAACTTGTAAACAAACTTGAAGATAATGCCAAAACGGAGGAGAAAATATGAAACACGAAAAAATGGTTGTGCTGACCGTGGGAGGCCCTCAGGCTCAAACGGTGGCACGGAGAGTCAGAGAATGCGATGTGTTCTGCGAGGTGCTCCCCGCGAACATCACGCCGGAAAAGCTTAAGGCGGCCGAGCCCAAGGGCATTATCATCACCGGCTCCTTCAGCGACATTCCGCTCATTCACCGCGAAAAGCTTTCGTGGGTCGACGAATTGGGAGTTCCTGTTCTCGAGGTCGGACAGGGCGCGGGAATTTCGGTGGAAGCGCTGTCGGGCGGCAAGGGCAAAAACTGCCTTAACACGTTTCTTAAAAACACCTGCGAATTTTCCGGCGATTGGTCGGTAAAGGCCTTTATAGACGAAAGCGTCGAGCAAATCCGCGAGCAGGTCGGAGATGGCAAGGTGCTGCTCGGTCTTTCGGGCGGAGTCGACTCCTCGGTGCTTGCGGCGCTGCTTTCCAAGGCCGTCGGCGACAGGCTCATCTGTATATTTGTCGACACCGGTCTCATGCGTAAAAATGAGGGCGATCAAATCGAAGCCGCCTTTAAGGACCGTGATTTGACATTTGTACGCGTCAATGCCGAAACCAAGTTTCTTTTCAAGCTTGTGGGCGTTTCCGACCCCGAGAAAAAGCGTAAAATAATCGGAGAAGAATTCATCCGGGTTTTCGAGTCCGAAGCCGCCAAATTCGGTGACGCCGAATATCTCGCCCAGGGAACGATTTATCCCGACATCATCGAGTCGGGCACGGTCGGCGGGAAAATGGTCAAAAGCCACCACAACGTCGGCGGTCTGCCCGAAAACATTAGCTTCAAAGGGCTTGTCGAGCCGCTTAAAATGCTCTTCAAGGACGAGGTTCGCCGGCTTGCGGCCGAGCTCGGTCTTCCCGATTATATTGTCAATCGTCAGCCCTTCCCCGGCCCCGGGCTTGCCGTTCGATGCGTCGGAATAATAACCAAGGAACGCCTCGATGTGCTCAGAGAAGCCGATGCAATATTCTGCGAGGAGATCGAAAAAGCGGGATATTCGAAAAAAATCGGGCAGTATTTTGCCATAATTCCCGAAACCCGCACCACGGGCGTCCGCGGCGGCCACAGAACCTTTGAATATACCATTGCCCTGCGCGCCGTAAACACCACCGACTACATGACCGCCGAATGGGCAGACCTCCCCATTTCACTTATCCGCAGCATTTCACGCCGAATAACAACCGAGGTCAAATCGGTCAACCGAGTGCTCTACGACGTCACCGATAAGCCCCCCGCCACCATCGAGTGGGAATAATATCAGGAGTTGCGTAAACCCGCATAAAAGACAGGCTCACATAAGGACGCTTTCAAAAAAGCGACCGATTGAGAGCAGCACAATGCCACAGAGATTTAAAACTCTGTGGCGTTGTGCTTTTTTATAGCTAACAGGAAAACGATTGGAAAATAATTCAATCTTTGATTAAGGTTGTGGGCGTAACAGTCACTGCAAAGTGATTTTATTCTACAATGGCGGCGTCTGTCAGTCTGCAATACTTAAACCCATTCTCCTCATAAGTTTCAAATGTTCCTGTGACAGTTATCACTGAGCTTAACCCTGGATAATCGTTCGGATAGGTATGATCGCCTGTCAAAATAAATTCAAGTCCCTGTGAGCAGCAAGCCGTCGCATCGGCAACGATACAGGCAAAGTATTGCTTCTTTGTTTCCGGATCTTCGTAATACGCAAAAGCACCGTTCATTTTAACGGGTTTTCGGTATAGTTATCGGGAGAAACCATCATATTATAAACCTCAGAATAGACCATTGTGCTGCTGATTTTCGTCAGGTCAACATCAATACTGTCTGCACTTTGTGCAGGCTTGGAGGTTGCAGGCACAGACTCCGATGCCTTTTCCGTCGATTGATTTTGTGAAACAGGTGAATTCGGTGTCCGGTTATCGCAGGTGATAATGATTCCGTACCAAGCGATATTCAGCCCTTCAATTCCGAAAAGATTTTCTATTGCATATCGGTTCAATTCCTTGTTTCCTCGCTTTTCTCAGTCTACCCGCAGCATCCGGTAACCGACACCGATATGCGTCTGAATGTATTGCGGACTGTCCTTTTGCGGCTCCAGCTTTTTTCGCAGGGTCGCCATAAATACTCTCAGAGAAGCAATATCGTTTTCCCAGCTGCTGCCCCAGATTTTCTGTGTAATATAGGTGTGCGTCAGCACCTTTCCGACATTATGAGAGAGCAGACACAAAAGCTTGTATTCAATCGGGGTGAGGTGCAATTCCTCTCCGTTTATATATGCGCAGCCG